>OAVD01001237.1_pt1 | contig 8896 bp, 7 predicted proteins | sample 1476351 | NCBI WGS metagenome assembly OAVD01 (sample SAMEA2580075, study PRJEB22360) | human gut metagenome | biome: human gut; feature: human-associated habitat; material: faeces | place: Denmark | collected 2008/2010 | reverse complement strand
GCGCAGCAGGAAATAAACAGCTGCACGCCGGGCGCGCCGTAGTCGCCGCCGAGGCGGTTGTGGTTTGCCGCCCCTTCATCGCCGAACAGCGATACCTGGGGCAGCGCGCCGTGTACGGCAAACCACTGCTCATCGGGGAAAATCGCCCGCAGCAGCGCTTCGGTGCTCGGCGCTTCGCTGGCGCGATGGAATTTATCGTTCAGGTTGGCGACGGTCAGATGCACCCGGCCATCCAGCGAATCGGCCGAGGGCGAGACCGTGGCGGCGTTAGCCACCCACATCGATGACGCGGAGCTGACCGCCGAGAGCAGTTCCGGCGCCTGGCGCGCCGCCTTTTCCAGCACCTGCTCATCGCTACCGCTAAAACCGATCTGCCGCAACAGCGGAATGTTTGGCCGCTCCTGCGGCGGGATCAGCGCCTGCGGATATCCAGCATCCGCCAGCGCTTTCATTTTTTTCAGCCCCTGCTTTGCCGCCAGCTGCGGGTTCGACACCCGATAGCGGTGCTTCGTCGAGGCTTCGTTGCCGAAAGATAAACCCGCATAGTGGTGGGTCAGGCCCGGCAGCCCGTCAAAGTTCACTTCCCGGGCTTTCATTGTGATGTCTCCTTACGGAAATTCAGCCCGGGGCTGAGGGTTGCCGGCAGCGCCAGCTCCGGTGATTCGAGACTGGCCATCGGCCAGGCGCAATAGTCTGCGGCGTACCACGCCCCCGGCCGGTGGTTACCGGAAGCGCCGGTACCGCCGAACGGCGCGGTGCTGGCGGCGCCGGTTAAGGGTTTGTTCCAGTTAACGATCCCGGCCCGCGCCTCCAGCAGCAGCTGGTCGAATTTGTCGCGTTCGGCGGAGATCAGCCCGCAGGAAAGCCCGAAACGGGTCGCGTTAGCGAGGGCAATCGCCTCATCGAAATGGTCATAGCGCCAGACGCAGAGCAGCGGCCCGAAGACCTCTTCGTCGGCCACCTGCGCCACCGCGCTCATCTCGATAATACCCGGCGTCAGCAGCGAGGTTCCGGCCTGCAGCAGGCGCGGCTCCAACAGGGTTTTTCCGCCGCTGGCCACGTGGGCCAGCCAGGCCTGATGTACCTTTTGCGCGGCCTGCGCTGAAATTAACCCGCCGAGGAACGGCTGAGGTTCAGCGTCCCACGCGTCGGGAATCAGCGTTTGTGACACCGTCACAAGCCGCTGAAGAAACGCATCGCCGGCCTCGCCGCGTTTTACCAGCAGCCGCCGCGCGCAGGTACAGCGCTGTCCGGCAGTAATAAACGCCGACTGAATGGTCAGATGGACCGCGGCGTCGATATCCTGTGGGTCATCGACGATCAGCGGGTTGTTGCCGCCCATCTCAAGAGCGAGAATTTTTTCCGGCTGTCCGGCAAGCTGACGATGAAGTTGAAAACCCGTCGCAGAGCTGCCGGTAAATAGCAGGCCGTCGATGTCCGCCTGGCCGCTCAGCGCTTCGCCGGTTTCCCGCCCGCCCTGGAGCAGGTTAAGCACGCCCGGCGGCAGGCCGGCTTCGGCCCATAGCTTCACCACCGCCTCGCCGCTTTGAGGCGTCAGCTCGCTGGGTTTGAATACCACGGTATTTCCCGCCAGCAGCGCCGGAACGATATGCCCGTTAGGCAGATGTCCGGGAAAATTGTAGGGGCCAAAGACCGCCAGCACGCCGTGCGGCCGATGGCGCAGCGTCGCCTCTCCGTCCGCCATCGCGGTCTGCGCTTCCCCCGTACGGCTATGATACGCGTTCACCGAAATGGCGATTTTGTTGATCATCGCGGTAATTTCCGTTGCCGCTTCCCAGCGCGGTTTGCCGGTCTCCTGGGCGATAATCCGGGTTAATTCGCCTTTGTTCGCTTCCAGTAACGAAGCAAACTTTTCCGCTATCGCTTTCCGGGCGGCAAACGGTTGACGCGCCCACGCGGGAAACGCCGCGCGCGCCGCGGTGACCGCCAGCGCCACCTGCCCGGCATCGGCATCGTTGCCCTGCCACAGCAGCGCCTGGCTTACCGGGTTATGTTTACTACGGGCCGGGCCGCGACCGCTTTGCCAGTCGCCGTTAATCCATAAACTCATGATTTTTTCTCCTCAGGGCACAAACGAACCAGGCGAATCTGGTCGCCGGGGTGGCATTTCAGGGCATCCAGCTCACGCGCGCTTAGCACCAGGCGGTCGCTCTCCGGGTCGGCGTGAACCAGCATGGCGCGAAACTGCTGGTACTGCTCATTAGCAACCAGACAGGCCGGCCACTCGCCCGGCGCGGGCTGGCCTTCAACGACGGTGACCAGCCGGCTTTTGCGAATGGCCCGCACCCGGTCAATTTCGCACTCCAGCGTCGGGCCGCCGTCGAAGATATCGACGTAGTTGAGATAGCGAAATCCCTCTTTCTCCAGCACCGCGCGTGCCGGCGCGGTTTGCGGATGGACCTCGCCGATGACCGCTCGCGCTTCGTCGCTTAAAAAGTCGATATACAGCGGGTGCTTCGGCATCAGCGCGGCGATAAACGCCTTCTGCCCGGTGCCGCACAGGTAGTCGGCGCGGGAGAACTCCATCGCGAAGAAGCGTTTCCCGAGACTCTCCCAGAACGGCGAGTAGCCGTGTTCGTCAATGACGCCGCGCATTTCCGCCACGACCTTATCGTTGAAACGTTCGCGAAAGGCGGCCATAAACAGAAAACGCGATTTCGACAGCAGATAGCCGTTGCCCTCTTTACGCCATTTTGGGTCCAGGAACAGCGTACACAGTTCGCTGCTGCCGGTATGGTCGTTACTGAGAAACAGCGTCGGCAGGGCGTTGTAGACGTTAAGCTCTTTCGATGCGTGCACCTGGGTACCGACGCGATAGTTGTACCAGGGGTCGTTAAGCCCCACGGCCACCTCAATGGCGCAAATTCCCGCTACCGCGCCGCTGGCGCAGTCCTCAAGAACGAACACATAACCCTGCTCGCTTTTCGGCAGCTCGCCGCGCCAGGTCATCTGCGAGCGTTCAATGCGCGCGGCCAGCGTGGCTTCATCGGCCGGCAGCGACGTCAGGCCGCCGCCGGTCTCGCCCGCCAGGGTCATTAGCCCCGGCAGATCGCCTTTTTCTACAGGACGGATCACCATCATGATGAGACCCCCGCGAGAAAGCGTTTGCAGGCCAGTTCGAAGCGATCCAGCCCGGCGTTGATCTCTTCTTCGCTGATAATCAGCGCCGGAGCGAAACGCACCACGTTGGCGCCGGCGATCAGCATCATCAGCCCCTCTTCCGCCGCCTCATTACTGATGGTCTTCGCCTTGCCGGCATATTCATCCTTCAGCACGCAGCCGATAAGCAGCCCCAGGCCGCGAATCTCTTTAAACAGGCCGTAACGCGCGTTAATCGCGTTGAGCCGTTCGCAGAACCATTGATGGCGCTGCTTAACGCCGCTGAGCACTTCGCGGGTGTTGACGATGGAAAACACTTCTCCCGCCACCGCGCAGGCCAGCGGGTTGCCGCCGTAGGTCGTGCCGTGGGTGCCGACGGTCATCACGCTGGCGCAGCGCTCCGATGCCAGCAGCGCGCCGATCGGGAAACCGCCGCCCAGCGCTTTCGCGGTGGAAAGCACGTCCGGCGTCACGCCGTAGTGCATATAGGCGTACAGCTCCCCGGTACGGCCGACGCCGGTCTGGACTTCGTCGAAAATCAGCAGCGCGTTGTGCGCATCGCACAGTTCACGCAGGCCGCGCAGGAAGTCCGCATCCGCAGGCACGACGCCGCCTTCACCCTGCATCGGTTCAACGATCACCGCGCAGGTATTGTCGTCGATCAGCGCCTTTGCCGAGTCGAGGTCGTTATAGATGGCGTGCTGAATCTGCGGCGGCAGCGGCGCAAAATCCTGCGAATAGGCCGGCTGGCCGCCCGCGGAAACGGTAAACAGCGTGCGGCCGTGGAAGGCATTCTTGAACGCCACGATGCCGCTTTTCTCGCTGCCGAAACGATCGTGGGCATATTTGCGCGCCAGTTTTAGCGCCGCTTCGTTGGCTTCGGCCCCGGAGTTACAGAAAAAGACCCGGTCGGCAAAAGTGGCGTCAATCAGCTGCTTAGCCAGACGCAATACCGGCTCATTGGTATAGCCGTTACCGGTATGCCAGAACTTTTCCGCCTGCCCGGTCAGCGCTTTAACCAGCCGAGGATGAGCGTGGCCGAGGGCGTTCACCGCAATGCCGCCGGCAAAATCGATATACTCTTTTCCCTGCTGATCCCACAGGCGTGACCCCTCGCCGCGTACCGGAATAAAAGCCGCTGGCGCGTATACAGGCATCATCCATTCATCAAAGTTGCTACGCGTAATTGACTGAGACATATCGACCTCTTCCGGTAAATAAAAAGTTTAAATAATGTTAATGAATATGGTTATTACGCTGTAAATGTAGATTGCACGGTTCGTGCCAGCCAGAGGTAAAAATGCATAAATCGAGGTCGTCAACGAAATATCAATAAGTTACGAAAGACCGTTATTCACATAAAATGCATAAAAAGTGAATAAAAATACTAAAAGAGGCTTTTGCAGTGGAATAAAAAGAAAGATTATGCAGGAGTAAGATATAATTCTGTAATTGTGATCCTTGACGAAATTTATCGGCAATAATCGCCCTTTTTTGGCGCAGCGCGTTCCAGAATGGTGCACAGTTTGTGCAAACAGGCTACCAACCGCTGCAATCGGCAGAATAAAGTGCCTTTGCGCAGCCAGCCCGGCGAATTTCTGCTACCATCCCTGCACTATTCACCTTGCACAGTGGCAGCGACTATGAAATTTGTCTCTTTTAATATCAACGGCCTGCGTGCCCGCCCGCATCAGCTGGCCGCCATCATCGATAAACACCAGCCCGACGTCATCGGCCTACAGGAAACCAAAGTTCACGACGATATGTTTCCTCTCGAAGAGGTGGCAAAGCTGGGCTATAACGTCTTTTATCACGGGCAGAAAGGCCATTACGGCGTCGCGCTGCTGACCAAAGAGACGCCGATCTCCGTGCGTCGCGGTTTCCCAAACGATGGTGAAGAGGCCCAGCGCCGCATCATCATGGCGGAAATCCCTTCCCCGTTTGGCAACGTGACGGTGATTAACGGCTATTTCCCGCAGGGCGAAAGTCGCGATCATGAAACCAAATTCCCGGCGAAGGCGGCGTTTTATCAGAACCTGCAAAACTACCTTGATACCGAACTGAATAAAGAGAATCCGGTACTGATCATGGGCGACATGAATATCAGCCCGACCGATCTCGATATCGGCATTGGTGAAGAGAACCGCAAGCGCTGGCTGCGTACCGGCAAGTGTTCCTTCCTGCCGGAAGAGCGCGAATGGATGGAGCGCCTGCTGAGCTGGGGCCTGGTGGATACTTACCGCCATGCGAATCCGCAGGATAACGAACACTTCTCGTGGTTCGACTATCGCTCTAAGGGCTTTGACGATAACCGCGGGCTGCGTATCGATCTGCTGCTGGCAAGCACCCCGCTGGCGCAGCGCTGCATCGAAACCGGCATCGACTACGAAATTCGCGCAATGGAAAAGCCGTCCGACCACGCGCCGGTATGGGCGACCTTTAAAGTCTAAATATTCCCTCCGTCAGGCTCTCCCGTCCGGAGAGCCTGAGCCATATCAAAAAAGCCGCCGTCAGAGATTGTGAACGGCGGCAAACTATTATACTGTCGCGCGCACTTCAGACCGCCCGCGCCATACAGGAGAACCCAATGCAAAAGAAGCCGTCATAAAGCAGAATATAAGCTGCTTTTTGTTGTGGTGATATTGAGCATTGTCGCCTGTCTTATTCAGCAGTCGGGTTTTGCCGGGCTGGTTACCCATTTTGATCGTCTGCGCGAAATGATCCGCCAGAGCGGCGCCTTCGGCTATACGCTCTATATTCTGCTGTTTATCGTCGCCACCCTGTTTTTGCTACCGGGCACTCTTTTAGTGATTGCCGGCGGGGTGATTTTCGGTCCGCTGGCGGGAACCTTGCTATCGCTGCTGGCGGCGACGCTCGCCTCTTCCGCGTCGTTTCTGTTCGCCCGCTGGCTGGGCCGCGAGCTGCTGCTTAAATACGTCGGGCAGACGGCGATTTTTCAGGCCATTGAAAAAGGCATCGCCCGTAGCGGCACCGATTTTTTAATTTTGACCCGGCTCATCCCGCTGTTTCCCTATAATGTACAGAACTACGCCTATGGCCTGACGGCGATTCCATTCTGGACGTTTACCTTTATTTCCGCCCTCACCACCTTGCCCGGCATATTTATCTATACGCTGATGGCCAGCGAGCTTATCCGCGAGGGTATCACCCCCCTGTTTATACTGAAGCTGACCCTCGCGGGGCTGGCCTTATTTGTCCTGATTCAGACGGCGAAAAGATATGCCCGCTATCGGCGAATCGAGACATCACGGATACAGGCTCACGATGAAAAATAGCAACGCGCGCTACCGGATAGCCATCGGCATGACGCTGTTTGCGCTTCTGCTGGCATGGTGGCTGATACCCGGCGTCAATGAGTTTATGCAGCGCAGCCTCGCCGCTTTTGCCACGCTCGATCAGCAGGCTATTGAACGCTTTATCGACTCCTGGGGCCCGCAGGCGGCGCTGGTCTCCTTCGCCCTGATGATTTTGCAGGCGATTATCGCCCCGCTTCCCGCCTTCCTGATCACCTTCGCTAACGCTTCCCTGTTCGGCGCCTTCTGGGGCGGCGCGCTGTCGTGGGTGAGCGCGATGGCCGGCGCGGCGCTGTGCTTTTTTATCGCCAGAGCGCTCGGCCGCGACGCGGTGGAAAAGCTCATCGGCAAGAGCGTACTGCAGAGTATGGATGGCTTTTTTACCCGCTACGGCAAACACACCATATTAATCTGCCGTCTGCTCCCTTTCGTTCCCTTCGACCCGGTGAGCTACGCCGCCGGGCTGACGTCAATGCGCTTTCGCCACTTTATGCTGGCCACCGGTCTCGGCCAGCTGCCCGCGACGATAGTCTATTCGTGGACCGGCAGCCTGCTGACCGGCGGCACATTCTGGCTGGTGACCGGTTTATCGATCCTGTTTGCGCTGGCGATTGTGGTGGTCGTCGCGAAAGCGCTCTATCTTGAACAACAAAAGAGGCGTTCACGATGAGCTTACCCCCTCTGAAGTCCATTCCGCTGATTCTTCGCCCGCAGGCCTGGCTGCATCGTCGCCACTACGGCGAGGTGCTCAGCCCTATCCGCTGGTGGGGCCGTATTCCGCTGGTGTTTTACCTGGTATCGATGTTCGTCGGCTATCTGGAACGCAAGCGTTCGCCCCTCGATCCGGTGCTGAGATCGCTGGTCAGCGCCCGCGTCGCGCAGCTGTGCCTGTGCGAGTTTTGCATTGATATCACCAATATGAAGCTGGCGGAACGCAGCGGCGGCAGCGCTAAGCTGCTGGCGGTCGCCGAATGGCGGAACAGCGCGCTGTTCAGCGACCGCGAGCGGCTGGCGCTGGAGTATGCCGAGGCGGCCAGCATGACGCCGCCGGTGGTCGACGATGCACTGCGCGACAGGCTGGCAGGCCAGTTTGACGCCCGCGCGCTCACCGAACTCACGGCGCTGATCGGGTTACAAAACCTGTCAGCGCGCTTTAATTCGGCTATGGAGATCCCCGCCCAGGGATTGTGCCGGATCCCAACCGATTCAAAACCATAAGGAGTGGTTATGCGCAGTGTGCTGGTCTTCGCTTTGCTGTTGCTCTCCCCGCTGGCCGCCAGCGCCGGCTGGCAATCCCTACAACAAGAAGCCCGCGGCCAGACGGTGTGGTTTAACGCCTGGGGCGGCGATCCGGCGGTGAACCGCTATCTCGACTGGGTCAGCGGTGAGGTAAAGCGCGACTACGCTATCGACCTGCGCATCGTGCATATTGCGGATGCCGCCGACGCGGTGAAGCGCATCCAGACCGAAGCCCGCGCCGGACGCAGTAAAGGCGGTTCCATCGATCTGCTGTGGGTCAACGGCGAAAACTTCCGCACCCTGAAAAACGCCAGGCTGCTGCAAACCCGATGGGCGGAAACCCTGCCCAACTGGCGCTTTGTCGATACGCAAAAGCCGGTGCGCGAGGATTTATCCATCCCCACCGACGGCGCCGAGTCGCCGTGGGGCGGCGCGCAGCTCACTTTTATCGCCCGCCGCTCACAAATGCCCGACGGGCCCACCTCTCCGCAGGCGCTGCTGGCTTTCGCCGCCGCGCATCCCGGCAGCGTCACCTACCCGCGTCCGCCGGATTTTACCGGTACCGCGTTTCTTGAACAGCTGCTGCTGACGCTGACTCCGCGGCCCGACGCGCTACGCCAGCCGCCTGAGGAGGCCACCTTCGCCGCCGTGACCGCGCCGCTGTGGCACTATCTTGATCGGCTTCATCCTCTGCTGTGGCGCCAGGGCCGCGACTTCCCGGCTTCGCCCGCCCGCATGGATGCCATGCTTAAAAATGGGACCCTCAGGCTGTCCATCACCTTTAACCCGCTGCACGCGCAGCAAAAAGCGGTCAGCGGCGAGCTGCCGAAAGACAGCTACGGTTTCGGCTTCCGCGAGGGGATGCTTGGCAACGTCCACTTTGTGGCGATCCCGGCCAATGCCCGGGCGACGGCGGGGGCGAAAGTGGTCGCGAATTTCCTGCTCTCGCCCCAGGCCCAGCTGCGCAAGGCCGACCCGACGGTGTGGGGGGACCCCAGCGTGCTGGATCCGGCGAAATTAACCGAGACTGAGCGGCAGGCCTTTAACGCCGTTGTGCCGCAGAATATGCCGCCGATGCTGGGTGAACCGCACGCGGCCTGGGTTGACGCGCTGGAGCAGGAATGGCTGCGCCGCTACGGCACGCACTAAGGCTGCTGGCCTGGGCCGCCGTCGCGCTGATCTATCTGCCGCTGCTGCCGGCCGCTGCGCTGATGGCGCTTCCG
>OAVD01001235.1_pt1 | contig 8898 bp, 7 predicted proteins | sample 1476351 | NCBI WGS metagenome assembly OAVD01 (sample SAMEA2580075, study PRJEB22360) | human gut metagenome | biome: human gut; feature: human-associated habitat; material: faeces | place: Denmark | collected 2008/2010 | reverse complement strand
AACTCTCCCTATAATGCGACTCCACACAGCGGGGGTGATTAGCTCAGCTGGGAGAGCACCTCCCTTACAAGGAGGGGGTCGGCGGTTCGATCCCGTCATCACCCACCACTTTCTCGCCAGCTGGATTTCTTGCCGTAAAATGAAGTACCGAAGTGGGTGATTAGCTCAGCTGGGAGAGCACCTCCCTTACAAGGAGGGGGTCGGCGGTTCGATCCCGTCATCACCCACCACTTTCTCGCCAGCTGGATTTCTTGCCGTAAAATGAAGTACCGAAGTGGGTGATTAGCTCAGCTGGGAGAGCACCTCCCTTACAAGGAGGGGGTCGGCGGTTCGATCCCGTCATCACCCACCACTTCGGGTCGTTAGCTCAGTTGGTAGAGCAGTTGACTTTTAATCAATTGGTCGCAGGTTCGAATCCTGCACGACCCACCAATGCAAAAAAGCGCCCTAAAGGCGCTTTTTTGCTATCTGCGATATATAAGATTCGAACCTGCCGCAGGTTCGAGTCGACAAAATTGTTGGGAACAATTTTGCACAACGCGTAGCGTTGCCCGAAGGGCGAGTCTCAGGATGAGACGAGTAGCGAAGAGAGACAACGGAGCCGCCTGCGGCGACGGCCCGGAGGGCGAGCGAAACGAGTCATCCTGCACGACCCACCAATGTAAAAATGGCGCTGGCGGCGCTTTTTTGCTATCTGCGCTTACAAAGCCGGCACAGGCCTTCATCTTGCTATCCGCCACTGACCATCAATTCACCAGCGCCGCAATCAGCTTCTCCAGCGCGGGCGTCGCCTGTTGTTGGTCATAGACGATATACAAATCTGCGGGTATGCGTTCTTCCAGCGGACGAAACACCACCCCCGGCCACGTCATTTGCGCATAGCTATCAGCGATGAGCGTAATACCTATCCCCATACTGACCATCGCCAGAACCGTTTGCGGCTCCATCACTTCACGGATAATCATCGGTGAGAATCCGGCGCTCTGGCACACGCGCTGCAAAAACGTCCAGTCGGTATGTATTGAAGGCATGGTGACAAAATATTCGTTACGCAACGCCGCAAGCGGGATCGCCTTACGCGCGGCAAGCGGATGCTCTTCCGGCATGGCCACCAGAAAAGAGGATTCGTGCAAGCGCAGGCTGGTAAATCCAGGAGAAGGCGCTGTCGCCATCCGCCAGACGCCGGCGTCCAGCTCGCGTCGTTCCAGCATTGCCATCTGCATGGCGGGCATGTTCTCGCGGAAAAGCACCTCTACGTTAGGGTTCTCTTTCAAAAAACGCCGCATCACCGGACGCATTTTTCCCCACATAGCCGTACCTATCACGCCCAGCTCTACCCGTCCCGCCTCACCCCGCCCAATCTGTTCCACGCGCGCCAGCGCCTGATTCGCGCTGGACAGCAGACGACGGGACTCCTCCATCAGGATTTTTCCTGCGTGGGTCAACGCCACGCTGCGGGAGTGGCGAACAAACAGCAGCGTGCCAAGCTGCTGCTCCAGGTCTTTAATGTGAATGCTGAGCGGAGGTTGCGACATGTTCAGACGGGCCGCCGCACGACCAAAATGCAGCTCTTCGGCAACAGCCAGAAAATAGCGCAATAACTTCAGATCGATACGATGCGTGCGTTCCATGGGCCATGCGCTCCTGAGGCATAAAGATAATGCGCAAAGTTACCACACTGCATCAGAAAAAATGAAACGGCGGAACATGTGCCCGCCGCGGAAGAGGATTAATGCGTCAGCGCTTTTTTCATTAACTTCTCAGGTTCATGTTTATATTTGAAGAACACGGCAAAAGTAACCGCCAGCAGCAATGAATAGGCCGCGAACACCAGCCAGATGGTCTGCCACTCTTTTACGCCATCAACAGAGAAGTAATCCACGGCCATGCCGCTGAGAACCGAACCTACCCATGCGCCAACACCGTTCACCATGGTCATAAACAACCCCTGCGCGCTGGCGCGAATATGCGCCCCCGCCTCTTGCTCTACGAACACCGACCCTGAAATATTAAAGAAGTCGAATGCGCAGCCGTAAACGATCATCGACATCAGCAGCAGAACAAAACCGAACGGAGAGGGATCGCCAAAGGCAAAAAAGCCAAAGCGCAGCGTCCACGCCAGCATACTCATCAGCATGACCGTTTTAATGCCAAAGCGTTTCAGAAAGAATGGAATGGTGAGAATAAAGGCAACTTCCGCCATCTGCGAAACCGAAAGTAAAATAGAGGGATAGCGTACGACAAAGCTGTCGGCAAACGCCGGGTTGCGGGCGAAATCATGCAGAAAGGGGTTACCGAAGACGTTGGTTATTTGCAGTACCGCCCCGAGCATCATCGCGAAGAAAAAGAAAATGGCCATCCGCGGATTTTTAAACAATACGAATGCATCCAGTCCCAGCCTCGCGGCCAATGTGGTGCCAGGTTTCTTCTCGGTCACAGCAATTTTCGGTAGCGTAAGCGCATAAATCGCCAGTAATAACGACGCGGCAGAGGCGATATACAGCTGCGCGCTGCTCAGCTCCAGCCCCATCAGGCTCACCGTCCACATGGCGACAATAAAACCAAGAGTGCCAAATACGCGAACAGGAGGAAACGCGGTCGCCGGATCCTGGCCGGACTGCGCCAGACAGGAATAGGAGATGCTATTAGACAACGAGATAGTTGGCATATAGGCCATCGCGTTAATCAGCATTACCCAGAACATCATCTCCGGATCGGTGACGGTCGTTGCATAAAGAAGCACTCCCGCGCAGACCAGGTGGCAGAGCATATAGGCCCGTTCTGCACGTAGCCATTTATCGGCAACGATCCCCATAATGGCGGGCATGATAATGGCTGCCAGCCCTTTGGAGCTATAGACAATGCCGACATTTGCCCCGGTGAAATGCAGTGTGTTTATCATGTAAGAACCCAGGGTGACCAGCCAGCTACCCCAGATAAAATATTGCAAAAACGACATGAGTTTTAAGCGAGAGGCGATACCCATTTTTCCGTTCCTTGCCATTAAAGTAAGACCCCGCAAGCGGGGTCAATATTTATTATTTTTTCAGGCCAATTTGCGTAAGAAGCCGCAGATCAGGTTAATAAAGTTCTGCCGGGAGAGTTCGGCCGCCGCCAGGGTTTGCGCGTGAGATAGTTTCACATCGCCGAGGCCCTCAGCCAGATTGGTAATGGCTGAGACGGCCACCACTTTCAGCTCGCAATGGCGGGCAGCGATGACTTCCGGTACGACGGACATCCCCACCACATCGCCGCCGATAATCTGCATCATGCGAATCTCCGCCGCCGTTTCAAAATTCGGCCCGGGATAAGAGACAAATACGCCTTCAGTCAGCGGAAACCCCTCCTCCTCAGCTACGCGCTGCAGAACGGCGCGGTAATCCGCGTCATAGGCGTTGGCCAGGGAGAAGAAGCGTTCGCCGAAGCGCTCATCATTCAGGCCCACCATTGGCGTACCCGGCATCGTGTTAATATGATCGCTGAGCGCCACAAGACTTCCCGGCCCCACTTCCGGACGTAAAGAACCGGCCGCGTTAGTACAAAACAGCAGTTCACACCCCAGCAGCTTTAGCGTCCGGATGGCATCAGTCATCACCGTCATGCCCCGACCTTCATAGAAGTGCCCACGCCCTTTCATGCAGGCAACGGGTACGCCGGCCAGATTTCCAAGCACCAGTTCGCCGGCATGGCCGTGCACGGTACTCACCGGAAAGCCGGGCAGCTTTTCGTAAGATATCGCCATCGCATCTTCAATTTGTTCCGCCAGCGCCCCTAGACCCGACCCCAGGATAAAGGCCACCCGCGGCGTAAAATCCGGCTTATATCCGCGAATAATATCGGCGCTATACCAGGGATTCTGTGAGAAAAGCGTGTCGCTCATAAGCTGTCCTTAAAACTGAAAGATCGATAAAGTGATTGGCTACCATGCTGTTATAACGATGCTACGCAATCGATTACCAATACAGTTTTCCCGGACGTTTGATATTAAAAAGCTATTGATTTCATTTCTGATACAAGGGGTCGTTTTCGCGTAAGGCGGTCAACTGGCCAGCCTGCTGCCGCACCACCTCCCACAGCGCCTCTGCGGCTGTCGATAGCGAGCGGTTTTTACGCCGCGCCAGCATCAGCTGGCGTTCCACCACCGGGGTGAGCCGCTTCACCTGCAGATGACTTCCCTGAGGGAGCGGCAGCGCTAACGCAGGTAGGATGCTGATGCCTATCCCCGACTCAACCATTGGAAATAGCGTGGCCGGATGACCGATTTCCTGCACGATATTTGCGGTAACGGCGAATCCCGCGAGCGCGGCGTCAATCAGCGGCCGGCTGCCAGAAGCATAATCCTGCAACACCAGCCGCTGGTCATGCAGCGCATGCCAGCTCACCGCGTCCCTTTTAGCGAAAGGGTGATCGCGACGGCAAAGCAGCAGGAAAGGTTCAGCGAGAACCGCCTCACACTGCAAATCGGTCGCGGCGCCAGGGTCGATAACAATGCCAAAATCCACTTCTCCCTGACGGATGCTCTCCAGCACCCACTGCTGGGGGCGATCGTGCAGAACGAAATCTATCTCCGGATAGCGACGGTTGCTGTAGGCGATGCACTGCGGGATCAGATGGGCGGAAATGGTCTGGCTGGCCGCCACCCGCACGGTTCCCATAAGCTGCTGCCCGACGCGCCCGGCCTCACGCAACGTGCCGTTTAACTCATCCAGCAGGCGCTCAAGCCGGGCCGCCAGCTGCTGTCCGGCTTCCGTGAGCACCACTTCGCGCGTCGTTCGGTCAAGCAGGCGTACGCCGGTCTGATGTTCCAGCTCTTTCACGCTGTGGCTTACCGCTGACTGACTCAGGCCAATACTCTCCCCTGCCCGGCTAAAGCTTTTGACGCGAGCAACGGTCACAAAAACCTTCAACTGACGTAGCGAATAATTCATCTCTTTTTTTCATGAATAGATGCAATAAATCGATTTTATTTCTCAAACTAAAGAAAGCACAATAGCGACATCGATTTTCAGGAGCGTTTATGAAATTTTTCCGCATTCTTGATCCATTCACCCTGACATTAGTCACCGTCGTCCTGCTGGCCTCCTTTTTTCCTGCGCGCGGCGGATTTGTCCCCTTCTTTGAACATTTAACCACCGCCGCCATCGCGCTGCTTTTCTTTATGCACGGCGCCAAGCTCTCCCGTGAGGCGATCGTTGCCGGGGGCAGCCACTGGCGTTTACATCTCTGGGTCATGTGCAGCACGTTTATCGTTTTTCCCGTGCTTGGCGTGCTGTTTGCTTGGTGGGCGCCCGTTAACGTCGATCCGGCGCTCTATACCGGGTTTATTTATCTCTGCATTCTTCCCGCCACCGTCCAGTCAGCCATTGCGTTTACCTCTCTGGCGGGCGGCAACGTGGCGGCTGCGGTATGCTCGGCTTCGGCCTCAAGCCTGCTGGGGATCTTCATTTCGCCACTGCTGGTCGGCCTGTTGATGAACCTGCACGGTGCGGGGGGGAGTCTGGAGCAGGTTGGCAAAATCATGCTGCAGCTGCTGCTGCCGTTTGTGCTGGGACATCTATCTCGTCCGTGGATTGGCAACTGGGTGGCAAAGCATAAAAAGTGGATCTCGAAAACCGACCAGACCTCCATCCTGCTGGTGGTCTATTCGGCGTTCAGCGAGGCGGTTGTTAACGGTATCTGGCACAAAGTCGGCGTTGGTTCGCTGCTGTTTATCGTTATTGTCAGCATGGTGCTGCTGGCGATTGTGATTGCGATTAACGTCTTTGTGGCGCGCAGGTGCGGGTTTAATAAAGCGGATGAAATTACGATTGTCTTTTGCGGGTCGAAAAAGAGCCTGGCGAACGGCATTCCGATGGCCAACATTCTCTTCCCGACCTCTATCCTGGGGATAATGGTGCTGCCGCTTATGATCTTCCATCAGATTCAGCTTATGGTCTGTGCGGTGCTGGCGCGGCGCTATAAGCGCCAGGCCGAAGCGTTACAGGCGCAGGAGAAAAGCCGCGCCTCCGAAGCCTAACGCGGGCGCTTAAGGGGCTCGACCAGGCTGGTCAGCCCCTCCGTTTTAATCAATAGCGTTAATGCCATCAGCTCGCCAAGATGCCCGGCGGGAAATTGATCCTTACGGGCAAACCACAGCAAATACTCTTCCGGCACATCGATTAAGCGCCGCCCTTTGTATTTACCAAACGGCATTTCCGTATTGGCAATCTCAATAAGCTGATCTTTATCCACGCGACTCTCCGAGCAAACGCAGCATTTCGTCTTCATCGATCACCGCAATTCCCAGCTCCTGCGCTTTGGCAAGCTTAGAGCCCGCCGCCTCCCCGGCGATGACCAGGTCGGTCTTCTTCGACACGCTGCCCGCCACCTTCGCCCCCAGCGCAACCAGCCGGGCTTTCGCATCGTCACGGGAGAGCTGACTCAGGCTACCGGTCAGAACCACCGTTTTGCCGGCAAAGGGGCTATCAATCTCTTCCGCATTGACCACCACCGGCGCCGGCCAGCGGACGCCTTCTTTACTCAGCTGAGCAATCACTTCGCGGTTGCTCTCTTCGGCAAAGAAATTACGCACGTGCGTGGCAACCACAATCCCGACATCGGGCACTTTTTGCAGATCGTCAATTGAAGCCTGCTCCAGCGCCTCAATGGTGCCAAAATGGGCCGCTAAACCGGCTGCCGTCGCCTCACCGACTTCGCGGATCCCCAGCGCATAAAGGAAACGGGCAAAGGTGGTCTCTTTGGACTTCTCCAGGGCATCCACCACGTTCTGCGCTGATTTGGGCCCCATGCGATCGAGCCCGGTGAGTTTACCCGGCGTCAGTTGGAAGAGATCGGCCGGCGTATGCACGTACTCTTTTTCAACCAGCTGATCGATGATTTTATCGCCCATACCGTCAACGTCCAGGGCGCGACGGGAGACAAAATGCTTGAGCGCTTCTTTACGCTGGGCGCCGCAGATCAGACCGCCGGTACAGCGCGTCACCACTTCGCCTTCCACGCGTTCAACGTCGGAATGACATACCGGACAATGGGTGGGGAACACGATCTCACGCGTCTCCTCCGGGCGTTCTGAGAGCACGACGTTCACGACCTGAGGGATAACATCGCCGGCGCGGCGAATGACCACCTTATCGCCGATACGCAGCCCCAGACGCTCGATTTCATCAGCATTATGCAGCGTCGCGTTGCTGACCAGGACCCCGGCGACGTGTACCGGCTCCAGACGCGCAACCGGCGTGATGGCGCCAGTGCGCCCGACCTGAAACTCAACGTCGCGCACGAAAGTCATCTGCTCCTGCGCCGGAAACTTAAACGCCACCGCCCAGCGCGGCGCGCGGGCTACGAAGCCAAGCTGTTCCTGCAGCGCCAGCGAATCGACCTTGATGACCACGCCGTCGATATCAAACCCCAGCTTCGGCCGATCCTCTTCAACCTGGCGATAGTAAGTAAGCACTTCCTCTGGCGTATGGCAGAGCTTTACACGCTCGCTGACCGGCAGCCCCCAGGACTTAAACTGCTGCAAGCGCGCCGAGTGGCTGGCAGGCAGCTCGCCGCCTTCCAGCACGCCCACGCCGTAGCAAAAGAAAGTGAGCGGACGCTTCGCGGTAATTCGCGGATCGAGCTGGCGTAAAGACCCCGCCGCCGCGTTACGCGGGTTAGCAAAGACTTTACCTCCGGTTCGCCGCGCCTCTTCATTAATTTTTTCAAACCCAGCCTGCGGCAGGAACACCTCTCCGCGCACCTCAAGCCGCTGCGGAATATTGTCACCGCGTAGCTTCAGGGGAATCGCGCGGATGGTACGCACGTTCGAGGTAATATCTTCACCGGTCGTTCCATCGCCGCGGGTCGCCGCCTGCACCAGCAGGCCGTTTTCATAAAGGATACTGACCGCCAGGCCATCCAGCTTGAGCTCGCAGCAGTAAGTCAGGTTATCGGTATTTTTCAGGCGATCCTGTACCCGCTTGTTGAACGCGAGGAAGCTCTCCTCATCAAAAACGTTGTCCAGCGACAGCATCGGGACTTCATGGCGAATCTGGCTAAAAGAGGCTAACGGTGCGGCACCGACGCGCTGGGTGGGCGAGTCCGGGGTGATCAGCTCAGGGTGCTGAGCTTCCAGCTCGCGCAGTTCGCGCATTAACCGATCGTATTCCGCATCAGGGATTTCCGGCGTATCCATGACGTGGTAGAGATATTCATGATGGCGAAGCGTGGTTCGCAGTTCAGTCAGTTTTTGTTCGTTCGATTCCATATCACACCATCAATGATAAAAAACCCCCGACGGGCGGGGGTTCAGGATAAGTAGATGAAACGCAAGAAGATGAATCAGGCGTTAGCCTCTTTCACTTCACGAATTCGGTCTTGATATTCACGCAATTTTTGCGGCGTCATCATACGACGCTGGTCATCCAGCACTACGCCGCCGACTTCATCGGCAATGTACTGCGCGGACTGCAGCATCAGCTTAAAGTTTTGCAGTTCATCGCCAAAGGACGGAACCTGCATAAAGATAGTCACCCCGGGCGTCATCATATCCGCCATGCTGTCAGGATTGAAGGTGCCAGGCTTAACCATATTGGCCAGACTGAAGAGCACCTGACCGCTGCCGTCCGGGCTGAGGTGGCGATGGAAAATATTCATATCGCCAAATTTGAAGCCCGCCTGCTGGATGCTATTGATGAGTAGCTCGCCGTTGAGCTGCGAACCGTGATGCGCAGCGACGTTCATCACGATGACCGTCTCCTTACGCTCTTTAGGCTGCGGCGCGGCCTGCTGCGGCTCAGGGGCCTGAGGTTCCGGCGCCGGCTGCGGCTCTGGAGCGGCGGCAGGTTGTTGAACCGGCTGCTGCGCATGCTGAACGGGTTGCTGCACATGCGGAACGGGCTGCGGCTGCGGCTGTAC
>OAVD01001234.1_pt1 | contig 8899 bp, 5 predicted proteins | sample 1476351 | NCBI WGS metagenome assembly OAVD01 (sample SAMEA2580075, study PRJEB22360) | human gut metagenome | biome: human gut; feature: human-associated habitat; material: faeces | place: Denmark | collected 2008/2010 | reverse complement strand
ACACGCTGCGGAATACACGCAAAAAGGAATGAGGAAGACCGCCGCCGAAAACACCGCGTTCGGCTGCATGAACGCCATGCAGCAACAACCGAGAACGAACACGGCGCCGTACGCGACGCGCTCCCTCCTCGAGGCGTCCCGGCCCCAAACCGCCGCAAAACACGCAACAAGAACCGGCACCAGCGCGAACGCTGCTGTGTTCGGGTACAGGGGCCACACCTCGACGAGAACCCAGGGAAACGCCCCAACGGCGACCGCGCCCAGCGCTCCGATCAAGGCGATAGCGCGATCGCCGGAGAACAGGACCTTCATGAGGAACGCCATGCCCAAGGGGAAGACGATTGCCGCGAACAGGAAGTTCACGGCATTGACGGCCAATGCCACCTCGACGCCCAAAGCGCTTACCACCATGGAGCATACGATATGCCATCCCGAGGGATAGTATCCGGTTCCCGGCAGAGGGTTGGCTGCAGGATCAGAAACGCCCAAGTACGACGAGACGTGCAGCGAAGACCACATGCCGGAATCCGAGAAGCTGCGCACCGAGGCGAAGTGATGCACGTTGTCATACGTCTGCACCGACGACGCGGGGCCATCCAGGGGAAGGACGAACACGAACAGGCCAACGGCCACCCCGACGGCCAAGTACGCCACAGCAAGAGCAGCATCGAGCCGCCGATCCGCACGCTTACCCGAACCGAGCACGGCACCTTTCTTGCGCGCGGCGAGCAGAACGAAGCCGCAGGCCGCAATCGACAGCACCACCACGGGAATCCCTACTGAGAAAGCAGTCGACCGCACGCCGATGAAGAAATACGCGACCCCCAAGATGGAATACGCTAAGATCGAAAAGAGGGGTGCGCAGGACAGCGCAGCCAATCCCCTCATACCAAGGGCTCTCCAAGCGAAAAAGCCCGGCCCATACAGCACCGCAGCCCCTGTCAGAACAGCCAAGCAAAAATCAACCCACATGCGAACTCCCCTGCCATCCCGCGGCAAGCCGACGGAAATACGGTATCTGACGAACGACATCTGCAAGGGTAGCATAGAGCGCATAAAGGATGGACTCGACCTTGCCCGAAAAAGAAAAGAGCCGATCCGTGGTATCATGCGGTTTTGCGAAGATTGCAGAACACACCGCGCAGGGGCGCGTCGCATCAGAGAGGCAGCGGTCAGCGATATGAGTGCAGCTAAGACACAGTTCAAAAGGGATTGGTTCATCCTCACCTCTCTCGTTTCGAAGGATTTCAAGCTCAAATATCGACGAAGCATGCTCGGCGTGCTGTGGTCGGTGCTGAATCCCCTGCTCATGATGATCGTGCTCACCGCGGTGTTCTCCGTGGTGTTCCGCTTCGACATCCCGAACTTCCCCGTCTACCTGATCCTCGGCCAAACTCTGTTCACGTTCATGAGCGACGCCACGTCAGGAGCCATGAGCTCCATCATCGACTCGGCCCCCCTCATCAAGAAGATCCGCATCAACAAGATGCTGTTCCCTCTTGAGAAAGTCGTGTTCAGCCTTTTGAACTTCGCCATCTCGCTCATCGCCGTCGCAGCGGTCATCGCCTTCTTCCAGATCCCCCTCACGTGGAACATCCTGCTCCTGCCGCTTTTGCTGTTCTACATCTTCCTGTTCTGCCTCGGCCTTGGGCTGCTGCTGTCGTCACTCGCCGTGTTCTTCCGCGACGTCATGCATCTTTGGGGCGTCGTGCTGACCGCCTGGACGTACGCGACGCCTCTGTTCTATCCCACCAGCATCCTCACGGACTGGATGTGGACCATCATGCAGTTCAATCCCATGTACTATTACGTCACCTATTTCCGCGACATCGCCCTCAACGGCGTGACGCCGAGCCTGGGAGCGAATGTCATCTGCCTCGGCTGCGGCGTCGCCACCCTCGTCATCGGGTTCGCCGTGTTCCGCAAGCAGCAGAAGAAATTCATCCTGTACGTATAGAGACGAAGGTTCGTTATGCCTGAAAACGTCAACACCTCTTCTTTGGCCGCCGCAGTTGAAGACCTCAGCGAGGACAATCGTCAGACCATGGTCAAAGTCGACCACGTGTCCATGATCTTCAATATGGCGTCCGAGCAGCTCAACAGCTTGAAGGAGTACGCCATTCAGATCGCCCGGCGCAAGCTTTTCTTCGAGGGCTTCACCGCGCTTGACGACGTCTCGTTCGAAGTGAAGAAAGGCGATGTGTTCGGCATCATCGGCACGAACGGGTCGGGCAAGTCCACCATGCTCAAGATCATCGCCGGCGTGCTGGAGCCTACGAAGGGCACGTGCGAGATCAACGGAAACATCGCGCCGCTCATCGAGCTCGGCGCCGGTTTCGACACCGAGCTGTCCGCCCGCGAGAACATCTATCTCAACGGAGCCCTGCTAGGCTATTCGAAGGAGTTCATCAACGACCATTTCGACGAGATCGTGGAGTTCGCCGAGATCGAGAAGTTTCTCGACATGCCGCTCAAGAACTACTCCTCGGGCATGGTGGCGCGCATCGCGTTCGCTATCGCCACGGTGATCGTCCCCGAGATCCTCGTAGTGGACGAGGTGCTTTCGGTTGGCGACTTCATGTTCCAGAAGAAATGCGAAGACCGCATCAGCGAGCTTATCGAGAAACACGGCGTGACCGTGCTCATCGTGTCCCACAGCAACGCCCAGGTGGAGCGCCTTTGCAACAAGGTCATCTGGATCGAGAAGGGACACACGCGCATGATGGGCGACGCCGCGTCGGTGTGCCGCGTATACGGAGGCCTTGGCGGGCGAACCGGCAGCGCAGAAGCGGAACAGCGCGTATTCGAAGCGCTTCAGCGCAGTGGAGAGCACGAGGAAAGCGATTTCAGCACGATCGCCGGAGACGACGCCAACGGTACTGCCGTGCAGCTTGCATACCGAGGCTGGGAAAACGGGTTCGATACCGCCGTGGTGGTATGCGCCTCCACCCATATCAACGCGATCATGGCGAACGGTCTTGCCGGAGCCGTCGACGCCCCTGTTCTGCCGGTGAAACCCGACAGGATCCCCGACGCAGTCGCATCCATTCTGAGGGAGACGAAGCCCTCCACCATCTACTTCGTCGACGCCGAGCGCAATGCGGTCGAGCCGCTTGCTGCCCTCGAACGGCTTTCCTGGTCCCCCGCCATCATTCCTTTCGTAGGCGACGGAAGCCTGTTCGACCTGTCTTTGGGCATCCATCGCCACGGCATCGAGCGCGGGTTCTGGGGGGACGAGATGATGATCGTCGATTTCGACGACAACCCCGAATCGCTTGCGGCAGCACCGCTTGCAAGCGCTAAGCGTTGCCCCGTTATCGCCACACGCGGAGCGATCTCGTACGACGCCCTCGAGAGCGCTGTGCATGAAGCAGGGCACAATCGAGCGCTCGTAGTCGGCCACGCCGCCGACATGACGATCGACGATCGTTTGCGCAAGCGAGGCATCTCCGTCGAGCGCATCGCCTGCGACACGCCTCAGAAAACCTGCATCGCCCTCTGCGAGCGAACCCTTGTTGAAACGCAGCCCCCGCAAAACGGAGGGCGAGAGCTGTGCGTCGCCTCCCTCTCGCTTTCCCAATGGCCCGAGCTGCTGGGATGCGGCGCGTACGCGGCGAAGCAGGGAAGCGCGCTTTTGCTCGAGAATCCCACCGACCTTGACGACATCGACCAGTGCCTCGACTTCGTCAAGCGTTCGAGCACGCAGGTCGACAAGCTCGCGTTCGTCGGCAAGGAAAGCGGGGTCGCCCGCCTCGACCGAGAGCTGCTCGTCGAAGCCCTCGACGACGCTCGCGCGAGAGGATAGAGAGAAGCATGAGCGACACCCCCATCGTCTCCATCGTCGTGCCGGCCTACAACGGCGAACGCCATATCCGCCAGTGCGTGGAAAGCGTGCTGGCCCAGACCATGCCCGACTTCGAGCTCATCTGCGTAAACGACGGATCCACCGACGGCACGGGAAGCCTCCTCGACGACATGGCCGCCCGCGACGATCGTATGCGCGTCATCCACCAGGAGAACAAGGGCGAGGGCGCCGCCCGCAACGCCGGACTGGACGTGGCGCGCGGACGCTACCTCGCGTTCTTCGACGCCGACGACTTCGCCGAACCGCAGCTGCTTGAGAAAGTCGTTCGGCGCGCCGAGGAAACCGGCGCCGACGTGGTGGCGTACCGGGTCGATTCGTACAACGATGAAACCGGCGAGACGCTTCCCATGCCCTGGTCGCTGGACGCCGACGCCTTCCCCGCCGACCGCGTGTCGTCACCCGGCGACAACCCCGACAAGCTGTTCTATGCCTTTCAGAACTGGACGTGGAACAAGCTGTTCCGATCCTCGTTCGTACAGGCAAGCGGCCTACGCTTCCATGAGGTCCAGCGCAGCGCCGACCTGTACTTCGTCTGCTGCGCGCTGGCCCAGGCCGACCGTGTCGCCACGGTAGACGAGGTGCTGTACCACTATCGAGTGAACAACCCGAACAGCAACATCGCCACGAACGAACGAGCCCCCCTCGACTTCCACCAATCCTTCGTCGCCGCCAAGCAGCACCTTGAGAACGCCGGGCGCTTCGCCGCGGTCGAGCGGGGCTTCAAGAACTGGGCGGCCGAGTCGGTGCTCTTCAACCTCTGCAGCCTGAAAGCCCGCGACGCCTTCGAGGAGCTGCGTCGCGAGATGCAGCAGCGCGGATGCGTCGAACTCGGCCTCGACACGATGAAAAAGACCGAGTTCTTCGACCCGCGCACCTACGACCAGGTGCGCCACCTGCTGTGCGACGACGCCGACGATTTCCTGTTCTTCCTGCTCAGGGAAACGAATCGGCGCATGGAAGAGCAGAAGAACGATGCACTGCGCGCTTGGCGCGAAGTCGAGGAATTGCGCGCATCGAAGACGTACCGCGTCGGCGAGACCGTCCTCAAACCCGCGAAAAAGATCCTCGGCCGTTAACGGCGCGCGTCCTCCGGCGAGGGAAGCGCGAAGTACAGGCTGTCCCTATCGAGGTTCGGGTTCGAGAACGGATCCCCCTGCTCGAAGAACTGCGGCCATTTCTCTTGCATAAGAGCGCGCTCGCGCAGCCAGCGCTGCATCTTCGAGGGATCCCCCTCTTCGCGCCCACGAGATACGAACTCGTTGTGGTACAGCTTCGCGTACGGCGTAAACGTCACCGAGTAGCCCGCTGCGCTCACTTTGCAGCAGAAGTCGGCGTCGTTGTACCCCACCGCAAACTCCTCAGAGTAACCACCCACCTCCTCGAACACCGTCCTCTTCACCATCTGGCACGCGCCCGTCACGCTTGAGAAATTGCCGGGGCGCACCGACCGGCCAAGATAGCAGCCTTGCGCATCGGGCACGTTCTGGTTCACGTGCACCACCGTGCCGTCGGGCCCGATGAGCATGCCCGCATGCTGCACGAGACCGTCGTAATACAGCAGCTTCGCGCCGACGACGCCCACCTCGGGACGTTGCAGGTAGCCCGCCATCTCCTCGATGAAGTCGGGTGCGATCACCTCGGTGTCGTTGTTCAACAGCAAAAGCAGATCCGCATCGGTGCTAGCGGCACCGAAGTTCATGATCTTGGCATAGTTGAACCCGTGCGGCCATTCGATGACGCGGACGCGATCGCTGCGCGCCTCGAGCTCGCGGTAGCAGGCGAACGTCTCGTCCTCCATGCTGTTATTCTCGATGACGGTGATGCGGTAGTTCCCGTAGGCCGACTTCTCCAGGATGCTGCGAACGCAGCGATCCAGCACGTCGACATGGTCTTTGCTGGGGATGAGGATCTCCACGCTCGGCTGAGGGTCGGGCAGCTGGTAGCGGACCCGGTACACGAACGGCCCGTCGCCGTCCTCCACCGAGACGGGTATCCCGCGGCGGTCGAAATGCCGGCGCAGCGCGATCTTCCCCGCCTGGTGAGCGTAGGGCTTGCTCCCCAGGTTGTCCCCTGCGGTCGACTCGCCATGCACGCGCCAGTGGTACAGCATGTGCGGCACGTGCACAATCTCGCGTCCGGTTTCCGACACACGCAAGGCGAGGTCGTAATCCTGCGCCCCATTCACCTCGTCGTCGGACAGGCCCGTCTCGGCCAAAACATCCTTGCGCACCATGAGCCAATGCGTGATGCAATTGTGCGAGTACAGCAGATCTCGGTTGAAATCAGTCTTGAACACAGGGTTCCTGAACGCTCCCCCGACCTCGAACGAGTCCTCATCGCAGTACAGCAGGCCCGCGTCGGGATGCTCGGCGATGGCCTGGACGTACGCCTCCAGCGCGTTCGGCTCCAGCACGTCGTCGTAATCGAGGAACGCCACGTACTCGCCCCGCGCATGCTGAATGCCGGCGTTCGTGTTACCCACGATGCCGAGGTTGTCGCGCAGCGGAACCACCGTGATGCGATCGTCAGCGATGCGCTCGACGATGCCCGGCACCTTTGAGGATTCGCACTCGGAATCGACGAGGACGAGTTCCCACCGAACGTAGCTTTGCGCAAGGACGGATTCCAGCATCTCCTCGAAGTAGCGCTCGTTCACCCGATAGCAGGGCACGACGATGCTCACCAACGGAGAGAGGGAAACTTCAGGATCCAAGCGCGACCCGGAAAGCCCTTCCATCTTCCGCGATTCGCGCCAAGCACGATAGTCGTCCTCGTCCGCAGCGTTGCGCACGCGCCGAAGCGCGCGGTGCAGCTCGCCGAAAAACGCAGCCTTATCGAACCCCAGCATGGCGGGCAAGGCAGCACCCGTCTCGTCCTCGGCGACTACGAACAAGCCGCCCGCCGCAGCGGGAACGCGAACCGAAACCACCATCCGACGGCGAACGCCTTCGACAGTGCCATCGGGTATGCACTGATCCTCGAAGAAGATAGGATCTATTTGAAGCGCACGCCCTACACCGTCCCAGGCAGAGAACCTCGGCTGAGATCCCAGCGAACGGGACTCGGCGGCAATGCGCCATACCCCCTCCTCGCCATCCGGCATACACATGACCAGCGAAAGGCGCAAACGATCGACCGACCGCTCGTCCGTGCCACGCAAAGCAACGCACAGAGACGGACGGAGGCGGTAGTTCAGGCGAGAGAGCCATTTCAGCTTCCCGGCAGGCAAGCGCATCGCGCACAAGGGTTCATCCCCGCCGCGCTGCACGACTCGGACGAACAACGTGACATCGTCGAGCAAGGGGAACACCAACACCCCGACAACATCCGAAGCGGGATCGGACTCCTTCAGCCAAAGGGTCGGAATCGATGAGCCATCTTCAAGCGCCGCCTCAACCGCAACGTCACGTCCGGCAGAGCCAACGATGCGGAGACGGGCATAACCTTTGCCGTCGCCTCTGCACAGGACAAGATTCTTGATTTTCATAAGCTAGGCGAGACCCTTGAGCCCCGGATGCGCCTTGTCCTTCTCGCTCAGCACGAGTTCCATACCCTCCAAGATGGGCCACTCGATGCCGATCTCGGGATCATTCCACATAAGCCCGCCCTCGTCGTTGGGATGGTACACGTCGTCGCACTTGTAGCAGAACTCGGCGACATCGGAAAGCACGAGGAAGCCGTGGGCGAACCCGCGCGGCACGAAGAACTGGCGGCGGTTCTCCGCCGACAGCACCGCGCCCTCCCATTTTCCGTAGGTGGGGCTGTCCGGGCGCAAGTCGACGGCCACGTCGAACACCTCGCCCGACACCACGCGGACGAGCTTGGACTGCGGATGCTCTATCTGGAAGTGCAGGCCGCGCAGCACGCCCTTGACCGAGGAGGACTGGTTGTCCTGCACGAACTCGCAGCCGATGCCGAAGTAGCCGCGTTCGTCGCCGTAGGCGGTGACGTCCACCACGAGCACGCCCTCGATGGAGGTCTCGGTGAACGTGAAGTTGCCGTGCTTGACGCTGTCTCCCGCTGCCATGCCGCCTCCTACTGCCCCTGCTTCGCGTACTTGGCCTCGACGGCCTCCTTGGCGCCCTGCCACCATCCGGGGTTGTCACGGTACCATGCGATGGTGGCCTTGAGACCTTCCGCAAAGTCGGTGTGCTTCGGCTCCCATCCCAGTTCCGAGCGCAGCTTCGAGGAGTCGATGGCGTAGCGGCGATCGTGGCCGGGACGGTCTTTGACCCAGTCGAAGTCGTCCGCGCTCTTGCCCATGCCCTCCAGGATGGCGTGCAGCACGTCGATGTTGTTCTTTTCGCCGTCCGCCCCGATCAGGTACGTCTCGCCCAGACGTCCCTTCGTCAGGATCGCCCACACGGCCGAGGAGTGGTCCTCGGTGTGGATCCAGTCGCGCACGTTCAGGCCATCGCCGTAGAGCTTCGGGCGGATGCCGGTGAGCACGTTGGTGATCTGGCGCGGGATGAACTTCTCGATGTGCTGGCGCGGGCCGTAGTTGTTCGAGCAGTTCGAGATGGTGACGCGCACCCCGTAGGTGCGGAACCACGCGCGCACCAGCATGTCGGACGACGCCTTGGTCGAGCTGTACGGGCTGCTCGGGCGGTACGGCGTCTCCTCCGTGAAGCGCGCCGGGTCGTCCAATGCGAGGTCGCCGTACACCTCGTCGGTGGAGATGTGATGGAAGCGCACGTCGTGCTTGCGCGCGGCCTCCAACAGGCGGAACGTGCCGTGCACGTTGGTGCGCACGAACGGCTCCGGGTCGGCGATGGAGTTGTCGTTGTGGGACTCGGCGGCGAAGTGCACGATGGCGTCCGCACCGGGGACGATCTCCTCCAGCAGGGCCTCGTCGCAGATGTCGCCGTGGACGAAGGTCATGCGCTCCTCGGGGATGCCGGCGAGGTTGTCCAGATTGCCGGCGTAGGTGAGCGCGTCCAGCACGACGACGTGCACGTCCGGCTGGTTGTCCACCACCCAGTGGACGAAGTTGCTTCCGATGAACCCGGCTCCGCCGGTGACGATGATGCGCTT
>OAVD01001233.1_pt1 | contig 8901 bp, 7 predicted proteins | sample 1476351 | NCBI WGS metagenome assembly OAVD01 (sample SAMEA2580075, study PRJEB22360) | human gut metagenome | biome: human gut; feature: human-associated habitat; material: faeces | place: Denmark | collected 2008/2010 | reverse complement strand
AACTCGGTTGGCAGTCCGGCGGCTAACTTGTCGGCATATCCGCCATTGCCTTGTACCTGGAGATTCTTTCCTATGACAAAAGAGCCTTTCCCGTTCTGCACCTTTGCGGGGGTCGGGAACAAAGGGTGTTGTGCCATCATCGGCAACACAAATAGGAGCAACAGGGTGCTCAGATAAATCAGTTTTCTCATGGCATATTTATATTTAATTATTCCCTTTACAGGGATATTCCTCTTTTGCCAGGGGATTAAGCCCCGGCAAGGGGTAGCAAATATATGAAAATTTCATATCTTTAGCCACAAAATTAAAGACAATGCCATGAATAGACTAATTATCCTTCTTATTGTACTTATCTGTTACGGGAACAGCCTTCGGGCCCAGGAAATCGAATACTCCCGACCGGTCAACACTCCTGAAAGTTGTACAAGCATCCTGGTCGGCAAGAAAGCATCGGCCGACGGTTCGGTCATGACCAGTCACACCTGCGACGGGAACTATCGCACCTGGATGGAGATCGTCCCGGCGGCACGCTACGAGCGCGACACGACAGTCGCCATCTATAACGGCCGCATGCACACCGAATATCCTGCCGACCGCACGAATATGGAATTGAAAGGAACGATACCGGAAGCCCGCTCGACCTACCAGTTCCTGAACACCTCCTATCCTTGCCTCAACGAAAAACAGTTGGGTATCGGCGAAACGACCATCTCCGGGCGCAAAGAGCTGCAAAACAAGAAAGGGATGTTCATGATCGAAGAACTGGAAAAGATAGCTTTGCAGCGTTGCACGACGGCACGCGAAGCGATCCGGCTGATCGGACAATTGGTTGCCGAATACGGATACGGGGATTCGGGCGAATGCCTGACGATCGCCGACCCGAATGAGGTCTGGCATTTCGAGGTGTTCGGCGAGGGGCCGGACAAGATCGGGGGTGTATGGGCGGCTGTCCGCATCCCGGACGATCATGTGGGGGTATCGGCCAATATCTCGCGTATCTCGACGCTCGACCTGAAGGACAAGGATCGTTACATGGCTTCCGAAAACGTATTTTCTGTTGCTAAGAAAATGGGGTTCTGGGACGGCAAAGAGCCGTTTAAATTCTGGAAAGCCTATAGCGGAGGCAACTATTTCGGCGAACCGAAGGCATTCAGCATCCGCGAATATTTCATCCTGAACGCATTGGCTCCTTCGCTCAAACTGTCGTACGACTCGGAAGAACTGCCGATCAGCGTGAAGCCGGACAAGCCGGTTGCCGTAACGGATGTGATGGCATTGCTACGCCAGACGTATGAAGGGACGGAATGGGACATGACGAAGAATCTGAAAGTGGCTGTCAAGAACAAGGAGACGAAGGAAACGGATACGATCACAAGTCCGGCGGCTAACCCCTGGATGGGAACAGATATGCTGAATATGCTGAACGGCGTGAAGGAAGGGACGGTGACACGCAATCGCTTAGTGGCGGTTCCGCAATGTTCCTACTCGCACGTGATACAGCTTCGCAACTGGTTGCCGGATGCAGTGGGCGGCGTTGCCTGGCTGTCGTTCGACAATCCGGGGCAGAGCCCGCGTATCCCGATCTTCTCCGGTACGACCGACCTGCCGGCTGCTTTCGGTATCTGCGGACAACACCGCCACCGTGAAGATGCCATCGTCTGGAAATACCGGACGGCAAACAAACTGGCTACGGTCCGCTGGGGATTGACCAAAGAGAAGATCAACGGCGCGGTCGCCCATTTCGAGGAAAAGGGCTTATCCGAAATGCCTTTCGTGGAAAACCGCTACAAAGAGTTGCAGGACAGCAAAGGGGAAGAGACCGCACGGGCTTTCCTGACCGGCTACACGGCCGACTTCGCAGGAGCGACAATCCTGCGCTGGCAGGAGATGGCGGATGAGTTCTGGAAGATGTTCGCGAGGGGATTCTGAACAATTGACAATTGACCGATATTCATATAATAGATAATAGTTGCTTTCCAAGACACGATAATTAATAATTTAATCTTTATATACATGAAATCACTTATTCTATCTTGCATGCTGGCTTTCTCTGCTTCGGCAACGTTCGGTCAGGGGTACCAGTTTACGGAAGTGGTAACGGTTCCCGCTACCCCGGTTAAGAACCAAGCGGCAACAGGGACTTGCTGGTGCTTTGCCACTACGTCGTTTATGGAATCCGAACTGCTTCGTATGGGGAAAGGCACGTATGACCTTTCGGAGATGTTCATCGTCCGCCAGAAATATATGAACCAGTTGCAGGACAACTACCTGCGTCGAGGGGACGGTAATATCGGGCAGGGCAGCCTTTCACATACCTTTATGAATGCGTACCGCCAGGTGGGTATCGTCCCGGAAGAGGTGTACACGGGCATCAACTACGACTCCGAGAAGCATAACCACAGCGAGATGGTTCGCTACATGCACTCCATCGCCGATGTGGCAGTGAAGGCGAAACAGCGCAGTCCGGAATATGACAAGCTGATTGCTAACCTGTTCGACACCTACTTAGGAAAGCTGCCGGAGAAGTTCACGTATAAGGGGAAAGAATATACGCCGAAGTCGTTCGCCGAATCTTTAGGGCTGAATATGGACGACTATATCGAACTGACCAGCTTCACGCATCATCCGTATTATGTGAAGTTCGACGTGGAAGTGCCGGACAACTGGGAACATTCCCTGATGTATAACCTGCCGCTCGACGAGATGATGCAAACGGTGGATTATGCCCTGAACAACGGTTATACGGTCTGCTGGGACGGAGATGTGAGCGAGAAGGGTTTCTCCTTTACGAACGGTGTCGCCATCAACCCGGAAGTGAAGAAGGTGGAAGACCTGTCGAATACGGATCGCGCACGCTTCGAGAAATTAGGAGAGAAGGAACGCTTAGAAGAGGTCTTCAAGTTCGAACGTCCCTACCCGGAAATCAACGTGACCCCGGAAGTGCGCCAGGCCGGATTCGAATCATTCGTGACCACCGACGACCACCTGATGCACCTGACCGGCATCGCCAAAGACCAGAACGGCACGAAATACTACATCACCAAGAACTCATGGGGAACCGACCGCAACAAGTTCGGCGGCTACCTGAACATGTCCGAGAGCTTCGTCCGCGCCAAAACCATCTATGTGATGGTCCATAAGGACGCGATACCGAAGGCGATCAAGGGGAAACTCCATCTTTAAACAATACGTGGAGCTGTGTCAAAACTGCCTTGTCCCTGCGCTTGACGCGGGATCGCATTAGAACTGACCCTATAAATATCTGATTAATAAGGCCTGTTCTTTTGCGGCCCCGCGTCAAGCGCAGGGACAAGGCAGTTTTGACACAGTTCCATGCTATCTTCTCTTATTAATTTAATCAGAACCGAATCTTCATCTCGCCATAGCAAGGCACCGCCTCCAACGTCTTGCAATAGTTGCCCCAGGCAATCTCCGGGTAATCCCAACGATTATTAATGTAAAGCATCAACTGCCCGTCTCCTCTTTTGGAGGTGCGGCAAGCCAGGGATGCGTCCGGTGAACAAACCGTAAGCCCTGCTCCTCCCCCTGTAGCGGAAAGGGTATAGCGATAGATGTTCTCCTTCATACCCTTTGCCATTTGCGTCAACGGACGGTCACAGTTTGCACCGGCATCCGCCCAATAGTAATAGTTGTGCGTATCGGCCGACCAGGGTTGAGCAGGGTTCTCGCCATATCGCACTTGCTTCGGGTTATAAAGGGAAGTCTCGCCCGTGTTTCCGGCAAAAGCGCCTTCGGGGTAACAACTCCACATACCTTTACGCTCCCATTGCAGATAGTCCAGACGTTCGGGCAGGTAGAAAGACAAGCCCGTCTCACGCAGGTAACCGTTTGGCTGTCCCGCAACGACATAGCTGACATTCATTTCCCCGGCGGGAGATATCCGGATCAGGATATCCGTTTGTACATCCTGATAGAAGCCGGAGAGGGCGACTTCCACCGCTCCCTCTTTGCGGGTATAGGTCAAGCTCTGCTTCTTCCAATCGCTGTCGGAGGTCAGGAACTTCCGGGCGCTCTTACGCACTTCGGCTCCAGTCAGATGGTTCAGATTGATGTCGAGATGGAGGAACGGGCCTTTCTCGATGATGACCTGTCCCTTGGAGGTCGCGTTGCTGATCAGGCCGGTTTCTTTGGAGAAAGGGATCTCGAAACCGTCTCCTTTAATCGTCATCATACCGACGGTTTCCTCTACCAGCAACACACCGTTTACCGGAGATGCTTCCGAATCGGCAAGGCGAACGTGGTAATCGCTGCCCAATGAAACTTGTTCGGCATCCAATAACTCACCCGTAGCTGTATAGAAACAAATTGACAACAGTTCGCCTTCCTCCCAAGCCTCGGCAGGGATTACCAACAGTCCTTTTTGGTGAGGAGCGATGGAAGGAGCGGGAAGTTCCTTCTCCACACCTTTGTAGGTATAACGTATCTTGATCTCATCCAGGTCAGTATGGTCGAAGCGGTTGTACAACGGAAGCAACAAACGTTGTCCGGACAGGAAGGAAGCCACCTCGGTCGTCATCAGGCGGACGGGCGAATAGGCTTTCTTGGTAGCCCAGAACTCCGGTTTCTCACGGCGCCAGACATCGACGATCCCCCACTCTCCGTAGCCAACGCATTTACCCTGATAATCCTCCGGCTTGGCGGTACGGGCAAACTCTTTCCAGAAGGCAGTCCCTACTTTCGGTTCGGGCAGCATAAACGTTTCATCCACATATCCCCAGATCGCACCACCCAAGCCGCCGGGAGCATCAAAGAGGCCGCTCCACATCCTTTCGATCGAATGCCCCCAGAACTCGCGGATATTCGGATCTTCCTGCAAGGTAGCGTAGGTGTAGCACGCCGGGTGCGCCCACTCGTCGAACAGGGCAGGTATCCCTTCCCCCTGGAAACCACGGGTAGAGCGGTTCCATTGGTTCAGGTTGCCGTTTACATCCTGGTAGTGCATGCTCAGGATATCATAGACAGGCTCCTTCTCGCCGACCGATCCGGGATAGCTGAATATAACCGGGCGAGTCTTGTCGGTTGCCTTCACCCAATCCCAGCATTGCTGGAAGTTCGTGCCGTACACGCTTTCATTGCCGATCGACCAGAACAGGATGGAGGGATGGGAACGGAACGACTTCACCATCTCGCGGCATTGCGAGAGATAGCGGGGCGTAAACCCGGCACTGTCCTGCGTCTTGCCCGGCGCATAGTTCTTCTGCCGGTAGGTATCGACGAAACAGACAGCCGTCTCGCTCTCCACATAGATGCCGTAGCGGTCGCAATACTCTAAGAAACGTTCCGTAGGAGGATAATGCGAGGTACGGACAAAGTTCATATTGGAACGTTTGAAGAGGATCACATCGAGGCTGTCCAGTTCGGCAGTCGTCGTGCGGCCGAGTGTCGGGTGGATATCATGCCGGCAGGCTCCGCGCAACTTCACCGGCATGCCGTTCACCAACATGCGGTCTTTCTCTATCTTCACGTCACGGAAACCGATACGGCGGTCGAAACGACCGATCTCCTTTCCGTCCTTGCTGAGGGTTACGGTCAGCGTATAGAGGTTCGGATGTTCGGCATCCCACTTCAAAGGGTTCTTCACAGGCAGTTCATTCATGTTCCCGCCCTCTTTTAGGGGGAACCGGGATTGCGCCAACGGATAGCGTCTGCCGGACGGGCGTATAGGCGACTTCCGCACCTCCGACAACCGGGCTGCTGTAGCCGATCTTCAGGACGGCATCCTCGTAAGCAGCATCCAGATGTGTCTCGGCGTAGAAGTCATACAAGCAGGTTTCGGGTAATGCGAACAAGGTTACATCGCGCAGGATTCCCCCGATCGGATGATGGGCATAGCCGGAGGCATAGGAAATATCGTCCAGGCGATCCGTCACTTCGAGGCGAATCTCGTTTTTCTTTCCGGGACGGACGAAGGGGGTGACATCCGTATCCCAACGGGTAAAGCCGCCATGATGTTCGCGGACGAACGTGCCGTTCACAAACAGGCGGGCATGGCTGTAGACGCCGTCGAAACGCAGGATCGTATGCTTGCCGGCGTAATCGGCCGGGACGGTGAACGACTTCCGGTAGGTGAACGGCTTGTCGTGCTCGATGGCATAGCCCTGCATAGCAGGCTCGCCGGGAACCTGTATCTTGTCCCACTTGCTATCCGGGGAATACCGGAACTGCCAGGTTCCACTCAGCAGGACGGCAGGCGTTTCGACACCGGCCAATTCCTGCAAGACAGGATAGGAGGCTTCATCGGGAAGCCTCTCTACCTGTGCGAATGCTTTCGTGCCTGACAGCAGGAAGCTGCAACCGAAAGCGAATAGGATTGTCTTTATCTGTTTCATTTTATGTGCCTATTATTACATGTGTATAAATTTACCACCAAAAGTAGTAAAAGCCTATTAATATCGCCAGTATGACTACCGACATTACATTGAACATCCGGCCGGTATGGAACAAAGCCGGGTCATGGCGCGTATAAGCGTTGGCCGGCTGGCCCTTTTTCCCCAGCAGGACGATGAGCGCGCAGCACATCAGGAACACAAGCCCCATGCGGTCCATCCAGGGCAATCCGGGGAAGAGGAACTTCATGCCGAAGGAGAAGACGAACGAGCCCAATGCCGCCACCAACGCCCCGTTTGCCGTCGCCCGTTTATAGAAGAAACCGGCCAGGAATATCGACAAGGCGCCCGGACTGACAAAGCCGGTAAACTCCTGGATATACTGAAAAGCCTGGTCCAGCCCTGACAGCATCGGGGCGATCAGCACGGCTACCAGCAACGAGCCGAAGCTCGCCCAACGTCCGGTATGAACCAGCTCTTTCTGCCCGGCCTCCTTTCGGAAATAGGAACGGTAGATATCCATCGTAAAGATCGTGGAGATACTGTTCATCATCGAAGCAAGCGAACTGACGATCGCGGCTGTCAAAGCAGCAAACGCCACCCCCTTCACCCCTACCGGAAGCAGATTGCCGAGCAACCACGGATAGGCTTCGTCCGATTTCCCTAACGGAGCATCCAGCGCAAAGGCGGCAATCCCCGGGATCACGACCAAGAGCGGGATGAACAGCTTGATGAAACCGGCGAAGAGCATCCCGTTCTGCGCCTCCCGCACCGACTTGGCGGCCAACGCGCGTTGGATGATATACTGGTTGCATCCCCAGTAATAAAGGTTTGCCACCCAGAGTCCGCCGAGGATCACGGAGATACCCGGCAGGTCCTTATAACCGGGATGCGACTTGTCGAGGATCAGATGGAACTTATCGCTCGCCTCGCCATAGAGGTTGACCATTCCCTGGTACACGCCGCCACCTTCTCCGAGGAGGTCGAGGGCGATATAGGTCGTGACCAGCCCGCCGCCAACCAGGAACACGACCTGGACCACATCCGTCAGCGCCACCACCTTCAATCCTCCGTAGATCGAATAGATACCGGCAAAGGCCGCCAGCCCGATTATGCCGTAGAGCATCGGGATCCCCATCACCTTCTCGATCGTCAAGGCTCCCAAGTACAAGATGGAAGTAAGATTGATAAAGATGAAGACCGCCAGCCAGAAGACCGCCATCACCGTCTTGACGCGCTTGTCGAAACGCTCTTCGAGGAACTGGGGCATGGTGAAGATCTTCTTCTCCAAGAAGATCGGGATGAAGAACTTCGCCACGAGGATCAGCCCGAGGGCGGCGATCCATTCGTAGGTCGCCATCGCCAGCCCGATGGCATAGCCGGAGCCGGACATGCCGACAAACTGTTCGGCGGAGATATTGGAAGCGATGATGGAAGCGCCTATCGCCCACCAGGCAAGCCCGCGCCCGGCGAGGAAATAATCGCCGGCATCCCGCTCGTCCCCCTTCTTGCCGCATGAGACAAAAAGGCCGACACTGAGGATCAGGAGGCAGTAGGCTATAAAGATTATTAAGTCGATCGTGTTCATGGTATCTGTTTTTTATTCATCCTGCATCAACGCCGAGCGCCCACCGTCCATCAGGATCGTCGTCCCGCTGATAAACCGGGCATACGGGGAGACGAGATAGACGCATAACGCCCCTACCTCCTCGACCGTCCCGATCCGTTTGACAGGATGCGATCGTCCGCCGGCGTTCCGCTTCGGGATCGGGAAAAGAGTCGAACCAAGTGTCGTTGCCCGCCGTATCGATAAATCCGGGAGCCACCCCCACCGTACGGACAGCCGGCCCCCACTCGATCGCCAGGCTGCGCACCAGGCCGGTGATAGCCGTTTTCGTCACGTTATAAGGGAAGCATCCGGGGATGGAACTGAAAGCATGGTTGGAGGTCATCAGGAGCAGGACACCTTCGCCGCTCTTTTCGAGATAGGGTTTGCAGAGCCGGGCCAGACGCCAGTGGGAAGCCAGGTTCAGATCGAGGTTGTAATGCCAACGCTCCTCCGTGCAACCTTCGGCTCCCTCGAACACGTTCATGCCGGCATTGGAGACAACCATGTCTATACGTCCGAAGGTACGGACCGTATCTTCGACGAAGCCTTTCAGCTCCTCCGCATCCGTCACATCCGTGGGGCGGTAGAACGAGCGTACGCCCTCCTGCTCTACCGCCTCGCGGAAAGTCTGCACGCTCGCGTCGTCCGGAGACTTGCGCGAACAGCCTGCCACATGGGCGCCCGCCCGTGCGAACTCCCTGGCGACGCCCAGCCCGATCCCGGAGGAGACTCCGGTGACCAGGACTACCTTATCTTTATAATCGAGTACAAAGCTCATAGGGATCAGATATAAAAGTTATCGGGAGCATCCGTCGTAATGCCGGGGTGTTTCTTCATCTCCTCTTCAACGAGGTCCACGCCCAGGCCGGGACGGTCGGACAGGTGCAGGTGGCCGTCATAGACCATCTCGGCTATCGGATGGTCGATCACCGTGTCGCGCCAGGG
>OAVD01001219.1_pt1 | contig 9023 bp, 6 predicted proteins | sample 1476351 | NCBI WGS metagenome assembly OAVD01 (sample SAMEA2580075, study PRJEB22360) | human gut metagenome | biome: human gut; feature: human-associated habitat; material: faeces | place: Denmark | collected 2008/2010 | reverse complement strand
CACTTGCAGCCTTTTTAACAAGTTGCTCAACAATGTATAATCCATTAGACACTTTATACTGGCATGGTAAAGAAGACTATGAGTTTTTTGCTCGAAAACGTTTACCAGATGAATCTTATCAATGCTTTAAAGACAATGAAAAAAGTTATATTCACGCTTATCGACTTGCTCTTTATGATTTACAAACCTATGAAGTTGGCAGAAATTCTAGAACAATCTTTCTGACAACCGAAAAAGTCTATACTGGCGGTCATACATGGACTTATGTATTTACAGATGCAAACCATAAGATCACATCTATTAGAGATGCCACTGGGTTTGGAGACATTGAAAAAGAATTTGGTTGTGGTGAGTATCAAGAAGCAGTAAAAATTGCTACGCCAGAAGAACTAAAAAAACGCAAAATTAAACCTAGATTATGGGCAGCTATTGCTCGCTCTCCAGAAATAAATCAAATGATGTGGGCTTCAGATGCCGCCTATAGCACGCTTGAGCAAGCCAAACAAGATGCACTAAAACAGTGTCAAGAGTATGGTGGTAAAGACTGCCAATTGGCGATTGGTATAAGTAATATGTGCTTAGGGCTAGCTAGTGGTAGAGATAGTAGTGGTTTGAGAGATTACTTTGGAAATAGTATTATCCCTGAGCACGCAAAAGCAATGGCAGTTGAAAATTGCCAAGCAAAAGGAGGTTCATCTTGTGAACCAAGCCCGGCACCGTCGCTTTGTGCCCTACCGTGCGATATGCTTAAAGATAAAACTTGTAACTTCGATAGCCCTCAGGTCATCATGCCAGGGGTTAAAGGCGGAAAAGCATTTAATGTAGCATTAGATGGTAACGTAATTAAATAGCCTACTTCCAAAATTGATCTGCACTTAAAAATTAGGACACCTAATTTGAAGTGCAGATTATATTTTATTCTTATCAATCTCGTTTAGAAATGATTAAACTGGTCATCGAGCAGGGTTGTGGTATTACTAGTTAAATACAAGAATCTGGGATAGATTCCTAACTTGTTTAACTTTTTGAATATAGATTAACAAGCGGCCAGATTTCGCAAAATTTTTGCAGAACCTGACCGCTTGTAGGTTATTTGGCTAACGTTAGTCTATTGATTATTTTAAACACTGACTAAATTCATCTGCCATGCTTTGTAGAAATTGCGGATAAGCATCTGGGCCAAGTTCAATTTTTGCACCAAGTGGGTCAAGTTGTCCGACTTTGGTCTGAGTACCTTTACTTAAACTTTCAACCACTTAGGAATCTAGTGATTTGGGTTTCTGCAAATAAACAAGCCGCTTTATGTTCTTTAATATCCGATTTGATTTTGCCTAGTGTTTTCGCACCTGGAGCTACGGTTGGGTTGATTGTAAATGAGCCAAGAGATTTAAGCCCATAAAGGCTTTCAAAATAACCGTAGGCTTCATGGAATGTATAGAAGCCTTTGCCTTTAACTGGCGCGAGTTGGGTTTTTAAGTGTGCTACTTTATCCGCCACATTCGTTTTAAATTTGGCTAAGTTTTCTTCGATTTTGGCTTTTTTATCTGGATATTGTGCTGTTAATCTTTCAGCAATTTGTTCAGCACTTAAAATGGCAATGTCTGAAGAAAGCCAAATGTGCCAGTCTCTGCTGTGATCGTGGCCATCATGGTCGTGCGCATGTTCGTGATGATGGTGCTCATCATGTCCGTGTTCATGCCCATGATCATGGTCGTGATCTTCTTTGTGCGTTTCATCAACGAGCGTTTTGATTGCTGGCACTTTACCTAATGTTAAGACTTTTTGGCTATCTAAGTTGTTTACGCTTTTGGTTAAGAATGATTCCATTCCACCGCCAACCCAAACGACTAAATCAGCTGATTGTAATTTGCTCGCATCAGAAGGTTTTAGGCTGTAATCGTGTGGTGATGCGCTAACAGGAAGTAATACTTCCGTTTCAGTTACGCCGTCGGTAATTGCGGCAGCAATAAAACCAAGTGGTTTAATTGTTGTTAATACATTTGCTTGTGCGCTTGCAGCAGTTAATAGTGCTGCGCTTAATAGTGTTCTTTTTAACATAAATTTATCCCCTTTATTTTTTATGGATGATTCAAGCGGTCGTATTTTATCAAAGTTTTACCAATTGACTATAATTTTTTTATGGATATTTAAATAAATAGAAAAAAAGCACAAAAATGATTTTGTGCTTTTGGAGAGTTGGATTAACGTAAATCTGATGAAGGAATTAAATCAAAGCCATCTTTTTTGGTACGTTGATATTCTTTTGCAATTAAGTTATTCACTTCATACCATGGTAGCGTTAACGTTTTTTCGCCGTCAGCAAATGGCCCAAGCTCATATGGTGCATAAGAGAAAACAATTCCATCGTTGGTAAAGTAGAACTGGTTACTGATATCAAAATCGGCTTTAGCCGTGAAAGTTTCTCGTTTTCCGTTTTCATCCACAGGGCTTTCAAGTAAATAGGCATCCCATAATAATGCTTTTGCTTTAGTTTGGTTAGCTTTGGTCATCAGTTTATCTAGGGTAATAATTGATTTCTTATCAACATCAATATTGATGTAAGTAGTCGCAAATAAACCGTGAGCACCGCCGCTGAAGCTATAATTGAAAACTGAGAAGCTAACAATATTATCACGTTGTCCTAAGTAGCGAAGTTCAGCGCTGACTTCCATACCGCTAACTGGTCCATCTCTCACTTCAGCTAGTGAGTCATTAAAATCTTTTTCAAAGGCTTTGAGTAATTGCGCTTTCTCATTACCTGTCACTTTGTCTGGGTCTTGTTTTGCATCTTCAGGCGAGTAATCAAGCCATAGTTTACGAATCACTAAATTATCTAACCACTCAAAACCGGTTTTAGGAATGCTAATAAAATAGTTGACTTGCCCTTCTTCAAAATAGGTTTGCTCTTTTGGTTTTACTTTTTGTGATTTAGAAAAGAGTGGTTCAATTTCAACTTTTAATGCAGGGAAGGCATTTTTTGTTTTTTCTAAATCGGCAAGTTTTTGATCGTTTTCACCTTTATAAGCGGTGAAATCTTGCTGAGATTTAGCTAAGTCCTGATTTAATTGCGTGATGGTTTGTTCCGCTTTCTGCAATTTCTCAGTTAGTGCCTGGGTTTCCTTTTCATTACAGCCAGACAGTAAAAAAATAGAGGCTGCAAATAAGGCGAGATAAGATTTTTTCATAAAAACTCCATGAAATTAGTGCGATTTTCATTTAAAGCATAACACGAACTTGTTGAAAATTCATGAAGATTTTGCTTCGTTTTTCTGCAAATTTGGCGCAAGGTAATTATAAAGAATCACCTTGCTTTTCCTTGATTTAAAAGCCATAATGACTCGTTATTTTTCTGCCAGAAATTGTTATAAAATGAGTAAAATTTCGGCAAAAAAAGACCGCTTGCGAACTAGGCAAGCCGCTTTCGCAGTTTGTTCGAGACAAGAAGAATCTAACGTAAGACGAAACCTAACAGGCGTTAGCGCAGAGACAATCGGGATGATTGCCCAATATGCATATAAGCAGGCCGCGCTAAGCTCTCAAACAATAAAAAATGAAATAAGAGAAACACAATGAAACGTATGTTAATTAATGCAACTCAAAAAGAAGAGTTGCGTGTTGCCTTAGTTGATGGGCAGCGTTTATTTGATTTGGATATTGAATCGCCAGGTCATGAACAAAAGAAATCAAACATTTATAAAGGGAAAATTACTCGTGTTGAGCCAAGCCTTGAAGCCGCATTTGTGGACTATGGTGCGGAGCGTCACGGTTTTTTGCCATTAAAAGAAATTTCTCGCGAATATTTTCCGCAAGGTTATGTATTTAGCGGTCGCCCGAATATCAAAGATATTATCAAAGAAGGGCAAGAAGTCATTGTACAAGTCAATAAGGAAGAGCGTGGTAACAAAGGGGCAGCCTTAACCACTTTCATTTCTTTAGCGGGTAGTTATTTAGTTTTAATGCCGAATAATCCTCGTGCTGGCGGAATTTCTCGCCGTATTGAGGGCGATGAGCGTTTAGAACTGAAAGAGGCATTAGATTGTCTTGACGTGCCGGAAGACGTGGGTTTAATCGTGCGTACTGCTGGTGTAGGTAAATCACCAGAAGAGCTACAATGGGACTTAAAAGTTTTATTACACCATTGGGAAGCGATTAAAACGGCAGCAGAATCTCGTGCGGCACCGTTTTTAATTCACCAAGAAAGTGATGTAATTGTCCGAGCGATTCGTGATTATTTGCGTCGTGATATTGGTGAAATTCTGATTGATAACAAAAAAGTTTTTGAAAAAGCCAAAAATCACATTCGTTTAGTTCGTCCGGATTTCATTAACCGCGTGCGTTTATACGAAGGTGAAGTGCCACTTTTCAGCCATTATCAAATTGAATCACAAATTGAATCAGCATTCCAACGCGAAGTCCGCTTACCATCTGGCGGTTCAATCGTTATTGATGTCACTGAAGCATTAACCGCAATTGATATTAACTCTTCACGTTCAACGCGTGGTGGAGATATTGAGGAAACCGCATTAAATACCAACTTAGAAGCAGCAGATGAAATTGCGCGTCAGTTACGCTTACGTGACTTAGGTGGCTTAATTGTTATCGACTTTATCGATATGACACCAGTACGCCATCAGCGTGAGGTAGAAAATCGCCTGCGTGAAGCGACTCGTCAAGACCGTGCGCGTATTCAATTTGCACGTATTTCTCGCTTTGGTTTATTAGAAATGAGCCGTCAGCGTTTAAGTCCGTCATTAAGCGAAGCTTCAAGTCATATTTGTCCACGTTGTCAAGGTACAGGTAAAGTTCGTGATAATGAATCTATTGCGCTTTCTATCTTACGTTTAGTGGAAGAAGAAGCGATTAAAGAAAATTCAGCGCAAATTCACGCAATTGTGCCAGTCGAAGTGGCTTCTTACTTGCTTAATGAAAAACGTAAAGCGATTTCTAGCATTGAAAGTCGTCACGATGTCAACGTGCTAGTGGTTCCAAGCGAAAGTATGGAAACACCACATTTTGCTGTGTATCGTTTACGTGAAAATGAAATTCTACCAACCTTAAGTTACGATTTAGCGAAGCACTATGCTGCGCGTGATGAAGATGATGTCTTTACCAGCCATAATCATACGGCAACGGCAGAAGAAGCGTTAGTGAGTCGTAACGAGCCGGTTATTACGGTTGAATCTGTGTTAAATAGCAGTGCGTTGAATATTCAACCAGCGCCAATGCCAGCTGAGGTTGAAAAACCTTCGCTCTTTAGTCGTATTGTTGCGAAGTTGAAATCATTATTTGCTTCTGAACCAGAAAAAACAGAAGAAAAACCGGTAGCGAAAAAACGCCCAACACGTGAGCGTAGAAATAATCGTCAACGTAATAATCGTCAAGAGCGTCGCCAAAATCCTGCGTTATCGCAAGAGGTGAAAGAGGAAGTTAAGGTTGAAAAAACAAAACAGCCTCGTCGTCAAATTGTTGAAGAAACAGCAGGCAGTTCAGAGGTCCCTGAGCAGAAATCTCAACAAGTGGCAGAGCGTCGTCAGCGTCGTGATTTACGTAAAAAAGTACGTGTGGAAAACGATGTGGCTGTAGTAGCAGTTGAGAAAGTTGATGCGCCAGTTGTCACTGAAAAACCAGTTCAAGCAGAGAAATTGCAAAATGATTCGTCAATTCGACCGCTTGTAAGTAATGAGCCAGCAACTGAAGCCGTAGTTGAAAATAACGAAAATGCGGAAAATCGTGAAAATGGACGTCAACGTCGTTTACCTCGTCATTTACGAGTTGGTAATCAACGCCGTCAAAATCGCGATAATCGCCAAGTGAAAGCGATGGCATTAGCGGCAGCGGTAGCTTCACCTGAAGCTGCAAGCGGTAAGATTTTGCTACCAATTAACGTGAAGGGACAAAAAGCAGCATCTCAAGAAAAATCTCGCTTCTTGTCTGTAGATGAAATGTTGGAGCAACAAAATCAAGCACCGCAAGCTGAACAAGTTGAATTAGTTCAGCCTGAAGTTGTAAGAGCGCACCCGAATAAATCGGCAACTTCTACGGTGCCATTTGGTGCGGTAGTTAGCCAGCATTCAGATCGTGATTTAGTCAAAGAAAAACACGAACGCGCTCATCACGAAGCAGAACAGCCTGCGGTAGAAAGCAAACCAAGCAAAGTGGTTGAGCAAGCTGTGCCGTTTGGTGCAGTGGTCAGCCAGCATTCAGATCGCGATTTAGTGAAAGAAAGACATGCTCGCACACAGCGCTATAAAGCACAGCCAACGCAGGCACAAGCGGAAGAAAGTGCGCCGATTGCAATTGTTGTTCCACAATCAACTTATCAAAGTGAATATACCTTTAACGGTAAAATTGGCACATTCTCTCGCGTAGAGCACACCCAAGCGCAAATGACACAAGCGAAAGCGTCTGAAGCAATTGGGGATGTGTTTGAGATTACTGAATGGAAACATTCACGCTATTACTTCCATGGTAAAGGATATGGTGGCCACACAAGTGCGGTGAGCCATGTATATACAGCACCGAGAGTTGCAACATTAGATGCATAAGATGAAATGGGCAAGAAATTGCCCATTTTTATTTTGATTGAACTTTTATTTCGTAAGCTAGACTAATTAAACGCAACTTACATATATTATTTAATGGAGTTTTATTATGAAAAAATCATTGTTAGCCCTTGTTTTAGGTTCTGCATTAGCGTTAACTGCTTGTGATAACGCACAAAAAACGGCGGATAAAACACAAGCTGCAGTTTCTGAAGTAAAAGATGCAGCAGCTCAAAAAGTTACTGATGCAAAAGAGGCAGTAGCTGAAAAAGCGGCTGAGGTGAAAGATACTGCAGTAGCAAAAGCAACAGAAGTAAAGGAAGCCGTAACTGAGAAAGCTGCAGAAATGAAAGAAGCAGCAGAAAGTAAAGCAGCTGAAGTGAAAGATGCAACTGTAGAAAAAGCATCAGAGGTTCAAGCAGCAGCGGAAACCAAAGCAGCTGAAGTAAAAGATGCAGCACTAGCAAAAGCAGCAGAACTTCAATCATCGCTAGAAAAGAAAGCGGCTGAAATGACTAATGCAGCAGTAGCAAATGCGACAGATATGACGGATGCAGCAGTATCAAAAGCGACTGAAATGACCAATGCAGCAGTAGAGAAAGCGGCTGAAGCAAAAGAAGCTGTAATTGAGAAAGCAGCTGAAGTAAAAAGCTCAGTTGAATCTAAATAATCTTTTAGAGAAAAAAGAAAACCTGAATACGTTGGTATTCAGGTTTTTTATATTTGAATTTTGTCAGATTAATGTTGATTTAGCCAATTTAAAAAAGCGGAGGCTTCTAAAAAACCAGTAATGCGAGCATTGGTTTGTTCATTCCCATTTTCATCAAAAAAGAGGATTGTTGGCAAACCAAGAATTTGGAAATGTTGCATCAAGGCACTATTTTCAGCTGAATTTTTGGTCATATCCATTTGTAGTACAACCATTTCCGCTAATTTTTGCTGTACGGCCGCATCACTGAAAGTATATTTTTCAAACTCTTTACAAGCAACACACCAGTCCGCATAGAGATCAAGCATCACTTTTTTGCTTTTAGCTGTTGCGAGTTTTTCATTGAGTTCAGCTAAAGAGCTTACTTTCTCAAAGGTAACGCGTGAGGTCTCATGCGGTTGTGTTTGTGGTACTTGCCAAATGAGTTGGCCAACAGGATAAGCTGAAACTGCAAATGCAAAAAATAACCCAATTCTGACCGCTTGTTTGAATAAACCTTGTGCTGGAATCACGCTAATCAGCCAACCCAAGAAGACCATTGCTAGCGCTGACCACATGAGTGCTTCATAATGTTCTGGCAGTACGCGAGAAAGCAAGAATACCGGTAAAGCTAACATCACAAAACCAAAAGCAGTTTTTACTTTAAGCAGCCAATCGCCAGATTTTGGCAAGATTTTATTACCAAATAGCGTAATTAGGACTAATGGCGTGCCCATACCAAGCGCAAGTAAATAAAGTGCTAATCCACCGGTAAACAGATCGCCATTCTGCGCCACATAAAGTAGTGCACCAGAAAGCGGCGCTGATGTACAAGGTGAGGCAACTAAGCCTGCAATCATCCCCATTACAAATACACCACCGAATGCACCACCACTTTGTTTTTGGCTAAGGCTATTTAATTTTTGTTGCCAGCTATTAGGTAAGCGAATTTCAAATAAACCGAACATTGAAGCCGCAAGCAAGGTAAATAGCACAGATAACGCAATGAGCACTGCTGGGCTTTGTAGCGCAATTTGGAATGGTAAGCCAATCGCTGCAACTAATAAACCTAATAAAGTATAAGTGACCGCCATCCCTTGTACATAGCTAAAGCTTAATAACAAAGCACGTAAACTGTTTGGGCGATCTTTTTGCCCGATAACAATTGCAGAAAGTAGCGGTAACATAGGCAATACGCAGGGCGTAAAAGCTAAACCGACACCTAATAAGAAGAACCAAAAGACAGCTAATTGATTTTTGGCTAAATTATCTGCCAGTTGATTTTGCTCTGCTTGCGGGGCATTCGTATTTGCAATTTTTTCTACAGAATTGACCGCTTGCATAGGTTGGCTGTTGCCAGATAAAGAGACGCTAATCGTTTCAGGCGGATAGCAAAAGCCGTGCGTACAGCCTTGATAACGAATTTCTACTTGGCTTTTTTCATTAGCTTCACTAAATGGCACATTTAATTGCAGTTGGTTACGGTAAATTTCCACTTCGCCAAAAAATTCATCTTGATAGCGTTCAGCTTGTGGAAAGTGAATTTCATCCAGTTTGACATTTTGCCCGCTGATTTTCACTTCTTTTTGATAAAGATAGTAGCCATCAGCAATTTGCCAATGGAGTTGTAGTTCATTAGCTTGGTGGTGTGTCGCCAGCGCAAATGCTTCTTCACTTTTTAAGAATGTGGGTTTTTTATCAAATAAGCCTGCCAGCGCCAAGCCTGAAAATAGGCAAAGAATAAAGAAGGTAGAGAGTTTTTTAAACATAATTTTTGAGGAAAGATAAATCTG
>OAVD01001206.1_pt1 | contig 9157 bp, 8 predicted proteins | sample 1476351 | NCBI WGS metagenome assembly OAVD01 (sample SAMEA2580075, study PRJEB22360) | human gut metagenome | biome: human gut; feature: human-associated habitat; material: faeces | place: Denmark | collected 2008/2010 | reverse complement strand
CCATAGTTCCTGTATCCACCGTTTGGACCGCACATGAAACAATCCCTTGGGCGAAGTCGGAAGGCTTCAAGAAGAGGGAAATAAAAAATTTACCGATATGACAGCAATTCAACAAATTACCGCAGTAGCCGCCAGTTTGGGCTGGGAAGTGAAGACTGACATCCAAAAGAAAAAACGGGTGGAGTTTGAGTTTCAGCGTTATACGAAGATGGGGCAGGATTTCTTTTTCACGGTCGGCATGAAAGACAACGATACCGGCAGCCTTATCAGCGAAATAGAGGATTATTACGAGGGCTTTGACCCTGATTACGAAGCCTATCTGTGGATAGGTACGGACGGCCACGGCAGAAACGGTGCGCCTTACCATATCAAGGACATTGTCAGCGATATGGAGGATGCCGAAGCTATGATAAAGACCTTGTATGAAACATTAAAAACCACCTTCCAATGAAAACCAAGACACTCTATAAGCGAGATGCGCAAAGAATAGACATCAGCCGTTTTCCGAACTTCCACCGCACGGGAAGCATATCCGGAATGAAAAAGCTTTATTACGGCAAGAATGCCCTGCTGGTACGTTGCGGCAGTTGGATTTACAACGTGTCAAGTGAACCCGAAATTTATTATAACATAGCACATTGACAGATGAAAAAAGTTAAGACAAAAGATTATCAGAGTTGGAAAGGCATCATGACACTAAAGATGCTTTGCTGCAATATCGTTGCAGGTCGTTTCAATTGGCGGAAATACTGTACGCCAAAGTCGTATTTCGGTCAAGAGATATGCGTCATGCCGCTGCATTGCTCCTACGGACAGATAGGTTACACCGTCTATTTTCCCTATTCCAATATGCCGGAAGTGGAATACGACTGGGAAATGAATCAGTTGACCATTGACCATGAGAATTGGGAAAACTATTTACACAATTAAAACAGCAGAGAATATGACACAGAAATTTTACACCAGGTGGCAGGATGCTGGCTGCTCCGTTTCCCGGGAATACCGCCGGTTTCAGACGGCTCTTATCCATGAACTCACCAGGTACGCAACCGCTTCCGGGGCTAAAGTGGTTTCCAGTTTGAAAGGTCATTATGATACCTCCTGTTTCATCGAACGTAACGGCAGGTTTGTATATATCAGTCATTCATCCACATTCTCCCGAACGGGCAGCGGCGTGAAAATCGAGCTGAACAACTTTCTGATACGCACAGCTTCACATGCCAAAGACTACACCGGAGGCAGTAACCGATATTGCAGACTGGAGGAGCTGCCGGTCATGATAGACCGGCTTCTGGACCGGTAAGAAACAAACAAGAGGGTGTGTCAAAACTAAAATGCTCCCTTTGAAAAGTTATAAATTGTAACTATGATATTTAAAAAGGGGCGTATCAAGCTCTGTATTGAGTAATGATACGACCCTTTTTTAGTCTTTTGAGGGCACGCAAATTTTAAATTATAAGTTCATATTTTCAAAAAATGAGTTTTGACACACCCTCTTGTCCATTTCTGTTTCTACCGGCGCATTCCGCCCTGATACTCCACTTCCTGCTCTTCCTCCTGATATTCCTCCATTTCGTTCAGCTTCTCGTTTATGTTCTGGAGGTTGGCATCCAGTGTCTCATTGTGGTCATAAGGGAACGTGTGCCGGGCAGCCAGTCCCGCATTGGTGACATGTCCGACATCAAGGCTGTCGGATTCCCTGTTGTATTCGAGATACAGCATCTCTCCGTTTGGCATCTCGAATGCTGGAATCTTCTGCTGTGCCATGGCTGCAAACCGTTCGGCTGTCATATCCTTGGCCACCTCCCTGACGTCTTTGCTGGCACGGTTAATGCCGTAGCGCGTGATGTGGTTCCGTACTTCCTGTTCCGAACATTTCAGCATCACCTCATAGGTTCTGCCCACACTTCCGTTATACACTACAGCAAAGTTCTTGTCCTCAATGAGCAGGTCATCCCCCCGGTTCTGGAGAGGTGACGCATAGGTATCTTTCTCATCCATGCCGTTGCCGTCGTAATACTCCTTGGCAAGCGTCAGCAGCCCTTCATAATCCCCTTTGTTCCTAAAGGCATCCAGCCGTGCTGTATCATAGCCGGACTGGAGATAGGCCACGGAAGAGTAGAACATCTTCTCTTTCGGTGCGGTTTTCTGTTCTTCACCGACCTGTTGTTCCTGTTCCTGCGCAATCTTGTCCACTTTTTGCGTAATCAGTGAGGTAGCCTTTTTCACATCCAGCAGTGTCGTCTTGATGAACTGCGGTGATTCCTTCAGCGCGTCAAGCCAGCTTTTCAGGTAGGCACAGCTGTCTTCTTTGATATGTTTGGCCATTCCGTAACGTTGGGCTGTCAAGGCACTTCCCAGTTCGGCCACCAGTTCTTCGCGGGCGTATTCCTCCGAGCCGAAAGAAGTCGGCTTTATCCGGTCGAGTACGCCTTCCGCACCGGTCGAATGTGTCATTTCATGGAACAGCGTTCCGTAGAATGCCTCTCCGGTTTCGAACTGACGCTTTTCCGGCACGACTATTTCATTCTTCGAAATAGAATAGTAGGCACTGTCCTGGTACTGCGGCCTGATTGGACATATCCAAAGGTTATCCTTAATCATCGCATCAACTGGAGCAAAGCTGAACTGTTCTCCCGTTTCCTGCTTCGGCTGCATATATTCCGTTTCGAGTTTTTGCCACAGCTCCGGCCTTGCTTCCTGCAGGTTGGTCTGTGCCACGTTGAAGACGCGGAACACCTGCATCTTCGGATAGACATTGTATTCCTTCTTCTCATTTTCGGACAGTTTTTTGTAGTCGTCATACTTGATTTTTTCCTTCGTCTCCTTGTGAATGCAGGTGAAGGTGGTCAGCATGACCGGAAACGATTTTTCTCCGCGCAAGACGGAAACCCGTGGCAGTTCCTGACCGTCCTTGCCAGGCTTGTTGAGCCGTTGCACGCAATCGAACGTGCAGAAGCGCGGAATCTTGTAACCCTCTTTCTCACAGTGCAGCAGCAGCATGAAGGCATTCATGCCGTTGTATTCACGTCCCGATAGGTTACGGGGCCATGGCAGCGTGCCTTCGGTAAACCAGGGCTTCTTCCAGTCCTGACGGATGCTCTCGATTTTTTCAATCATCATTTCAGCGAACAGGTCCAGAGCCTTGTCCTCGCTGTTCGGCCCGTCGTTATGCTGTTTTCTGTATCCGGCCATATCGCTTACTGATTGAGGTTGGACGATTCCGCTACATACTGGGCCAGTTCTTCCGCCTTGCACGACACGTTCACTTTCCCGTTGTATGCAGAAAGGCTCATTTCTCCCTTGGCTTCCACTTTCACGCCCGGCTGCAACCAGGCTTCGCGTTCCTTTCCGAAGCAGAAGAAGCGCACCCATTGGTACTCGAACCCGTCTTCCACCTTCTCCGTACTGAAGGCCGAAAACATCGTATAGGGTTGTTCTTTCTTGTCCCTCTTTTCCTCGATCTGCTGACCGACCTTGCCGCGGAACTCCATGACTCCCTTGACTGCATCCGCCGCATGGACATCAGTCATTCCAATCTCATTGGCGAAGAAATTGAAGTAGATCCGGTCGCCACGGTGTTTGAGGAACATTGTCCCTTGCACTTCGACCCGGGTGCCGTTCCGGTAGCTTCCGGTCTCCTCGCCGGCAGTTTCCTTGCTGACATCCACTTCGATGGGAGCAGTCTTCCCTTCGGTAGCAGAAATCATCACACGAAGCGGAAACACCAGGAACGATTTTCCTTCCTTGTTCGTGCGTATCGACGCATCACGTCCGATTACGCCGCATACTGTAACATTACATTTGATCATCTTGATTGTCTTTTAATGTGAAACATGATTTCCCGACAAGCAGGATGTGGTTGATTGATTGGTTGTTGAGTTGAGAATGCGCCGCCTCTAATCGGGTGCGCGTATCATGGACCAGACCAGCCATCCGGCGAGAAGAAGCTGCACGCCCACGATGATGAGCGTAGCTGTCCGTCCGAAAAGCAGGTGGCAGGCCCGAACATACAGGACAAGGTAGGACAGTCCGAGCAGACCTCTGCAAAACTGTATCATCACGCTTCTTATCATATAGCCTTGCATCTATCTTTTCAGATTCTCCGTCTGTCCTTGCTGTTGGGACATCCCTTGCTCAAAATTATGGGAAGCCGCTTCCGAAAGGATGACCGTATTCAGCATACCGGCTACACGCATCCGTTTGGCCTCTTCCGATAGCGAGCCGTTATTCAGCGTTACGGACAACCGATTCAGTTCGGCAGCAGTCAGTTCTCGTAACACCTTCAGCGAACCGTTGTCCGCCTTCAGGACGGCTTTCCCATTCTCACAGACGGTCAACTCGCAGCTCTTCATCTCCGGTACAAGCGGTTTCAAGTTGATTCGCCGTTTGTCCGCCGCTTCCGAAATGGCTTCCATCTGTTCCTGTTCATTCTTCCTGTCAATCTGTACGGCCAGGAGCATGAGTGAGCTGAAGGCGGTCATTGCCATCTCCACAACGGGATCGTTACATCCGGACATTCCCACGCCGCTATCCTCGGAGGAAAGCAGTTTTTTCATCCATCCGTCGGGTGAAATGCTTTTGTCTGCGGCAGGCTCCTCCAATCCCTTATATCGGGCCAGCAGGTCGTTTCCGTTATGCAGCACTTGCTGCCTGATATGCCCTTTCCGGGCAATTTCGGTCAGATACGCTGCCGGGTCAATCTCTCTCCGGGTTCCGTCTGCATAGAAGTTCGTTACCTCGAAATGCAGGTGTTTGCCCGTTGTCCGCGTACCCGTATTTCCTGATAGACCAAGCCTTTGACCGGCCTGGACCGTATCACCGGTCTTGACGGATATTTCCCCGAGGTGCATGTAGGTACACTGTACCTTGCTGCCGTCCTCACGGGCATATTCCACCGTCAGCGACTTGCCGCCGGGTGTATTCCTGTTCAGGTTCACTGCCACCACCTTGCCACCGTTCTCCGTTGCCAGCACCGCATCACCGTTACAGCGTATGTCGATGCCCTTGTGCATCTGTTGCCGGGTTCCATCCGTCGGGTCCTGGCGCATACCAAAAGGCGAAGTCACGAAAAGGAACTCCTTGCGTTCCACTGGAAACGAATAGTTTGTGCCTTGCGGTGCGTTTCCGGAAGTTCGGAGCGGATTGTTCTCCACCCCGAACTCCCGGCCTTGCCGGGTCATCTCCTGCATCACCTGCCGGTCATATTTCTGCAGGCCGTTCTGTTCGATGATCTTCTGCAGGTTCTCGGCATATTGTCCGCCCGAGGCATAACCCGCCTGTGCGATGCCTTCCGTCCATCCCTTGTAGTCATCCGGGGCAAGCGTGAAGCAGCGGGCATAGCGGCTGTTCTCTTTCAGGAAACGTGAATGGTGCTCGTAGGAATCACCGACGCTGTCATAGCTGCAGAACTTTTCGTTCGGACGGTCATCGGTATAAATCCCGTACCGGCCCCCTCCGGCAATCCATGCGGAAGTAGCCTTGATACCGAAATGGTTGTTTTCGTTCTTTGCCAGCCGGCTCTGCCCGTTGGAACTTTCCAGTATGCCTTGTGCCAGTGTCACCGAAGCTGGTATTCCGTATCGGCGCATCTGCTCCATGGCAAATTCTGCGTAGTTTGCTGCATATTCTTGATTCTTGCTCATATCCATATAGTTATCTGTGAATGCCTCTGTAGGATTCCTGTTCGGCATTCCGGTTTTCTTTCGCAATCATGTCCGTAATGACTACACGCTCGCCGGCACGGATGAACTCCGGCAGGTAGCTGTCAAGCAGGTTTGCCCGAAATTCCGCTGACTCTGTAAATCCGTACGGGACTCCGTCCCCTTTATTCAATGTCAGCCCCAGCAGCTCTGCACTGCGCACGGCATCTTCGTTGAAAAGCAGGTATTTGTTACCGCTCCGTACCAACTGCATGGCATCGGGATGCTTCTCCTTCAGCTCGTTCCATGCTTCTTGTTGTGGGGAAAGATTTTCTCTCTTGCTTTCCGGTCTTTCCAGTACTGTCGCTTCATTCTGTTGCTGTTCGGCCTCCTGCTCCTGTTTCTCCCCGGTATGTTTTTCCTCTGACCGGCTCTTTTGCAGCACGTCGGCAAACAGGGCGGCTGCCAGATGGCGTTTGTAGCCGTCCCGGTCTTCCGCTATCCACATCCGCTGCCACTGTTGCGGTGTGACACTTCTGGCCGGTGACTTTCTTCCGTCGATGGTGGCAACGCACTGGATGCCGTCCTGTTTGGTCTTGAATATCGAAACACGCTGGATACGGTTCAAGTCTATTTCCGGTGCTTCGCTGCCGAACAGGTCCACTTTCAGGTCAGGTTTGACTTCCGCCAGCGCATAATACTTGTGCGCCAGCTCCATCCGTACCTTGCCGATATTATCCATCGACTGCTTGAGCGTGGAGAAAAAACGGTTTATATCCTCCTTGTCAGGATAGATGCTGTACCCCGGTTTGTTTTCGGGTTTCAGATAGAGTGCCCAGCGTCTTTTGTCGTCCTGAATCATTTCCACCTGGTCAAACCCGATTTCGTTCGCCCGTTTGACGGCCGAGGACACATCAAGTGTGGACAGTTTCTCCATGGCCCAGTTTTTCAGCCTCGCCAGCGTGATCATCTTTTCGGCAAAATAGCTATCATCGGGATGGTAGCCCAGGGCACCGTCCGTATTGAAGAATCGTACCTGTTCGATGCCTTCCTTCTGTAGGGCCCGTGCGATGCGTCCCTTGTTCATGCCCGGTATCTCGTTGTCCACTTCCGTGGAAGCTCCGGCCGGAAGGATTACATCGGCCGTTTTCGCCTGCGGGTCGATGACCAGGACTATCTTTTTCGATTCCCTGTCCGGGTGCTGCCGGATTTCATTCGCCACAAAATAGTGTTTGGGCATCTGTTCCTGCATGGTCGAGGTGTCACGCCGGTTGCGTAGCGTGGCATATTCGATTTTCTCGCCGCGTTCCGCCTTGTTGATAACTTCGATGGCATTGTTTACGTCGCTTTCGATGGCAGCTACCAGATTAGGATTCTCCTTCAGTTCCCGGCACCAGTATTCCACTGTTTTCAGGCTTTTTTCCGACAATCGCGCCGGCAGACCCAGCTCCAGCATCTTGATACCCGAGGCCAGCTCCACGATCAGCCGTTCCTGTCGGATGGCATCCTCTGATGGGGCTACGCCTTTCTTCATCACCATGCCTTCACGTGCCAACCGCTGTTGGTGACCGGTAGCACTCACTATCTGCCGCAGGGCTTCCTGCACATAGTCATGGTAGTGTCCGAACTCCCTCTGTCGCGGCATATAGACCGCATCCTTGTCCGTTTCGTAGTGGGGCACACCGCTTCCGTCCGAACGTACCGGTACAAGGTTGTCACGCATCTTCAGCAGGAAGTCGTTGAAACGGATGCGCAACTGACGGTTGTCGCTCTCCGTATATCCTCTCTCCACGGCACTGCCGTAGCGTTTCAGGGCCGCTTCATAGCGTTCCTTGTCCACATAGGGCAATGTAGTCTGGTCAATGTTGAACAGCGTGCGGATTTCACGGTTATGCACACCTTTGTACAGTTTCTGTTCTTCCTCGCTCAGTTTCAGGTAGTCGCCCCGACTGATGATGAGTTCAGGATTGTTGCGATGGACATACCTGTTCCAATTGTAGAACAGGAATGGAACGCCTTGCTCATGCTCACGTACCGATACGCCTTGCGCCTTGGCATCGCTGAAGAGTGTGAACAGGTTGGTCTTGCAACCGTTCCTGTCCGAGTGCAATGCCATGAACAGGGCGTTGAACGCACTGACCGAAACACCCTTGGGATAAAAGAGCGGATATCCCTTTCCCGTTGCGTTGAGCCAGTGGCCTCCGGCATTCAAAGCTCCGCCCAAAGCCGCAGAAAGCAGGTCTATCTGTTTTTCTTCGGCTTTCTTTTCGATTTGCGATTTCTCTTTCATATCGTCTTTCTTTTGATGAATAGGATTATTGGATGCCCCTTGTCCGCACGATTGTCTCCTGCTGTCCATCCTCATAGTGTCGTGAGGCTGTCTGCCGGAGCTGGTCGCTCTTGGCAAGGACGGCATTTGCCAGGGTATTCAGCGGCAATGCTCCGGCATGGCAGGCTTCCGCTACTGTCGATGACAACTGGATGGTACAGGGTATCCGGTCTATCGTAGCTATCAGCGTCGATCCTTGCAGGACCGGATTTTCGATACGGGAATTCAACGGCTCGTCCGCATAGCGGCGGTACAGCGCAGCGTTTCGGCCTGTTACATTCAGTTTCCCTTCGTTCCGTTCCTGCAGGGCTTCGTTTCCAGCCTTGTTCAGCAGGTTTACACCTCCCAGACCGATCAGAAGCATCTTCAGCAGCGGATTACGCACGAACATGCCCGCTACGATACTCGCTATTGGCAGCAGGTTGTCACCGATACGAAGCGAGGGTGACTTGCCGGTGAAGATGCCCAGCAGTACATCGGGAAGCATGGCCATCACATAACCGAGGTTGCCGATGACATGTTCCATGCCGTCCAGCCCCAATGTGCCGAGAAGTCCGTCCCAGCCGTTCCCGTTCTGCGGTGTTGTCCGGGTGTCTTGTCCCGGCTGTTCCTGTGTTGCCGCTCTGTCGTCCGGATTGGCATTTTCCCGATTCTTTTCTTTCTCTTCTTCCATGGTTTCCTGCTGTTCTGCCACATTGGTTTCTGTTCCTTTTTGTGATTTCAAATCCCGCAGATAGGCTTCCTCCTGTCCGGGGGCAACGACCATCGGCACGTCCTTGTACCGTTGCGGACGTTGTTTCCACTGGTGCAGTACATCTGCCCAGGGTATGCCTGCGCCGGGGTTCTGCACCCATTCCGTGAAACTGAACTCCATGACAGGGATGGGTTGCTTCAACTGTCCGTTGGCTTCGCGGATAGCCTTGTTGTCTTTCACCGGCAACCGGTTTGCTTCCTTCCGAAAATCCTCGAAAACATTCCGCCCGCTTCCGAACACCCCTTTGCTGATGCACTGTTCCACTGAAAGGGATTCCGGTCTGTCAGGTTCAAGGCTGTCGGCTACCGTGGAGATGGCTATGTCCGCACCGACAAACTTAGCCAGTGTCGTCCATGAACCGGTACCGCCCATCATCAGGGTGTCGGCTGCCGCACCCAATACCTGACCGGCTCCCTTTTTCCTCGGGCACGT
>OAVD01001201.1_pt1 | contig 9212 bp, 6 predicted proteins | sample 1476351 | NCBI WGS metagenome assembly OAVD01 (sample SAMEA2580075, study PRJEB22360) | human gut metagenome | biome: human gut; feature: human-associated habitat; material: faeces | place: Denmark | collected 2008/2010 | reverse complement strand
AATTTTATAATTATATATCTTTGAATAGTTTTTAAGGAACATATAGACTATCATCGGGAAGCTACATTTGAGACTTCATTCATATTCTAAATAGATTATTTCATTGCCTACTATTACTTCGCATAACCATAGTTATACGAAAAGAAGACTATAGTTACGCGAAATAAAAAACTAATAAAATAGTAAACAGTGAAAAAGAAACGCCTATAACGACAGGAATCATTTATTATACCAATACAGACTTTTCTTATTCATTGTAGTATTTTTAAATTTTCAAAAAGATACGATGTTTATACATCATTTGAAGTATAAAAAAGACAATGAGATAATTAGCAAAACTTAACCATACAGAATAATAGTTACCAAGAAACTGCTCTAAGCCATAGCTGATAGAAGCTGCTATACAACGGAAATTAACGACCTCACCTAAAATATAGGCAGTGATAGAGTTCATCCCATAAATTTTCAACCAATCCAACCCATAGGTATGCCCTTTATAGTCTATCCAATAATAAAATAATCCCATAAGCAGAAAGCAGAGTCCTCCGGAAAACAAAGTCATACTACAAGTCCATAGCCGCTTAATAATAGGCATTTGCAAACTCCATAGCAAAGATACCCCTATTAATACTATGCCTAACAATAATAAAAGCCTCACCACTCTCTTTCTATTTTCTTTTCCTTCTTTCATTATCTTTCCGGCAAAAGTACCTAGCATAACTGTTACTCCAAAAGTTAAGCTACTCCATATCCAAGTATAAGTATAATAAGGAGAAAAATGCCAGTTTCCATCTTCTCCCCAATACACACCATCCCGAAACTGGCCTAGCACTAGTCGGTCTACCTTTTCTGCAAAATTCCCTCCGGGAGTAAAATCGCCGAAGAAAGTCATCGGTATCCAGTAGAGCAGTAACAATAATAATGTAATGAGCACCTGATAACGGAAAGAACAGTGTAACAAAATTATTGCTGCAATAAGATAGCCTGTTGCTATCGCCTGCAACGTATTCGAATATAAATAAAGAGAATCAGGATTCAATCCCAAAAGGTTTCCCTGCACAATCATGCCGAAAATAAAAAGCAATACAAAGCGCTTTATTATTTTACGATAAACAGGCCATTTATTAGGGGCATTTTTAAACTTGGAAAAGGAAAAAGGCATGGAGGCTCCTGTCATAAACAGGAAAAGTGGCATCACAAGGTCCCAGAACCGGAAACCAATCCAAGACTCATGATCGAACTGATATAAAATGTCATTAAGCCACGGAAAATTCAAACGTTGCCCCAAAGCCACAAATACCGGTTGAAAGAAAACTAAAAGAAAGAGGTCGAAACCCCGTAGGATATCGAGTGAAGCCAAACGCCCGGAGACGGGAGACAAAGGTGTATTCATAAACATTATAATTTTCAAATTAAAAAGGAGTCGTTGACATAACGTGCTTAATCACCACCTCAACGACTCCCAAGACCTCAATTGTTTGATTTCAGTTTATTTGCTACAAATATAAGAAAATAATACCTATTTATTCAACACAACTTTGACAGTCCATGTTTTCTTTGTTCCATTTGCAGCCATGACACTATATCTACGTTCTGAGGTCCAATCGCCCGGAGCCCCTAACTTCGGGGAGCCATCCAGTGGTGTCACGCGTGCAGCAGTAGACACATTGAAGTATACAACCAACTTATTCAACGACACTTTTGCACGTTCAGCATCAGTAAAACTGCCACTGGCAGCAGGAACCGTGAAAGTCGCAGTAACAACCGCTTCGTCTTCGTTGATACTATTGGACTTCTCCAATTCCTTCTCCGCCACCTTAAACTCACCTGTCAAAGCATCCTTCTCTGTTGTATAGTAGCGGTGATATGCACCGACTGAGGTAATTTCCGCTTCTTCATAAGCCTCAAGATCATCTTTACATGAGGAAACAAATGGCAGGCACAACAGTACAAGCAACCATTTTATGTCTGATAATTTAATTCTATTCATTGTTCTTGTTTCATTGATTAATAATTCGAATATTGGTTATCATTTTACCACAGAGGATTTTGGTCCTTCTCTGTTATAGCAGAGTTTGCATTAATCAAACTTTGCGGAATAGGATACAAATAGCGTTTCTTAGAAAAAGTACGGTCGGCATTTCCATATCCTTGTGTACCGATAAACATACGATGACGATCACTGCTAATTTCAATAAATGTAGCCGGAGTACGCAATTCTTTGATGACTTCACTTCCGGAGGGTTGTCCGTCGTTTGCTTCTTCACCATATTTGCCCCAACGCAACAAAGACCAATAATAGTCGCCTTCCATTGGCAATTCTACATGACGCTCAATCTTATAATCTTTCCATGCCTCAACCAACGTGGATGCTTCGGATTCCGGCAAACCACCATGTACAGTGCGAGTCTGATTGAAAGTAGCTACTGCTTCTGACAGTTTTGAAGGGTCACTCTTTGCCAGACAAAGAAGGGCTTCAGCCTTATTCAACAGCGCACGTCCGTACCGGAAAATTACATAATGATAATCCGTAGGCACATCAACAAATATACGCCAGTCATTAATGTAGACACCTTTGCGCCACAAGTAATTGGTAGACCCCATTTCAGCGGTTCCCGGAGCCTCACCCAAACTACAACGTTGCAAGTTACCGGTCTTATGCATTGTGACTAATTCCCCATAATATTCACAGGAGTCCTGTACGATTGTCGCATAAAAACGTTTGTCGCGATGCGTATACATAAAATCATTAATACGGGTATCACGCCCTTTATCTTTCGTTTCATAAGCCAGAGAGTGTTCATCCAATTCATCAGCATTCACAGCCAGATCTCTTACAGCATCATTAGAAATGACATTGGTATTATTCACAAACTGGGAAGTCGTATTCCACTTTTTAGCTTCATTTGTCAGTTGGTCAATAACCAGATAATCATCTACCAAATTCTGGGAAGGCGAATGTTCCAGCCAGCACTCAAAGACCCAGTCTTTTTTAAACAAAGGACCACGTCCCAACTTTTTTAGATTATCATTTCCCTGATTAGGAATGACAGTCTGCATATAAGTATCACCGCCATTTGTATTTTCTTTACTGAAATATCTGGCTAAAATAATCTCCGTTGAAGAATAAGAGTTCTCCTGATTGAACATGCCACCATAATTGGCGTCCAAAGAATAACCTTGGATAGCATCTACCGCTACTACCGCTTGTTCCCATAATGTCTTCTTTCGTGTAGCATCCGTAGTGTAAGCAGCAGCCGTCAGACAGACTTCCGACTTCAAAGCCCGGGCCGCATTAGCATTGGCACGCCCGGCAGGATATTCCTCCGGAAGTCCTGTTATGGCATCATCCAAATCACTCAATATCAAATCATACGTCCGGTCAACAGATTCAGTGAGGGGCAAATTAAATTCATCGTCTACTTGCAATACCCTGTCTACCCAAATCACACGTCCACAATGTTTCGCCTGATAATAGTAGATCATAGCCCGAAGCATTTTTCCCTCGGCAACCAGTTCTTTTTTATCCAAATCGGATAAAGCAGTAGAGGCGGAAGCCTGTTCAATAATCAAGTTACACCGACGGATAATACTAAATTTATTAAAACCGAAATCATGTTCCCGATTTATCAGGTCACGTGCCTCTCCCGGACAACTTTGGCGTAGAATTGTATTTAGTGTTATCTGATCGTCTCCCCAAAAATCGTGGTATAATCCCAAAATATCAGGATATGTGCGTAGTACGAATGCATCGGCAGTAGACCGACTCCCCCAAACCAATTCTTCCGAATAAGTTTCCGTAGGTTTCGTATCTAAAAAATGTTCACAACTTTGCAGTGTTAACATCCCTCCTAAAAGTGCAGGAACTATATATTTCATTATTTTCATATTCTGTGTTTTTAAAGTTATTAGAATCCAATGTTAAAACTAATCGAATATACCCTGCTGACAGGATAAGTATATAAATTAGTATTTCCAATCTCCGGATCAATATCGTATTTATTCGATTCGCTGAAAGTCAACAAGTTATATCCACTCAGAGAGACATCACATTTCGTGATCCATGGAACTCTCTTCAATACTTTATGTTTCAGATCATAACCGATATTCAAACTCTTCAGACGGATATAGCCAGTATTAACCAACCAGAAATCAGATGAACCATAATTGTTGCTTCCATTATATTTAGAAGTACTCCGTAGACGAGGGAACTTGGCATTCTGATTATCCGGTGTCCAAACGTCTCTCTGGAAATCATAAATCACTGACAAATAGCCATAATCGGAACCTTGACCTTGCAGCTTGTCTCCAAAATAGAAATCTTTGGACGTAGCTCCTTGCCACAACATATTCATGAACCAGCCCTTATAATTAAGATCTATACTTATACCATACTGTCCGCGAGGAGAAGAATTTTTACCGATACGATGTTGGTCATTTCCGTCAATTATACCATCTCCATTGAAATCATAATATTTAATATCACCAGCGCCCAAGTTTACCGAGTTTTGCCGTTTGGGCGAGTTCATCACATCTTCCTGACTTTGATAATATCCCAAAGATTCATATCCGATTCCCCAATATCCTTTGGCATGAGTAGTACGTTTATAAGGATTCTTCAAGTCTGTTTCTGCTTCGTACGGATTATTCATCCAGAATGAATCAAAATAGGTAAAATTAGCACCTATCGCATATTCAAAATCACCTCTCTTTTCTTTCCACTGTACAATGAATTCACCTCCTTGACGAATACTTTCACCGTTAGACTTTACTTGTGGCAATGAGGTTCCTAACGGATCAGTATATGCCACATTAGAAGGAGAAGTCAGATATCCTTTTGTAGACATACGGAAATATTCGACAGAACCGGACAAGCGATTATCTAAAGAAGCAAAGTCTAATCCGACATTTGTACTGCGAGTTGTATACCAAGAAATATCTTTGCTAACCAAGTTACCTTCAGAAAAACCCGGATAAAATTTACCTCCTAACAAATATCCGCGTTCATCCAAATTATAAGACTGTAAGTATGAATAAGCAGAAATATCATCCAGACCAATCTCTCCATAAGAAGCCCTAATCTTAAACAGATCAAGAATATGGCGATCTTTCAAATTTTTCCAGAACGATTCTTCAGAGATTACCCATGCCGCCGAACCTGCATAAAAGACTCCCCAACGTTTTCCTTTCGGGAAATTGTCACTGCCGTCATAACGCATACTACCTTCTACCACATATTTACTTGCATAATCATACTTTAAATGAGCCACTAGACCGGCACGTGCACGTGTCCCCTCAGCAGAGGAGTTTGTAGCCGTAGCAACAGGCCCCGGATTGATCTGATCTACATCCAACAAGTATTCTTTGCGTCCCAGAGTTGCATTATCATACATATATTTATTTGCCTCAATACCGGCCGTAGCACTAACAGTATGCACAACATTAAAAGTACGGTCGTAATTTGCAAAAGCTTGTACGGTGTACTCTGACATATTCCAATAATTCTTTTCTAAAGACGGCTTGCTTGGAGTATTCGGATTTCCGTCCCAATCATACATAACCGGAGATTTCTTCCAATCCTTCTGACGGTCGGCTGTCAGACGATAATTTCCTAACGCTTTCAATCTTAGTCCTGCTACCCAAGGTACCGTCCATTCCAATCCCATATTGGCCTTAACCGTAGCAATCTCTCCCTTGCTATATCCCGCTTCCGGAGAAATCTCCGCCAACGGGTTATCCGGGATATTATTCAATTGCCCATATTGGTTATACGCATTTTCCCAAGGCAATTTATTCTGGATATGACTCCAGACACTACCATAATCACCTCCCGTAGTACTCAACGGCTCCCGGCTTTTTGTCAGATATCCTTCAATTCCTGAAGTTACTTTAACGCCTACTTCCTTAAAATCTGCAATCAGGTTGGTACGGTAATTATAGCGTTGGAGATTATTGGTATTATTCTTATAGATAGACTGCTGGTCATAATATGAGAATGATGTATATGCTTTTACTTTTTCACTACCACCGGTCACAGTCAGTGTATGACGTTGTTCAGGAGCAAATGTATTCATAGCCAACTTCTGCCAGTCCACGTTAGGGTAATGATGAGGATCAGAACCGTTCGCAAAAAGTTCCATTTCTTCCGCATTAAAACGTTCTTTCATACCGTCATTTGCCAACCCCTGGTTCAGATAATAAGCGGCATCATACGAATTCAATTTATCAGGCATAATTGTAGGTTGACTCAAATTGTAGTTGAAACTATAATTGATACTCATTTTACCAGCTTTACCCTGCTTAGTTACCACCATGATAATGCCATTTGCAGCACGTGCACCATATACGGCAGTAGAAGCCGCATCTTTCAGCACAGACATCTGTTCCACATCTTCAGGATTTAAATTCCGGAAATCACGTTCTTCACAGATAACATCATCGATAACAAACAATGGAGTAGCACCACCACGAATGGATATAGAAGAATAGTTATTAATACCACCTCCGGATGTATTCACGATCAATCCCGGAGCACGGCCGGCAAGGCTCTGTGTTATATTAGCCGTAGGTACTTTAGCTATATCTTCAGCATTCACACTGGCAATAGCGGCAGTAGTCTTGCGCTTGGAAGTCGTGCCATACCCCACAACAATCACTTCGTCCAACGCCTTAGTATCTTCTTCCATATAGATACTAATATGTTTCTCCTTACCGACAACAACCGTTTTCGTCCGATATCCGATAAACGATATTTCAATGACAGATTTTGCCGGAAGCTCCAATTTAAACTTTCCTTCCAGATCAGTAATGGTACCAATAGTTGTATTCTGTACTTTTACAGAAGCACCGATTATCGGTTCTCCCGCTTCGTCAAGCACCACACCGGTAATGTTTTCCATTCTTTTACTTTGTTGCTGTACACTTACCTCGTTTAAGGATTTTTCCGTTTTTGTCAAAACAATATGAGTTCCCTCCATTTGATAGGCAACGTCTTTTCCAGCAAACAACTTAGCTAAAACGCTATTAACCGCCTTTGCATTCACATTAATCGAAACCGGACGTTTCACATTAATGTCGTTGGAATAAATAAACAGATAATTAGTTTGATTTTCTATTTCATTCAGCACATCCAGAAGTGTCACATTACTTCTTTTAATAGTAACTTTCGCCGTCTGAGAATTTACATTATCAGCTAAAGCACAGAACGAACAGAAGAACAATAAGAATGTAGTTATTCGCATAGCTCTATAAAATAGGTTAACATGGGGATTTTTTAGCTTATAATCGTCCCCGATTGATTTATTTTTCATATTTTTACGATTAGATTTTATTAAAAGTTTTTTCACTCTCGGGTGAGAAAATTTATCTCACGATCGGCAGGTATTGGTAGTACTTGCCGATTTCGTTTTCAGACTTCTTCTATTTATTTACATAGGCATTCATTTTATAGTTGGACAAATTATTTCAGATAAATCACATTAGCTTCATCATCCCTCCGGAATGAGAAACCGACCTCTCTTTGAAGTACCCGTAATGCGTAATCTACTCCGTCAATCAGCCTGAACTTTCCATTCAGTTTTGGGTTTGCAATTTGTGGATTCTCTTTCACAAAACGGATATCATAATAGATCTCAAATTGTTTCAGAACATCATCAAAAGATAGGTTCTTAAAACAATAAAGCCCGTCACGCCAACGGTAAGTATCCATATCATCAATCTGCTTACGAATGAGAAGACCGTTTTCCAATACAGCCTTATCTTTGGGATAGAGTGTCATATCTTCATAAGCAGTATGTACCTTCACTTTACCTTCTATCAAAGAAGTTTCAAAAACATCTGTTGTCGCATAAGCGCTTATGTAAAACTTAGTTCCTAATACTTCTACATCACCCTTAGTCGTTTTAACAATAAATGGTTTCTCTTTATTCTTACTCACTTCAAAATAGGCTTCGCCGTCCACTTTTACTATTCTTTGATCGGACACTTTAAAGCTTTGCGGATACTCCATTTTGGTTTTAGCATTCAACCAAACCTTTGTTCCATCAGACAATGTCAAGTGAACACGCTGTCCCTGGGGGACAGTAACTGTATTCATCACTTCGTCTCTAAAAGATTGTTGCAAGAAATATGTAGTCGTAATGATAGTAAGTATCACAATCGCTGCAATACCGGAAAGAGTAGCCACCACTTTATGCCATGGAATATAGAATCGGGGGCGGCTCTTTTCGTAAGACGGATCCCCGTGAAGCAAAATAGCATCAAAAAGTTGACGTTCACGGAAAAACTCGCAACGATGTTCGTCGCATTCATCTATCCAAAGACGAATTTTCTTTTCTTCCTCAAGCGTCGTTTCTTTATTGAAAAAACGAAATAAAAGTTCTCTGTCCAAATTCATCGTCAACTTATATAAAATGACACATTATACCATTGCCTTTTATAGTAAAGCACACAACGAAAAAGAATCCCTAGTTAATAGATGTGAAAAATTAATGATAGATAAGATAAATCAAAAGAGGCAGGAAGTCTTTCAATGTTTTTTTTAAAGATTCTGTCGCCTTATTCATATGGTATTCAACTCCCTTGACGGACATATTCATCTCTGAAGCAATCTCACGATAACTCTTTTCTTCAAAGCGCCGCATAATAAAGACTCTTCTTGTTTTTTCCGGCAATTTACTTAACGCATGCTCCACCAACTGCTTCATTTCTTTAGAAAAAAGTTCCTCCGGGTTGCATGCTTCCAGAGTAGATATCTGTATCGCAAGCTTCCATGCTGCATGCTCTTGTAATTGCTCTGATACAGCCTGATAATACTGACGGTCGCGAAGATAATTCAGGCACTTATTTTTAATTGTAGTAAAAATATAAGCAGGAGGATTCACTCCAAACAAACGGGTCCTGTTTTCCCAGTAATAAGTCATGGCTTCCATCACAATATCCTCAGCCTCCATATAGTTATCCACATAAGTATAAGCGAAACGGACAAAGCGTTCATGATACTCCGTAAATAGTTTATTGAAAGAGACGAGATCAATACTGTTATCGCGCAGGTTCATTTATTTTTCTTTTAGATATTTATAAGGCATAACAAATATATCTTTATTATATCAAATTACAAAATAGAATTCATATTTTTATGAAACTTATGAAACAAAAAGAAGGTGTGTCGTAATACACGATGCGCCTTCTTTTTTTTCATTGACTATAAAAAT
>OAVD01001197.1_pt1 | contig 9258 bp, 9 predicted proteins | sample 1476351 | NCBI WGS metagenome assembly OAVD01 (sample SAMEA2580075, study PRJEB22360) | human gut metagenome | biome: human gut; feature: human-associated habitat; material: faeces | place: Denmark | collected 2008/2010 | reverse complement strand
GTCTGAGGGACAGTCAAGGCGGGAGTACGCAATTCCCTGCCGCAAACAGCAGGATGAGCAGGACGCAGTACGCGGAAAAAAATTAATACAACGGCATAGGGATATGATTGTGGTACAAAATCCACCTATGCCGCCGCTGTCTCAAGAAGAATTTGACAAGGTGTATGAATTGCCGTTTGAACGGGCGTATCATCCAAGTTATGAAAAAGAGGGAGGCGTACCTTCCATTCAGGAAGTAGAGTTTTCCATTACGCATAACCGTGGCTGTTTTGGTGCCTGCAACTTTTGTGCCATTGCTTTCCATCAAGGCAGAGAAATTACTGCCAGAAGTGAAGCGTCCGTATTAAGAGAAGCGAAAACATTAACCGAAATGCCGAACTTTAAAGGATACATTCATGATGTAGGTGGTCCGACTGCTAACTTTAGAAGTCTATCTTGTGATAAACAAATCAAGCATGGTTTGTGCAAGGCAAAAAAATGCTTGGCGCCAACCCCGTGTAAATTATTGAAAGTAGACCATTCTGAATACTTACATATGCTGAGAAAGTTACGTGCGGTTCCGAAAGTAAAAAAAGTATTTATTCGTTCGGGAATCCGTTATGATTATCTCATGCAGGATACTGATGAAAGTTTCTTTAAAGAATTGGTGCAGCATCATGTCAGCGGACAGTTAAAAGTAGCGCCTGAGCATTGTTCCGCCAATGTGTTGGATCATATGGGAAAACCGCATATCGAAGCTTATAAAGCGTTTCAGAAACGGTTTTATCAAATCACAAAATCCGTTGGAAAAGAACAATATTTGGTTCCGTATTTAATGTCCTCTCACCCGGGAAGTACATTAAAAGATGCTGTGGCGTTGGCCTTGTTCTTAAAGCAGGAGAATCTGCGTCCCGAACAGGTACAAGATTTTTATCCGACTCCGGGTACCATTTCTACATGTATGTTCTATACAGAGCTTAATCCATATACGCTGGAGAAGGTCTATGTACCAAAAACAGACAAAGAAAAAGCAATGCAACGGGCATTGCTGCAATATTTTAATCCAAAAAATAAAGCGCTGGTAATCGAAGCGTTAAAAGCTGCGGGACGTTCTGATTTAATCGGCAATGATGCAAAATGTTTGGTACGTCCAATGCACCCGCAACAAAGCGCGTCCAAAGGGGGACAGGCTGAATCATGGAAGAAAAAGAAAAGAAGTCCGCTGCGAAACATTCACGCCAAAAAGTCCAAAAAAGGACGCTGATTTACAGCCTAATTGCCGTAGGTTTTGTTCTGGCCGTTGTACTTAGCTTTGCATTGGCAGGCCAGTGGAGTACCATTTTCGGTTGGGTGGGATTAGGTCATTTTTCCCAAACTGCGAAAGACGCACCATTTTCTTTGCATGTGCTGGATGTGGGAAAAGCAGACGCTATGGTAGTTTCTTGTCATGATAAAACCATAGTCATTGACGGCGGAACCACAGATGGAGGAGATACGCTGACTACTTACCTACAGCAAATGGAAATTTCTCAAATTGATTTGGTCATCAATACCCATCCGGATAACGACCATTTACAGGGCTTAAAGCAAGTTGGAGAACACTTTACAGTCAATCAAATGATTGTGCCGGACTTGCCGCAGGATTTGCTGCCTTCTACAGATGAATATCTATCGACAATGGAAGTATATCAGGAAAAAGATGTGCCAATCAAACAAGCAGTACCCAATGAGACAGTTTGGCTTGATGAATTAAAGATTGAGTTTTTAGCGCCGTTACAGTTTTATGATACAATGAATAATAATTCTGTTGTGGTAAAACTAACCTACGGTGATACTTCCTTTTTAATGATGGGTGACGCAGAAAAAGAGGAAGAGCAAGATTTGCTAAACAGTGGTGCGAATTTACAAGCAGATGTCATTAAAATTGGACATCATGGCAGTAAGACTTCCACAACGCAGGAGTTTTTAAATGCAGTACAGCCGGATATGGCAGTTATTTCTGTAGGGCCGGACAAAAATGAACTGCCAAAATCTGAAGTGCTGCAAAGGCTTGAGAAGTCTAATGTAAAAACATATCGTACAGATAGTTCAGGCACTGTTATTTTTATGAGCGATGGCGCTGACATTACCGTTGCAACGGAACAATAAAAGGAGAAAATCACATGAGCAGAAAAATTGTAATCGACCGTTTTGAAGGAACCTATGCCATTTGTGAGGACAAGGACCAAAAGTTTTTTGCAATTGAAATTGCAGAATTGCCGCAGGGAGCAAAAGAAGGCCATGTTATTGAAATCAAAGACGATGGCACTCTTGCCATTGACCAGAAGGAAACAGACCTGCGCCGTGAAAAAAACAAAAAATTGCAAAATAGCTTGTGGAAATAAACATGAGATACAGAAAAGAACCTCTATGCATAAGAGACGAATATGCATAGAGGTTCTTTTTATCTATTTTAGGAAAGTTTTCAGCAATATTTCTTTCAAAGACGTATAAGGCGCATAGCGAATGGGAATATCAAAACGATTGGATTTTTTTAAGATACTTTTTTGGTGACTGAATGTAAGAAATGATTGTTTTCCGTGATAACTGCCCATACCGCTTTCGCCAACACCTCCAAACGGAAGATGATGAGATGCCAAATGCATAATGGTGTCGTTGATACAGCCTCCGCCAAAAGATAAACTTTGTAAAATTCGTTTTTGTGTGGTTTTGCAGTTGCTGAATAAATATAATGCCAAAGGTTTTGGGCGGGAACGTATCCAAGTAATAACATCTTCTATATCATGATATGTCAAAAGAGGAAGAATCGGGCCGAATATTTCTTCCTGCATGACAGGAGAATCAGGATGTACGTTGTCCAAGATGGTAGGCGCAATTTGTCCATGTTCATTGCCTACACCTCCCGTTATGATTTCCTGACCGTCCATCAAATCCATAAGGCGGTGAAAATGTTTTTCATTGATAATTTTAGGATAGTTCTGATTATCCAGAGGATAGCTTCCCAAGAAATCACTTAAATACTGCTTCATATGATAAATCAGAGATTCTTTTACAGTATTGTGTACATACACATAATCAGGTGCTACACAGGTTTGACCTGCATTTAACAGTTTTCCGAATACAATCCGTTTTGCCGCCAAAGCAATATTTGCCGTTTCGTCCACAATACAAGGGCTTTTTCCACCAAGCTCCAAGCAAACGGGCGTTAAATGTTTGGCCGCTTTTTCCATAACCAATTTACCCACAGAAGTGCTTCCTGTGAAAAAGATAAAGTCGAACTTTTCTTCCAGCAATAAAGTATTTTCTTCTCGTCCGCCTAAAACTACGGCAATGTGCTTTTCGGCAAAGCATTCCGATACCATTTGTTCCATTAATTTGGCAGTATGCGGTGCGTAAGCGGAGGGTTTTAAAACAGCGCAGTTTCCGGCTGCAATTGCCCCAATCAGAGGAACCACATTTAATTGAAACGGATAGTTCCAAGGGGCCATAATCAAAGTTACGCCAAGCGGTTCCGGCATGATAAAACTGACAGCAGGGAATTGCGCCATGGGAGTGGGCACTCTTTTAGGTCTTGTCCATTCATTAAGATGTTCCAGTGTATGTCTCAGCTCATTTTTTACAATGCCGATTTCCGTCATGTAACTTTCAAACGAAGATTTGTTCAAATCAGACTTCAGCGCAGTATAAATATCATGTTCATGTCTGTCTATCCACTTTGCCAAATTGCGCAAAGACTGCTTACGGAACAGAACGGATTTTGTGGTATCAGTATGAAAAAAATCTCGCTGCTGCTGTACAAGTTCTGTAATATTCATGGGTTTCACCGTTCTTTCCAATAGATTGTTTAAAAACAGTATATACCGTTTTCAAGCAAGTTACAACAAAGTAGAAATATGTTTTGACTTTATCTTTTGTTCTGTTTATAATTTTAATCACACAATGCAGCGAAATTTGTCAAATTGTGTGATGGAATCTATCGTATAGGGAGGAAGTACAATGCAGTCGATTTTGCCCGGGGTGTACCGCCATTATAAAGGAAATCATTATCAAGTATTGTACTTGGCAAAACACTCCGAAACTTTGGAGGATATGGTGGTGTATCAAGCGTTATACGGAGAACGCGGTATTTGGGTACGTCCTGCTTCTATGTGGAATGAAACAGTGGACTATCAAGGCAAACAGGTAAAGAGGTTTACGTATATTGAAACAGAATGAACACACATTGGAGCAAATTTGTACGGATTTGTGCAGCAGAGAGAAGAAACGCGGCAGTATTGGTTTGTTGGGAGAAAAGGTATTGCATGCAGGGTTGAAATTATATTTTGAACCGAATCCTGATTTTCATGAAGTGAAAATCAATGGATTTGTTGCCGACATTTGCAATGCCAAAGGTATCATTGAAATTAAAACGTAAATTGGAAGTATTTTTGGAACAGATGCCGGTTACGATTGTTTATCCCATTGCACATACCAAATACTTGTGCTGGGTGGACGAAGAGACAGGTACTGTTACAGGCAGGCGGAAATCTCCCAAAACAGGCAGTGCTTGGGATTTGTTCAGGGAATTGTATCAATTGCGGTCTTTTTTGACACATCCTAATTTTTGTATTTGTGCCGCCTTAATTGACTTAGAGGAATATCGTTTACTCAATGGGTGGAGCAGAGATAAAAAGAAAGGGTCTACCCGTTATGACCGCATTCCGATTCAGTTGGTCGAATTGATTTATCTCATGACAAAGGAAGATTACCGTGCTATCATACCCAATACTTTGCCTAAGAAGTTTACTTCCAAAGATTTTAGTAAAGCTGTTTATATCTCACTGTCGTCTGCCCAGCGAGCATTGCTGATTTTATATCAGTTGGGTGTCGTACAGCGTGTGGAAAAACAAAAGAATGCATATATTTATGAATTGACAGAATCATAAACAGAAGATAAAGGAGAAGTAAAAATGTTAACAGTAGGAACAAAAGCACCAAATTTTACATTACCAGATAAAGACGGAAACATGGTCTCTCTCAGTGATTTTGCAGGAAAAAAGGTTGTGCTGTATTTTTATCCTAAGGATAATACGCCGGGGTGTACCAAACAAGCCTGCGGTTATCGCGATGAATACGGCGAATTTGCAAAACAGAATGCGGTGGTCATCGGCATTAGCAAAGACAGCGTAAAATCTCATGGAAATTTTGCAGCTAAATTTGAACTTCCTTTTATTTTGCTTGCGGACCCGGATTTGGATGCCATTCAAAAATATGATGTATGGCAGGAAAAGAAATTATATGGGAAAACATATATGGGGGTGGTGCGTTCCACTTATATCATTGACGAAGCGGGAACCATTACACATGTGTTTGAAAAAGTAAAGCCGGATACAGACGCACAAACAGTGCTGTCCATTCTTGCACAGGCATAATCAATTCATTGAGAAGAAACAAAACAGAGTCGTATGAAGCGGCTCTTTTTTATTGTCATATAAAAGTGATTTGTTGCCTGCATAAATTTTCATGCAAATAAAAAAATCAGTTGACTTTTTTATGATATCTGCATATAATAAACATATGAACAATTATTCATATGAATGGATGTGAAGTTGATATGGGTGAACAAGAACCTATTTTAGAGCAATGCGATTATATGCATTTACATGAAAAAGTGATTGAACAAGTGCAGGAAGAAATGCCGGAAGAAGAAATTCTTTACGATTTAGCCGAATTATTTAAAGTGTTTGGAGATTCTACCAGAATCAAAATTCTGTACGTGTTGTTTCAGTCAGAAATGTGTGTATGTGATATTGCACAGCTGTTAAATATGAGTCAGTCCGCCATATCTCATCAATTGCGGGTACTTAAGCAAGCGCAGCTTGTTAAGTATCGCAGAGAGGGAAAAACAGTATTTTATTCGTTGGCTGACGCTCACGTAAATACCATTTTAAATCAAGGTTTGGAACATATTGAAGAATAGTGTATTGGAGGACTTTATTATGAAAAAGATTTTTATATTGGAAAACTTGGATTGTGCAAACTGTGCAGCAAAAATGGAGAATGCCATCAGCAAACTGGATGATGTGGAAAACGTATCTATCAGTTTTATGACTACAAAAATGGTTTTAAAAGCAGATGAGGATAAAATGGACGCAGTGATTGCGAAGTCCGAAAAAATCATTAAAAAAATTGAACCGGATGTAGTCATGAAGCCAAAAGCATAATGAAAGAAGGTTTCCTATGTTAAAAAAGAGGCTGATTCGTATTATAGTTGGCGCGGTCATTTATGCGGCGGCAATTTTGATTGACATATTTGCAGGAATCAATCATTGGATTGTGTTTGGTATCTTTTTGGTCTCTTTTCTTATGATTGGTGGAGATGTTATTTGGAAAGCATTACGTAACATAGCCAGAGGCCGTATATTTGATGAAAACTTTTTAATGTTAATTGCCACTGTGGGCGCCTTTGTATTACAGGATTATCGCGAAGGCGTAGCCGTTATGTTATTTTATCAGGTGGGAGAACTGTTTCAGTCGTATGCGGTCAATCGTTCCAGAAAATCTATTTCAGAATTGATGGATATCGTGCCGGAGTTTGCAAATGTCATGCGCGGCGGAAAGCTGGAAACAGTTGACCCGGAAGAAGTAGAAATGGGCGAGATCATTGTTGTAAAGCCGGGGGAAAAAATCCCGTTGGACGGTGTTGTGCTGGAGGGTACTTCTTTTTTGGATACTTCCGCACTGACCGGCGAGTCTGTTCCAAGAGAAGTGCAGCCTGAAAGCAGTGTATTAAGCGGCTGTATCAATAACACAGGAGTTTTGACCATCGAGGTTACAAAGGAATTTGAAGATTCCACTGTTGCTAAAATTTTGGATTTGGTGGAAAATGCAAGCAGCAGGAAAGCAAATGCAGAAAACTTTATTACAAAGTTTGCAAGATATTATACTCCCGTCGTTGTAATTGCAGCAGTACTGCTTGCAGTCATTCCTCCGTTGTTCCTTGGTATAAATTCGTTGGACGTTTGGAGCGAATGGGTGCGCCGTGCACTTACGTTTTTGGTTATTTCCTGCCCTTGCGCACTTGTCATTTCTATTCCGCTGGGATTTTTCGGCGGAATTGGAGGTGCATCGAAATGGGGTGTACTTGTAAAAGGAAGCAACTATTTGGAGGCTCTTGCCAAAGCGGAAGTGGTTGTGTTTGACAAAACAGGAACGCTTACAAAAGGTACGTTCCAAGTAACGGAAGTGCATCCAAACGGTATGAGTGAAGAGGAACTGTTGGAATTAACGGCATATGCCGAATATCATTCCAATCATCCCATAGCTACATCTATTGAAACGGCATACGGAAAAGAGATTAAGCCGGAACGCCTGGGTTTAGTGGAAGAAATAGCAGGTCACGGTATTGAGGCCCAAATTGATGGTCGCACGGTTTATGCCGGCAACGCAAAGTTAATGGAGTTAAAGCAAATTCCGTTTGAACCTGTTCATGCGGTAGGTACAATCGTATATGTAGCGATGGAACATCAATATGCAGGTTATCTTTTGATTACAGATGAAGTCAAAGAGGATGCCAAAGAGACCATTGCAAAATTGAAACATCTTGGTATTAAAAAGACAGTGATGTTAACAGGTGACCGCAAATCTGTAGCGGAACAAGTTGCCAATGAATTGGGCATTGATGAAGTACATTCTGATTTGTTGCCTGCTGACAAAGTGGAACAAATGGAACGTTTATTTTCAGAGAAATCCAAGAATGGCAAGTTGGTCTTTGTGGGAGATGGTATTAACGATGCTCCTGTTCTTGCAAGAGCCGATATTGGCATTGCAATGGGTGCGCTTGGTTCCGATGCTGCAATTGAAGCCGCAGATATTGTAATTATGAATGATAAGCCGTCTCGCATTGCAACAGTTATGGGTATTTCCCGAAAAACATTAAATATTGTCATACAAAATATTTCATTGGCATTTATTGTGAAGTTTGCCGCATTGGTATTGGGTGCTTTTGGTATGGCAACATTATGGGAAGCAGTATTTGCAGATGTTGGAGTTGCAGTGTTGGCAATTTTAAATGCAATCAGAGCTTTAAGATATAAAGAAAAATAGGTTAGGAAGGGCTTTTGAAAAGTCCTTCTTTTTTTGTGAAAATATATAGATGAATACATGCTCTAATACAGCATTTCATTTTGTATGTATTTGATAGGTAAAAATCAGTTTTGTATCGTGAGGTTCGTCATATTCCAATATTTTCCACATATACTAGAAACAAGTATAGGAAACAGGAGAGTGATGAGATGGGCAATGCAATCCATTATTTTATCAATACAAACAGTTCAAAAGGATTTGTCAGTTTTTTTAAATCCAATTTTGAACCTTTGGAACGAGTCATTAAGTTGGACAACTATCCAACCGCTATTGTAGAAGAATTAATAGGAAAAGCCAGTTCCATTGCAACAGAAAAAGGTTATCAGCAGGAAATTATACATAGCTGTATTGATAACAGTATAGAAGGGATTATTTTACCTCAATTAAAAACAGGATTATTAAATATCCCTGCGTACATTGACTACGGATATTCTGTTTACAAGCTGATGGATAATGACACTGTACACGATATGCAGGAAGCATTAACAAAATCCCATGAATACTTTGCAGCAGCATTAAAGATACATGACGACTGGGAAAAAATTTATATTACCAATATGAATTTTGCTAAGATGAACCAGTTGACTTCCGATACTATATTAAAAATTTTGGGTGGACATACACAAAATAAAAAAGGCAGCAGTGTAAACCGTTTATTTGGTGCTTCTACTATCCATGGACCAATTGATTATATAGAAAATATTACTGCTGATATCGAAAAGAGATATTTTATAAAAGGCAGACCGGGTACGGGAAAATCCACGTTTTTGAAAAAGGTTGCGGAACGTGCCATGATAAATGGCTATCATGTTGAAATCTATCACTGTGCGTTTGATCCTAACAGTTTAGATTTGGTTGTGATTCGCGACTTAGGAATCTGTCTGTTTGACAGTACTTCTCCGCACGAATATTTCCCATCACGTGATAGTGACGAGATTATAGATATTTATCAGGAAGTAGTAAAAGAACATACGGATGAGGAACATAAAGAGCAAATTGCTGAACTGCAAAAACAATACAAAGAAACGGTGGCGCATGCAATAGAATGTATTAACAAAGCAAACCGTTACCATCAAATATATCAAGAAGATTTATTAAGTAAAATAAATAATGTTAAGTGTAAGCAAGCAATTAATAAGGCAGTAGTAAAATTAC
>OAVD01001177.1_pt1 | contig 9475 bp, 2 predicted proteins | sample 1476351 | NCBI WGS metagenome assembly OAVD01 (sample SAMEA2580075, study PRJEB22360) | human gut metagenome | biome: human gut; feature: human-associated habitat; material: faeces | place: Denmark | collected 2008/2010 | reverse complement strand
CGTCAGTATGGAGATGTGCCTTTGGTTACGAAAGTACCTTCGGGGGATGAAGTAAACTCGTTGAAACGTACGTCTGTACAAGAAGTGTTTCAGTTTATCGAGGATGAATGTGATGCCATTATGGATAAGATTCCGGCTGACTATACTAAATTAGGAGATTATGCCCTGCCTACGGAGCAACCGGAAACAGGAAGGGCAAATAGATTGGCAGTATTGGCTTTGAAAGCGCGTACGGCTTTGTATGCGGCCAGTGAACTCTTCAATCCGGAACAAAAAAAGGATTTGTGGAAAAAAGCAGCTGAAACCAGTAAGGCGGTTATTGATTCATGTGCCAAATATGGGTATAAATTAGGCAATTATGACAAATTGTGGGGAGCAGACAGTTACCGGGAGAATGAGATGATTTTCCTTTGCCGTGCGGAAAAAGAAAGTAATTCGTTTGAAACGAATAATTTTCCGATAGGTGTGGAAGGTGGTAAAGGTGGCAATTGCCCTACACAGACATTGGTTGATGCTTATGAAATGACAAATGGTAAATTTTGGAATGAACCGGGTAGCGGGTATTCGGAAGAACCCGGAAGTGACCCATATGCAAACCGTGACCCCCGTTTGGCTATGACAATCGCAAAGAATGGTGATACGAACTGGCCGTCTTACAATAAAAGTGCTTTACAGGTTTATTATGGAGGTGCTAACGGTCAGCCTTTGGAGGGTGCCACTCCCACCGGTTATTACTTGAAAAAATATTGCGATGCTTCAATTAACTTGACAGCTTCCAGCTCGAATAAGAAATTCCATTCTTGGATTATCTTCCGTTTGGGTGAGTTCTATTTGAATTATGCGGAAGCCATGTTCCGTTATACGGGTGATGTAGAGCAAGTTTTGCCCGGTGACAAATCACCGCTTACAGCGCGTGAGGCTGTTAATGTGATTCGTCAGCGTACGGGAGTGAAGATGCCGGAATTGCAGGCAGATGATGTAAGTGATCCAGAAGTTTTCTGGAAGCGGTATAAGAATGAGCGTATGGTGGAACTGGCTTTTGAGGGACATCGTTTTTGGGATGTGCGTCGTTGGAAAGAGGGAGAATTGCTTAAAGAAGTCACCTTTATGAAAATTACGCAGAATAATAATGGCACGTATAATTATAGTCGTGAAAAGAGCACGCGCTCTTGGGACGACAAGATGTATTTATTTCCGATTCCGCAGACAGAACTGATGTGTAATACGAATCTGACTCAGAATCCGGGATGGTAGTTTTTAATTCTTAATTGAGATTATATATGAGAATAGTAGCTTTAATATTCAGTGCAGCCATTCTTTTGGCGGCCTGTTCCGATGATAAAATTGTGAATCCCAATGGTCCGGATAGTCCTGACAATCCGGCGGAAATCGAGGGAAATCCTATTACTGCGAGTTATGACTCCAGAGGAATGGTGGTCAGTTATGATATCAGGCAACCGGATTTGAACGCATTGGTTAGTTGGAAATGGTTTAAAAGGGATCCGGACGATGTGACTTATGATATCTATCGGAAGGTGGATGGCGGTACATGGGAAAAGTTGAATGAGGAGCCGATTGTCACAAGTACTAACTATCGGGACAAAACGTTTGATCCAAGTAAAAAGAATGAATATCAATTACGCTTTTCCGGGGGGAGCGATGTTTTGGCGACGTGTATGTTTAATCCGGATAATGCAGAACAGACTTTTTATAAAAGTATTTTCTTGAATAATAGCAACTTGCCGGATCCTACATTGGCTTACAATGCCGGTGACGCTGCCGTCGGTGATTTGGACGGGGATGGCAAGTATGAATTAGTTATTAGAAGGGATGTGGAGCCACGTGATCCGGGACCTGCTGAAAATTGGGTGGGTAAGGAGAAAGGTTCTACCTTGTATGAAGCTTATGATTTAGAAACAGGGGCTTTCTTGTGGAGAGTCGATACCGGTATAAATGTACCGCAGGGTGACCACTATGCTTCGTTTATAGTTTATGATTTGGATGGAGATGGAAAGGCCGAGGTTGTACTCAAGACTTCGGAAGGTACTACCTTTGGAGACGGAGTGACGATCGGTGATATTAATCAGGATGGTATTACAGATTATCGTAATCCGGAAACCGGACGGGTGCAGGCGGGGCCGGAATTTCTGTCGGTTGTAGACGGTATGACAGGTAAGGAATTAGCTCGCACAGATTATATTCCCAGAGGTGATAAGGAAGACTGGAATGATTATTGGGGGGATGCTTATGGAAACCGTTCGGATCGTTTCTTGATGGCTGTGGCACATTTTTCTGGTATGGATAGAACTCCAAGTATTGTGATGTGCCGTGGTTATTATGTTAATTTCCAGTTGACTGCATTAGACTATTCAAATGGTAAGCTGACTCAACGCTGGCATTTTGATACGTATCCGGGATGGACAGATTATGCCGGTCAGGGAAATCATAATTTGGCTGTAGGTGATATAGACAACGATGGGAGAGATGAATTAATTTATGGCGCATGTGCTTTCGATCACAATGGTAAGGGGCTGTACACAACCGGATTAGGACATGGAGATGCTCTTCATTTGGGAAAATTTGACCCTTCCCGAGAGGGATTACAAGTGGTGGCTTGCCATGAGGAACCTGCTTCGTATAGAAATGCCGGATTAGAGTTCCGCGATGCTGCTACCGGAGAGTTGATCTGGGGAATTCCGGGAGATGGTGAAGATGTGGGACGTTGTATGGTGGGCGATATGGATCCGGATACCCCGGGATGTGAAGTCTGGGCTTCCTGGCCGACCGGGAAAATGTATTCTTGCAAAGGAGAACTATTAAGCAAATCTGCTCCAATGATTAAAGGTGGTGTTTATTCATACAACATGGGCATTTGGTGGGACGGAACTTTAACCCGCCAGAATATAGACGATGAGTTGGTTTTGGCATATCGCGACAGTGAAGGTGGAGATAGAGTGTTTTCATGTGGTAATTATGGGGTAGCCTCAATCAACGGAACAAAAAGAACCCCATGTTTCTATGGCGATATTTGGGGAGACTGGCGTGAGGAAATGATTTATGTGGTTGGAGAACGTAATGTAGGTGGCGCTTCGGAGTTGCGTATTTTTACGACTAACATAGAAACAAATCATCGCTTCCGCCCATTGATGGATGACCACATCTATCGGATGAGCGCCACACATCAGAATATAGGATATAATCAATCGACTCATACAGGTTATTATATTGGTACTGATTTGGAAAAAAAATAAATAGTGATAAATGACTCTGTAGTAGCCGGGTGCTGACTATGGGTTATATGATAATGAATCACGGTGGTAGAAATGCTTCCGTGATTTTTTATTCAACATATAAAGTAACTTGTTCTTATGGGAACTAAAGAAATAATTGTTAGTTTTGCATGTATCTTTAAACTATAAGAAACACATGCGGAAACTTATTCTTTTATTAGTCCTTTTGTTGTTTGAAAGCAAGATGACGGCTTTCGATATTTTAGATATTGTCACCATTACAGACCGTAACGGATTGTCGCAGAATACAACTCGTTGCATGATGCAGGATAGCCGGAATTTTATTTGGCTGGGGACAATTAATGGTTTGAATCGTTTCAATGGCAAAGATTTTACGGTTATTCATCCCCGTTTGGATGGGTCTCATGCTTTGTCGGACAGTCGTATCCGCGAAATAGTGGAAGATAGAAATGGTTTTATCTGGGTACGGACTTTTTCGAATACACTGTTTTGCTATGACCCACAGCTTGAGGCGATGATTGATTATATTCCTCAAGACTCGGATAAAATTTTTTCTAATGTGAAGGTTGTATCGAATGGTGATGTGTGGTTATGGGGGAAAAATGGAAGTTGCCGGATACGTTATGTGGACGGGAAGCAAGAAGCATGGAAACCTGCCAATGAGGTGTTGGCCGAGAAAAATATATTGTTTGTTTTTGAAGATTCGAGTCGTCGGATCTGGGTGGGAACCAAAGATGAATTATTTCGTATTGATGGGAATAGAGTACTTTCTATACAGAAAGGAACAACCTTTTGGGATGTGCAGGAGATTGGAGATGAACTGTATTTTGTTAATGAAACTGGTTTTGCCGTTTTTAATGACCGGCAAGATTCTTTTGTGGCATTTATCCCGATTACTCATACGGTAAAAATGGAATATGTCCGTCTTTGTTTGTTGAATGATGGGCTTCTGATGTTAACGACAAACAGAGATTTATATCTGTTTGACACGAAAGGAAAAAAGATACTGCCGACCGAGAATTTCTTTCAAGGGAAAAGGATGTCACGGGCTAATTTCACTATTGATAATAAGGGGCATGTCTGGGTTTATAATAAGGCAGGTATCTTGTGGAGACATCATTCTGATAATACATTTGAGCCTTTGAGTTTAATTCCTTCGGAAGTACTTTCATTGATTGATCAGGAACAGTTCATGATTTATCATGACTCGCGGGATATTATTTGGATTACAACCTTTGGAAATGGATTGTTTGCGATTTACAATACAGGAAAAATGCAGCATTTCACCGTAGGTAAAGATCTACCTACTAATTATTTGTTTTGCGTGACGGAAGATAAGTCCGGTGAAATCTGGGTGGGAACGGAATTAGGAGGAGTCGTGAAAATCTCTTTGTCTAATTATCCGTTTGAAATGTACTATCCGGCATCGGGAGATGGAATGGAACGCGGTAATGCCGTCCGTCTGATGTTTGAAGATAAGAATCGGCATTTCTGGCTTGGCACACGTGACGGTAATTTGTACGTCTGTGATGAAAATCAACATCGGCTTTATACGCATAGGATTGAAGGTGGTTTGCCGTTTACAATTGCTGAAGATACGCTTGGGTATAAATGGTTGGGAACGAAAGGAGCCGGTTTGTTACTTTTCTCAGAGGGAGGTGAACGGGTCGTTGAAAAATATATGTTATCTAATAGTGCAGGTCAGCCGTCATCAAGCAATAATATTTTTACAGTATTGCGTGACACCAAGAATCGCATGTGGATGGCTACTTTTGGAGGAGGTTTGCAATTGGCGGAACGGAATTCCGGCAAGTTGAGCTTCCGGCAGTTTTTATTCGATAACGAGCATCTGAACATGATGCGTTCTATGATTCAAGATAAGAATGGGCTTATATGGATTGGTACAAATGATGGGGTTGTTGTTTTTAACCCGGATGAATTAATTCGGGATAGGAGCAAGTTTACGGTCTTGCATGTACATTCTCCCAACCGGCAATTGTTGAGTTATGATGAGGTGAAAGTTGTATTTGAGGATAGCAAAGGTCGTATCTGGATGGGAACGACCGGAAGGGGGCTTCATTTGTTGGAACGAAAAGAGAACTTGGCACAATCGGAGTTTAAGCATTTTGGTGGAGATAATGGTTTATCTAATAAAACAGTTCAGGCAATTTTGGAAGATAACAATGGGGATATATGGGTGAGTACGGAGAGTGGTATATCTAGATTCAACCTGAAAAAAGAACGATTTGAGAACCTGATCTTTTCTAACAATCGTTATCCGGCGGTTTTTAATGAACTTTCTTGCTGGAAAAAGCGGAATGGTGAATTGATGTTCGGCAGCTTTAACGGAATATATGCTTTTGACCCGTTGGGTGTGACTTTTGATACTTATGCACCGCCTGTTGTGATTACCGGGTTGCGGATTAATGGAATCAATATACGTCCCGGAACAGAAGACTCTCCTTTGGCAGAAAGTATCACGAGTACGAAGAGGGTTGTCTTGGAATATAATCAGAATTCATTTAATTTGGAGTGTACAATGTTGAATTTCCGTGCCCCGGAATTTAATCAATACGTATATTATCTGGAAGGCTATGAACAAGACTGGAATCCGGTATCACGGAATAATATGGCAACTTATCGTAATGTCCCACCCGGAACGTATGTCTTTAAAGTGAAAGGCTGTAACAGCTTTGGAGTGTGGAGCGAACAAGAAACTGATTTGGAAATAATCGTTCTTCCGCCTTGGTGGAAGTCTTGGCAGGCAATATTAGGTATTGCTATTGCTTACTTTGTATCGAGACTGGTGATTAAGATGCATCGGCTGAATATGGCTGTGGAAGTAGAAAAGCAATTGACGGAGTATAAATTGCGTTTCTTTACAAATATTTCCCATGAATTCCGTACTCCGCTGACTATTATCCGGGGAGCTATTGAAGATTTGGTGGGGCAAGAGAGTATAGCTCCGCTAATCAGCAAGCAATTAACTTTGCTGACCAAGAGCTCTAACCGATTGCTTCGTTTGATTGACCAGTTATTGGAGTTCCGCCGTTTACAGAACAATAAGATGGAATTGAAACTGGAATGGACGGATGCCGAACGTTTCTTTTACGATATCTATCAGACATTTAATGAAATGGCTGAAAAGAAGAAGATTGAGTTCTTGTTTGAGTCAAATGAGTATAAACAGAAAATCTTGCTTGACAAGGGTAAAATGGATAAGGTTGCTTACAACTTATTGTCAAATGCTTTTAAGAATACCCCGGTGGGAGGGAAGATTGTGTTAAGGCTTCATTTCTCGATTGCCGAAGATTCTTTTACGTTGAGTGTTTCGGATAATGGGCCAGGAGTACCTTATGAAAAACGAAATATGTTGTTTGTCCGTTTTGAGCAGATACATTATGCTTCTGATGGTACGGGCGTAGGTTTGCATCTGACTTCTGAATTGATAAAAGTACATAAAGGGAATATTGTATATATGGATTCGGAGATGGGCGGAGCTTGTTTTTCCGTTTCTATACCTCTGTCTGAAACAAATTATGATGAAACGGATATTATTGAAAAACTTTCTGCCGAATCTTTGTCAGTTACTAAAGAGATAGTGAAGGATTCGTTAACTTTTGAAGAAGTGCCGGAAATATTGGACTCTTCGGTCAATAAGCCTTTTAAAGAGTATAAAGTGATGGTAATTGACGACGATGACGATGTACGGGGACTTCTTGAGAGTCAGCTTGGCAAATATTTTACTATATCGACAGCAGCTAACGGAGCCGAAGGGCTTGAGAAGTTGGGTGATGAACAACCGGATATTGTTGTCTGTGATGTGATGATGCCGGAAATGGATGGATTTGAATTTACAAAACGACTGAAAAGTAATTTTAATATAAGCCATATTCCGGTGATTCTTCTTACCGCTTATTCTTCGGAAGAACATCAATTGAAAGGGATACGTGCAGGTGCGGATTCTTATATCACTAAGCCTTTTAGCGTGAAGTACTTATTGATGCGTATTGTGAAGTTGATTGAACAGCGTGAAAAATTGCAGCGAAAATTTGAGACTGAACCGGGAGCACTGCAGCCGTTTATTAACACTACTGACAGGGATAAAGCTTTCATGAAAAAGTTAGATGCTGTCATTGAAAAAAATATGGGGGACGCTGAGTTTAAGCTGGAAACGTATGCTTCTGTAATAGGAATAGGACGCACCACTTTCTATGGTAAGTTGAAGAGTATTGTAGGGTGTGCTCCTAATGAATATGTTCGTATTCTTAGGATGAAGAAGGCAGCGGAGTTATTGCTGACCACTGACTTGAATATAGCCGAGATTGGTTTCCAAGTTGGTATTAATGATCCTTTCTATTTTAGCAGATGTTTTAAGAAATCATTTGGAAAATCTCCATTACAGTATAGAAAAGAACCTGTAAAAACAGAAGTGGATACCGATATGAAGAGTTGAATTTGTATAGTGATGTCGCTATACAAATTCAACTTTGAAAAAGAGCCTTTTCTAGTGGTTACTAGTATATTGATTAATCATTCAACTGATTTTATTGAGGTGTATACATTTCTGGCCAAGGAATATTCTTTAAGCCGTCTCCGATATAGAAGCCTAGATGTGGTGGCTGATTATAACCTACATTTTGCCAAGCAATTCCCAAACGATACATAGGGTCGTGCATTAATGTATATAAGCGATGTTCGGTAGGGATAGTAGTAGTATAGATATGTAGTTTACTTGGGTCTTCAGCATCACAGAGAATGACCTCTTCTCTCCAGTCACCTAGAATATCCGCGCTTAGGTTAGGAACCGCCTTACTTCCACTAGTATGTCGAGCTCCGGAAAAAGTGCGTAGTGTTACGGGTTTCCAACCATTCCATTTAGTTATGACATTTTTATTCAGGATTTCATCTTGCAAGTCACCATCCCAATAGATACGGAAGCTGATAGATGGTTTTCTGTCTGCAATTTTTTTCCCTTTGCAGTTATAAACTCCCGGTGCTCCTGAGCTCCACATTTCGAATCCGCGGTGATTAGGGTCGATATCTGCCGCTAGTCCACGTCCGTTGTCTCCTTTTGTAGGACCTCCCCAAAGAATCTCTCCGGTTCGTGCGTCATGCATTTCATAACCGTATGTTTGCCAAGCCTCTTTTTCTTCGTGTACTTCCCATACCTGATATCCCGGACGGTCAGGATCCAGATTAGCTATATGCATGGCGTCTCCATGTCCCAGTCCCGTACGATAAAGTACAGTTCCGTCATTATTAATCACGCAAGAGCCGTAGACAATTTCATCACAGCCGTCTCCGTCAACGTCGGTCACTGATAGATTATGATTACCTTGTCCATAAGCTCCTTTCCCTTTTATATCAGAAATATGTTCCCACCGTTTTATCAGCTTCCCTTTAATAAAGTCATAAGCTGTTAAAGTTGTTTTGGCGTAATAACCACGGCACATGATAACGCTTGGACGTATTCCGTCCAAATAAGCGACACAAGCCAAGAAGCGGTCTACGCGATTGCCATAGCTATCTCCCCAAGAACTGACTTCTCCACGTTCTGCTTCATAAGGAACGGTATGTAGTTCCTCTCCAGTTTTCCCACTGAAAATGGTGAGATACTCCGGACCCTGTAATACATAGCCACACGTTTTTTTATTCATTTCCAGGTTTCTCCAGTCTTTGTCCGGGTCATCTGTACCAAGGAATATCTTTTTCCCCTTTCCGTCTACCGTTCCGGGTGCTGTCTTGCAGACTAGTTCGGCTTTGCCATCGCCATTGAAGTCATATACCATAAATTGTGTGTAGTGTGAGCCCGCACGGATGTTTTTTCCCAAATTAATTCTCCACAAATGTTTACCGCTTAATTTATAGGCATCCAGATAGACGGGACCTGTGATTCCGGAATAAGAATTATCAGTCTGATTAGAAGGATTCCATTTAACTATAATCTCATATTCGCCGTCTCCGTCCAAGTCTCCTACGCTGCAATCTCCTGGAACGTAGGTATATTCCTGTCCCTCCGGATACTCTTCGGCAATTCCGTTCGAACGATTCAAGGCGATGCACGGTGGGGTAATTCCTTTTTCTGGACGGTTTAGTTGTATAGTCAGAAAGTCTTGTTCCCAGGCTTTCACTTCTTTGGAACTGTCTGTTTCTTTCCCTTTTACAACAGCTTTCACTACATATTTATCTTCTAGATTACCGGATTTGTCGGTCAGGTTGGT
>OAVD01001167.1_pt1 | contig 9564 bp, 10 predicted proteins | sample 1476351 | NCBI WGS metagenome assembly OAVD01 (sample SAMEA2580075, study PRJEB22360) | human gut metagenome | biome: human gut; feature: human-associated habitat; material: faeces | place: Denmark | collected 2008/2010 | reverse complement strand
GGTCAACGGCTTATTAAAAGATTTTATTCATTTTTAATAATAGGATAAGTCATGACAGAATATATAGCGCGATATATTTTATGAAATACGGATTTCCCAAACATAAACCTAATGACTTTTTATTATTTCCGATATATTTGATATATCATGTAGCAAGGAATCCGGTTGGTATCATAATCATGAATAGACGAAGCAGATTAAGTTTTGCTCATAAATTGATGAATTTTGATTAAACTATATGGTGAGAAAACAATTCCTATTATTTTCATACGAAAAGGCGCGCAAGATAGATTAAGCGGTATGCCGGCACCGGTATACTGCTTTTTTATTACATGTTTCCCTTTATTTTCTGTTTTCAAACAGAACAGAATATGATATGATGAAAACATTTCAAACAGAGGTGTATCCATGAGTGAAAAACAATACGCTGCAATGTTGAAATTTTGCTGTAAAACGAAATTTAGAAAAGAAACATTACTGCGTTTTTGTAAGAGAACCCCGTGGTTATTGATGGGAATTTACGTATGTTTCATTGCTTTTTTAGCGTTTACACGAGATACTAAAATTGTATTTTTTATTGCAGTACCTGTTATTGATTTAATATTTGTAACGATTCTGCGTTTTCTTCTGGATAAACCTCGCCCCTTTGAAGTGTACCAAATTGAACCTTTGACCAAACACTCAAAAGGTAATTCTTGTCCAAGCAGACATACATCAAGTGCATTTATCATTGGTATGGCATGTTTATATGTGAATATACCGTTTGGTATTTTAACATTATGTATGGCATGTATTGTTGGTGCTACCAGAGTGCTTTGCGGTTTGCATTTTATCCGTGATGTGCTGATTGGAGCGGGTATCAGTGTTGTTTTAGGAATCATTGGATTTTATGTTGTTCCTCTGTTTGTTACCATTCCGGCTTTTTAGTGTCATTTATGATGAAAAATGCATAGTCTGAAACCAGAGACAAGCTATTATGATTCAATAGAAAGGAGGTGCTGTTATGTGTGAACTGTATGCAGTAAACAGCAGAGATACCGTTAATATTAAACCGAATTGTGATTTATTTTATCAACATAGCATTGACCATCCGGATGGTTGGGGATTGTCCTTTTGGCAGAGAAATGCCGCGATTGTTTATCGAAGCCCTCTCAGAGCATTGGATGATACCAAGTACTGTGCTTATTTGCAAAAAGATTTATGGTGTACCAGTGCCATGGTGCATATTCGTCTTGCCACGGTAGGTGTTATGAGTTCTATCAACTGTCATCCGTTTCGTCACGCAGATTACAGTGGTCGTATATGGACGTTTATGCATAACGGCACAGCTTTTCAAGACAGTATGTTGGAACCTTATCAGCACTTGTGCAGGGGAGATACAGACAGCGAAGCTGTTTTTTATTTTATTCTTGACGCAATCAATCGAGCGATAAAAGAAAAAGGACGTCCGCTGACAAAAGAAGAGCGTATTCCGATTATTGAAGAAAGAATTACGCATTTGGTGCAAGGCAATAAGATGAATCTGATTTTTTATGATACGGAACAGATGTATGTGCATACCAATATGAAAGGAACTTTGTTTTATGCGCAGGAAGGGAATACTTGCAGCTTTATGACAGTTCCCGTAAATGACAGACAGCCGTGGCAGCAATTGCCGTTAAACAGGTTACTGGTATATAGAGACGGTATTCGTGTCTATGAAGGAACAGATCACCAAAAAGAATTCTTTGAAGAAATGGGAGCGCCTTATATTGAAGCGCTGTTGAAGAAAATAGGTAAAAAATAAAAGGCAGACACGTGATATGAGCGTGTCTGCTTTTGTTTTTATGGTATCAGGTATCTGCTGTGTCCATAGAAGAACTCAAACCACTTACATTTCAATCATTAGGTGAATAAATGGGAGTAGCGGCACAGTAACCTGAAGACGGAAAATCATCTTATGAAAAGTTAAGGATTTACTTTTTGCTCCGGCTATCCATACCTAAAATGGAGATAGAATGCGGTGCCCCGTAAAAGAAATATAGATGATAACATCTGAATAGAATTTGTTCCGTTCGCTAGGTAGGACAATGATTTATGTGCTAAAAAACACCAAAGATTGAAAGCAAAAATCCTGCCGCAACGGAAGAGCCAATGACTCCCGCGACGTTTGGTCCCATAGCATGCATTAACAAAAAATTAGATGGATTTACCTTACGACCCTCTACTTGAGAAATGCGGGCCGCCATAGGAACAGCCGCAACACCTGCGGAACCGATTAACGGATTGATTTTTCCTTTGGTAATCACACACATTAGTTTGCCAAACAGTAATCCTCCTATGGTGCTGATGCAAAACGCCAGCAATCCCAATCCTAAGATAATCAGCGTGTCAATCTGTAAAAATTCATTTCCGGCAGTTCTGGAACCGATAGAAATCCCTAACAATAGTGTGAACATATTCATCATAGAATTTTGTGCTGTGTCAGACAAACGATTGGTGACACCGCTTTCCCGAAGTAGATTTCCTAACATAAACATGCCCAGCAGTGGTGCGATGGAAGGAAAAAGCAGACAAGTAAACAGAATTACAACAATGGGGAATATGATTTTTTCTGTTCTTGTGACAACACGCAATTGATGCATCTCAATGGAGCGTTCCTTTTTCGTGGTGAGCAGATGAATTAAAGGAGGCTGTATCAATGGCACCAAAGCCATATAGGAATATGCAGCTACAGCTATCATGGGCAACAAGTGATTGGCCAGTGTGGCAGTCAAATAAATGGTTACAGGGCCATCGGCTCCTCCGATGATACCGATAGCAGCAGCTTCTTGCGGTGTAAATCCGGCAAAACAAGCAACAATAAATGTAACATAAACGCCTAACTGAGAAGCAGCACCTAATAACAAACAGGAAGGATTGGCAAGCAGAGGTCCAAAATCGGTCATAGCGCCGATTCCAAGAAAAATCAAACAAGGATAAATGCTGGTATTGACGCCGAAAGAAAGATAGTAAAACAAACCGCCTTCTTGCGTCAGTCCTGTCAATGGTAAATTTACCAATAACATGCCAAATGCAATGGGGAGCAATAAAAATGGTTCAAATTTTTTTCCAATTGCCAGAAACAACAGAATGAGAGAAATGCCAATCATAACGCCTTGCTGCCACGTAAATGTGGTAAATCCCATGTTGTTCCATAAGTTTACCATTGTGTTGGTAAAAGACATGCAAACCCTCCCTTAACCGATTACAACAAGGATATCATCCGTTTGCACGGCTGAACCTTGCTGCACTTCTGTTTTTATGATTGTGCCGTCGGCGGGAGCAATAATTTCATTTTCCATTTTCATGGCCTCCAAAATGCATATTATTTCTCCGTGTTTTATATTTTGACCATTTTTCACATTCAATTTTGTAATGGTTCCCGGCAAAGGAGCCTTTACAGCAGTGCTGGAAGTGTCCCGGATAAAGGAAAATCATCGGTTTGTTTGTTGTCTATGGACGGCCCCTTTTGAGACTGTTCAGATACAAAGGAGGTCACATTTGTAACATTTGCAGTGTGATGTTCTACAATTACTTCATATTGTTTTCCGTTGAGAGAAACTAAATATTTCATATTTCATTCTCCTCCCGTGGCCGTACTTCTCTTATGGAAATAAAGGTAATTTCATTTAAAGGCAGTTTCATTTCGTCCGCAACAATTGCCATAACCATTGCGGCGGTACGGTCATCTACCTGATATTGCTTGCAAAGCCCACATGAAGTGTTAGGCGTGGAAGGAAGCGGTATGCTTCCGTGTCCTGACAGAGAAACTTTGGCGTGTCTTTTCCAGGGCGTTTGCAGATGTACGGTAAAGCTAATCAATCGAATCAATATGCTTAATGCAAACAATATGGCAAATACGGTTAAAATGCCAATCCCTGCAAGAATAATACAATCTACCACATTCATAAAGCGACCTCCTTATTCAGACAGTTGTGTAATCATATAAGGGCAGCAATGTTCTTTTTCCTTTTTTCGATTTTTTAAAAAAGAAACAGCTGTCTGCGGAAATGCAAGATAAGATAAAATATCTTCTTCTTTTTCGGCCAACTCTCCCAGCTCCTTTGCTGCAGCGGACATGCTTTTCGGCAGTTCCGATATGGTATTCGATGCTTGTTGTTTTTCTTGCACTAAGTTTTTTAATGTTGCATCTATGTTTCCGGGTGCTGTTCCGTATGCTCCGTTTACGTATGCACAAATTTCTTTTCCGATGATGTGATAACGACTCCCTGTTAAAATGTTAGTGACCGCCTGTGCTCCAATCATTTGACTCATGGGCGTTACCAAAGGAGGATAACCTAAATCTTTTCGCACTTTTGGTACTTCCTGAAGTACTTCATAGAAACGATGTTCTGCATGCTGTGTTTTTAATTGGGAAATCAAATTAGAGAGCATACCTCCTGGAATTTGATAAAGCAATGCGTTGGTATCCGTTGTCAGTACAATGGGATTCAATACCCCGTCCGTGAGAGCTTCCTGACGAACGGAAGTAAAATGTTCATTGATTTTTTTTAATAATGATTGGTCAATTCCCGTATGAATTCCCGATTCCTCTAAGGCATAAACAAGCGTTTCTGTAGCAGGCTGCGAACTTCCTCCGGAAAAGCTGGATATGGCGGTATCAAGCACATCAACGCCTGCTTCAACGGCTTTCATACAGGTCATAAAAGCAAGCCCTGTTGTGCAGTGTGTATGTAAAACAATAGGAAGGTTTACGGTTTTCTTTAGAGCGATAACCAGGTCAAATGCTTGTTGAGGGCTTAAAATTCCTGCCATATCCTTAATGCAGATGGAATGTACACCCAATGCTTCCATTTGCTTTGCAAGTGTGACATAGCTGTCAAGTGTATGTACAGGACTTATGGTGTAACAAATTGCTCCCGATGCGTGTGCGCCTTGGCATATGGTTTCGTCTACTGCCACTTTGATATTTTCAATATCATTGAGAGCATCAAAGATACGTATGATGTCAATTCCGTTTTTGACACAGCAACGAATAAAGTTACGGATGATTTCATCAGAATATGGTTGATATCCCAGCAGATTTCTTCCTCGCAGCAGCATTTGCAATTTAGAATGGGGCATGCGATTGCGTATGATTTTGAGACGTTCCCACGGGTCTTCGTTTAAGTAACGCAAACAGGAATCAAATGTAGCGCCGCCCCAGCATTCTATGGAGCCATATCCGGCTTTGTCCATGGTACTTAATATAGACTCAAATGATTTTAGAGGCATTCGGGTTGCCATGAAAGACTGGTTGCCGTCTCTCAGTACTGTTTCTGTTATGGAAATGGATGCCATACCGTCCCTCCTGTATTACGTAAGTTTTATTCATGGCTGATTTGAGATACGCGTTTTGAAAAAGAAAGAATCCCGAGTGTACCCGAGATTCTTTTTTCGTTGTTTTGTTTCCGAATCGTATTTACCCGGTGCTATACAATGTATACACAAATTCCATTGGAATTATGTTGTTTTCACAGCTTGTATTAGGCAACTTATCTGAATTTATAAATGTATATTGTGCAAATAGGCGGTTGTTACCGGTGAATCAATGAAAGTTTTTGAAAGAAAATCTATCATTACTTGACAAACAGAATGGTTGCAGATAAAATTTAAACAGTACTGATTTAGTAGGTATTTATTAGAGTTCCATTTGAATGAAAAATCACAAAATATTTGGTTTAAAATAATTTTTGCACATATGATAATGGTAATATGCAAACATAGAATTTTATGTTACTATCATAATACGTATGAATACTGCATATATGCAGAAAGGTGATGTATGATGAAGCAATTTGATATAGACAAAGCAATTTACGAAAAATATATTGTACCGACCAAGCATAAAAAAGGCTATATGATTGGGATTGAATTTGAAATTCCAATTTTGAATATGAGTCAAGAAAAAATTGATTTCAGCGTCATTCAAAAAGTAGTATTGGCTTTGAGAGAAGCATTTGATTTGAACATAGAAAAACGCGATGATAACGGCGATATTTATTGTTTGTCCAATCAACAAACAGGGGATACCATCTCATTTGACTATTCTTACTGCAATGTAGAATTTTCCATGGGTACCGTATCTAATTTGCATATTGCATATGAACGTTTCAAGACATATTATCAATTCCTGGAAAAAGAGCTTGATAAATATCATTATCGCATGACAGGTATGGGAGTAAGCCCCTATGGCATTTATAATGATAACAATGCATTGCCCGGACAAAGATACCGTATGATTCAGCATCATTTGGAGTCTTATGTGGAGCATCCTCGCTTTAAAGCATTTCACTCCAGACCCAACTTTGGTTCTTATTCCTGCGCGTCTCAAGTTCAGTTGGATGTATCGGAAGAAAATTTGATTCGTACCATCAATACAATGAATCGTTTGGAACCCATAAAAGCTGTTTTGTTTTCCAATTCTTTGTTATTAGACCCGGAGTTTAATTTGGTCAGTGCGCGTGACCGCTTCTGGGATTCCAGTATGTATGGTTATAATCCTCATAATGTTGGTATGTTCGAGATTGAATTGACAGATATTGAAGAATTGGTGGAATATATTAAGCGTACCTCGCTGTTCAACGTGGCAAGAGACGGAAAATATATTTATTTTACTCCAATTCCCGCAGAACAGTTTTTCCAAATGGAGTCTGTTGAAGGTATGATTTTCAACGGTGACCATTTTATACCGTACGTCTTTCATCCGGAACCTTCTGACTTGGAGTATTTAAGAAGCTATAAATTTGAGGACTTAACCTTTAGAGGAACCATAGAATATCGCAGTGCATGTTGTCAGCCTGTCAGTGAATGTATGTGCGTAGCGGCATTCCATGTCGGTCTGCAAGAAAAATTGAATGAGTTGGAAACATTGTTGTATCAAGACAGAAGTGTATATAAACAAGGATACTCGCCTTCCGAATTAAGAAAAATGTTGATTGAGTTGGAATTTCCAAAAGAGTTGAATCAGCAAGCGGTGCAAGCGCTTACTTTAAAAGTTTTGGAACTTGCAAAACAAGGATTAATCCAGCGTAATTTGAATGAAGAGTGTTACTTGGAACCGTTGTTTGAACGAGCACAAACGATGATGAATCCTGCCCGTCGTATTTTAAACAGAGAGCAGGAAGGAAAAACAATGCAGCAGTTAATTGAAGCGTATGGTATATTAAAATAATTTGCAAATAGTGCAAAGAAAGTGGTGCAGAAGCCATGAAACAATGGATTGACCAATTATTTGAAACAGGAATCTTAAGCGGCGAGCAGCTGCTTCAATTACTGGAACACATAGATGAAGAAAACAGCAGTTATTTGTTTGAAAAAGCCCGTATACGTCAAAAGGAACATTTTGACCACAAAGTGTATACCAGAGGATTAATTGAACTGACAAACTACTGCAAAAATGATTGCTATTATTGTGGCATCCGCAGGAGCAACCAGAATATAGACCGTTACCGTCTGACAAAAGAGCAGGTATTGTCTTGCTGCAAAGTAGGCTATCCGTTGGGATTTCGCACGTTTGTACTGCAAGGAGGAGAAGACGGACAATTTACAGATGAGTTTTTGGTTGATTTAATCCAAAGTATCAAACAGCAGTATCCCAATTGTGCCATTACTCTGTCTTTGGGAGAACGCAGTTATGATTCTTATACCCGTCTGTATCAAGCGGGAGCCGACCGTTATTTGCTCCGCCACGAAACAGCAAACGCAGAACATTACCGTACATTGCATCCAAAGAATTTGTCTTTGGAACACCGTATCAATTGTTTAAACAATCTGAAGGAAATAGGTTACCAGGTAGGTACCGGATTTATGGTGGGTTCTCCCAATCAGACCAAAGAAGACTTGGTCAGTGATTTATTATTTATCAAAGAATTCTCTCCTCAGATGGTGGGAATCGGTCCGTTTATTCCTCATCATGACACGCCATTTGCGAATGAAACAGCAGGTACGCTGGAAATGACGCTGTTTTTGATTGGTATTTTGCGTTTGATGATTCCAAATGTACTTTTGCCGTCAACTACTGCTTTGGGAACCATTCATCCAAAAGGACGTGAGTTGGGAATTTTGGCAGGAGCAAACGTGGTTATGCCGAATCTTTCGCCGTTGGATGTGAGAACAAAATATATGCTGTATGACAATAAAATTTGTACAGGAGACGAAGCTGCCGAGTGCAGGAACTGTTTGCAGGGAAGAATGAACTCTATAGGGTATCATTTAGCGGTAGAGCGCGGAGACTTTGTTCCTATGTCATGATAAAAAAGCATACACAATTATCCGAAACGATAGTTGTGTATGCTTTTGTTTGTTTTGCCAGTATTTTATATTTATTGTCAAATGCGCAACCGAATTTGTATGGAATAGATGAAAATTCACGGTGGGATTTGTATAAATCAGATATCGTAAAATTTTATAAATATGACAGGTTTTTTATGTACACAGAACGCTTCTTTGTTCAATACAAACGGAAAAGTATGATAAATTTTAAAATAGTGCATATAAAAAAGGTAGATAACAGATGCATTGTGTCGTATTCTCTTACATGTATTTATGCATCATTACCAGTGGGATGCATAAAATTTTGTACGGTTCGTATACTTAGACAAATGAACTTTTGGAGGATGATATTTATGGTTACAAACCGCAACAGTGTAGTATTATCTTTGGAGCACCACTTATTCTTTTCCAGAATGATGAAAGAGCACGCTATTTTTCTGGAAGTTAGCTTTGCAGGTATGAATCAACATATTGCAAAAGAAGCAGACCGTTATAAAGTACAGTTTGAAAAAATCTTAAATCAGGCTGTGAAACTAAGTCATGGCGTACTGTCAAAAGATATCATTCAATCTGCTGAATTGGTAACAGAGTATACCCAAAGTGCAGAAAGAGAAGTACAGCGTTTTACAGGTATTTCTATTGACCGTGCTATTACAGCAATGGAAGAGGATATGCAAGGAGAAGATAATGCATACATAAGCCCTAAATTGGCAAATCAAGTATTGCTGCTGAATCGTTCTGCAATTCGTATTCTTGACGGTATCATTGATTTTGAAGAAAATATTTTAAAAGAATTAATGGCAAGCAGTATTTTTTCTACCAGCTACCCTAATTTTGTAAAGCATCTTGTACATGAGGCACAAAGCTACAGAAGCTACATTATTAATTTTGATAATGAAGAAGAATTCTCCTGTGACGATATGACACAAGTAGATTTGTTCTGGGATCATTCCGTATTGGAACATACACAATATGTGAGAGCAATTTTAAATTCAGCAAATAACGAATTGATTCAATCTTGCAGTACATTTGCAGCATCTTATCAAAAAATGCTGGACGAATTGGATCAAAAAGCTGCCTGTACTATGAAAAACATTGAAAGTGAGCCGGAAATCACAGGAACCGCACCTCAATTTTACATTCCTTCCGTCATTCTTCCGTTGTTTGCCGACCATATGTTAAGAGAAGCCAACCACTATATCAGATTATCTAAATAAATATTATTCTTGGTGTTATCAGGTAACCTTATAACATAAAAGAAATTGCATG
>OAVD01001161.1_pt1 | contig 9596 bp, 8 predicted proteins | sample 1476351 | NCBI WGS metagenome assembly OAVD01 (sample SAMEA2580075, study PRJEB22360) | human gut metagenome | biome: human gut; feature: human-associated habitat; material: faeces | place: Denmark | collected 2008/2010 | reverse complement strand
TGCCGGTGATTTCCCCTGGGGGTGGACCGCCCTTACCCGCAGCCGCTGCTGCTGCCCCAGGAGGACAGCGCGCGGATGCGGGTCCTGGAGATTGTTTACGCCATCGCCTGCGATATTCACCCAATAAACAACATGCGCGTTTTACGCTACCTCAGCGACGAACTGAAAGTAAGCGAAGAGGAGAAAAAACGCTGGTATGCGCACTGGATCCAGCAGGGATTCAGCGCCGTCGAGCAGCTATTGCGCCACGCGAAATCCGGCGATTTTTGCGTGGGCGATGCGCCCACGCTGGCAGACTGCTGTCTGGTTCCGCAGTGGGCCAACGCGCTGAGAATGGGCTGCGATCTCAGCCACTATCCGCGCTGCCAGGCGGTCTATGACGTCTGCACCCGGCTACCGGCGTTTATCGCCGCCGCGCCGGAAAACCAACAAGATAAGATCCCGGCTTAGGAGGCAACATGGCAAAAGTGATGCGAGCAATTATTGTCGGCGGTGGTATTGGCGGAGCGGCCACGGCGCTCTCTCTGGCGCGCCAGGGTATCAAAGTGATGCTGCTGGAAAAGGCGCATGAAATCGGCGAAATCGGCGCGGGGATCCAGCTTGGCCCTAACGCGTTCTCGGCGCTGGACAGCCTCGGCGTCGGCGCAGTCGCCCGCCAGCGGGCGGTATTTACCGACCATATCACCATGATGGATGCGGTAAGCGGCGAAGAGGTGGTGCATATTGAGACCGGACAGGCGTTCCGCGACCATTTTGGCGGGCCGTATGCGGTGATCCACCGGGTAGACATCCACGCCACCGTCTGGGAGGCGGCGCAGAGTCATCCGGGCGTGGAGTACCGCACCTCGACCCAGGTGGTGGATATCCGCCAGACCGCCGACGACGTGACGGTTTTCGATGACAAAGGCAACAGCTGGACGGCGGATATCCTGATCGGCTGCGACGGCGTGAAGTCGGTGGTGCGCCAGAGCCTGCTGGGCGATACGCCGCGGGTGACCGGCCATGTAGTCTATCGCGCGGTGGTCGACGCCGCCGATATGCCGGACGATTTGCGCATTAACGCGCCGGTGCTGTGGGCGGGTCCGCACTGCCACCTGGTGCATTATCCGCTGCGCGGCGGCAAGCAGTACAATCTGGTGGTGACCTTCCACAGCCGGGAGAAAGAAGAGTGGGGCGTGCGCGACGGCAGTAAAGAAGAGGTGCTCTCCTACTTTAAAGGCATTCACCCGCGTCCCCGGCAGATGCTGGATAAGCCGACCTCCTGGCGGCGCTGGTCCACCGCCGACCGCGAGCCGGTAGAGAAATGGGGCAACGACCGCATCACGCTGGTTGGCGATGCCGCTCACCCGGTGGCGCAGTATATGGCCCAGGGGGCCTGTATGGCGCTGGAAGACGCGGTGACGCTGGGTAAAGCCCTGGCGCAGTGCGACGGCGACGCCGCCCGCGCTTTCGCGCTGTATGAGTCGGTACGTATTCCGCGTACCGCGCGGATCGTCTGGTCGACGCGTGAAATGGGGCGGGTCTATCACGCCGCCGGCGTTGAGCGCCAGGTACGCAACCTGCTGTGGAAAGGCAAGACCCAGAGCGAGTTTTATCGCGGCATCGAGTGGCTGTACGGCTGGAAAGAGGATAACTGCCTGGAACCACGTTAAGCGGCTGTGCATTTCCCGGGGCGCAGACAGAGGTGACCTTGTAGCCCGGCTAAGCGCAGCGCAAGCCGGGAAGCAGCAGCGCCGCCGCCGGGAAAACCGATCTCGGCCCCTTTCAACCCGCATCCAGAGGCGCTAACATAGCGCCTCTTTTTTCCGGGCAATGAAAAAACAATATGCGTGTATTACTGGCGCCGATGGAAGGCGTGCTCGATTCGCTGGTGCGCGAGCTGCTGACCGAAGTGAATGATTACGATCTCTGCATCACCGAATTCTTGCGCGTGGTGGATCAGCTCCTGCCGGTAAAATCGTTCTACAGACTGTGTCCGGAACTGCATAACAACAGCCTGACGCCGTCCGGCACCCGCGTGCGCGTACAGCTGCTCGGGCAGTATCCGCAGTGGCTGGCGGAAAACGCCGCTCGCGCGGTCGAACTCGGTTCCTGGGGCGTTGACCTTAACTGCGGCTGCCCGTCAAAACTGGTGAACGGCAGCGGCGGCGGGGCGACGCTGCTCAAAGATCCCGAGCTTATCTATCGCGGCGCCAAAGCGATGCGCGAGGCGGTTCCCGGCCATCTGCCGGTCACGGTAAAAGTTCGGCTTGGCTGGGACAGCGGCGAGCGGCGGTTTGAAATTGCCGATGCGGTCCAGCAGGCGGGCGCCAGCGAGCTGGTGGTTCACGGCCGCACCAAAGAGGATGGCTATAAAGCGGAGCGCATTGACTGGCAGGCTATTGGCGAAATCCGTCAGCGCCTGACTATCCCGGTGGTGGCCAACGGTGAAATCTGGGACTGGCAAAGCGCCCAGGATTGCCTGGCCGCGACCGGCTGCGATGCGGTGATGATTGGCCGCGGCGCGCTGAACGTTCCAAACCTGAGCCGGGTGATAAAATATAACGAACCGCGTATGCCCTGGCCGCAGGTGGTCGAACTGCTGCAAAAATACACCCGTCTGGAAAAGCAGGGCGACACCGGCCTTTATCACGTCGCGCGGATAAAACAGTGGCTGAGCTATTTGCGTAAAGAGTACCTCGAAGCGGCTGACCTGTTCAGCGCGGTACGCACCCTACAGGATTCAACCAGCATAGCGCGCACGATTAACGACTGGCGTAGCTAAACTATCTGACCGGCATCACATTTTTTAGCTTGTCCCATTGAGATTACCCGGCGGACAGTGAAATACTCACTACCGATTGTTACTGCTCTGGCAGGCAAAACCTGATTTCCTGGCATCCGTCGGGGTCAGGTTTTTTTGTTTTTGGGGTTCATATGCAAATCGCCAAAGTACTTAATAATAATGTAGTGGTGGTTGTTGATGAGCAGCAGCGCGAACAGGTGGTCATGGGCCGAGGACTTGCCTTTCAGAAACGCGTTGGTGACTCTCTTGATGAAAGTAAAATTGAAAAGGTCTTCGCGCTGCAGAGCGATGAACTGGTTGGCCGTTTAGGTGAATTACTCAGTCAGATACCATTAGAAGTGATGACGACCTGCGATCGGATCATCGATCTGGCGCGCGGTCGTCTCGGTAAGTTACAGGATAGTTTGTACATTACCCTGACCGACCACTGCCACTTTGCGATTGAGCGGCAGAAGAAGGGCATCGCCATTCGTAATGTGCTGCTGTGGGAAATAAAGCGGCTGTATCCGAAGGAATTTGAGTTAGGGCAGGAGGCGCGGGCGATCGTCAGCAAACGGCTCGGGGTTGAACTGGCCGAAGATGAAGCGGGTTTTATCGCCCTGCATCTGGTCACGGCGCAGCTCAACAGCGAAATGCCGGAAGTGATGCACGTCACCCGGGTCATGCAGGAGATCCTGCAGCTGGTGAAGTATCAGCTGACGCTGAACTACGACGAAGAGTCGCTGAGCTACCAGCGCTTTGTCACCCATCTCAAGTTTTTCGCCCAGCGCATGCTGACGCGAACGGTGGTCGAAGATGATGATGTGACGCTGCACAGCGCGGTAAAGGATAACTACCCTAAAGCGTGGAAGTGTGCGGAAACCGTCGCCCGGCACCTGCAAAAGAGCTACCAGCGGCCGCTGACGACGGAAGAAATTATGTTTCTCGCCATTCATATTGAGCGGGTGAGAAAAGAGGGACGCTAAGCGCCGATCGGGCCTGGCGCATAGCTCCCGCGCTACAACTGGATTGTTACTGCATTACGCAGGCAAAACCTGAGCGCAACGCCTACACGGCGTTGTTCTCGGGTTTTTTTATTTTTAATACTCAGTTAACGATGCCTGCGGGCAGCGGAAGTAAGGAAAAACAGCATGGAATATAAAGCACTCGCGCAGGATATTCTCAGCCGGGTTGGTGGCAAAGAGAATATTGTGAGTCTGGTTCACTGCGCAACGCGGCTGCGTTTTAAGCTCAAAGATAGCAAGAAGGCGGATGCCGAAGGACTGAAGGCGAATCCTGGCGTCATCATGGTGGTGGAAAGCGGCGGCCAGTTTCAGGTGGTCATCGGTAACCACGTGCACGATGTCTGGCTGGCGGTGCGCAGCGAAGCCGGACTGACGGATGACAGCGAGCCGGTGGCGGTGAAAGGCGAAAAAGTGTCGATTATCGGCCAGCTTATCGACGTGGTTTCCGGTATCTTCACCCCGTTTATCGGCGTCCTGGCGGCCTCGGGGATCCTCAAAGGGCTGCTGGCGCTGGCGGTGGTTTGCGGCTGGTTAACGACGCAGCAGGCAACCTACAAAATCTGGTTTGCCGCCAGCGATGCGCTGTTCTTCTTTTTCCCGCTGTTTCTCGGCTATACCGCCGGTAAGAAATTTGGCGGCAACGCCTTTATTACCATGGTGATCGGCGGCGCGTTAACCCACCCGCTGATGATTCAATCTTTTGAAGCCAGTATGGCGCCTGACGCCGCGACGGAGTATTTCCTTGGGATTCCGGTGACCTTTATCAATTACAGTTCATCGGTCATCCCGATTATCCTCGCCTCGTGGGTGAGCTGCTGGATTGAGCGGCGCAGCAACGCGATACTGCCCTCGTCGATGAAGAACTTCTTTACCCCGGCGATTTGCCTGGCCGTGGTCGTCCCGCTCACGTTTCTGATTATCGGCCCGGTTGCGACCTGGCTGAGCCAGCAGCTGGCCAACGGCTATCAGCTTATCTATCAGGTCGCGCCCTGGCTTGCCGGCGCGGCGATGGGGGCGCTGTGGCAGGTGTGCGTCATCTTTGGGCTGCACTGGGGCCTGATACCGTTAATGATTAACAACCTTGCCGTGCTTGGCCATGATTCGATGATGCCGATGCTGCTGCCGGCGGTGATGGGGCAGGTTGGCGCCGCGCTGGGGATTTTCCTGCGCACCCGCGATGCGCGGCAAAAAGTGCTGGCGGGCTCGGCGGTATCCGCGGGGATCTTCGGCGTGACCGAGCCGGCGATTTATGGGCTGAATCTGCCGCTCCGCCGTCCGTTTATCTTCGGCTGCGTCGCTGGCGCCATCGGCGGCGCGATTGTCGGCTTTAGCGACAGCCACGTCTATTCTTTCGGTTTCGGTAATATTTTCACCCTGGCGCAGATGATCCCGCCGCAGGGCATTGACGCCACGGTATGGGGCGGCGCGCTGGGGACGGTTGCCGCTTTAATTATCGCCTGCGTTCTCACGTTAGTCGCCGGGCTGCCGCGCAGCACCGCTGAACAGGCGGCCGTTGTGGTGGCTCCGGCCTCGGAAAATGACATCCTGGCGCCGATGACCGGCAGCGTACTGGCGTTGGATCAGGTTCCCGATAGCACCTTCGCCAGCGGTTTACTTGGCCAGGGCGTGGCGATTATCCCCTCAGTGGGCAAAGTTATTGCGCCGTTCTCGGGCGAGGTCGCCTCGATTTTTCAGACGAAACATGCCATCGGTCTGCTGAGCGATAGCGGAATCGAGCTGCTCATCCACGTGGGCATCGACACCGTCAAGCTCGATGGCGCACCGTTCACCGCCCACGTTAAAGAGGGCGACAAAATCAAAGCGGGCGATCTGCTGCTGGAGTTTGACCGTCAGGCGATTCTGAACGCCGGTTACGATCTGGCGACGCCCATTATTATCAGCAACAGCGACGATTTTCGTGCTCTCGACATCGTATCCGCCAGCGCGGTGGATGCCGGTCAGCCGCTGTTGTCCGTAAGCCGTTAATCACAGGAGAGAGATGAATGAAGACATTCCCACAGGCGTTTTTATGGGGCGGCGCGACCGCGGCAAACCAGGTTGAAGGCGCTTATCTGGAAGACGGGAAGGGATTAACCACTTCTGACGTCCAGCCGCGCGGCGTATTTGGCGACGTCGTAGAACGCGTGCCTGGCGATAGCGGTATAAAAGATGTTGCTATCGATTTTTACCATCGTTATCCGGAGGATATCAGCCTCTTTGCCGAGATGGGCTTTAACTGCCTGCGCGTATCCATTGCCTGGGCGCGTATTTTCCCTGAGGGCGATGAGGCGCAGCCAAACGAAGCCGGGCTGGCCTTTTACGATAAGCTGTTTGATGAAATGGCGAAGCACAATATTACTCCGCTGGTGACCCTGTCCCACTATGAGATGCCGTGGGCGCTGGTGAAAAACTACGGCGGCTGGGGCAATCGCAAAGTCATTGGCTTCTTCGAACGCTACGCCCGCACGGTGTTTGCGCGCTACCAGGCGAAGGTCAAACTGTGGCTGACCTTTAATGAAATCAATATGTCCCTGCACGCGCCGATGACCGGCGTCGGTCTGCCGGCCGACAGCAGCAAAGCTGAAGTCTACCAGGCCATTCATCATCAGCTGGTGGCGAGCGCGCTGGCGGCTAAGGCCTGCCATGACATCGTGCCTGAGGGCAAAATCGGCAACATGCTGCTCGGCGGCCTGATGTATCCGCTGAGCTGCAAACCGGACGATATTTTTGAAACCCTGCAGCAGAACCGCAGCTGGCAGTTCTTTGGCGATGTCCAGTGCCGCGGCGCTTACCCGGGCTATATGCTGCGCTATTTCCGCGACAACGGCATTAGCCTTGAGATCGCCGATGCCGATCGCGAAGCCCTGAAAGAGACCGTCGATTTTATCTCCTTCAGCTACTATATGACCGGCTGCGTGACCGCCGACGAAGAGCTGAACAAAAAATCGCGCGGCAATATTCTCAGCATGGTGCCGAACCCGCACCTGGCAAGCTCGGAGTGGGGCTGGCAGATTGACCCCCTTGGCCTGCGCACGCTGCTGAACGTGCTGTGGGATCGCTATCAGAAGCCGCTGTTTATCGTGGAAAACGGCCTGGGCGCAAAGGATAAGGTGGAAGCCGACGGCAGCATCAACGACGATTACCGGATCAGCTACCTTAACGACCATCTGGTGCAGGCTCGTGAGGCAATAGAGGACGGCGTTGAGCTGATGGGCTACACCAGCTGGGGGCCTATCGACCTGGTGAGCGCGTCGAAGGCGGAGATGTCCAAACGCTATGGCTTTATCTACGTCGATCGCGACGATGAAGGCAACGGCACCCTGGCGCGCAGCCGCAAGAAGAGCTTCTGGTGGTATAAAGAGGTGATCGCCACCAACGGCGGCAGCTTAAAAGAGTAATGCCCTGAGCACGAAGCTAACATCAGCCTTATGGCCCGGATAACTTCCGGGCCTTTTTGCCTATTACGCCGGCTTGCGCGCGCGCAGGAGAAAAATCATCGGCCGCTCTTTTTCTTCATCCAGCGCCGGCTGAGCGGCAATCTGCTCCGCCGTCGGTCCCCACTCATCCAGATGATCGATGATAAAACCGGCGGCGATCAGCTGGTTTATCCAGCTGGAAAGCTTGCGGTGCTGCTTTTTCACCCCGTCGGCAAACCAGTTGCTGATGCGCTCGCCCTCCTGCTGGTAGTGGCTCACCGGCCAACTTTTCTGCCCGTTCTCATCCACCTGCCAGCCCTGACGCGGCGGGGCGGTATAGATGGGATGCTCGGCGGAGAACAGCAGCGTACCGCCGGGCGTTAGCGCCCGGTAAACGGTGGCGAACAGCGGCGCCACGTCGGGCAGATAGTGCAGCGCCAGCGAGCTATAGACCAGCTCGCAGCTATCGGCGGGCAGGGTAAGCGTCTGAAGATCTTCGCAGCGATAGCGGATACCTTCGCCCTCCGTCATTTCGCGGGCGCGCTCCAGCATTCGACTGGAGAGATCCAGCCCGTCCACCTGCGCGGCGCCCCGATCGCGGGCCCAGCGGCAAAACCAGCCGTAGCCGCAGCCAAGATCGACGACCCGTAAACCGGATAATGGCGGAAGCATTTGCTGAAGGGTCGGCCACTCGGGCGCGCCTTCCAGCCCTTTGACTGAACGGTCGAGGGTGGCGTATCCGGCAAAAAAAGCGGGATCGTCATAGATGTTCTGACTCATTGTCACTCCATGAGAAGTTTATTTTTAGTCTGCTAATAGTTACGGCACACGCTTTACTAAACGGCTAGGATGCAAGTAGCTTAATATACCCGACCTTATTTAATCATCTGACCGATTTCATGAACCTGACTTTGAGCAAACGCGCGTTGGCTGGCCTGCCACTGGTTATCGCGCTGGCGGGCTGCGCGCCATCGCACGATACTGGCAAGCCGCTCCAGCAGCAAACCCCTGCATCCCACGTCGCAACGGAACTGCCCGCCGCCGTGAAAAACGGCTGGCCGCAGAGCAACTGGTGGCAGGATTACCATGACCCTCAGCTCAATAGCCTGATTCAGCGTGCCTTAGCCAATGCGCCGGACATGCAGATTGCCGAACAGCGCATCAGGCTGGCGGAAGCGCAGGCGCGGATGTCGCAATCCAGCCTGGGGCCGAACCTGGATTTTTCCGCCGATATTGAACGGCAGAAAATGTCCTCCGAGGGGCTGATGGGGCCGTTTGCCACCGATACCGACGGCAATACCGGGCCGTGGTACACCAACGGCACCTTCGGACTGACCGCCGGATGGGATCTGGATCTGTGGGGTAAAAACCGCGCGCTGCTCAAATCGCGCATCGGTGAAGTCAAAGCCCAGGTCGCCGAAGAAGCCCAGACCCGCGAACTGCTGGCCGGCAGCGTCGCCCGCCTTTACTGGCAGTGGCAGACCGAAGCGGCCATTAAAAACGTGCTGACGCAGGTGAAGCGCGAACAGAATAATGTCGTTACCGTGGATACTGCGCTATATCAACGCGGGATCACCAACTCGGCCGAAGGGGCCGAGAACGATATTAACGTCAGTAAAACCGATCAGCAGCTCGCCGACGTGGCGGGCAATATGAAGGAGATTGAAGCGCGGCTGATGGCGCTGACCAACAGCCAGAGCCAGGCGCTGAATCTTCATCCGGCGGATTTACCCGCCGTCAGCGCGCAAATGCCCAACCAGCTGGGCTATGAGCTGCTGGCGCGACGCCCGGACCTGCAGGTCGCCCACTGGTATATCGAGGCTTCATTAAGCGAAGTTGATGCCGCGAAAGCCGCGTTTTATCCGGATATCAACCTGATGGCCTTCCTGCAGCAGGATGCCCTGCATCTCAGCGATCTGTTCCGCCACTCTGCCCAGCAGATGGGCGTCACCGCCGGGCTGACCCTGCCGATCTTTGATAGCGGCCGCCTGAACGCGAATCTGGATATCGCCAGCGCGCAAAATGCCCTGTCGATAGCGAAGTACAACAAAGCGGTGGTCGATGCGGTTAATCAGGTGGCGAAAACCGCCAGCCAGATGGAAACGCTGATGGCGAAAAATCAGCAGCAGCGGCAGGTTGAAAAAGATGCTCAGCGGATGGTCGCGCTGGCGCAGGCGCGGATGAACGCCGGGATTATTTCCGGCTCGCGCGTCAGCCTGGCGAAGCTGCCGGCGCTGCAGGAGCGCGTCACCGCGCTGCGCCTGCACGGCCAGTGGCTTGATGCCAGCATCCAGCTGACCTCCGCGCTGGGCGGCGGGTATCATCAGGCGGCGAAGTAGTTCTGTTTCCCCGGCTCGCGCTGCGCTTAGCCGGGCCACAGGAATATTGTCG
>OAVD01001157.1_pt1 | contig 9642 bp, 6 predicted proteins | sample 1476351 | NCBI WGS metagenome assembly OAVD01 (sample SAMEA2580075, study PRJEB22360) | human gut metagenome | biome: human gut; feature: human-associated habitat; material: faeces | place: Denmark | collected 2008/2010 | reverse complement strand
ATTGTTTTATAGAGAGTTGCATATTTTATTTTTTAGAGTGTCTTATAGAGTGAATAAAAGGTCTTGTTCGGGTAACAGGTGGTAGCTTATTGTTGCGTTTCTTTGCAAAAAAATGCAGGATATATTGGGTTACTGATATATTCTGTTGTTTAGGAGTCTGTGATGAGGTGTTAAAGTGTGTTTTGTGGATAGAGTAGAATTTTATTGATTATTCGACATATGTGCGTCGTCATCCCCCCTCCCTAAAAACAGTTTTATGAAGATATATATAATGAAACAACAAATGAGGCAAGCAAAAAGGGTTAATTATTTAGATGAACATTTGAATTGTCTTTTTTATAATGGAAATCCGGAGATCGGTTTCAGGCACTTAACATTGCAAAAGGGAAAAACTTGGTGCGAACTTTCTGCTAAAAATAACTATTTTTTTTTTCTGTTGGAAGGTGCTTTAATAGTTGATTTTAATGAATGTGTTGGTTACGAGGTTGGTAAAGGAGAAATGATTTATTTGCCAAGATCTGCTGATTTCAAAATTTTCGCCAAGGAAAGTGCAGACTTAATAATTCTTTCTTATGGAATACCCGTTCAGTTGTGTGATAAACTTTCTTTGTCACAATTAGGAGCGTTTATCACTGATTTTAAATATGAGTTTAAATCACTTGATATTCGTGTTCCATTGGATACTTTTCTAAAATTATTAGTCAAGTATTTGGATTCAGGTATGAGCTGTCAGCACATGCACGAATTGAAACAAAAGGAGTTATTTCTCATTCTTCGGGCTTATTATACCAAAGAGGAAAAAGTGAATTTTTTTTATCATTCGATAGCTGCTTCGCTTACTTTTAAAGATAAAGTTATGGGAGTTTATTTGGAGGCCAGAACCGTGCAGGAACTTGCAGATAAATGTGGGTATGGATTGAAGACTTTTCAACGGCTTTTTTACAGTTGTTTTTCGGAAGTACCCAGCAAATGGTTGATGAAACAAAAAGCACAACACGTAAAAGCGCGACTATTGGATAGAGATATTCCTATAAAAGTGATATTGGATGAATTTGGATTTTCTACATATGCGAATTTTTGTAATTACTGTAAACGTTATGTAGGAGATACTCCCAGAAATATCCGTGAATCGGTCACATTGGGTTTCCGGAAATAAAAAGATAGATATCAATATATAAATAAATTAGTTCAGATAATCATGAATAAGAAAGTAATATGGTCTTTTTTAATTAGTGTCCTGTTAGGGCAGTGTAACCTTCTTTATGCTCAAAATATCGTTGCAAAGACCAACATATTGTATGACATGACCTCTACTATCAACTTGGGAATGGAATTCGGATTAGGTCCCAAATGGACTTTGGATTTATCCGGGAATTATAATCCGTGGACATTCTCTGATAATCATAAAATAAAGCACTGGATGGTGCAACCTGAAGTCAGATACTGGACCTGCCAGAGATATAGAGGACATTTTATTGGTTTACATACACATTATGCTTTTTATAATCTGAGCGGGACTCTTCCTTGGGGAATAAAAACAAATTTTATTAAGAATAATCGTTATCAGGGATGGCTTGCTGGAACCGGAGTTTCTTATGGGTATCAGTGGATTTTATCTAATCGGTGGAATCTGGAGGTGACGGTAGGCTTGGGATATGCTTATGCAAAATATGACAAGTATCCTTGTTACCGTTGTAGTGAGAAAATAAATTCAGGTAATAAACATTTTGTCGGACCAACAAAGGTAGGACTGTCTTTGATTTATGTAATTAAGTAGAGTGTAATATGGAAAAATATATGAAAAGATATTTTGTTTTAGGGCTTATCATATGGAGCTCTTTTGATATTGGAGCTATGGAAGCAGAGTACAATCGAATATCCGTACCTGATTGCCAAATGGAATTGGATGGTGATTCGGTACGCTTAACTATGACAATAGATATTGAAAATGTCAAAGTAAGTACTAATCACTCAGTTGAATATACTCCGGTACTTATATCTTATGAGCATGGTGAAGATAGTGTTGCAAAGTTACCCAAAATACTTTTAAAAGGACGGATGGAATACAAAGCTTATCAAAGGTACGTTTCTTCGAAAGAGTATCGCAAGGTAGCTTTGAAAGAGCAAAAAGAACAATATTTTCTCGTATTGAAAGGTTATGGCCCGGAAAAACAAAGAACAGTACAATATTCAGCCGTTTTACCTGCTCAGGAATGGATGCGAAATGCAAGACTGGAGTTACGTGGAGATGATTGTGGTTGTGGAAAGGTATTGGCCTTGAAAAGAGGAGAATTGGTATTGGATATCGTTGATAATACTTTGCCCTTAATAGCCGAGAATATCAGAGAAAATGATATTATTTCAGAGAGAGCTGCGATGACAGTTGCGCAGGAAATTTCCCAGAAGGAGAAATTTGTACAACCTTTCTCTAAATCGGATATTATCCGAGATAAGGAAAAACTTGCTAATGGAGAAGTGGCTAATAGTCTTTTGATTTATTTCCCTTGGAACAGTGCAAAAGTGGATAGCGGTTACATGAATAACAGAGAGGTTTGTGCTAAAATAATAGATATTATTAATAAGCTTAATGCTGCTGATGATTCGAAAGTTGTAAAAGTACTTATTGGAGGATTTGCTTCTATTGAGGGGAAATACGATTATAATAAGCAGCTAGCTGCTAACCGTATCCAGGGTCTTTGTGATTTTTTAAAAGAGAATACAGCTATCCAAGATGAACAGTTAGAACTTTATAATGGAGGAGAAAATTGGAGTGAATTGAGAACGATGATTTTGAAGTCTGATATAAGTTATAAAAGAGAGGTGTTGGATATCATCGATCATATAAATATAAAAGATGGTAGAGAACGTAAACTGATGGATTTGAAAAGCGGTAAACCGTATCGCTATATCAAAGAGCACTTTTTTCCTAAACTCCGTTATGCGGGATATATAAAAGTGTATTACGAACTAAATAAACAATAGTAATTTTTAATTTTATTTTTATGATGAAAGTGAATTCTATGCTGGCAGTAGCATGTACTGCTCTGGTGATTACATCGTGTTCTAACGAGGAAATAGTTCCTGTTTCAATGTCTAAGAAGGTTTCTGTAGTACTTAATTTACCGGCTATGGCTCATACCAGGGCAATTGATAATATTGCTAATTCTGGAGATATGGTGACTATGAGTGGAACTGTAAAGTTGTATGCGAAGACTGCTCAAGATGGTGGAGTTGTCAATACTTTGACACTTCAAGTTTCTGATTTTACAGGATTGGATACAGGAACAGGAAGTAAAACGGTTGAGATTTCCGGTGCAGCTACTTATATCGAAGTAGAGGGTAATATTGATGGTTCTGCCACAAAGACTGATGATGTCAATTCTCGTCAGGGAGGTGTGACATCTGATGCAGTACGTGTGGTTGGAGGTGCTGCAATTGTTACTGGGGGATCTACTTCTACCTGTTCTATAGAAGTAGCACCGGAGATGGCTCGTGTTGAAGTTAAAGGAGATTTAGGAAGTTCATTCACAAATCTGGCAGAACTTAAGGTTAAAGGAATCTATTTGAATAATGTAAAACAGAAAAGAGCAGATGCTGCTGTTGTAAAAACAACCAAAGCTTCGGCTCCTGATTGGACGACTGCGTATACTGCTGGTGGTACTAAATCAAATTTATACAATACATTTATCGGGACTCCTATTACTAAGTTTGATTCTGGCAAAGCTGATGGCTATAATTTTTTTCCACAGGATTTCCATATTGCCTCTTTATCTGCCGCTGCGACAACTAAAGAAGAGGCTGCTAAATATCATCCTCATGTGATTATGGAAGTTGAATATAAAATGAATGGAGTTGGAGCTCTTTCGAAAACAGGTTGGTTGAACGTAGTAGCTTTAAAAGATAATACTTCCTCATCATACATTGGAGAATTTGCTAATGGAAAAGTATACCAACTGGATTTAGCTGATATTAAAAAAATTATGGATGTTCCTGTACCTCCTGTTACTGTTGATCCGGATCCGGATGCAGTTAATGTTGATGTAACAGTTACAGTGAAAGGTTGGGAACTTGTGTTTATCAAACCGGAAGTATAAACCATTTCTAAATTGAAGGGGTATCTTAAAATGCCCCTTCTTCTAAAATTAATTCATCAAGATATTAGTAGCGATGGAAGATAAGAAAATAAAGTTTCAGATTATCTGTTTTCTCTTTTTCTTTTTATTATCAGGGTGTATTTCGGAGAATACCGATGATTGTTCACAGGGAACTTTCTTGAAGTTCAGATATGTGTTGAATCCTGCCAACGAAGATTTATTTTCTTCTTCTGTGGATGTTGTAACAGTATATGTTTTCGATTCCGAAAAGAAATTTGTTACGATGAAAGTTGATTCCGGATATAATCTTTCGGGCGGAAATATTATGAAACTTAATCTGCCTGATGGCAGATATGATATTGTAGCTATCGGTGGGGATTTGGCTGATTATCATATCGGAACATTCGATAGTACGGCTGAAGAGTTCTTTAAATCCGGACTTGAGCCTTTCATAACATCCTTAAATGATTTTCGGCTGAAAGTTGTATCTGTCAGGCAAGGCACTTTGTTTCCGGACTCTTTAAAAGACTTGTTTGTGGGAATGGTAGAAAATGTAGAGGTGAGGTCGGGAAAAGAGTTTAATTACATGATTGATTTTACAAAGAATACAAATCGTGTGGAACTTCGTGTATTGGGCTTGGAGCATATGGAGTATACTCCTGTTCTCTCAGCGGATAACGGAAGGTATAATTACAGAAATGCCATACCCAATGATGCTTTGGAAAGAATATATGTTCCGTTGTCTTCTAATACTAGAAGTGAGGGGAAAATATTTACATATAATATATTGCGTTTAATGGAGGACCGCTGGGTTTCTTTACATTTTTTGGATAACCGTGGAAATAATATTATACCAGAATTCGAAGGGTTGAATATTATTGAGGAGATAATGAAATCTCCTAAATATAATCAACAGATGGATCTTGATAGAGAAGATTATTATGAAATTGAACTCAAGTTTGATGGGTTGACTTTGGTCTCGATGAAGATTAATGGTTGGGAAATTATTTCTATCAATCCGGAGGTCTAATCATTATAAAATAGTTTGTAAAGAGAGTATGAGAAAAGCTATAAAAAGAATTCTCCCATTATTATTTCTGTTGCAACTAATATATAGTTGTATTGCGGATAAAGATGAGTTTATGGATCAGATTCAGAATAGTAATCCTGTTCAAATAGAGCTTTCCACACGTTCTTTTGTAGAGGGTGGAGTTACTATTTTTAAATTCCGTTTTATTGCAGTGTCTGCTTTAGGTAAGGTTGTCATAAATCAGATGATCGATAACCCGGTAGATAGGAATTTTACTTTTTCCATTATTCCTGGTAATTATACTTTGTATGCTGTTGCCAATGAAACAGTAGAGATGACACAACAATTGAATGATGCTTCTACAAAAGACGAAGTTAACCGAGTTCAAATACCCAGTATTTACGGGAAATCGGAGAGAGGGTTACCATTAGCCTGGATCAGAGAGGGAGTAATAGTAAAGGTAAGAGAAGACAATAGTTCATATGGAACTGTATCTTTTGATAATGGTGTATTATGGAAAAATGTGATTGATGTCGAGTTGGAGCGTCTTGCTGCTAAACTTCAATTGAAGTTGAGAAGAAGTAATGCGAAAAACAGAATTCTTTTGAAAGCGGCTACCTTTTATTCTTATCCGTCTTTTTCTTATTTATATCCATTGAATTACGACGGACTAATTTTAGGATACGACCAAATGATAAATAGGGATATAGAGATATTATCTGTTGATGATGGTACGGAGAATTACACTGTCATACGCTCCAATTATTTGATAGGAGAATTACTGGGGAGAGGAATACCTTGTTATATTAAGGTGGCTTTTCTTCGTGATGGCGTACCGGAAACTCATAAATTATCAATCGGTCAATCTCAAAGGAATAAATATTATCAATTAATGGGCACTATCACTACGAGTGGGGTCGTGATTGATAATATTGTTGCTTTGCCTTGGGGAAATGCTACTGACAACATTGATGTTTCCGGCGTTGAGATTCAATTTTCTAAGGTAGAAGTTCCTTATTCTTATGAAACAGAGAGTAATGTTCATTTTGTAACAAAAAATATTGCGGAAGAAAACATTCGTTTATCAGATGGTTTGTATTCATCGGATGGTACAGTGGTAAATGTGAGTTCTAAGTTTGATATGCGTAAGACAAAACTGACATATTCTTATGATAAGACAACCGGAAGGGGAAATGGGATTCTGACAATAAAACGTAAAACAGCAGCCGTGACTTCGGATACTTTACTGATTTATGCAGCCGGACTTCGCAGAACGATTATAGTGAATGGGCTTGGAATAGCAGGTTCCAATGTTTATTGGGATGAATTAAAACAGCAATTGACATTTGATAATGTACCTCAGAAAGGGGAAAAAGCACCTCATGAACATTATCAAGGTGTATATTTCAAGTATGGTGGAATAGTTGCCCGTTCGGGAGGAAGTAATAACCAATTATCAGAGATTATCTGGAACGCTTCAGGTGCCAGATATACAGTAAGCAGTGATATTCCATATCTTACTGATATGGATTATCCGGAGTCTATGTCAAATATGCCTTTCTCTCCTAATAATGATATAGGGGATATCTGTATATTTTTATCAAGAAGGGGTATTGCACCCGGATCAGAGAAAGGAATGAAATGGAGAACGCCTACCAAGGAAGATTGGCGGGCTATTATTTCTGCTGATGTAAAGAAAACAGAAGGGATTTGGACCGATATCGGTGAAAACTCAGATTGGAGTGGAAATACTTCCTTGGAACAAGGTATCAGAATTGACAATCGATATTTTTTCCCCGCCAGTGGCTCTGCAAGTGTGAGCGGTGGATATTTTCAGAAAGGTTGTTATATCCGATATATGTGTAGTTCCCCTAAAAGCGGAGAACGGATATATACGTTTCAGCAAGAGCAGAATGATATTCCATTCATTCATGCTGGAGTGCTTAGAGATGCGAATTTGATGCCTGTTCGTTGTGTGGTAGATGACAGTCCTGAATCGATCAAGCCTTTATATATGTTGACTTATAATATAGATGAAGCACATGCCCGTACAACTGTGAGTTCAGGAAATATATTTATCAAAAAACAATATGTCGATGCTGGCAACAGCATAACACTTTCTGATCAGGTTTTAACTTCTTCAGACGGTAGACTCCATACCGGTTGGGTTGTGGATGGAAAAGAGTATATGTTAGGGGCTGTTATTTCTAATGTGAATAAAGATCTGGTTGTCAGGCCTAAATGGGCTCCCCGTAGTATAAATTGAATTACGTCCTTGTTTTATGTATAAAAAGAAATCTATGAACTATATAAGTATACTGTTCGTTCTGTTTATGTTTTTATATGCATGTACGGACGAAAATATTATTAATGATGCTTCAGGACGTATACCTGAAGCACCTGAAGGGAAAGCTAATATTGCTGTAAAGTTTCAATCGGGTTCTTTCAATAAACCGGTTACCAAAGCAACAATTCACAATGATGGTGATTTTGATAATCCATGGGTATTATCATTTAAACTGCCGGCCGGAGGAGCAACAACTTCGGATGCTGTTTTTGTGGAGGCTGTACCGACTAAACAAATAGCCGGTCAGATGATTGTGCAGCTATCAGTAAGTAATGAACCGCATGTGTTGTATTTTGTTGCGAATGCGGATGCAATGATTATGAGTAAAAAGGAGTCTTTCAGTGGGAAAACATATGATGAGATATCCGGTCTGCTGACATTTGGTGATCCGGTTTCATCGGGAGGTGCAGGATTGACTCCACTTTCCAATCCGCAGGGAAGAATTCCTTTTGTTAATGAGAAGATTCCAATGACTTCAATGATTCGGGTCGATAAAATAGAGAAAAATATGTCATTGGAACAAGTGGTGAATTTGAGCAGAATAGTTTCTAAACTATACATTGATGCGACAAAAGCGAATCAGAAAAATAGTTTTATATTGACAGGATTCACAGTTGTCGATGTCCCGTCAGTGGGATATTTTGATAATATGCTTCCAATTGATAGGGTGACGCCTCAGGAGGTTGTTGATTATGGGACGAAAGATGATACTGCTACTCGTCTTTCAGGACTGATAATTAGTGATATTGTGGGAAATACTACTAAGTCGGATGTTTCTGACCGTCCGGTTTATGTATATCCATTCTTGACCGGAGATAATAGAGGTGGAGAGTATGGGATCATTTTGTCAGGACATTTTGGTAATAATATTGATAGATATTTTTACGTGAAGCTTGGTGGTCCTAAAAGTAGTGCACAATTAAATAAGCCCAATGTCAGCTATAAAATCAATGTAGAGTCAGTGGAGAATAGGGGATATGCTACTATTGAGGAGGCTTTAGTGAATTATCAACCGGGTACAGGGGTTGTATGCCGGGTTACTTTGCTGGATGATTTTCATGAATTAGTGGCTAACGGCCAATATTATTTAGGCCTGTCGAATTCAGAGTTTTGTTTTTATGCGGACGGAGAACAAAATGATATTATAGTGACTACAGTCACTACGAATGCTTATGATAGAGGGAATGTGGCACCTTCGTCGTCCATCGAATTGCTTAACGCAAGAGGGATGGAACTGGTAGCCGGACAAACAATAAACTCTAACTCAACAGATATTAAGGTTAACTTTACTAATTCTGTTTCGGCTGAAGGAACTGTTAGAGTTACAATTGGTAATTTGGTGAAAGATATATCTGTGACTAAACAGAATGTTTTTCTTTCCAACTATGAATCCGGTAATAATGGAGTACTAATTGGAGAACATATTGTTAGTGCATATATTCAGTCTGATACCCAATCCGGCAATGGAAACGTAGGTTTAGCTACCATGGTCAATTCTTTGGATAGACGAACTGAGATAGAGACATCTTTAGAAGGAGGTACTGATTTATATTTGTTTTATCGAAGACGCATTGGAAATCAGGATCTAAAAATCTGTGCGTATAATAGTGTGGGGAATACCCGTTTGATCGAATTAAAAACATCGTTACCTCAATTTGCCGGGTCGAATATTTATTGGGACGGAACAAAACTGACTTTTGATGATACCCCGAGTGAGGGGCAGAGAGCACCTCATGAACGTTATCAGGGGCTTTATTTTAGATATGGATCTTTATTTGCATTAGGAGGAGATGCCTCCACTCCGGAGGTTACTTTTAATCCGACTAGTGAAGTATATGATATTAGAAATATCCCTTATGCTATTAATGAAATAGTCCCGCCATTGAATCAAAGCAATAGAGAGGATAATTTATCCGGATTGAATATTGATGACTATTCGAAAGGAATTGGAGATATTTGTAGATATATGACTGCAAGAGGATGGGCACCTCTTGGAAAGAAGTGGAAGACCCCATCGGGATATGAATTGAAAACTTTAGAGAACAATCACGATTTACTTACAACGATAGGTCCCTATGGAGAGGATAATTCCAAGTCTCATCAATGGGGACAATACGAAGTACCGGCAGGTACAACATTTTTTAAAATTTTTTTTTCTTTTAGTTCCTTTC
>OAVD01001156.1_pt1 | contig 9683 bp, 9 predicted proteins | sample 1476351 | NCBI WGS metagenome assembly OAVD01 (sample SAMEA2580075, study PRJEB22360) | human gut metagenome | biome: human gut; feature: human-associated habitat; material: faeces | place: Denmark | collected 2008/2010 | reverse complement strand
CCTTTCTTTTTATTATTCTAAGAATAATAATAACCGAAATCCTCATTCAAGGAGTAAACCATGCGCCAAGCACAACAAGTCTTTGATTATGCGGCGAATCAATATGCGACGCAGCCGGAATATCTTTGGGCAAAACATCCAGAATATGCCGTTTTGCGTCATGGCAATGCTAAAAGGAAATGGTATGCGCTTATTGGTAAAATCAGTAAAACCAAGCTTGGTTTAAAAGAAGAAGGAGAGGCTAATTTTATCAATCTCAAATGTCCACCCGATATGGTAAGCATCTTACAGCAATCGCCTAATTTCTTACCCGCCTACCATATGAACAAAACCCATTGGCTGACAATAGTGTTAGATCATGGCGTAGAAACGGAAGAAATTTTTAAGTTATTAGATTGGAGTTATGATTTGACGAAGTAGCGTTTCACAAATTATTTCTGCTCGTTTGTTCTTTACAAACCAAATAAAAATCCTCACTTTCAGTGAAAGAGAGGATTACTTTTATCTTCTGACTTATATATGTCGTTTCGCAGTTGATGCAAAGGTAATTTTGTCTGGGCGGTAGCTAATGCTACCGTATTGGAATAGTTGCCCATCTGCTAAATAAGTGGTGCTCGTTACATTGACAACCATGTCATACTCACCAAGATCCATCGCATTTTTTTCTTCTTCATTTGCATAGCGAAACACAATTTTACGTTGTGAGTGGCTAATTTTTAGTTTTAATTCGCTTTCTAAATAGTGATAAATAGAGTGTTCTGCGATTTCTCGGCTAATAAAAGGCACGATGCGGCGATCAAAATAAGAAACCTCATATTCAACGGCTTCGCCATCAATTTCACGCAGACGAGCAATGCGGTAGAAATCAATTTGATCATTGACGTTAAAGATATCCATCAATTCTTCTTCGCCTTGCACAATATATAAGCTAGTTAATGTGGTTTTTACTTGATGGGTTGAGGCACTATTTAATTCGCTGACGGTTTTAATTTCAGAAAGCATTTGTGGTTTAGATAAGTCATGTTCTAAAACAATCGAATTTCTGCCTTGCTGCTTTTGAATATAGCCATCAATTTCAAGTAAAGAAAGTGCTTTACGGATAGTATCTTTAGAGAAACCATAGCTTTGCATGAGTTCATTTTCGCTTGGAAGCTCTTGTAAAGGTGCTAAATTACCATTGTTAATTTGGCTCTTTATCTCGTTATAGATCTGCTTATACTTGCTCATTTTTTATCCTTTTATTCTCCGCCGTTCCATTAAAATAGCCATAGCATACCATAAAACCCACAATGTTATACGTAAAAAATGTGATATAAGTCACACTTTTACGAAAATGTTTTAGCTTTTACGTATAAGTTGTTGCATAAAAATACATTTAGGTTAGAATGAGCCAAAATGATAACTTCCTAGAGGAAATATTATGCTTACTCGTTCAAGTGGTGTTCTCATGCACATTACCTCGCTACCAAATGCATTCGGTATTGGTAGTTTTGGGCAATCAGCTTATGATTTTGTCGATTTTTTAGTTGAAACTAAACAAACTTATTGGCAAATTCTTCCACTTACCACCACCAGTTATGGTGATTCTCCTTATCAATCTTTCTCTGCGATTGCAGGCAATACTCACCTTATTGATTTTGACTTATTAACCCAAATGGGTTTGTTGAAAGAAGCGGATTATGCATCGGTTAATTTTGGTGATGATCCAACTAATGTGGATTATGAACGTGTCTTCTATGCGCGCCGTCCGATTTTAGAAACAGCCGTGAAAAATTTTTTAGCGAATCAATCATTCCAAGCTGATTTCCAAAATTTTGAAAAAAACAACCGCTTGTGGTTAGACGATTTTGCTGAGTTTATGGCAATTAAAGAGCATTTCGGTAATCAAGCATTGCAAAAATGGGATGATAAAAAAGCTGTGGCTCGAGATCCAAGTGCATTGGAAAAATATCGCACCATGTTAGCGGAGCAAATTCAGTACTTTAAAGTGACGCAATATTTCTTCTTCAAACAATGGACTGAATTAAAAAATTACGCAAATCAAAAAGGCATTCAGATCATCGGTGATATGCCGATTTACGTGGCTGCAGATAGCGTAGAGGTTTGGACAAAACCAGAACTCTTCCAATTAGATGAAGAACGCAATCCGCTTTTTGTTGCCGGGGTTCCAGCGGATCAATTCAGTGCAACAGGACAACTTTGGGGCAATCCGCTTTACGCTTGGGAAGAACATAAAAAACAAGGCTACGCTTGGTGGATTCACCGCATTGAAGAAAGCTTCAAAATTTATGATGTACTACGTATCGACCATTTCAAAGGTTTCTCTGATTATTGGCAAGTAGATGGAAAAGCAGAGGTGGCTAAAGATGGTAGCTGGCAGCCAGGTCCAGGTTATAACTTATTTAAAGCCGTTAAAGAGCAACTAGGCGATTTACCGATTATTGCCGAAGATTTAGGTAATATTGATGATAAAGCAAGAAAACTGCTTGCAGATTGTAATTATCCAGGTATGAAGATCCTGCAATTTGGTTTTGAAGATGTCAGTGGAAAAAGCTTAGATAGCCCGCATTATTGCATCCCACATTCCATTGTTTATACCGGTACACATGATAACGATGTGACCAATGGTTGGTATAACGGCCTGACTGAACAACAGCAGCAATATATCAATGATTATACGCACCGCCGTGAGGATGAATCGATTTGCCAAGCGATGATTCGTCAGCTCTTTGCAACGGTTAGCAATACCGCGATTGCCACAATGCAAGATGTTTTAGATTTGCCTGCGAGTTCAAGAATGAATGTTCCTTCAACAATTGGTGGAAACTGGCAATGGAGAATGCAGCAATCAGATTTAACACAAGATAAAAAAGACTTTTTAGCAAAAATGACCACGTTATATCAACGTGCGAATCAGGAAAAACATAATGATGAAATTTAATACATTTGTAAAAAACGAAACCAATAAATCGCTTGAGCAATTAAGTGATAAAGAAACTTATATTCAATTATTAAATTACGTAAAAGCACTTTCTGCAGATAAACCTAAAAACACGGGTAAACGTAAGGTTTACTATATCTCAGCAGAGTTTTTAATCGGTAAATTACTTTCTAATAACTTGATTAACCTTGGTGTGTATCAAGATATCAAAGCGGAATTAGAAAGTGCGGGTAAATCATTAAGCCATATTGAAGATATTGAGCCAGAACCATCTTTAGGAAATGGTGGTTTAGGGCGTTTGGCTTCTTGTTTTATTGATTCAATGTCTACCCTTGGCTTAAATGCTGAAGGGGTAGGTTTAAATTATCATTATGGTTTGTTCAAACAAGTCTTCAAAAAGAATGAACAACATGCAGAGCCTAATGATTGGATTGAGGATAACTCTTGGTTAATTCCAACAGATATTAGCTATGAGGTGCCATTTAAGAAATTTACGTTAACCTCTAAACTAGATCGTATTGATATTTTAGGTTATAAGAAGGAAACAAAAAACTATCTCAATTTATTTGATATTCAATCAGTGAATCCTAAACTGATTAAAAAAGGTATCGAGTTTGATAAAACTGCGATTGAAGAAAATCTAACATTATTCCTTTATCCAGATGATTCAGATAAAAATGGGGAATTGCTGCGTATTTATCAACAATACTTCATGGTATCAAATGCTGCACAATTATTAATTGATGAAGCAATTGCACGTGGCAGTAATTTACATGATTTAGCCGATTATGCGTATGTTCAGATCAATGATACTCACCCTTCAATGGTGATTCCTGAATTAATTCGCTTATTAACCGAAAAACATCAAATTAAGTTTGCCGAAGCGGTTGAAATTGTACGTAATATGGTGGGCTATACAAACCATACCATTTTGGCTGAAGCGTTAGAAAAATGGCCGCTCGATTATCTAGATGAAGTGGTACCACATTTAGTGGTGATCATTAAAAAATTAGATAAATTAGTGCGTGCAGAATATAAAGATCCAGCAGTACAAATTATTGATAAACAAAAACGAGTGCATATGGCACATATGGATATTCACTTTTCAAATTCTGTGAATGGTGTGGCGGCGTTACATACGGAGATTTTGAAAAATTCAGAACTTAAAGCGTTCTATGCGTTGTATCCTGAAAAATTCAATAATAAGACAAACGGCATTACTTTCCGTCGTTGGTTAGAGTTTTCTAACCAACCATTAGCGGCTTATATTAAAGAATTGATTGGCGATGAATATTTGCATGATGCAACGAAATTAGAGAAATTGTTAGCCTTTAAAGATGACAAAAAGGTTCATCAACAATTAGCGAAAATTAAGTTTGAAAACAAATTAGCACTAAAAGCGTACCTTAAAGAAAATAAAGGTATTGAGTTAGATGAAAATTCTATCATTGATACGCAAATTAAGCGTTTCCATGAATACAAACGCCAACAAATGAATGCGCTTTATGTAATTCACAAATACTTAGAAATTAAAGCCGGTAAATTACCAAAACGTAAAATTACCGTGATTTTCGGTGGAAAAGCAGCACCTGCTTATATTATTGCTCAGGATATTATTCACTTAATTCTTTGTTTATCTGAGTTAATCAATAATGATCCTGAAGTGAATAAGTATTTAAACGTACATTTGGTGGAAAACTATAATGTGAGCGTAGCAGAAAAACTCATTCCAGCAACCGATATTTCTGAGCAGATTTCACTTGCCTCTAAAGAAGCTTCTGGTACAGGTAATATGAAATTTATGCTTAATGGTGCATTAACCTTAGGCACAATGGATGGCGCGAATGTTGAAATTGCAGAATTAGCTGGTGCTCAAAATATCTATACATTCGGTAAAGATTCAGAAAGCATTATTAAACTTTATGAAACAGCAGGTTATGTTTCAAAAGCGTATTATGAAAACGACAAAGATATTAAAAGAGCGGTCGATTTTATTCTGAATCCTGCCGTGGTGAAATTAGGCAATAAAACACGTTTAGAACGTCTTTATAACGAGTTATTAAATAAAGACTGGTTTATGACGTTAATTGACTTTAATGCTTATGTTGAAGCGAAAGAACAAATTTTAGCCGATTATGAAGATCAAGATAGTTGGAATGAGAAAGTGGTGCACAATATCGCCAAAGCGGGCTTCTTCTCATCTGACCGCACGATCGCTCAATATAATGCAGACATTTGGCATTGTGAGGGCTAAGGGGGGAAGCAATGAAACTACTTACCCTGAATGTACACGCTTGGTTAGAAGCTAACCAAGCGGAAAAAATAGAGGTTCTTGCTGAGACTATTGTGGAAAAGGGTTATGACATCATTGCCTTACAAGAGGTTAATCAATTGATGTCGTCTCCTGCTATTTCGCCAACGTTAAAGCAAGATAACTATGGTGTCATTCTGTTAAATAAAATCAATCAACGCGTTGCACAGAAATACTCGCTTTTTTGGAGCAATTCGCATATTGGTTACGATAAATATGATGAGGGCATTGCGTTTTTAACGCGTTTGCCCGTTTATGATGTTGATGCGTTTTATTGTAGCCAACATCAACGTCTTGACTCGATTCTCTCGCGTAAAATCATTGGTTTGACGGTAGAGTATCAAGGACAGTTAATTGAATGTTATTCTTGCCATATCAATTTGCCAAATTGTGATGGGGAAAACCAACTCGATAATGTTCGTTATATTGTAGAGCGAAGTCAAAGTGCGAATCTTAAAATTCTGATGGGGGATTTCAATACAGATGCAATAAGCGATCAGCAAGCTTATCAGCAAATTAAATCCTTAGGCTTATTCGATACGTTTGAAATGGCAGAGCAGAAGGATAGCGGCATCACTGTAGAGAAAGCGATTGATGGCTGGAAAGGCCATAGTCAAGAAAAGCGATTAGATTATATTTTTTTAAACCAAGCAAAAAGGGTTTTATCCAGTCAGGTTATTTTTAATGGCAAAAATAAACCGATTGTTTCCGACCATTTTGGCGTAGAAGTAGATCTCATCTTGTAGGAGAATTGATATGAAAAAGATGCTCAGTTTTGAGTTTTGGCAAAAATTCGGTAAATGCCTAATGGTTGTAATTGCCGTGATGCCAGCTGCGGGTTTAATGGTGAGTATTGGTAACTCACTGCCTTTGATTAGCGATGCTGAATGGCTAGCACGTGTCGGAAACATTATCGCCCAAATTGGTTGGGGGATTATCGGTAACCTCCATCTATTATTTGCGTTAGCGATTGGTGGTAGCTGGGCAAATGAGCGTGCAGGTGGCGCATTTGCAGCGGGTCTTGCTTTCATTTTAATTAACTTAATTACCGGTAACTTTTTCGGTGTGAAGCTTGAAATGCTAGCCGATCCAAATGCTCACGTAAGTACCGTATTTGCAGGAGAAATTCCCGTTGCACATTACTTTGTGAATGTACTTGGACAACCAGCGTTAAATATGGGCGTGTTCGTTGGTATTATCGCGGGTTTTGTGGGGGCAACAACTTTCAACCGCTACTACAATTTCCGTAAATTACCTGAAGTACTGACATTCTTTAATGGTAAACGTTTCGTTCCTTTCGTCGTGATTTATCGTTCCGTATTAGTGGCGATTATCTTATCGCTATTCTGGCCTTTAGTTCAAACCGGTATTAACCACTTTGGTCAATGGATTGCGAACTCACAAAGTTCTGCGCCAATTTTAGCACCATTTATTTACGGTACTTTAGAGCGTCTATTGCTTCCATTTGGTTTACACCATATGTTGACTATTCCAATGAACTACACTTCATTAGGTGGTACTTATGAGTTCTTAACCGGTGCACAACAAGGTAAACAAGTCTTTGGTCAAGACCCACTATGGCTTGCATGGATTTCTGACTTAATTAACTTGAAAGATGCGGGTAATGTAACCCAATATAACGAGTTACTTTCAACAGTAACACCAGCTCGATTCAAAGTAGGGCAAATGATTGGTTCAAGCGGTATCTTAATGGGCTTGACTCTTGCGATGTATATCAACGTAGATGCAGACAAGAAAAAACTCTATAAAGGGATTTTCCTTTCATCAGCACTTGCGGTGTTCTTAACAGGCGTAACCGAGCCAATTGAATATATGTTTATGTTTGTCGCATTACCGCTTTATATTGTTTATGCCTTAGTACAAGGTTGTGCTTTTGCCATGGCAGATATTGTGGACTTACGTGTGCATTCATTCGGTAACATTGAGTTCTTAACGCGTACACCAATGGCGATTAAAGCCGGTATTGGTATGGATGTGATCAACTTTATTTGGGTATCTATCCTATTTGCCGTTGCCATGTTCTTTATCGCGAACTTTATGATTAAGAAATTTAACCTTGCCACAGCAGGCCGTAATGGTAACTATGATGCAAAAGGTTCAGATGAAGCTTCTAGCGATGAACCAAAAGTGGCGAATGCTAGCACGCAAGTTATTCAAATCATCAACTTACTTGGTGGACGTAATAACATCGCAGATGTTGATGCTTGTATGACACGTTTGCGTATCACCGTGCATAATCCAGATTTAGTCGGTGATGAAGCAAGCTGGAAACAAGCGGGCGCAATGGGCTTTATCGTGAAAGGGTCTGGTATCCAAGCGATTTATGGACCAAAAGCAGATGTCTTAAAATCAGATATTCAAGACGTGCTTTCATCTGGTGTTGAAATTCCTAAAATGTAATTTGAACTAGAAAAGCATCAAAAATAAAACGGAAGCCTCTGTAATTCGGCTTCCGTTTTTGTTTATAAAAAGCATTTTTCAATCGAAATAAAAAAGTGCTTGTTAGTCTTGTTTATTTTTCTGCTCTGAAGTAGCTTCGTTATCTTGTTTTTCATCACGCTCAGGATCAAATTTAACAAACGGCACGCGCCGCGATTCACGCCAAGTTCTTCACAGAATTGATCGTATTTTTCTAAGGCTTTTTTAAACCAACTTTTATTTTCATTACTCATCATCGTTCTCCTTTTTTGTTTATGTAAGCGGTCGGATTTCGTGAATTTTTTGCAAAATGTTGGCAAAATCAGACCGCTTGTGAGCTAGTCGCGGAAGTTGTTAAATTGGAACGGTTGACCTAGTTCCGCGCCTTTAACTAATTGAATTGCTGCTTGTAAGTCATCGCGTGATTTACCTGTTACACGCACTTGCTCACCTTGAATTTGGGTTTGTACCTTTAATTTAGCATCTTTAATCAGTTTCGTGATTTTCTTCGCCATTTCTGTTTCAATCCCTTGCTTGAGCTTAATCTCTTTAGAATAAAGTTTTCCGTGGTGTTCAGATTCACTTGGAATATCTAATGAGCTATGCTCAATGCCACGTTTAACGCATGAGCCGATTAAAATTTCGATCAGTTGTTCAAGTTGAAAGTCTGATTCGGTAGTGATTTTAATAGTTTCGTTTTTTTCATTAAGTTCGATGACAGCTTCCACACCACGGAAATCGTAGCGAGTGGTTAATACACGGTTCGCATTTTCTACTGCGTTGCGAACTTCATGTAGCGTAATTTCAGAAACGATATCAAAAGATGGCATAGGTTACTCCTTTAAGCATTGAATAAATCTTTTGCATTAAGCAATACGCATAATGCAGTTAAGTCTGCAAAGTTTATCACAAATTTGGCTTGTTCTTGTACTTTTGGTTTGGCGTGTAGTGCAACACCAAGTGCGGCATCGTGGATCATCAATAAGTCATTAGCCCCATCGCCAATAGCAACAGTTTGTTGTTCACTGATTGCATATTGTGATTTGAGTTTGGCTAAGGTATTGGCTTTATATTGCGCATCGACCACTTTACCCAATACATTGCCTGTTAGTTTGCCATCAATAATTTCTAGTTGGTTGGCTGCGGCGAAATCAAGCTGATAGCGTTCTTTAAGATAATCCGCAAAATAATCGAATCCGCCTGATGCAATTGCCAACTTCCAGTGATGTTGTTTGAGCACGCGAACCATCTCTTCAAAGCCATCCATAAGCGGTAGATTTTCTCGCACGATTTGCAAAATACGCTCTGGTGCATCTTTGAGCGTGCCGACGCGTTTGCGCAGGCTTTGCTCAAAATCTAGCTCACCACGCATAGCACTAGCGGTAATCGCTGAAACTACTTCACCTGTTCCTGCTAATTTGGCAATTTCATCAATACACTCAATTTTAATTGCAGTGGAATCCATATCCATCACTAATAGCCCAGGTTGGCTTAAACGCGCGACAATATCAAGATCGGCAATGTCAGCTTGATATTCTGCAGCCAGTGCGCGCAAAGTACGAGCGGGTTGTTCACTACTGAAAAAGGCAAGTTGATAGCCTAAATAGTCTGTTCGTTTAATGAGTTGAGTATGGCTCTTTTGTGCAAATTGTGTGCATTGGTCGTCATTAAGTTGGCGAGCGTAAAGCAAGACGGTGTTTGACATAACGTTCTCTTTTTATAGATAATGATGTCAAATTATCTATTATCAGTTCGGTATTCGCAATTCTTTATGTACCTTTCCCGTGAAAAATTGATAAAAGTACTGTTAGTGCTATTTATTTTTGGGCTTTGTATCGCAGTGGTTGGGGTAATCCTCAATGGTGTGAAGCAATTTAGAATCGGTTCGCAGCTCTCTAGTATGAGTCAAGTATCGAGTTTATCGCATGTATTGGTTCGGCAACAGGCAAATTTGTTTGCATTGATGTTAGCCAAAAATACAAAAACAGAGGA
>OAVD01001146.1_pt1 | contig 9752 bp, 2 predicted proteins | sample 1476351 | NCBI WGS metagenome assembly OAVD01 (sample SAMEA2580075, study PRJEB22360) | human gut metagenome | biome: human gut; feature: human-associated habitat; material: faeces | place: Denmark | collected 2008/2010 | reverse complement strand
ATTTCTGCCGACGGCAGCATCTATTTCCCCGGAGACAAAGGGGTCCTTTTCTTCAATCCGGACAAGATCATGGTGAATCCCAACATTCCGCCAGTAGATATCACTTCCCTGATTGTAAATAATAAAGACGACGTGACTGGAAACATTGAGGACGGGGAGATTACGCTCACTTCCGATCAGAATAACATCACGTTCAGATACACGGCGTTAAACTTTATCCATTCCGAACGGAACCAGTATGCCTACAAGCTGGAAGGAGCCGATCCGGCATGGCACATGGTCGGAAACCGACGGGAGGCTTATTACAGCAACTTGGCTCCCGGCACCTATACATTCCGGATCAAAGCCTCAAACAACGACAACATATGGAATCCCGAAGAAGCAACACTACGCATCACAATCGATCCGCCTTTCTACAAGACTTGGTGGGCTTACCTCTTATACTTTTGTATAATCACATTCGTCATCGTGAGAATCATTCGTCATCAGCACGATAAACACGAACGGGAACGGGAACTTCGCTACAAACAGATGGAGCAGGATAAGGTCAACGAATTGCATGAGGAACGGATGCGTATGTTCACCAATTTCTCACATGAACTGCGTACTCCCCTGACGCTCATCATTAACCCGCTAAACGACCTGATGCAGTACGTATCTTTCTCGCCTGAAATAAAGGAGACACTTCAGTTGATCAAAAAGAATACCGGACGGATGTTGCTTTTAGTCAATAATCTGATGGATATACAAAAATACGAAGCGGGCAAAACAGTCCTACAAAAGACCAGTTTTAATTTTTCCTCCTTTATCCGCGAGATGTATCACTCTTTCGAGAGCGTGGCTGACAACCGGGAGATCCGTTTCGTGTTGGACAACGAGCTACCGGAAACATATAAGGTTTGTTTTGACGAAGCGGAGATCGAAAAGGTATTCTTCAACCTGCTCTCCAATGCCTTCAAATTTACACCTTCGGAAGGACAGGTGACCATCCGTGTCAACACGGTCACACAGGCGGAATGTGAACTGCTCCCCCATTTCCCGGCTCAATACAGCTCCATCCTGATAGAAGCTGGATACCTGTTTATCGAGGTGATAGACACCGGAAAAGGTTTCAGCGAACAGGAAGCAGAAAAGATTTTCGAACCTTTCTATCGTTCACAAGAAGATATACACCGGCAGATTTCCGGTACAGGTATCGGGCTCAGCTTGACACGCTCCATCATTTTGCAGCATAACGGTTGCATCTGGACCGAAAGTTCAGAAACGGAAGGCACCCGCTTTATGTTCCTTCTTCCCGACACCGAAAAACAGGAAGAAGGGAAGAACGAATCTCCCGTCCTATCCAAGTCCGCCGAAATCAGTAAAAAGTTCGATTTGCTGGTCGAAGAGACCCAGAACAAAAATAAGCAGACGGTTTTGCTGGCCGATGACAATCAGGAAGTGCTTCAATATCTGGAACAACAGCTCAGCCTCGATTATATCGTGGTTAAGGCTTTCAATGGCAAAGAGGCATTGGCGATGATTGAGGAGTCATATCCCCATATTGTCATCAGCGACATCATGATGCCAGAAATGAACGGGCTCGAACTTTGTAAACGTATCAAGGAAAACCAGAACTACTGCCATATACCGGTTATCTTGCTTACCGCCAAGTCAATGATATCACAGATCGAGGAAGGCCTAGATGCCGGCGCAGACGACTATATCGTCAAGCCATTCCAGATATCTTTACTCAAAGCCCGTATCCGGAACCTCCTTTCCCTACGCGAGAAAATGAAGACGATGTATGGGGAAACATTTTCCCTCAAACAGTTTGGAGTAGAAGAGCCAAAAGAGCACGATGATTTCCTCACTCGGTATATTGAGATTGTAAAAGCCAATATATCGAATCCCGAACTTGATGTATCAGTCATTTATGAGGCATTGGGAATGAGCCGGACTAACTTTTACAGGAAAGTAAAGACCGTAACCGGACTTTCTCCCATCGAGTTGATTAAAAATATCCGTCTGGAGGCAGGTGCAAAACTTTTAAAGGAATCGGACATGAATATTTCCGAAATAGCCCAGCCCATCGGTTTTAGTAGCCGTTCGTATTTCGCCCGCAGCTTCAAGGCTGTCTATGGAATGTCACCGACAGAATATCAGGAAACAAAATCTCAAGACTAAGAATGCATCTATCAAAATTCATCAAAATAAATGTTTTTTAGCACGTTGGTATATTTTTATCCCCTTTTGGAATAAAAATACACGTGCTTGGCTTGCATCTTTCATTCTTTTGACATAAAAAACAAATAGAATCGACAAGTTAATTATTAATTGTTTAATGTGCTAATAAATTATGAAAGGCATGAACAGACAACTACGAGGGAATTTGCCTCCCAATGAAAAGGCAAACGGGAAGAATCGATTTCTTTCCTTATTATTACTCTTTATGGCGTTTATATCCGTACAGGTATATGCGCAGGACGTCAAAGTTTCCGGTACAGTTATCGCGGAAGCTGACAAATTTCCGATTATCGGGGCTAACATTGTTGTAAAGGGTACGACGATCGGTACTGTTACCGATATAGATGGTAATTTCTCCCTTGACGTTCCCTAGAACTCGACAATCGCTATCTCTTACATCGGTTGTGAAACGCAAGAAATCAAGATTACAGGAGCAAAAACATTGAACATTGTTCTAAAAGACAATGCGATCGGTTTGGACGACGTTGTCGTTATCGGTTACGGTTCGCAACGCAAATCAGACTTGACGGGCGGTATCGTGGCTGTTGGCGAAGAAAAACTCCAGATGGTTACGACAAACAATTTGATGGATAAATTGGCCGGACAAATCCCTGGTATGAACGTGACAACCAGCAACGCCAAACCTGGTGAAGACCAGTCTTTGCGTGTCCGCGGTGAAAATTCGTTGAGTGCGGACAATTCTCCGCTGATCGTCATGGACGGTATCCCTTACAGCGGATCTTTAGGTGACATTGATCCGGATATCATCGAGAATATGTCTGTATTGAAAGATGCATCTTCAGCTGCCATTTACGGTTCACGCGGTGCAAACGGCGTAATCCTGATTCAGACCAAAAAAGGTAAAAAAGGAGCACCAACAGTCTCATATAAAGGACAAGTCGGCATGCAACAAGCACAACATCGTATCGATATGATGAAAGGAGCCGAATATGTAAAATACACACAAGACTACAACCGCATGAAATACGGTTATTCTGGAGATCAACTCGATCCGCTTGTACTTTTGAATCCGAGTGAACGTGCGAACTATCAGAACGGTTCTGAGTTGGACTGGCAAGACATCATGTTCCGTAATGCTTTAACCACCAGTCATCAGATCAGCATTTCCGGAGGGACGGAAGCTACAACCTATATGGCATCAATCTCTCACTTAAGAGAAGATGGCGTTATGGAAAACACAGGTTTAAAACGTACTAACATCGCATTGAACATTACACAGGTTTTAAATAAATGGTTAACTGTCGGAATGGGAACGCAAGCGATCCAAAAAGAATTCGGCGGAGAGCAACCTTATTTGGAGGCTGGGTTGAAAATGAGTCCTTATGGCATTTATAAAGATGAAAATGATCGTTACGTCGACTATCCAATGGACCAAACTTTGTTCTACAATCCAATGGCCAATATTGATGCGACGAACGACAAAACAAATCGTAATGTATTCATTTCAACTTTTGCAGAAATTCAATTCCCGATTGACGGTCTGTCATTCCGTACAAACTTCGGTTACAACTACCGCAATAATTTTGTAGGATCTTATTACGGAAGAAATACTCTTTCGGGTAAAAAGGTGAATGGTTCCGCTTCTATAGAGAATATCCACTATTATGATTACACATGGGAAAATCTCTTGAAATATAATAAGACATTCGGTTTGCATAAAATTGATGCCACCGCCTTGTTCAGTATGCAGGAAACAACCAAAAAGGAAGCAAAAGAATCAGGTGAAAGTTTTGTAAACGACGATTCCGAATACCACAATATGGCTGGTGCCGAGAAAAATAAAGAAATCACATCCAAACTGACAGAAACGGCAATGCTGTCTTATATGTTACGTTTGAACTATTCATACGCCAACAAGTATTTGTTGACACTGACAGGACGTTCCGATGGTTACTCCGCATTTGGAAAGAACAACAAATATGCATTCTTCCCTTCCGTTGCCGCAGCATGGAATATCTCTTCCGAAGAGTTTATGGAAAGCCAGACAAATTATTTGGACATGCTGAAAATCCGTCTTTCATGGGGTTCAAACGGTAACCAGGCCATCAATCCTTATCAGACGCTTGACCGTTTGACACTGACCAACTACATTTGGGGCGACAACGGAACGGTTGTAAACGGAGCTTACCTGCCTACAAACGGTGTTGGGAACCCAAACCTGAGATGGGAAACCTCACGCACGATCAATGCAGGTATCGACTTCAGTTTCTTCAACGGACGTCTTTCCGGTAACATTGACATGTATGTGGTCAACACAAGCGACTTGTTGATGAGCCGTACAGTTCCTTACATGAACGGTTACAAATCCATTATGGACAACGTAGGTAAAACCCGTAACAAGGGTGTTGAAATCGCATTGAACTCCGTCAACTTCCAAAACAATGATTTCCGTTGGACCACAAACGTCAATTTCTCGCTGAACCGCGACAAAATTATTGAACTGCGCGGTGATGGCAAAGACGATATCACAAACAAATGGTTCATCGGAGAACCGCTGCGCGTATTCTACGATTACAATGTCGTTGGGACATGGCAGGAAAACGAAACATATGTTGAAAACGGACATACGATCAGCTGGGATGCCGAAAGCGGCAAGTTCCTGAATGAAGAAGGAAAAGAATACCAAAAAGGCGCTGTCCCCGGTTCTGCTAAACTGGAAGATAAAGACGGAAACGGCTCTATCACAGCCGATGACAAGAAAATCATCGGTTCCAAACTGCCCAGCTTCCTGCTGTCAATGGGTAACCGCTTCGATTACAAAAACATCTACTTCTCTTTCTTGCTGAACGGAGTGTTCGGACAGACAAAAGAATTACATGACTACAACTTCGACCGCTGGATGCCGACATACAACTACATAAGTGGTATGGACTACTGGACACCGGAAAATCCGACAAACGAAATGACATCTCCTGCTTATGTTCCTTACGATAAACATTCATTCTACAAAAAAATGAATTACGTCAATATCAAGAACATCACGATCGGATACACGTTCCCGAAGACAACATTAAGTGCAATTGGAATCAGCTCGCTGAGTATCAATGCAAGTGTCAACAACCTCTATACTTTCAGTAACATCGACAACTGGCTGAACTTAGAAGATAGCGATGCTAACAGAAATGTTCTCGTTACCTACCCGACTGCCCGTTCTTACATGTTTGGATTAAATCTTACTTTCTAACATTATAATATAATTGAATTTGGATATGAAAAATATATTAGCAACTGCCGCTGCTGCATTTTTATTGGTGACATCAACCGGTTGTTCAGGTTTTCTGGATGAAGAGCTAAAAAGCTCGCTATCTCCAGACAATACATACACAAGCAGCTATGGTTTTGAAGTCGGAGTAAACGGGTTGTACGGTTGGGCCCGTTCCGAATTTAACACATGGGGAGGAGCAACAACAAGCCAGGGACAAGCTTGTCCGTACGAATCATTTCAGGTAGCAACAGACATTGTCTACACAGGGCATGGAGACGGTTCATTGGTTCCTTTCGAAAACTTGTCTTATACACCATCCACAACATTTGTCACTTCCTATTGGAACTGGGGATACGGTTTGATCGCCTCTGCCAATGAAATCCTCGAATATTCGGAAGGTAATGTAAATTGGGACAAACCGACCGATAAAGCCTACTATCAGGCTATCGCTCGCTTCTTCCGCGCTTATGCTTATCGGTATCTGGTATATTTGTACGGAGATGTTCCATATGTTGATAAAATTGAAAAAGACTTCCGGATAGACTTTACCCGCACACCGAAAGCGGAAGTTTTAGGCAAGATGATCGAAGACTTGCAGTTTGCAATCGCAAATCTTCCGGAAGATCCCGATAAGGTCGAAGTTGGACAGTTAACAAAATGGGCTGCCCAACATATGCTTTCGGAAGTATACCTCATGGCAGGCAAGTATGCAGAAGCGGAAACAGCAGCAAAAGTTGTAATCGATTGCGGTTACTTCCATCTGATGACTTCACGCTTCGGTGCGGAGAAAGACAAAGCCGGAGATCCGTTCTCCGATATGTTCAAAGAATATAACCAGAACCGTACTTCCGGTAATATGGAAAGCATCTGGGTTATGCAACTCGAATACAACACGACCGGAGGCGGCGGAGCAAACGAAGACTGGACAAAACGTGCTTGGGTTCCCAAATACTACAACGAAGACGGCTTTGTATTGGCAGACTCTTTAGGCGGACGTGGTTTGGCACAGATCGTCCCATTCAAATGGTGGATCGACAGCAACGACTTCTTCGCTTCAAGCGATATTCGTAACTCGGAATATAACATCAAGAGAAACTGGTATTACAACGATGCTTCTTCTGATAAATATGGAAAGAAAGCCGAAATCACAGAAGAGACATGGACAAAATTCACCATATACCCGGCTGTCACGAAATTCTTCTACGGAAAAGCAGAGGATTTGAGCTATGGCGGTAACAATAAAGACCGTATGAAGTTCCGTCTTGCCGAAACATATCTGCTATTGGCTGAAGCACGCTTGATGCAAAACAATGCACAAGGAGCCGCAGACGCGATCAATGTAATACGCAAACGAGCCAATGCACCGGAAATTACAGCTAAAGATGCCACAATTGACTTCCTACTGGACGAACGTATCCGTGAATTGGTTGGTGAAGAGTTACGCCGATTTACGTTGGTTCGTACAGGCAAGCTGGTTGAACGCGTAAAGAAATACAACCCGCACAGCAACACTATGGATGAACATCACACCTTGTGGCCGATCCCGCAGACCATCATCGACTCTAACACAGGAGCCGAATTTCCACAGAATCCGGGATACTAAGCATTGAATAGCTATAAAGTAAAAACACACTTATAGGATGAAAGGGGAAGTTCCAGCCAAAGGGACATCCCCTTTCTTTTTAATAATCATAAAATTTGGTACATTTTTTACTCATTTTGAGATGATATTATTATATCCTGAGCCTTATCTTTCCTATTTTTGGTGCAGAATTAAAAGAAACAGAACGAATATCATGAAAACTACAATCAAGTACATCTGTACAGGCCTCTCACTTTGCGCTTGTACCTGTTTAGTGAACAATCTGCCGGCACAGGCCGAAACGACAAATACAGCCGCTGTCAGTGCGACGGAAACGGGCTTGGACCGGCAAAGCATCATGGAAGTTGCCCGGCGGGTGGCGGACTGGCAGATCAAAGATTATCCCGAAAACAAATATGCCAAGAGCGAACCGCGCGGATGGGTCGCCGGAGCACTTTATATGGGGATGTTCGACTGGGCGGAACTAAGTGGAGACAATACATATTATGACTGGCTCCGGAAAATCTTCAACCGACAGAGCTGGCAGGTTGCCAACCGGATGTATCATGCCGATGACGTTTGCATCGCACAAACCTACATCTTTCCTTATAATAAGGAAAAGAACGAGAATATGCTGAAACCGACCATCGCCCGCGCCGACTGGGTGTTGAACAATCCTTCCAACGGAAGCATGGATCTCGATTACAGCAAAGGCAGCACGATCGAACGCTGGACGTGGTGCGACGCCCTTTTCATGGCGCCCGGAGTCTACACGCGGCTCTACACGCTGACCGGCAACCGTAAATACATGCACTTCGCCGACAGTGAATTCCGTGCTACCTACAATCACCTGTATGATAAAGACGAAGACCTTTTCTATCGCGACAGCCGATACATCGGACAGAAAGAAGCCAACGGCAAGAAGATTTTCTGGGGACGTGGCAACGGTTGGGTAATCGGCGGGCTGGCGGAAATCCTGAAGACGCTGCCGGCGATACCGAATTCCGTCCTTTCTATCTCGAACTTTATAAAGAGATGTCCGAGCGCCTCGCCGGGTTGCAAGGGAAAGACGGTTATTGGCATGCCAGCCTGCTGGACCCGGACAGCTATCCTTCACCCGAAACAAGCGCGACCGGATTTATCGTTTACGGCTTGGCATACGGAATCAACCAGGGGTATCTGCCGGCAGACAAATACCTACCAGTCGTAAAAAAAGGATGGGAAGCACTGACCCGTGCAGTTGAAACGAACGGGAAATTAGGGTGGGTTCAGCCGGTAGGTGCCGATCCGAAAAAGGTGACACGCGACATGACCGAGCTCTATGGTACAGGTGCATTCCTGATGGCTGCATCGGAAATTTACAAATTAGCAAACAAATAAGTCACAACAAGGATCTTTTTTTCATAAAAGTACCTGCAAAAGCTCTTGAACACCCGGGTAAACCCACCTTTAACATCCGGGTGTCGGGAGGGCAAACACCCGGATGTACAGAGAACAAACATCCGGGTGTTCAGCATCAAATCTCACTATCTTGTTGAAAACAAGCGATATGCTTTGTATCTTTTTCTGCCGTATTGGAAAAAGATGGAGTGATAGTAGAGTGATAGATAAAAGTGACATATATCACACAACAAACAGTTGTATATGAATAGTTTATATACGAAGTGTGATAGAGTGATAGAGATTTTGAAAAAATAATAATGATATGAAGCATAAAGTTTGTTTACTCTTCACGTTCCTCTCTCTTTCCGTATCCGGTATTTCCGCAACGAACGGACAAGATTCAATACGCCAAATTCAGCTAAGCGATCTAGAAGTGCAAATCCGATGGGTAAATCCTACTGCCATACGTGCCTATCTGGACGACACAAAAACAGCATTGGGAGGAAAAGCTCCCGCGCTTTACGAAAAACTATCCCGTCTGGAAACACTTCTGCCCGGCGTGCGGCAGGCCTTCTCCGATAAGGTTTCCAGCAACACGGTCGACGAAGTAATTGGCCAAGCTCAAGAAATACTTGCCTTGAAGCGTGAGATCATCCTGGCCAACCCGCTGCTGGACATGGACAAGATCATAGTGGCCCGTTACCGTTTGGGAAACAAGGCCCGTAAGGCGATGGGCCCGTCGATGGGAACTTCGACAGCCAACTACAACTCGCTATTTTCCAACTCGCGTAAAGGCTACGATGCCGAGATCGACCTGCTCACGGGCTTGCGCGGACAAATCGAAAGCAGCCGGATATACAAGCCCGAAGCCGATGTTCCCGTTTCGGACATACAGCTCCACTGGGATGCCGACCGCCTCCTCTTCTCCTCGCTCGACAAGAACCGGAAGTGGCAGATATACGAAATGAACATCGACGGAAGCAACCTTCACCAAAAGATCACCGTTGATGAGCCGGATCTGGAATTCTGCGACGCCAATTACCTGCCGGACGGGAAAGTGGTGGCGACGACCAACATCGGTTACAACGGCGTTCCTTGCGTGCATGGCGACGATGTGGTAGCCAACCTTGTCTCCTTTGACCCCGAGACGCGTGCCTTGCGCCGCCTCACCTTCGACCAGGACGGGAACTGGTCGCCTATCGTGATCCCAAACGGACGCATCATGTACACCCGTTGGGAATATACGGACCTGACACACTATTTCTCCCGTATCGTGATGCACATGAACCCCGACGGGACAGAAAACAAAGCGCTCTACGGCAGCGGCTCCTATTT
>OAVD01001141.1_pt1 | contig 9773 bp, 7 predicted proteins | sample 1476351 | NCBI WGS metagenome assembly OAVD01 (sample SAMEA2580075, study PRJEB22360) | human gut metagenome | biome: human gut; feature: human-associated habitat; material: faeces | place: Denmark | collected 2008/2010 | reverse complement strand
TTCCGGCGTAGCCCTGATCACGGTAGATGAAAAAGCGGAAAACTGCATTGTCGTCGCTTCGGGAGCGAATGCTAACCTTCTGCCGTCCGATCTAGCGAAGGCAGAGGAGGCTATTGAGTTGGCTGACTTGATCCTGATGCAGCTGGAGGTCCCGATGGAGACCGTGTGCTTTGTTGCGGATATCGCCTGGCAAAAGGGGAAGAAAGTGATTCTGAATCCGGCTCCGGCACATCCATTACCGGCCGATCTGCTCCATCATTTATATTTGATCACGCCGAACGAGACGGAAGCGGAGATGATTACCGGTGTGAAGATAACGGACGATATTTCAGCGGTGGAGGCTGCCCGTGTCCTTTCGGGAATGGGAGTGCAGCATGTTATTATTACGCTGGGATCAAAAGGGGCACTTATTTGTAGCGACGGAGAAGCCGAGATAGTTCCCGCTTTGAAAGTAGAAGCTGTCGACACGACTGCCGCCGGCGATGTATTTAATGGAGCCCTGACTGTCGCTTTGTCCGAAGGGCGAAATTTGAAAGAATCCGTCCGGTTTGCTTGTAAGGCTTCGGCTATCTCGGTGACACGTGTAGGGGCGCAGTCGTCAGCTCCTTATCGGAACGAAGTGGATATATTCGATTAATCAAATCTTGTATAAATTCAATAACATGAAAAAAACGATTCTTTTTACCTGTTTGACCGCTTTGCTGGCGGCCTGTTCCGGAAAATCGGCTGTAACTGCTCCGGAAGAAACGACGGTGCAGCCTGTCAACCTGATATTGGATACGGATCTGGGACCGGATTATGATGATGTCGGTGCGATGGCTCTGATGCACGCGTTGGCTGATAGTGGGCAAGTGAACATTTTAGCGGTTGTTTCGTCTAATAAGGACGAGCATGTCGTACCCTGCATAGAAGTGCTGAACACCTATTTCAACCGACCGGACATTCCTGTCGGTGCTCCGAAAAGCGAGGGTGGCGTTTCGCTGACCACCTGGCATAAGACTAAATGGACGGAAGAGTTTCCGGCACGTTATCCACATAAAACGGCAAAAACCTCGGATGCTTCGGATGCGGTGAAGGTCTATCGCCGGATTTTGAGTACGCAGCCGGATAGCAGCGTTGTGGTTTGTACGATCGGTTTTTTCACCAACCTGAAGGACCTATTGCTTTCCGGTGGTGACGAATATAGTCCGCTTTCCGGCTGTGATTTAGTCGCGAAGAAGGTGAAACGGGTGGTTTCGATGGCAGGTTTGTTTCCCGAAGGGAAGGAATTTAATGTCTATTGTGATACCCCAGCATCCCGTGTGGTGGCAGAGCGATGGCCTACGGAAATCATATTTAGTGGTTTTGAGATCGGAAATATGATTTTTACCGGGAAGAAGCTGGTCCAGATGGATGTGGAAGACAGTCCTGTGAAAGATGCCTATTCGCTCTGTTTTGCCGAAGGCGATCCAAATGGCCGGATGAGTTGGGATCTTACGGCTGTGCTGGTGGCAGTCAAAGGGTATGAACCTTATTATAATGTGGAGCGCGGAACGTTCCGTGTCGTGAATGATGAAGGAGCCAATAGCTGGACACCAGATGGGAAAGGTAAGGACCTTCGTCTGATCGAGAAAGTGCCGGCGGTGGAGATGGCGGTTCTTATTGAAAATTATATGATGCATCAACCTGTTTCAAAGTAAGGAAGTTATGTTTATAGTACAAGATTATTCGTTGGCGATCCTGTTTTGTGTTGTCACAATGCTTTGTTGGGGATCGTGGGGAAATACACAGAAGCTGGCCTCGAAGACTTGGCGGTATGAGTTCTTTTATTGGGATTATGTGATTGGAGTGTTGCTCTTTTCCGTTTTTTCCGCTTTTACGTTGGGCAGCTTTGGCTCTGAGGGGCAGGGGTTTCTGCTTAATTTGGCACAAGCTGATATGAGATCGTTAGGGAGCGCTTTCCTGGGGGGCATTATTTTTAATGCAGCCAATATCCTATTATCGGCAGCTATTGCAATTTGCGGCCTGTCGGTAGCTTTTCCGGTCGGAATCGGGCTGGCGTTGGTATTAGGCGTATTAGTCAATTATTTCGGAGCGGCTAAAGGAGAACCTTTGTATATCTTTATTGGCGTAGCTCTGATCGCAGTTGCTATCCTGCTGAACGGTCTGGCCTATAAGAAAGCATTGGTCGGTTCGAAAAAAGTGTCGGGAAAAGGTCTTTTTATTTCTGTCGCAGCAGGTGTGATCATGGCTTTCTTCTACCGTTTTGTTGCGGCTTCGATGGATCTGGATAATTTTGCAGAGCCCGCATTGGGCAAGCTGACACCTTATACCGCTGTGTTTATCTTCTCTTTAGGCGTGTTTGTTAGTAATTTCCTGTTTAATACGATCGCTATGAAACGTCCGGTGGAAGGTGAACCAGTTTCTATCTCCGGTTATTTCAAGGGGAATACCAAGACACACTTGGTGGGTATATTAGGAGGCGTTATCTGGTGTATCGGGCAGTCTTTTAGTATGATCGCTTCTGAAAAGGCTGGAGCTGCCATTTCGTACGGTTTGGGGCAGGGGGCGACACTTGTATCCGCACTTTGGGGGATTCTGATATGGCATGAATTCAGAAGAGCTCCACGTTCTTCGGATTTTCTGAATGCCGGAATGTTCGTCCTGTTTGTGATTGGCCTGGGCTTCCTTATTTATGCAGGGGCGTGAGTCGGAGTCTAAAACAAGAACGGTTCTGGGGAAGTTGCAATAATTTTGGTGCGTTTTATCTCAGCTATAAGTTATTTATCGCGAAAAAGCCTTACATTTGTCTTAGTTTCTTGTTTATTGGATATGTACAAAACTAAAAAGCAGGCTTTATGAAAGAGGATAATGATATTTTCAAGAAGTTCCGGGACTCTTTTAGTAAGATTGACGGACATTTCCATATATTAGAACAGCGTGTACCCGTAGAACGGCAGATGGAATATTTTAAATACTCGGAAAAGATCAGGAAAGATCAGGATAAGCCGGATATCTCGAAAATGGATTTTTCGGTTTTCGAGGATAGTCTGGATGATCCCGAATCGACTGTGGAACATAAGAAGTATGTATTGTCTATACTCGCTACCTCACGACAGGTAAAAGCATACAGGATATTGGAAGAATATGCCCAGGCTCCGGATCCGGATGTGGCAGACTGGGCATATATGGCTTTGATGGAAAGCCGTATCGCTCTGGAATCCGAACTGTCGGACGAGAAGCAGATTTATATCTCTACCGGTTTGGGAGGAAAAGGGGAGAAGTTGCGTTTTTATGTGCTGATCCTGGCGAATGAGCTGAAACCGTTCTTGGAGTATCAGAAGAAAGTGATTGAACGTGAATTCCCCTATTCCTTGGAAAAGGCGGGTTGCGAAATCGAGCGGTTGACAATAGGTGAAAAATATATGGAGCTGGTTTTCCTGATCCCTGTCCGGGCAGATATCAAGCAGGCGCTGGACAAGGTGATCAACGAATGTAACCAGTATGGAAACTTTCTTTCGCAGGTCTTCACGATCACGAATGTGAAGGAGTTGTCGGCCGAGGAAGTGGAAGAGATTATAAAAAAGAATGGAGGAAACAGTCAAGCAAGCCATTAAATATGGTATAGTGGGAGTGAGTAATACGGTGATAACCGCCGTTGTCATCTGGATCATGATGAAGTTGTTCGGATGTTCGGATGTTGTTTCGAATATGGTCGGTTATGTAGCAGGCGTATTGAATAGTTTTATATGGAATAAGCAATGGACATTCCGAAGTTCGGCTGGATGGATCGGCAGTGCCGTCCGTTTCGGTGTCGTGTTCGGAGTGTGTTATCTGTTGCAATTGGGGCTTTTAGTGTATGTCCTGAATTCATACCTATCGATCGACCCATATTATAACCAATTGATAGCAATGGCTTTTTACACGGTGATTAATTTTATCATGAATAAGTTTTATACGTTTAAAGCTTAAATGCAGATGAAGAAACTTGCGGTCATAGTCCCTTGTTATAACGAGGAGTTGGTCATTGCCGAATCATACCGGCGTACACGGGAGGCGTTGCATAAGCTCCCTGTTTTAACGGAAATTATCTATATCAACGACGGCAGTAGAGACCGGACGCGTCTGATGCTGGACGAGATCGCGGCTTCCGATCCGCAGGTGAAGGTGATCCATTTCTCCCGTAACTTCGGACATCAGCCGGCTGTCACGGCAGGTATCAACAATTGCGATGCCGACTTGGCTGTCATTTTGGATGCCGATATGCAGGACCCTCCCGAACTTATCCCATCCATTCTCGAATTGCAGGAAAAGGAGCAGGCGAACGTGGTTTATTGCGTCCGCAAGTCCCGCGAAGGGGAAGGGCTTTTCAAGAAAGTGACGGCGAAGGCTTTTTACCGTATGCTGAACTACATGAGTGATGTGAATTTCCCGTTAGATACAGGCGATTTCCGCTTGATAGACCGCAAGGTGATGGATCAGTTCGACCGTTTTCAGGAGCGTGGAAAATATATTCGCGGACTGATCAGCTGGGTAGGCTTCAAGCAGATTCCTTTCTATTATGAACGAGAGGCACGTATTGCCGGAGAAACGAAATACCCGTTCAGCAAAATGTGGAAGTTTGCCACCACCGCTATGCTTTATTTCTCCAAGAAACCGTTGCGCCTGGCGACAAGCTTGGGCTTTATCGCCGTATTGGTCGGCATCGTGCTGGCCGTCTGGTTTACCTTAGGCAAGATATACGGCTTCAGCAATGCTGAAACAGGTTGGACTTCCATCATGACCTCCGTTATTTTCTTTGGCGGCGTCCAATTGCTGACAGTCGGTGTGTTAGGGCAATATATCGGCATCTTGTTTGACGAGATCAAAGCACGTCCGGAATATATTATCGACGAGAAGAAGAATTTCTAATCTGAATCTGGCTATTCGTGAATAAATACCCCATCGATCCAGATCGTAGCCTTTTGTCCTTTGAATTTGAGCAGGACATAATTCGGATCAGCCGGTCCTAACGGGAAGTGTGCGATAAACCATTCCTGCCAGAGCTCCTTTTTTATTTCAGCATCGGTAATTACCTCTACCTCTCCGGTTAATGCCACGCTATTGCCATTTTCGCTATAGCATAAGCCTGCTTTGGGATTCAGACGGAAATCTTTCGTTTTCAGAGAGTCGTTGCCGGTTGCCATCCAGACCACGGAATATCCTTCCGATTTGATTTTGCTCATGGGGACAGGGCGGGGATACCCTTCTTCGTTGACGGAAGTAATAACCACAACCTCGCAACGTTGCAATAACTGTTCTGCTTTTTCTTTCATAAGTTTCATATTTCAATGTTTTATTAGTTACGTGCAAATGTAGGGGTGGAACTGCCCTGCTCTATTGTAAAAAAACGACTTTTTCATTCCAGGTAAGTCAGCAAGACATCTTTGGGGATAGGGATCGAGAGGAAAGAAGCCGGTGTATTGCCGGATAACTGCCGGATTTCCTTATTGAAGTGGGAGAGGTCGTAATAGCCCGCTTCAACGGCAATCGTAAGCAGGTTGTCCGGTACGCAATTTTTCAGCAGGTCGATGGTGTTTCTGAATTTCATGATCCGGCTGTATTCTTTTGGAGTATAGCCGGTATATGCTTTGAATTTGCGTTCGAAATGACGTTGGCAAATGCAGATTTCATCCATCAATTGCAGGATCGGGAGACGCCCTTTCGAGCGATTGATCTGCTGCACGGCGAACGGAATCTGAGGATCAATCTCATAGTTGTCTTTCAGGCGGTGGATAAGGAACCGTTCGATCAGGCAAATCTGCTGCTGTAAAGTCTGTGCTTCACATAATGATTCGGCAAACGAGTCCGTAAAGAGAAGCGTCAAGTCGTTGCTGCTTATCCTCTGGTTCGTAAATTCAGAGAGAGGCGGTTTGCAGAAAGCGGTTAACCCGCAAGGATGGAAACGGACTCCCAGCATGTGAACGCTCGGCGTGTTCGTGACCAATTCCGAGAAAGTAGTCATCGGACCGACGAAGAAGCAACGATAGGGTTGCATGACCGGCTGGTTCGTGCCGACACATTGTGCAGTGTCTCCAATGGAAAAGATAAAGTCGCAGCAACCGTCCGGCAATATTTTGAAGTACGTGCCGAGTTCGGCTTTTCCTTTGAATACCCAATATTTATCAATGTAGGCCGACAATAGTCCGCAAGGTTGATATTCCGTGTACATATTTTTCTTGTTTTAGCGCGTGGCGAACGGGTGGATTACCGAACAAATCTGAGTCACCAGCCTGCGGATATTTTCTCTCGCAAATTCCGGTTCCATCGCTTTCTCCATTGTGACTGGACCGGGTGTGATCGAGAATATTCCCTGGAAGCCGGCCCGGTTCATTTGAGCTGCATCTTCTATGCTTCCTGCAAGTACTATGACGGGAATATTTTGTTTCCGGGCCTCTTCCAAGATACCGGAAGGCACTTTCCCCATCACTGTTTGCCGATCAGCCCGTCCTTCACCGGTAAAGATCAGGTCGGCTCCCGTTATTCTCTTACCGAAGTCCAGCACGTCGAGCATCAGGCGGATACCCGGTTTCAACTCGGCATTCAGGAACGCAAGGAAACCTCCGCCCATTCCTCCGGCTGCCCCAGCTCCGGGGATATCCGAAATGTCTTTGCCAGTAGTCGACAGGATAACCCGTGAAAGTGCCTGCATACCGGTATCCAGTTCTTTGACCATCTTGGCATCGGCTCCCTTTTGCGAAGCGAATACGTAAGCCGCCCCGTCAGACCCGCAGAAGGGATTGCGTACATCGCAGGCAATCGTGAAGCGGGCCTCCTTTAAAGCCGGATGTACGGCAGATGTATCGATGGAGGCTACCTGCGACATGATCCTGCCTCCTGTCCCCAACAGATTTCCCTGCTTGTCCAGGAAACGAAACCCTAAGGCTTGCAGCATACCTAACCCTGCATCGTTGGTGGCACTGCCGCCTATGCCCACGATAAAGTGGCGGCAACCTTGTTCGAGGGCGTCAAGAATCAGTTCTCCCGTCCCGTAAGTAGTCGTCAGCATCGGATTCCTTTTGTCTTCGGGAACCAAAGGCAAGCCGTTGACGGCTGCCATCTCGATCAGAGCTGTTTGCCCGTCGCCCGAAATACCGTACCGTCCCTGCACGAGCTCCATCAAAGGACCGTGTGCCGGCAGGGTCCGGTATTTCCCTTTTGTTGCGGAGGTGAGTATGTCTAACATTCCTTCGCCTCCGTCGGCGATCGGAAACAGCAAGGTCTCGCAATCGGGAAAGATCGTTTTGATACCTTCCATTACTGCACTTCCGGCTTCTTCCGAGGTCAGGCAGCCTTTAAAAGAGTCGATGGCTATTATTGCTTTATTCATTTTATCCGTCTTATAATGCTTCAGATGGTTTGTGAGTTCAAATGTATCTAAAGTTTATGAGAAATGACGGATTTCCAGAGAGAAAACAAAGCAATAAATAGATGCTCATTGGGAACAATTAGGTTAAAAAGAATGTTCCTTAAATAGAATTCAACATAAAAACAACTGAAATATGAAAGCAAATATAGGATTGATCGGGCTTGCCGTGATGGGCGAGAACCTGGCGCTCAATATGGAGAGCAAAGGTTTCACGGTTGCCGTATATAACCGGAGCGTACCCGGCGAAGAGGGAGTCGTAGACCGTTTTATCAATGGCCGGGGCAAAAGCAAACGTTTTATCGGAACGCATTCGATCGAACAATTGGTCGACTCGGTGAAAAGTCCTCATATCATCATGATGATGGTCAAAGCGGGGCGTCCTGTAGACGAGCTGATCTCGCAATTGCTCCCTTTCCTTTCGTCGGGCGATGTAATTGTCGACGGAGGCAATTCTGACTTCCACGACACGGAACGTCGTGTGAAGGAGTTGGAAAAGAAAGGGATCTATTTCGTCGGAACCGGAATTTCGGGAGGCGAGGAAGGAGCCTTGCACGGCCCGTCCGTGATGCCCGGAGGTTCGGTGGAAGCTTGGCCGCTGGTGAAAGACATCTTGCAGGGAATTTCCGCCAAGTTGGACGATGGTTCGCCTTGCTGCGAGTGGATCGGAGCGGGGGGAGCCGGCCATTTTGTGAAGATGGTGCACAACGGCATCGAATATGGTGATATGCAGCTTATTTCTGAAGCCTATTCGCTGTTGAAAAACCGGAAAGGATTGGACAACGATGCGATGGCCGGCGTCTTTGACGAATGGAACGGAGGGGAATTGGATAGTTTCCTGATCGAGATAACCGCCAATATTCTGCGTTTTCGTGACGAAGACGGAAAACCGTTGCTCGACAAGATATTGGATATCGCCGGACAGAAGGGAACCGGCAAATGGAGCGCGATTGCAGCGATGGACGAGAATGATCCGCTGACGTTGATCACCGAAGCGGTTTACGCCCGCTTGCTCTCGGCCTTGTATCCCGAACGAATAAAGGCGGCAAGACTTTATAGTGGAAAGTTGAAAGTTGAAAGTGGAAAGTTATCAGACAACGCTCAACTTTCAACTTTCAACTTTCAACTTTCAATTGAAGACGTCCGTCAGGCACTATACGCAGCCAAGCTGATTTCCTATGCACAGGGATTCTCCTTGCTTCGCCACGCTTCCGAGCATTATGGTTGGGATTTGGATTACGGGACGATTGCCCGCATCTGGCGTAAGGGGTGTATCATCCGTTCCGTCTTCCTGCAAAAGATCACGGAGGCATACCGGAAGGACCCGGACTTGGAAAACCTGCTCTTCGATGACTTTTTCCACACTAAGATACAGGAGGCTCTTCCTGCCTGGCGCCGGGTTGTCGCCGAAGGTGCGCTGAGCGGTGTCGCCCTGCCTGCCATGAGTTCAGCTCTAAACTATTTTGATGGGTTGCGCACGCTGTATTCGGCAGCGAATATGATTCAGGCTCAACGCGACTATTTCGGCGCTCATACTTATGAACGTACCGATCGCGAACGTGGTCATTTCTTCCACACCAATTGGACTGGGGAAGGAGGCAATACGGTTTCGGGCACGTATAGCGTCTGATTCTACTGTTTTGGAACTTTCCGAAAACCTCAAAAATAGTTTTTGAAGCTTTCGTAGAGTTCCGCCATCCTCAAAAATGTTTTTTGAGGCTTTCAGAAAGTTCTGCCACCCTCAAAAATGATTTTTGAGGTTTTCGGAAAGTTCTGACACCCTCGAAAATGATTTTTTGGGCTTTCGGGAGTTCCGCTGCTTTAAAAAATGATTTTTGAGGCTTTCGGAAAGTTTTGACATCATTAAATTAAAAAAGCAAATGAAAACAGCAAGCAATCAATTATTAGTCATATTCGGAGCTTCCGGCGACCTGACGGGGCGGAAGCTCTTGCCTTCGCTCTATGAACTGCACGTTCGGGGACTCTTGCCGGAGCGCTTTTGTATCTTGGGGGCGGCCCGTACGGAATATTCCGACGATGAATACCGCACTTTCGAAAAGGCGCATATCCGGGAATCCCTAAAAAACAAAGAGGTGGACGATGCCGAACTGGACAGTTTCCTCCGCCGTGTCTTTTACCTTGCGTTCGATTCGACCAATTCCGCCGGATACCATAAACTGAAAGATCGTATCCATCAGTTACGGCAAGAGCAGCAGTTGCCGGACAAGATCATCTATTATCTTGCCACGCCGCCGGTGATGTACGAGTTGATCCCGACCTGCCTGAAAGAAAACGGGATGAATGTTGCCGGAAGCGAGGATGGCTGGCGCCGCGTGATTGTGGAGAAGCCTTTCGGAACGAGCCTCGAATCGGCCGAACGGCTGAACAA
>OAVD01001139.1_pt1 | contig 9794 bp, 7 predicted proteins | sample 1476351 | NCBI WGS metagenome assembly OAVD01 (sample SAMEA2580075, study PRJEB22360) | human gut metagenome | biome: human gut; feature: human-associated habitat; material: faeces | place: Denmark | collected 2008/2010 | reverse complement strand
TCGACCAGCGGACGGCCGGCTTCGGCGGCACGGTAGTTCATGGTGTACAAGTACGGCATCATCGCGTGGCGCAGACGCAGCGCGTCCACCATCGCGGCGCTCACGTCACGGTTGAAGTTCCACGGCTCCTTGCCGGAGAACGGCGAGTTGGACGAATGCAGTCGGTTGATCGGGCTGAACGCGCCGAGCTGGTACCAGCGGGCCTCCAGCTCTTCGTTGCGGTAGCCGAACATGTGGCCGCCGATGTCGTGGCTCCACCAGCCATACCCGATGTTGGAAGCGGTGGCGGTGAACTGCGGCTGGAAGGCGAGCGATTCCCAGGTCACGATCGTGTCTCCGGAGAAGCCGACCGGGTAGCGGTGGGAGCCGGGGCCGGCGTACCGGGAGAAGGTGAGCGGCCAGTTGCCACCGCGCCCTGAGTCGAGGTAGTGCATGTGGTTGAGCATCCACAGCGGGTCGAGACCCTTCTGGCGGGTCACGCCGCCCTGCTGCCAGTCCAGCCACCAGAAGTCGACACCTTCGGCCTCCATGCGGTGGTGCATGTCGAAATAGGCGTCCACGAAGTCCGGGTTGGTGAGGTCGAATTCCACGTTCTCCTCGGTGGCCGGGTCGATGCCGACGCGCTTGGCGACTTCGGGGTAGGCGTCCTCGAACGCGCGCACGCCGTCGCGCGGGTGGACGTTCAGTGTGGTGCGCAGGCCGCGCCGGTGCAGGTCGGCGAGGAAGGCCGGCGGGTCGGGGAACAGTTCGCGATTCCACGAGTAGCCGGTCCAGCCGGAACCGTACTTCGGGTCCACGTCGTCCACGCGATGCCAGTCCATGTCGATCACGGAGGTGGTGAACGGGATGCCCTCGCGCTTGAAGCGGTCCATCAGGGCCAGATAGCCGTCCTGCGTGTACCGGTAGTAGCGGCTCCACCAGTTGCCCATGGCGAAGCGCGGCAGGAGCGGCGTGGGGCCGGTCAGGCGATAGAAGTCGCGTACGGCCTCGATGTAGCGGTGGCCATAGCCGAAGAAGTACAAGTCCGTTTCGGCGGTGGCGCGCGGGGATACCCAGGTGCCGAACGGGTTCGCCTTGCCGTTCACCGTGTCGGTTTCGATGATGATGTTGGCGGCGGAATCGTCGATGACGGCCCAGCCATCGCGCGAGATCACGCCGTTGTCAAGCTCGATGGCGCCGTCCGCCTCGTCCAGCGTGCGGGCGGTGCCTTTGAGGTTGCCGCGCTGGGCGTCGCCGTAATGCCAGGTGTTGAACTGGGTGTCGGCCACGCCTTTGACGACCACGCTCAGGCCTTCCTTGCTGAACGGCTGCTGGTCGTAGACGATGGTCAGGGCCGCGGTGTCGATGATGACGCGGCCGTCACGCTCGGTGACGCGGCGTTCGACTGGGCTACCGAAATCGCGGTTCAGGACGGTCTGGGTCGGGCGGTTCTCGAATACGCCGGAATCGGACCATTCGAATCGCACGAGCGAATCGGTGATGAGTCCGATGCGCCAGTGCTCGCCGGACACCACATTGTCGGCGCGCATGGCCGGCGTGGCGTCGAGGCGGAAGTCCTGCGGATCGGGCGAGGTCGGAGACGACTGCTTGAGTTGTGGTGACTGTGCCATGGTTACCCCTTCTGTACGGTTATTCACGATGATACGAGTGATGCGGCCGCGGCTCCCCGGGACTGGTGGGAGACTGCGGCGCGGTTCGGATTCGGCCGAAACCGGCCGGGTTTACTTGCCAGAGCCGGTGGCGATGCCGGCGATGAACTGCTTCTGGAACACCAGGTAGACGATGACCACCGGGATGATGGTCACGGAGGTGGCGGCGAACAGTCCGCCGTAATCGGTGCCGTACTGGCCGGAGAACATCTTGAGGCCCACCGACAACAGCTGCTTGTCGTCATCGGTGATCATGAGGAACGGCCAGAGGTAGTCCTCCCAGTTCCACAGGAAGGTGAAGATGGCGAGCGCGGCGATGGAATTGCGGCTCATCGGCAGCACCACCTGGTGGAAGATGCGCCAGTCGCTGGCGCCGTCGAGGCGGACGGCGTGCGGGCGGAGCAGGGCATCCTCGGAGTTGTGACGTTGAACAGCACGGGGGCGTTCTTGTTGCCCTTGAGCGAGAGCGGGGTCTTGACCCAGTAGTCGCTCCAAGCCACCTGCGAGATCTTGAAGGTGACGTTCGGGTGGATCTTCTCGTACTCGTGGAGCATGGAGATCACCGGGTCAGTGCTTTCGTCGCCCCAGGACCAGTAGCCCAGTTCGATGGGCTGGCCGTCGTTGACCAAGTGGTTGGGGTCGTAGGTGATGGTGTCGCCCATGACGGCCAGGCCCTTGTCGGCCTGGGTGTCGACGACGCCTGACGAACCGCTCGAACTGCAACCGGTTGCAAGTGCCATAATGCTCACGGTTGCAGTCAGCGCGGCGAGAGATTTCTTGATCTTCATTATCTCCCTTACTTCCTCGCAAGCTCTAAGTGAACACGGTTCAGTATACGGGTGTCGAACTAGTTCGGCAACCCGGCTTTCTCAGCCATGCAAACCGTTACATTTGCAACCTGTTACATTCCAAAGCTATTGAGACCATATTGGTCTATATTTTCGGCGTGTCGCAATATCGCAACCCATTGCACTATGACTGTCGTAAAACGTACTGCAATGATTTACAATGAAGAGAAGTTTGTCACACCGTCAACTTTGAAAAACCGGGAGGGGCCATGAAAGCCAGCATCGAGGACGTCGCCAGGCAAGCAGGCGTCTCCACCGCCACGGTCTCCCGCGCGTTCTCCCGCCCTGACATGGTCTCCGCCAAAACGCGCGCCAAGGTGATGGAGGCCGCCCAACAACTCGACTTCTCGGTATCCCGCATGGCCGGCATCCTCAAATCGGGCCGCTCCCACCGCGTGGCGCTGCTGGTGGGCAGCAGCAAGCTCGACTGGTTCACCTCGCGCATCATCGAAGGCCTCAACGAAGTGCTGCGATCGGCCGGCTACGATCTGGTCATCCAACCGATCGGCGACGCGGGCGCGCGCGAGGAGTTCTTCGACGAACTGCCGGTGCGCGGCAACGCGGACGCGGTCATCGTCTCGTCGTTCGCCATCACCCCGGCCGAAATCAGGCGACTCAACACCACGCGGATCCCGCTCATCGGCATCAACACGGCCTCGCAGGGGTTCACCGCCTCCGTGGGCATCGACGACAAGGCCGGCATCCGGCTGATCGTGCGCCATCTGACCACGCTCGGCCACCGCAACCTGTTGTATTTGTACGAGACGTTCGATGCCACGATGGGCTTCAGCTCGCACAACCGCGTCACCGGATTCCTGGAGGCGTGCAGCGAACTGGACGGCGTGACCGGCCAGACGATGGACATGCAGGCCGGCGACGATCCGGTCGACGCCGCCCTCACCGCGCTGCTCGCGCGCGACGACGCCCCGACTGCCCTGTGCTTCCATCAGGATTCGCTGGCGATTCCGCTGTTCTTCCGCCTGCGCCAATGCGGCATGGCGATTCCGACCGACCTGTCCGTCACCGGATTCGACAACAGCACGTTCTCGGGCGAGGTGGGGCTGACCACCGTGCGCCAGAAGCCGTACGACATGGCCGTCGCCGCCGCGCGCAAGGCCCTGGACCTTATCGAGGGGCGCACCCTGGACCAGCCGCACGAGATCTTCCCCGTGCAACTGCTGGTACGCGACTCCACCGCCGCGCCGCGGGTGCGCGGCTGAGCGGGGCCGAATCAGTCGTTATTCGGGCCGCTGTTGTCGGACTGGGCTTTGCCGTTCCTGCGAGCTATCGCCATGAACGTGACGCCGACGATGACGGGCAGGAGGATGGCGGCGAGCGTTGCGGCGCGGCGGATGGCATCGGACGTTGCCTTTCCGGACTTGGCGTCGCCTGACTTGGCGGACGCTGCGGAATCGGCGGACTTGGCGGCGGTGTCATCGCCCTTATGCGGTGTTTCGCCGGTGAACCAGGCGGGATCGGACGGATCGTATTTCCGGGTGCCGGCCCAGTTTGCGGGCGTCGCGCCGGCGTATAGGGCGACGGCCGAGCCCTTGGCCACGGTGGCGGTGAAGGTGCCGGCCACGGCGTTGCGGAAGCCGATCATGCCGCGGATGGCGGTCCAGCGTTGCGCGCAGTGCCAGGTGCCGGCGGTTTCGATGCCGTCGGTCGGACAGGTCATGTCCGGCACGGAGGTGCGGGTGGCGCCGGGAGCGCCGTCGTCGACGCCGGCGTAGTAGTAGCCGGAGAAGATGTGCGGCTGGCCGTAATCGTAGGCGAGCATGAAGGCGTTGGCGAGCAGGTAGCTGGTGCCGTCACGGGTGGTGAGCGAGGAGCCGTTGCGCTCGGTGTCCCAGTTGGTCACCCATACGGCCGCCTTATCGGAATCCACCCAGGTCGGTCCGCCGATGGCGTCCAGGCCATCCGAACGAATCGATGCAGGCCGGCTTCGACATGGACCTCTACCTCGACTGGCGCCGGGACGGCCACCCGAACGGCTACAACCTGTTGCTGCGCAATACCGACACGCCTATGGAGCACGAAGGCGATTCCAGTTATTTCAACGCCGATTCAGGTGCCTCAATCGCCTCATTCCTCACGGAATACCTGCCGGACGAGCTCTCTTCCGACGCCGACGTGCTGCTCAGTCTTGGTGAACCGGCCGTGAGCGGCGGGCAGCTGACGCTCTCCCCGCAATCGTTCGTCGTGTTTGGTTAAACCCGTTCGACCTCACCTCCGCCGGCGAGGCTGTCGGCAAAGTCGACTGGGGATAGTCAACGGGCCATCACGACAAACACCAACACCTCTAGCCTCGTCCAACTCACCGAATGTATTGCAATCGTTGTCAATATGAGTTACGGTAGAGGCAGAACAGCTCGAACATTGGTCTGTCAGGTTGCCGGAACCTCAACGCAGAGCGGCCCTCGAACAGCAATGCAAACGACTAGCAGTACCCGATTTGCAAGCAAGGAGTCATCATGACCGACGCATACGGCAACGACGCAGCAACCAGCACCGGCACCATCGCAGACACCACCAACAACGCCGCTTCCGGTGCCCCGCAGCGCGCGGAAAGCACGGAACGACTCGCCCGCCCGCTCATCAAGCTCGCCAAAGCCTGCGGACTTGCCACCTCATTCATCGACCAGCTCGGCACCTACACCGAAATCAGCGACGCGGCCTTGGTCGCCGTACTCAAGGCCCTCGACGTGGACGCATCCAGCGACGAGGCCATCGTACGCTCCATGACCCAACTTGAGGTGGAAAACAGCAAACGTTTGCTCCCCTCCACCATCGTCGCCACCACCGGCAAACCGACCGGCATCACCCTGAACTGCTCGTCGGACGCGGACATCACCGCCTCCATCGAACTGGAGGACGGCACCGCGTTTGGCCACTTTGCCCTGCTGCCGAACCTCAATTCCGGCAAGCCGGACTTGACCATCGCACCCGACCTGCCGATGGGTTACCACACGCTGACCGTCACGGTTGACGGACGCGAGGGCAAGGCGGCCATCATCGCCGCCCCCGCGCGCATTCCCGTGCCGGAGGCGGTCGCCGAGCACCAGCGGTGGGGCTGGATGACGCAGATGTATTCCGTGCGGTCCCGCGAATCGTGGGGCATCGGCGATTACGGCGATCTGAAGCGTCTTTTGGCAGATGCCGCCGAGAAGTCCAAGGCCGACTTCATGCTCATCAATCCGATTCACGCCGGCGCGCCGATTCCGCCGCTTGAGCCATCGCCGTATCTACCGGAATCGCGCCGATTCCTCAACGTGACGTACATCCGGCCGCAGGATATCCCCGAATATGCCACACTGCCGGCCGACGTGCGCGCGCAGGTGGATGCGCTGCATGATTCGGTGGCCGCGCGCAACGACGAATCGACCCCGATGGACATCAACGCGGCGTGGGAGGCCAAGCGCCCGGCGCTGCGCCTGATCTTCGAAGCGGGCCGCAACAACAAGCGCGAGCTCGAATTCGAGCATTTCAAGACCACCGCCGGCCCGGACCTCGATTCCTTCGCCACATGGTGCCTGTGCTTCGAGGTATGGGGCGCGCCGTGGGGCGAGAACCGTTGGTTCTTCGAGAAGACCATCGACGACCCGGCCGTGCGCCAGCTCGTCGAGGAGCACCACGACCTGTTCGAGTTCAACCGCTGGCTGCAGTGGATCGCTGCCGAGCAGGTGAACGCCGCGCAGCAGGAGGCGCTGGACCACGGCATGACGCTGGGGCTGATGCAGGACATGGCCGTGGGCGTGCACGGGCTCGGCGCGGATGCCTGGGCCAATCCGGAACGCTTCGCCTCAGGTGGCGTCACGGTCGGCTGCCCGCCGGACTTCTATAACCAGCAGGGCCAGGATTGGGGCCAGCCACCGTTCAGCCCGCGCTACCTGGAGGCCACCGGCTACCAGGTGTACCGCGAGATGGTGCATTCGATGTACGAGCACGCGGGCGCGGTGCGCATCGACCATGTGCTGGGCTTGTTCCGCCTGTGGTGGATTCCGCAGGGGCTCGGTGCCCGCAACGGCGCATACGTGACGTACAACCACGAGGCGATGTTGGGAGTACTGGCCATCGAGGCCACGCGCGCCGGAGGCATGGTGGTTGGCGAGGATCTGGGCACCGTACCGGATTACGTGCGCCGCATTCTGGCCGATCACGGCGTGCTCGGCACTGACGTGGAATGGTTCAACCGCGTGGACGATTCGCCGAACGCCGGCGACCCGTACCGCGCACCCAAGGACTATCGCAAACAGGCATTGGCCTCGGTGACCACGCACGATCTGCCACCCACCGCCGGCTACCTGAACTTCGCACACGTCAAGCTGCGCGAGGAGCTGCATCTCCTGAGCGAGCCGGTGGAGGCATTCGCCGCCTCGGCGATGGCCGAGCGCACGGCCATGATGAACCGTCTGGTGGAGAACGGCTATATCTCGCAGACCGTGGCGGATGATGTGGAAGGCCATGTGCAGGAAATCGTGGAAGCGATGCACGCCATGCTCACCGATACGCCGTCGCTGCTGCTGCAGGCAGCGCTGGTGGACGGCGTGGGCGAATGCCGCTCCCAGAATCAGCCGGGCACTTCCAGAGAGTATTCGAACTGGCGCGTGCCGCTGGCGGACAGCTCAGGCCACGTGGTACATACCGACGAGGTCTTCGACCTGCCACGCGTGCAGTCCCTAGCCGCCGTGATGCGCCGAGAGAAGCGGTGATCGATTCCGGCAATGGGAAATTGGTCTAAATCAGCCCCTCGTAATCGAGATAGCCGAAGACGACGACTTGTTATGGGCATGTTATCGTTGTCATGACAATGATTGTTCGCGACGGCGAAGGAGCGACGGCATATGACCAAGGCAAGCATTCAAGCGGTGGCCCGCGAGGCCGGCGTTTCCGTATCCACGGTGTCCCGAACCTTCGCCAAGCCGGATCTAGTGCTTCCAGAGACTCGAGACCGAGTGATGACCGCGGCCGAAAAGCTCGACTACTCCGTCTCTCGCTCGGCCGCCGCACTGAAGTCCGGCCAGTCGTTCCGCATTGCGCTGCTGGCCAGCGAGACCATCACCACCTGGTTCAATGCAAACATCTTCGCCGGCCTTGACTCGGCGCTGCGCCCCTCCGGCTACGACACTGTGCCCTACCCCATGCGCAACGCCGCCGAGCGCCATGACTTCTTTGCGGATTTGCCCGTGCGACGCAATGCGGATGCGGTGATTGTCAGCTCCTTCGACATTGAGCCGGCTGAAGTGGAGCGACTGAAGCATATGCACGTGCCGATTGTCGGCATCAACATTCCCTCCACCGATGGGTTCGACGCAGGCGTGAGCATTGACGATTACGCCGCCACACGTTCGGCCATCGAGCACCTGATTGCACTCGGCCACCGGCATATCGCATTCGTCGGCAGCGCACCGACCGAAACCAATATGCGCTACAGTGCCGAGGCTCGCCTGCAGGGCGTCATCGACGCTACTGCCGCCCATCCGGGGATCGAACTAACGCCTCTGAGCATTCAACGCGGTCTTGGCGAAAGCAACGCGGCATTGAACGCCGTACTGAACGCCTCCCCCAGCATCACCGCCTTCTGTTTTGAGGATGATGAAATGGCCGCACCCGTGCTGTATCGCCTGCGTCAATACGGGCGGCGGGTACCTCAGGACATCTCCATCATCGGCTTCGACGATTCCACCCTGTCCGCCGCCGTGGGACTGACCACACTGCATCAGGACCCGTTCGCAATGGGCGTGGCCGCCGGGCACATGGTATTGGATGCCATTGCGGGCAAGTCAATCGAACCGGCATTCGTACGGCCGGACACTCCGCTGATACTGCGCGAAACCACCGCGCCGCCTGCCGCAACAGCAGCGTCCGCGCAGGCGTGACTACGTTACCATCGCAAAACGCCGATAAATCGACTTTTGCATGCGTAATTCACATGATATCGTTGTCATCATCAATACAACGGTTGGGTCTTCACACAGCAGTTCGAGCACAACCGGAACAACCCAACCACAACGCACCCGGAACAGGAAGGAATCGGCATGACCGCCAACAACCTCAATGACGACTGGTGGAAGCAGGCCGTCGTCTACCAGATCTACCCGCGCAGCTTCAAGGACGTCAACGGCGACGGACTCGGCGACATCGCCGGCGTCACCGAGAAGATGGACTACCTGAAGAACCTCGGCGTCGACGCGATCTGGCTCTCCCCGTTCTACCCCTCGGATCTGGCGGACGGCGGCTACGACGTGATCGACTACCGCAACGTCGACCCGCGCCTAGGCACCATGGACGACTTCGACGCGATGGCCGAGGCCGCGCACGAGGCCGGCATCAAAGTGATCGTGGACATCGTGCCCAACCACACCGCCGACAAGCACGTGTTCTTCAAGGAAGCCCTCGCCTCCGAACCTGGCTCCCCCGCACGCGATCGCTATATCTTCCGTGACGGCCGCGGCGAGCACGGCGAACTGCCGCCGAACGACTGGCAGTCCTTCTTCGGCGGCCCGGCCTGGGCGCGCGTGCCCGACGGCCAGTGGTACCTGCATCTGTTCGACAAGGCGCAGCCGGACGTCAACTGGAAGAATCCGGACATCCACGAGGAGTTCAAGAAGACCCTACGTTTCTGGTCCGACCACGGCACCGACGGCTTCCGCATCGACGTGGCGCACGGCCTGGCCAAGGATCTCGAATCCAAGCCGTTGGAAGAGCTCGGCCGCGAATACAGCGTGGTCGGCGTGCTGAATCATGACTTCAGCCACCCGCTGTTCGACCGTCGTGAGGTGCACGACATCTACCGCGAGTGGCGCAAGGTGTTCAACGAATACAACCCGCCGCGCTTTGCCGTGGCCGAGGCGTGGGTGGTGCCTGAGCACCAGCACCTGTACGCTTCGATGGACGAGCTGGGCCAGTCCTTCAACTTCGACTTCGCGCAGGCCAACTGGTATGCCGACGAGTTCCGCAAGGCCATCGCCGCGGGTCTTAAGGCGGCGGCCGAAACCGGCGGCTCCACCACCACGTGGGTCATGAACAATCACGACGTGCCGCGCAGCCCCTCCCGCTACGGTCTGCCGCAGGTCAAGGGCGCGCCCTACCACCAGCTGCCGCACGACTGGCTGCTGCGCAACGGCACCACATATCCCGAAGACCGCGAGCTCGGCACCCGCCGTGCCCGTGCCGCCGCGCTGATGGAGCTTGGTCTGCCCGGCGCCGCCTATATTTATCAGGGCGAGGAGCTGGGTCTGTTTGAGGTGGCCGATATTCCGTGGGATCGACTGGAGGATCCGACCGCTTTCCACAC
>OAVD01001131.1_pt1 | contig 9843 bp, 8 predicted proteins | sample 1476351 | NCBI WGS metagenome assembly OAVD01 (sample SAMEA2580075, study PRJEB22360) | human gut metagenome | biome: human gut; feature: human-associated habitat; material: faeces | place: Denmark | collected 2008/2010 | reverse complement strand
TAGTTTCATCCGGTAATGTCGGCTGGCGCCGTAAGGCGTGCCGCCGCTTTGGGTATTGCTGAGCGCGGACTCGGTATATGGAATGCCGCTGATGACCATGCCGTGGTGCAGCAGGGGCAGCATCATGGTCAGCAGGGTGCTTTCTTGGCCGCCGTGCAGCGAAGATGTGCTGGTGAATACGGTGGCAGGCTTGCCGACGAGTTCTGCGCCGAGCCAAAGGGGAATGGTGCCGTCGATAAAGTATTTCATCGCGGCGGCCATATTGCCGAAACGTGTCGGGCTGCCGAGCGCGAGGCCGGCGCAGTTTTTGAGGTCGTCGGCAGTCGCGTATGGCGCGCCTTCGTCGGGAATGTCTTTTTCAACGGCTTCGCAAACGGTGGAAACTTTGGGAACGGTACGCAATATGGCTTCGCAACCGTCCACGCTTTCGATACCGCGTGCGATTTGGCGGGCAAGGTTGCGCGTGCTGCCATTTTGGGAATAAAAGAGGACGAGGATTTTCAGGGGATTTGGGTTCATTTGGGATTTCCGTTACAATGCTGTCAGGTTTCAGACGGCCTTTTAAATACTCGGGCCGTCTGAAAAGAAGAAATTTCAATTTAAAAGTGGGAAAAGGTTATGCCGTTTTCGCAATGGTGGCAAGGTTTTTTAAAGAGTAAAGGCGTGGCGTTCGCTTGGTTTGTCGTGCGCCGTTTTGATGAGGAGCGTGTGCCGCAGGTGGCGGCAAGCATGACGTTTACAACGCTTTTGGCTTTGGTGCCCGTGTTGACGGTGATGGTCGTCATCGCTTCTGCCTTCCCCGTTTTCGACCAATGGTCGGGGGAATTTGTCTCTTTTATCAACCGCACCATTGTGCCGCAGGGCGCGGATATGGTGTTCGACTACATCAATGCGTTCCGCGATAAGGCCACCAACCTGACGGCGATCGGCAGTGTGATGTTGGTCGTAACCTCGCTGATGCTGATTCGGACGATAGACAATGCGTTCAACCGGATTTGGCGCGTCAATTCGCAACGGCCTTGGATGATGCAGTTTTTGGTGTATTGGGCGTTGCTGACGTTTGGGCCTTTGTCTTTGGGCGTGGGCTTGTCGGTCGTGATCGGTCAGGTGCAAGTAGTGGGCGGCTCGGAATGGCTGAGGGTTATCACTACGGTTTCATTTATTACGGCGCTGCTGTGGGGCTTGTACCGCTTTGTGCCCAACCGTTTCGTACCGGCCAGCCATGCTTTGGTCGGCGCGGCCGTAACGGCGTTTTGCTTGGAAACGGCACGCTTTTTGTTCGCTTGGTACATGGGCAACTTTGACGGCTACAAATCAATTTACGGCGCATTTGCCGCGGTACCTTTTTTCCTGTTGTGGCTCAACCTGTTATGGACGCTGGTATTGGGCGGCGCGGTCTTGACCTCGTCCCTGTCCTACTGGCGCGGCGAAGCGTTCCGCCGCAGTTTGGATGCGCGCGGCCGCTTTGACGATGTATTGAAAATCCTGCTGCTGCTCGATTCTGCCCAACAAAACGGCAAGGCGTTGCCGGTGCAGGAGTTCAGACGGCATATCAATATGGGCTTTGACGAATTGGGCGAACTTTTGGAAAAACTGGCGCGACACGGCTATGTCTATTCCGGCCGCCAAGGCTGGGTCTTGAAAACGGGGGCGGAGTCCATCGACTTGGCGGAGCTGTTCAAACTCTTTGTCTACCGTCCGCAAACGCTCAACAAAGACAAAGTCAATCAAACGGTTGACCACATCATGCAGCCCTGCTTGGAAACCTTGAACATGACGCTTGCCGAGTTCGGCGCCCATACAAAAAAACAATCCTCTTAGACCTGACGCCGTCTGAAAGCAAAAATATCAAGTTTCAGACAGCCTTTGCTATAATCGGCACACTACTGAATACAATATTCAACCTACAAGGAAAAATAGATGAAAACACCAGCCCTACTCTCTCTGCTCGGTTTGATTCCATCTGCCGCCTTTGCCGCCCACGGCGTAGGCCTCGGCCAACCGCCCAAATATCCGGCCAACTTCACTGCTTTCGAATACGTCAATCCCAACGCCCCCAAAGGCGGCACATTTACCACGCCTTTCCTCGGTGCTTTTGACACGCTCAACCCCTTTACCCTCAAAGGCAACCACGAATACGGCATCAGCATGCTGACGCTCGACACCCTGACCGAGCAAAGCATGGACGAACCTTACGCCGTTTACGGCCTGATTGCCGAAGACATCGCCCTGGCGCCGGACGGTCTTTCCGTTACCTTCAAAATCAACCCCAAAGCCAAATTCCACAACGGCGACCCCGTTTTGGCCAAAGACGTTGCCGCTTCATTTAACATCCTGACCAAAGACAAAGCCGCCGCCCCCATGTACCACTTCTACTGGAGCGACGTAGCCAAAGTAGAAACGCCCAACGACCGCACCGTCGTATTCCGCTTCAAGCAGCGTAACTCAGAATTGCACATGATTCTCGGCAGCCTGCCCGTCTTCTCGCATAAAAGCTATCCAAAAGGCCTGGCCGCCGCGCCCAACAGCCTGCCCATCGGCTCCGGCCCCTACCGTTTTGCCAAAGCTGAAAACGGCCGCATCAGCGAGTTTGTCCGCGACAAAAACTACTGGGCGCAAAACCTGCCCGTGCGCAAAGGCCGCTACAATTACGACCACATCCGCATCAAATACGTCAAAGACGAAGTTGTCCGCATTGAAGGGTTAAAAGGCGGCCAATATGACTTTGTACAAGAAAACGTCGCCCGCAACTGGGCGCGCGCCTACTCCGACGAAGTCCTCAAAAAACGCAACCTGTCCAAACACGAATGGCTGCAAAACAGCACCGCAGGCATGCAAGGCTTCGTCATCAATATGCGCCACAAGCCCTTGGACAATATTTACGTCCGCCGCGCCTTGATTGAAAGCTTCGACTACGAAAGCGTCAACAGCCGCATCTTCTACGGCGCATACCGCCGCACCGACAGCTTCTTCACCAACAGCACCATGGCCGCAACTGGCAAGCCCGACCGTGCAGAAACCGCATTGCTCAAATCATTGGGCACCAAGCTGCCCGATGGCGTATTGGATCAAGACGTCCCTATGCCGCCGGTTACCGACCCCAAACTGGGCGTGCGCCCGAACCTGCTCAAAGCACGCGCCCTGCTTGAAAAAGGCGGCTACCAATACAAAAACGGCAAAGCAGTCGACAAACAAGGCAAACCGCTGACCTTTGAATTCCTCGCCCCCAGCAAAAACTACGAACGCATTACCGCCAAATGGCAGCGCGACCTCGCCAAAATCGGCATTACCATGAACGTGCGCACCGCCGATTCCGCCGTGTACCAAAAACGCATGAACGACTTCGATTTTGACGTAACCACCGGCTACTACGGCAACAGCGAAAGCCCCGGCAACGAGCAATACGACTACTTCAGCTGCGCCGCCGCCAAAACCGAAGGCAGCCGCAACCTGTCCGGCGTCTGCCATCCCGCGGTCGAAAAACTGCTGACCCATTTCAACAGCTTTACCAACCGCCAAGAGCTGCAAACCACCTCGCGCGCGCTCGACCGACTGATCCGCCACCAATACACCATCGTTCCAAACTGGTTCGCCGACCGCTACCGCGTCGTGTACCGTAACGATGTAGGCATTCCGTCCAAGCTGCCGAAATACTACGACCCCATTACCTTCGCCATGACCGCAGGCTGGAAGAAAAAGTAGTCGCATTTCGACAACACGTCCAAGCGTCTGACAAGCCCTTGGCGTGTAGTCCTAAGCATAGAATCATAAAACCTAGTTGTTTGTTTAAAAACAATCAATCGGCTGATTCAACACAAACATAAAAGAAAAAACAACTTAAAGCCAAATCAAAGGCCGTCTGAAACATCCGTCAGCAAAATCATCTGCAACGGAACATTTCAGACGGCCTTTTCGTCTTTTTTCAATCCAGTTTCACAACCGAAGCAAAATCTCGAAAATGAACAAAAAATTGCAAAACAATGCCCTCAAATTTTACAAAACCGTGTACACTGCAAGGTAAGAGTTTGAATTATAAGGTTAATCTTAATAAAAACTACAATCATCCAAATTTAACCTAAATCAAGCATTCATATAACAGACAAAAGGAACAATAATATGGAAATCAAGCGTCTCTCTACCATTCTCAAACTGATTGCCAACCCCGAACGCATGGCCATCCTTTTCCTGCTGCTCGACGGCGACCGCAGCATTACCGAACTGGCACAGGCGCTCGATTCCTCCCCGACCGGCATCGCCAACCACCTCGCACGCCTGCGTACCGAAGGCATCATCGATTTCACGCGCTACCACCGCATCATCGAATACCGCCTTATCTCCGAAGAAGCCGCCACCATCCTCAATACCCTGCGCACACTCAAAGACCAAGCCGAATAAACAAATTATTCCACATCACAACAACAAGGCCGTCTGAAACATCAGCTTTCAGACGGCCTGCCCCTTTCAGCCCATATCGAAAAATAAACCAATCCGCTATACAATACCGCCCATGCCCACAGGCGCCATCGGCCGCCTTCCCACCCAACAGCACACACGGAAACATCATGAAAATCGCCACTTGGAACGTCAATTCCCTCAACGTCCGCCTGCCCCAAGTACAAAACTGGCTGGCCGACCACCAAGCCGACATACTCGCCTTACAAGAACTCAAACTCGACCAAGACAAATTCCCGGCCGCCGCCCTACAAATGATGGGCTGGCACTGCGTCTGGAGCGGCCAAAAAACCTACAACGGCGTCGCCATCATCAGCCGCAACGAACCGCAAGACGTACATTGCGGCCTGCCCGCCCTCCCCGACGACCCGCAACGCCGCGTCATCGCCGCCACCATCAACGGCGTACGCGTCATCAACGTCTATTGCGTCAACGGCGAAGCCCTGGACAGCCCCAAATTCCAATACAAAGAACAATGGTTTGCCGCACTGACCGAGTTCGTCCGCGCCGAAATGGCCGCCCACCCCAAACTCGTACTGCTCGGCGACTTCAACATCGCCCCGGCCGATGCCGACTGCTACGACCCCGAAAAATGGCATGAAAAAATCCATTGCTCCTCCATCGAAAGACGATGGTTTAAAAACCTGCTCGACCTCGGTCTGACCGACAGCCTACGCAAAATCCACCCCGAAGGCACGTTCTACACATGGTTCGACTACCGCGGCGCCATGTTCCAACGCAAACTCGGCCTGCGCATCGACCACATCCTCACCAGCCCCGAACTTGCCGCCACCCTTACCGACGTCACCGTCGACCTAGAAACCCGCGCCCAAGAACGCCCCAGCGACCATGCACCGGTTATTGCAGAGTTTGACTGTTAGATTTTGAAGCAATATAAACAATAAGGCCGTCTGAAAATTGAATTTCAGACGGCCTTTATTCTAAAAGTTTTCAGACGACGTTTGAGATTGTCTAAAAGTTTGAAACAATGGTTTGAACACCAAAACACGTGTGCGTGCGTACCGCACACACCCTGCACGTTGGCTTTGAAGTTTCGCGTAATTCACAGGTAGGGGGTCGACGGTGGGGGGTGGGGGCCCCAGCCACCCACGCGGTTGGAGAGGATATAGGCTACGGCTTGCTACATGTCTTGTTGTAATTTGTGGAGTTCTTCCAAATAAATATCTTCCATAATATTTTTCATATCTAACACACCATCGTGAATATCTTCATGGGTATCATTTTGAATCCAATAAATGTCTACTAATTCTGTTGGACGATACATACCATATTTTTCTAATTTCATGCCTGATTTATCATTCTTCCGTAACTCACTCAATAAATGATCGCTAGATGCTCTTCCATGTAAGTTTCTATCATCTTGAATGCTGATATATCCCCTATCTTTCAAAATATCTAATAAATATTCAATGTTCATTTGTTATCTCCAAAGTTGCTGTGTTAATAAAATATTTAATCTGTGCTTGCTATGCGTTATTATATTCTTTGCCTGAAATGAAACAAAGGTCGTCTGAAAACGGATTCATGGTTTTCAGACGACCTTTTTACCCTTTTAATTATGTGTTGCTTGAGCAAAATGTAGTTTCCCGTAGGTCGGATTCTCGAATCCGACATTTATGCACCATCACAACCATTAAACATTTCCGTGATAACAACCATTGTGTCGGATACAAGTATTCGACCTACGCTTGCTAGATCAAACCATAATATTTTGAAATTGCATTGGTTAATACACCTGCAATGGTACCTACTGAAACGTCAAGCGCGCCACTAGAAGCCTTTGTAATAATGCTACCAATCCAAGCACTTACTTTTTCTCCAAAATTTTTATCTGTTGGCTGCCCATCTTCGTTAATCGCATTTTGTAAATTTTCCAATTCAGCAGATGGAATACCGTGTTTTGATAAAAAATCAGCGAGCTCATTGAAATTTCCTTGTCCAATATGAATGCCATCTTGAATATTTTGCTGTATATTTCCTCCTGAAATACTGCCAATAATTCCCTGCATATTTTGAATGTTGAAGTGATTGCTCATTGCTTGTTCCTTTTTTATCATATCACTAGGGCATCTAGATAAATGCTCTTGTATTTTAATTAACAGACTTTCTAATTTTTCAATACAATCAAATTCCGATAAAGATTGAATAATCCTACTTTGTAATTTAATGTGCAATGGCGGAGAAACAGTAATAGGTTGTTTAATTTTAAAATCTCGAGTTACTAACTCTTTTCCAAATCTAGTTATGTAAATACTACAAACATTATTCGCTTTAAGAGAATCTAACTTTTCAATTTCATTAACTAATTTTTCTAGATATGGATTTAATTCTCCAATATTAAAAGCGTAAATTAATGACATTACTTTATCTTTTAGTTGTAAAAAAATTCTGTATACTTTTTCACTTTCTTCCATAAATAATAATAAATTTATTGAGTAAAAAATTCCTAATCTCTTTATCAGAATACTCAACCCAATCTCCAATACTACCTTCTCTAGAAAAATAATTAGAAGCATACTGTTGAAATAATTCCATTGATGGATGAAGTTGGATTCCCCATTCTGTACTAAAATACGCATTCTTTGGGGGTTCTTTAAAGTCTTTATAATATACGTTGCATTGATAGCCCAAAATAGAACCAGACCAAGACTTATCTATTTCTTCTATTTTTGAAAGTATTAAATCCACTACTTTACTGTCGTAATTTTTATACTGGTCTAACTCTTTAATTATTTCATTTAAACCAAGAGTTACTTTATCCATAATAGTTTTCCTAAATTAAAATTGTTACAATTACTTTTAACTAGATAATTTCAATTAGATTAATCTCACTCCGCCCCAAACAACAGGCTTTCCTTAATATTCCGAATCCTATCCCTTAACACAGCCGCCTCTTCAAACTGCAAATCCCTAGCCGCCTGCTGCATGGCTTTTTCCAGTTTGGCGATTTCTTTAATCGCGTCTTCCTCGTTGTGGATTTCGCCGACTTTAACCTTATTTTTGCCTTTCAGACGACCTTTGCCGCCGTCTTCTTCATGGTACACGCCGTCGATGATGTCTTTTACCTGTTTTTTAATCTGTTGCGGCACAATGCCGTGTTCTTCGTTGAATTTCATCTGTTTTTCACGGCGGCGTTCGGTTTCGTCGATAGCGGCTTTCATGGAGTCGGTGATTTTGTCGGCGTACAAAATCGCGACGCCGTTCACGTTGCGCGCGGCGCGGCCTATGGTTTGAATCAGGCTGCGGTGGGAGCGCAGGAAGCCTTCTTTGTCGGCGTCGAGGATGGCGACAAGGGAGACTTCGGGGATATCGAGGCCTTCGCGCAAGAGGTTGATGCCGACGAGTACGTCAAACAGTCCGAGCCGCAAATCTCTAATAATTTCAACGCGCTCGACGGTGTCGATGTCGCTGTGCAGGTAGCGCACTTTGATGCCGAGTTCGCTGTAATAGTCGGTGAGTTGCTCCGCCATGCGTTTGGTGAGGGTGGTAACGAGCACGCGTTCGCCTTTTTGGATGCGGTCGTTGATTTCGCTCATTAAGTCATCGACTTGGGTGGCGACGGGGCGGATGATGATTTGGGGATCGACCAGCCCTGTGGGGCGGACGACTTGTTCGACCACTTGTCCAGCGTGTTCTTCTTCGTATTTGGCGGGGGTGGCGGAAACGAAGACGGTTTGCGGCATGACTTTTTCAAATTCGTGGAATTTGAGCGGGCGGTTGTCACGGGCAGAAGGCAGGCGGAAGCCGTAGTCGACGAGGTTTTGCTTGCGCGATGCGTCGCCTTTGTACATGCCGCCGATTTGGGTAACGGTAACGTGGCTTTCGTCGATGAACATGATGGCGTTGTCGGGCAGGTAGTCCATCAGCGTGGGCGGTGGTTCGCCTTCTTTTTTGCCGGAGAAGTGGCGGGAGTAGTTTTCGATGCCTTTGCAGAAGCCCATTTCGTAGAGCATTTCGAGATCGAAGCGGGTGCGCTGTTCGATGCGTTGTTGTTCGACGGGGCGTTGTTCGTGGGCGAAAAATTCGATGCGTTCGCGCAGTTCTTCTTTGATGGACTCGCAGGCGCGCAATACGGTGTCGCGCGGGGTAACGTAGTGGCTGGACGGGAAGACGGTGTAGCGGCCGACGCGCTGGATAAGGCTACCTGAAAGCGGGTCGAACATATCGAGGCGGTCGATTTCGTCGTCAAACAGGCTGATGCGCAAGGCGTTTTCGGAGCTTTCGGCGGGGTAGACGTCAATCACGTCGCCGCGTACGCGGAAGCTGCCGCGTTTGAAGTCCAAATCGCCGCGCTCGTACTGCATGGAAACGAGCGTGGCGATGATGTCGCGCTGCTCGATGGTGTCGCCTTCTTTGACGGACAACACCATTTGTTGATATTCGGTCGGGTCGCCGATACCGTAAATGGCGGACACGGTGGCGACGATAATCACGTCATTGCGCGTCATCAGGTTTTTGGTGGCGGAAAGGCGCATTTGCTCGATGTGTTCGTTGATCGCGCTGTCTTTTTCGATGAACAAGTCGCGGCTGGGCACATAGGCTTCGGGTTGGTAATAGTCGTAGTAGGAGACGAAATATTCCACCGCGTTTTCGGGGAAAAACTCGCGCATTTCGGCGTAGAGTTGGGCGGCAAGGGTTTTGTTGTGCGCCATGATGATGGCGGGACGGCCGCTTTGGGCGATGACGTTCGCCATGGTGTAGGTTTTGCCCGAACCGGTTACGCCGAGAAGGGTTTGGTAGGCAAGGCCGTCTGAAAGTCCTTCGAGCAGGCCGGCAATGGCGGTGGGCTGGTCGCCTGCGGGCGGAAAGGGTTGGTGGAGTTTGAAGGGGGAATTTGGGTATTGGATGACTTCCATAAGACGGCCTGTTTTATGTTCAGGAAAAAAGAAGATTATAACAAAGGGCCGTCTGAAAATTGATAGTGTGCCAATCTGATAAGACTAAATATTTCTTCTCCTTCCTTAGCTAACTGAGGTTGGTTGTGTTAGCTGGACAATTAAACTACCCTCTCCCGGGACGTGCCTGAGCACGTCCTTTTTCTTTATCCGCTTCCTCCCTTTCGATCAGATTTCTACCCCGTAAAAGGCTTACACTCCGCATCATTGCCCTTAAATATCTCCTCACCGTCCGTACAGCTACCCTTCACCTTCATCTTCGTGCACACCACCGCCGTCAACGACTCGTTCAAGCGTAATACCCTGGGTTCCGCCTCCCTGTCCAGCGCCACCGCCTTCAGGGTAAACTTCCCTTCCAGGATCCCCTTAGCCTGGCCACTCATCCTGATACAGAAACCACCCGCTTCCTTCACCGGCAGCTCCGGCCACTTCGTCGACGTCAGCTTAAAGCTACCCTTTTTCGTGTAGAACTGCT
>OAVD01001130.1_pt1 | contig 9884 bp, 8 predicted proteins | sample 1476351 | NCBI WGS metagenome assembly OAVD01 (sample SAMEA2580075, study PRJEB22360) | human gut metagenome | biome: human gut; feature: human-associated habitat; material: faeces | place: Denmark | collected 2008/2010 | reverse complement strand
GCGGCCTGAACAATCGCAAGTGTCCGGCGAGGGGGCGGCTTTGTAAAGCCGTTTGTCTCCACCCGCGTAGCGGGTGGTTTAAAGCTGGCCGCTGCGCGGCCAGCAGACTAAAGTCTTGAATGCAACAAAAGCGCGGCCTAAAAGGCCGCGCACCATCTTTAATTCAGATTAATTATTGTTCGTTGTGACATCGCCGAGCCCGCAGGGCGGAGAGCAAGCTCCCTCCCGGCGCACTCCGCAGGACGCAAGAAGCCCTCGCCGCACGAAGTGCGCAGCGAGGGCTTCTTGCATGTCCGAGGACGCGCCGGGAGGGAGCTTGCTCTCTGCCCGGACAGGAAAGGCTAATTACGCGACGGTGTAAACCCAGTTGTGCTTGTCCTCGACAGCACCGGACTGGATACCAGTCAGGGTCTCGCGAAGCTTCTTCATCACGGGACCGATCTCGGTGTAGCCAGCCGGGAAGGTCACGGTCTCGTCGGCGCCGTAAACCTTGTTGTCGATCTCGCCAACCGGGGAGATGACGGCAGCGGTGCCGCACAGGCCGCACTCCACAAAGGTGCCGGCCTTGACCTCGGCCCACTCGACGGGGCGCTGATCGACGGTCATACCCAGGTCCTGAGCGACCTGAACGAGCGAACGACGGGTGATGGAGGGCAGAATGGAGTCGGTGTGCGACTGCGGAACGACGAGCGTGCCGTCCTCCTTCACGAACAGGACGTTGGCGCCGCCGGTCTCCTCGACATAGGTGCGGGACTCGGAGTCGAGATACAGGTTCTCGGCATAGCCCTCGCGATGGGCCTCCATCGTGGGCTTAAGGGACATGGCGTAGTTCAGGCCGGCCTTGATGTTGCCGGTGCCGTGCGGTGCGGCACGGTCATACTCGGAAACGCGCAGCTTGACGGGCTTGAGGCCACCCTTAAAGTACGGACCGACCGGGGTCACGAGAATGCGGAACGTGTACTCAGGAGCGGGAGCCACGCCGATCACGTCACCGGAGCCGATCATAAACGGACGCACGTACAGGGTCGCGCCGGAACCGAAGGGCGGAACCCAGGCGGCGTTGGCAGAAACGACCTGCTTGACGGCCTCAACAAACTTGTCCTTGGGGAACGGGGGCATCTCGAGGCGCTGCGCAGAGTTGTACATACGCTCGGCGTTCATGTCGGGGCGGAAGCAGACGATGCTGCCGTGCTCGGCGGTGTAGGCCTTCAGGCCCTCAAAGACCTCCTGGCAGTAATGGAAGATGCCACCGCACTCGGAAACGTGCAGGGTGTGGTCGGTGGTCAGGCCGCCCTCGTCCCACTCGCCATCCTTCCAATGGGCCTCGTAGCTGTAATCGGTCTTCATGTAGCCAAAGCCGAGGCTACCCCAATCGATATCCTTCTTCTCGACAGTCATATGTCGCTCCTTACATACACAGTTGCATACTCGCGAACTCGCACGCAAGGACCGAGGCCGACCGCGTCGCAACGTCGCACGCCCGGAGCGTAGAGCCGGACGGGACACGCGAACGGCATCAAAGCCGATGGCACGTCGATTCGCATGCACGAGATTGTACTCCCCGTACGCGTCTGATAAAACGCTTTTCTTTAACTAAGTAAAGTATTTTCATTTGACCGAAACTAAAGAGGCCCGCCACCGTAAGCGGTGACGGGCCTCAACTGCACGGTTTGCGCGCTGGCTCGAGCTACGCGTTCTTTTTGCCCAGCTTAGCCTTAACCAGACCGACCACGGTCGGGATGATCGACACGGCAACGATGCCAACGATTAGCAACTCAAAGTGCTCCTGCACAAAGGGGATGCCGCCAAAGAAGTAGCCCAGCAGTGTAAAGAGCGTCGACCAGGTAATGCCACCCAGCACGTTAAAGATGACAAAGTTGCGCCAGTGCATGCCGCCCATGCCGGCGATAAAGGGCACAAAGGTGCGGATAAACGGGAAGAAGCGGCCCAGGAAGATGGCCAGGTGACCCCACTTGTCCAAGAAATCCTCGGACTTTTTGATGCGCTCGGGCGTCATGGCCTTGACCTTGCCCGAAGCGATAATCTTTTTGCCAAAGAAGTGACCGATCATAAAGTTGCACTGATCGCCCAAAATGGCAGCGGCCCATGCGGTGGCCAGAAGCGCCACAATGTTAAAGCCGCCATTGTGGGCAAAGAAACCCGAGACGAACAGCAGCGAATCACCGGGAAGGAACGGGAAGAACACCACGCCCGTCTCGATAAAGATGATCAGGAACACGCAGCCGTAGGCCATAAGCGGGCCGGCGGCGATCCAGCTGGCGATCGCGGTGCGCGGGTCCTTAAGCAGCTCGGCAATAAAATTGATGAAACCCATGAAGTAAAACCTCTCAGTTGTGGGCGCGGATACGTCCAAGTTGACCAGTATACGGTTGCGGTGCCCCCTCGTGCGCAACCCCACAAAAGCATGACTCCATTACCAGCAAGTTTGCATAACTGACACCTGTCGCGCAATGCCGCCAAGATTGTCCTTCCTAATCCCTAGCGAATCGCTATACTTTATTGAATCGCATTGCCATGGCGCTAAGGGAGGGCGGCCGGTGAGCTTTATCAATACCATTCGCGAGGACATCAAGACCGTCCAAGCGCAGGACCCCGCCGCGCAAAACGGTCTGGTCATCTTCCTTTCCTATCCTGGCCTGCACGCCAAGTGGAACCACGTGCCCGAGCACTGGCTCTGGGAGCGCGGTCATCGCTCGCTCGCCCGCGTGCTCTCGCAAATCACCCGCCACATCACCGGCGTCGAGATTCATCCCGCCGCACAGATCGGCAAGCACTTCTTTATCGACCACGCCATGGGCGTCGTCATCGGCGAGACCACCGTCGTGGGCGACAACTGCGTGCTCTACCAGGGCGTCACGCTCGGCGGTACCGGCAACGAGACCGGCAAACGCCACCCAACGCTCGGTAATAACGTCACCGTGGGCACGGGCGCCAAGGTGCTCGGCAACATCCGCATCGGCAACAACGTCAAAATCGGCGGCAACTCGGTTGTCGTCAAGGACGTGCCCGACAACTGCACCGTCGTGGGCGTGCCGGGACGCATCATCAAGCGCAACGGCTGCCGCGTGTTCGAGGAGAGCTTCGATGCCAAGCAGCATCGCGAGTACATGCCCGATGACGCCGCCGAGCAGAGTGCCCTCAACCGCCAGGGCATCACCGAGAATGCCCGCCGCGTCAAGGAACTCGAGCGAGAGGTGGCCGAGCTCAAAGCCCTCGTCGCCAAGCTCGTGGACGAACGCTAGAGGCGGACGACCACCGACAACATTGACGCCAACGCAAAGGCGCGCCAGAGGATTCACCCCCGGCGCGCCTTATTTGTGATGTGGCAAAGAGACTGTCCCTTTGTCACATTATGCGAACTGACTCAGATAGAGGTCGGCATAAGCGCCCTCGGCTGCGAGCAGCTCCTTATGCGTGCCCTGCTCGATAATGTTGCCGTGGTCCATGACCAAGATCAGGTCGGCGTCCACGATCGTCGACAGGCGATGCGCGATCACAAAGCTCGTGCGCCCGCGCATAAGCGCGTCCATGGCGCGGCCGATAGCAAGCTCGGTACGCGTGTCCACGCTTGAGGTCGCCTCGTCCAGAATGAGAATCGCCGGGTTGTTGAGCAGCACGCGAGCGATGGTCAGCAGCTGACGCTGGCCCTGGCTGATGCTTTCGGCATCGTTGGCCACGCGCGTGTCGTAGCCCTGCGGCATGGTGCGCACAAAGAAGTCAACCTGGGCGGCGCGCGCAGCCGCAACAACCTCCTCGCGCGTTGCCTCGGGGCAGCCGTAGGCGATGTTCTCGGCAATCGTGCCGTCGAACAGCCAGGCGTCTTGCAGCACCATGCCAAACTGCTGCCGTAGCTCGCCGCGGTCCATGCGGCTCGTATCCACGCCGTCGAGCGTAATACGCCCGCCGTCAATCTCGTAGAAGCGCATGAGCAGGTTGATGAGCGTCGTCTTGCCTGCGCCCGTGGTTCCCACCACGGCAATCTTCTGGCCCGGCTCGGCGGTAAACGACACGTCGCGCATAAGCGGCTTGTCGGGCGAATAACCAAAGCGCACATGCTCAAAGGAGACGCGGCCCTCCACGCGACCCGGCAGCTTGGCGGCCTTGTCCGGCAGCGGATCGGCCTCCATCTCGGGCTCATCGAGCAGGTCGAACACGCGCTCTGCACTCGCCAGCGCGCTCTGCAGTGAGTTGAAGGTAAACGACAACTGCGTCATGGGCTCGGACGCCTCGTAGATAAACTGGAAGAACGCCTGGAACACGCCGACGGTCATGTGACCGGCAACCAGCATGCTGCAGCCCACAAGCGCAATAACGATCTGCGCCAAACGGCCGATAAAGCGCACCGCGGGGCCGACAGCATTGATCATAAAGTCGGCCTTGGTGCTCACACGAGCCAGTTCCTTCGAAGCCTCGTGCACCTCAGCGGAGCTCTGACGTTCGCGGTTAAACGCGCGGATCACCAGACGGCCCGAATAGCCTTCCTCGACCGCACTCGTAATCTTGGACACCCACTCCTGGCGCTCGCCCGTCACATCGTGTGTGCGGCGCGAGACGACCTTCGTCACCAGCAGCGACAGTGCCGTAAAGAACAGAAAGACGAGCGTAAGCTGCACGCTGAACACGAACATCACGCTCACAGCACCAACAACCGTGCCGATCGACACGAGCAGCTGCAGCAAGCCGCGCTGCATGCTCTCGGACATCTTGTCCAGGTCGTTGGTCGCGCGGCTGACGACCTCGCCGGGACGATGCGCGTCAAAATAGGCGAGCGGCAGACGGTTGAGCTTTTGCGCGATGCGGTTGCGCAGGCACAGATTGAGGCGTTCGGCCACGCTCGACATCAAAAAGCTCTGGAGCGCGTAGAACGAAGCGGCGGCCGTCCAAATCAAAAAGTAGATGAAGATAGTCCTGCCGCAGTTCTCCCAGGTGATGCTGAAGGTGGCGTTGTTGACAAACGCTACCTGAATGTGGCCCCACAGCTCATCGATCACACGGGCGCTATATGCCGGCGCAGCGGTGTTAAAGATGGCATAGAACACAATGCTCGCGAACACGATATAGAAGCGCCAATGGTCGCCGGCAGCCTCGCTCCACAGGCGGCGCACCGTCGCCCAGGTGTCGCGGGGTTTCTCGTCCTCGTCGTCCACATCGCGCATGCGCTCTGCCTCAGCGCGGGCGCGCTCGTCCTCGGCGCGCTCGTTTTCCTCGTAGAGCGCTTGGCGGCGAGCCTCGCGCTCGGCTGCAGCCTTGGCGGCGTCATCCAGCTCGGGTGCCACGGCAGCCGTTTCCTCGACCAGCCCCGCGGCAACGGCGTCATCAACGCCGCCCTGCTTCTTGAGCTCCTCGGTCATGCTACTCACCTCCCTTCATCTGCGATTCCGCGATGGCGCGGTACACCTCGCAGGTTTCCATAAGCTCGCTATGCGTGCCCAAGCCCACAATCTCGCCGTCCTTGAGCACGACAATCTGGTCGGCGTGCAGAATCGTCGAGATGCGCTGCGCGATGATGAGCACCGCGGCATCGCGCGTCTCGTCTTGCAATGCATGGCGCAGGGCCGCATCGGTCTTAAAGTCCAGGGCCGAAAAACTGTCATCGAAGATGTACAAATCGGCCTGCTTCATGAGCGCGCGAGCAATGGCCAGACGCTGGCGCTGACCACCCGAGAAGTTCGTACCGCCCTGGGCAACCGGGGTATCGAGCCCCTGCGGTTGGTCGAGTACAAAGGTGCTCTGGGCAACCTCAAGCGCGTGAAGCATGTCGCCCTCGGTCGCGCCTTCGTTACCAAAGCGAAGGTTGCTCGCCACCGTGCCCGAGAACAGCCACGCCTTCTGCGGCACATAGGCAATGCGCCCGCGGATTTCGTCTTGCGTAAGCTCGCGCAGGTCCACACCATTCAGGCGAATGGAGCCCTTGGTGGCATCGTGGAAACGCAGCAGAAGCTTTGCCACCGTCGATTTGCCCGAGCCTGTCGAGCCAACGATCGCAGTCGTCTGACCGCGACGGCAGGAAAAGCTCAGGTCGCACAGGGTGTCCTCGTCGGCATCGTCAAAGCGAAACGACATGTGATCGAACACGGCAACCGCATCGGCCCCGTCCTTTGAGTCGGACGCGGCCGCATCAAGCGTACGCTGGCCATCGACGATACTCGGCTCAATCTCCAACACCTGCTGCGCACGGTTCAGGCACGCGGCAGCACGCGGAAGCGTCAGCACCACCATCTGGGCCATCATCACAAAGAACAGGATCAGAATTGCATACTCCAGCACCGCCGAGATACTCGCAATCTGCATGGCGTGGGCACCTACGCGGTTGCCGCCCACCCACAGCACCGCCACCTCGGCGATGTTCATCAAAAAGAAGCTTGAGCTGTCGAGGCCCACAAACAGGTGGTTGACTTTGATGGCGTTGGCGGCGTATTCGCTAAACACCTCGTCCAGACGCCGTTCCTCGTGGCGCTCCTTGTTAAACGCACGGATGACGCGCACGCCCACAATATTCTCGCGCAGCACCACGTTCATGCGGTCGATAAAGCCCTGTAGGCGCATAAAAATCGGCGCCGCGTTGGCAACCGTAAAGACCGCCGCCACCAGCACAATCGCAACGACTACGCCCAGAAGCGTGCCCATGGCGGGATCGATAAACCAGGCGAAGATGATGCCCGCCACAGCCAAAAACGGCACGGGCAGCACCAGCTGAATCGTCTGCAGAATCGCCTGCTGAATCACGTTGATGTCGTTGAGCGAGCGCGTGATCATCGATCCGGTGCCAAAGCGCTCAAAATCGCTGGCCGCGAGCTCGAGCGATTTGTCGTACACGGCATTGCGGATATCGCAAGCCACGTTGGCGGCCAGGCGCGCCGAAAGATAGCAGCCCAGCACCGTGCCGCCGCTAGCCATGCTGGTCGCGATAAACATGTATAGGCCGTTGCGTAAAATGTAGTCGACATCGCCCGTGGTAATACCGGTGTTGACCATGTTCGCCAGCATCGTGGGAACCAACAGCGTACCGACGTTATCCACCAGCAGCACCAGCAGCGTCACTGCGACAAGCCCTCGATATGGCTTTAGAAACCTCATTAACAGTCGCACGACTCCCCCTCACCTTGATTCTCGGCTTGGCTCTCGGCAGCGATATGCTGCTTAAAGGCATCGCACTCATCGCCGAGCACCTGAGAGAATTTGCCGATCAAGCGCATAATCTCGCGCTGCTCACATGGCTCAGGCGCGCCAAAGGCTCGCTGCTCGGCCTTGAGTGCCGGCAGCGCATAACGCTCGGCAAATCGCCTGCCCTCTTCGGTCAGGCTCACAACCTTGTTCTTACGACTGCCTTCGGCAAACTCCAACGTTGCGAAGCCCCGCGCCGTCAAGGTTTTAATTGCCGAGTTGATGGTCTGCTTGCTGTAGAACCATTCGCTTGTCAGACGGCTTACGGCAATACTGCCGCCCGCCGTGCTGGTGTCGACGAGCATCCAATAGGCGCAGTCCGAAAGGCCGCAGGCGCGCGAGAACTCCGAATAGATATGGTCGAGTCCATTGAGTAACCGATCGAAGTCGACCAGCGTAACCGCACTATTCATCTATCCCACCATTCAATTGTCCGATTTTTGACCAATTATGTGTCTCTTGATTAGTCCGAGTTTTGACTATCGTCAACAGGCTCTCCGCAAATGCGTGCATTTTTATGGCCTATCGGCAGAAAAAGACCGCCGGCGCGGGGGCGGCGCCAGCGGTCACGTGAAAATCGAGTTTTATTGCCTGTTAAGCGGCGACGGCCTCATAGACCGTAGCGCCCGAGAAGCTGTCATGCAGGCTCTTGCCGGCAATCCACGGCAGCTCGACGACCTCGCAGACCGTGTTGACCAGCTCGGAGCAGTCAGTAAAGTGACCCTTGTCGTTGAGGGCCTCGCAATCCTGAACACGCCAATAGCCATCGGTGTGCGTGATGTAGTACTCGTGATCGTTGATCGACACGAAAGCGCGCGTCTTGGAACGCAGCAGCTTCAGAAATCCTTCGAAATCGGTCTCGACGACATCTCCAGCCTGGAACATGATGTTACCTCCTGGCCCGGCGCCACCACGGCGCATTGATAAACGTTGGTACTCCTTTAGTAAAATCCTTATCAAAGGTTATGCGTTCGTCATTTAGGCAAGTGGTAAAAAACCGCAGGGTAGACGGGATAAAACGTTTAACCATCCCATTTGTTTGTCACATTCTGAAGGTACTTTTATGCAAACCTACTTTCCCAATTGGAATCTATCCTTTTGGCCGGGCAATTGACCGTCTATCGTTTAAGCCCGACGGGTATGAACGGGGCATCTGCAACGCCACCGCAAGGAGATACCATGGAGACTATCGAAGCACTCATTCACCGCCGCAGCTGCCGCAAATACAGCAATCGTCCCGTCGAGGCCGAAAAGCTTGCACGTATTATCGAAGCCGGCCAATATGCACCGAGCGGCATGGGCCGCCAGCCGGTGACGTTTGTCGCCGTCACCGACCCCGCGACCGTCGAGCGTCTCTCACAGCTCAACGCCCAGGTCATGGACAGCAACAGCGACCCCTTCTATGGCGCCAAGACCGTTGTGGTGGTGCTGGTTGACCGCAGCGTGCCCACACATCTGGAAGACGGCTCGCTCGCCATGGGCAACTTGCTCAACGCCGCCTATGCACTGGGTGTCGATTCGTGCTGGATTCACCGCGCGCATGAGGTCTTTGACTCGCCCGAGGGCCTGGAGCTGCTGGCCAGCTGGGGCCTGCCCGCCGACGGCAGCCTGCGCGGTGTCGGTAACTGCATTCTTGGCTACGCCGAGGACACGCTACCCGAGGCAAAGCCGCGCCGCGACAACGTGGTATACGTCAAGTAGCGCAGGAGTGTCCCAAACTGCCGGCAGAGACGATATGAGCAGGACATAAAAACATTGAGAGCCCCTGCTGCATGAAAGACCGCGGATTAGGCCGACAATGGTGAGTGTCTAATCCAACCGCGGCGGCCACGCCGCATTCATGGAAGGAGCTCCCATGCTCGATACTACCACCTTCGTCGGCCTCGACGTCCACGCCCGCTCGATAAAGGCAGTCTCCCTCGACGTCATGACCGGGGAGGTGCGCTGCGCGACCTTCGGCTACGACGCCGGCGCCGTCGCGGGGTGGGTGCGGTCCGTGGACCCAAAGGCCAGGTGCGTGTACGAGTCCGGGGTCACGGGGTTCGACCTGCAGAAGAGGCTCTCCGGCCTCGGGGTCGACTGCGTGGTCGGCGCCGTCTCGAAGATGATCAAGCCCAGCGCGGACAGGCGCAGGAAGAACGACCGCAACGACGCCGAGTTCCTCGCCCGCATGCTGTCGGTCGGCAACGTGGTCGAGGTGTGGGTCCCCGACGACGAGTGCGAGGCCGCCCGCGACCTGACCAGGGCGCTCGAGGACGCGAGGGACGACCTCTCGCGCGCGAAGCAGCGGCTCTCCAAGTTCCTGCTCAGACACGGGCTCGCCTTCGACGAGAGGACGCCCACCGGCCGCAGGAAGGGCAACTGGACCCGGGCGCACTGGTCCTGGATCGAGTCGATTAGGTTCGCAGAGGGGGCCGACAACGACGTGCTCGCCTACTACGTCGACGCGGTCAGGCGGGCGGCGGAGGAGAAGGCGAGGCTCGAGGGGCTCGTCGAGGCCGAGGCCCGCAAGCCCAGGTGGAGGAGGAGGGTCGACTCCCTGCGCTGCCTCAAGGGCGTGGACACCGCGTCCGCCGCCGACCTCGTGTTCGAGGCCGGCGAGTTCTCGAGGTTCGGGAACGCCCGCTCGTTCGCGGCGTGGGTCGGCCTGACGCCCTCCGAGCACTCCAGCGGGGAGAGCGACCGCAGGGGCGCGATCA
>OAVD01001104.1_pt1 | contig 10222 bp, 7 predicted proteins | sample 1476351 | NCBI WGS metagenome assembly OAVD01 (sample SAMEA2580075, study PRJEB22360) | human gut metagenome | biome: human gut; feature: human-associated habitat; material: faeces | place: Denmark | collected 2008/2010 | reverse complement strand
TTTAATAATGAATACCTTACTTATTATTTAAATAATAGGAACAATTATCATTTGCAAATTTAAAAAATCTCCGTATAATACAACCCATCGAAACGAAACAACCGCACCACAGAATGAAAGGAGAAGAAAATGCCCGAAAGTATTTTTAAGCAAGTCTCCCTTGACATTCTGAGACTGCACCAACAAGCCATCCGCTCTTTAATCGCCACCAAATGTTGCGATGAGTGCGAAGTACACGACGCAGTATTCATTACTTTAGATGGCCGCTATTATGTTTGGCTTCCTTGCATGGGCAAATCGCCCCAATCAGAGACCGGCATCCTGCTGATTGAAGATGAAGACGGCAATACACGCTTGAGCTGGGTGGCCGACACACGTGAAGTCAAGCAAAAAGACAGTCTGTACAACCGCGTTGTTTCCGCCCTGCAACGAAAAATGCAGCGCACGAAAAACAAGTTCATCCAGTCGGCAAACGCCCGATTGCTCGAACTCACGCCTCAGCAAGGCCGTCTGACGACAAACAGCGAAGATTTCTCGCTTTCACCACATGACTTGATGAAAGCACTTTATCCGGCAACACATCAAATAGGAGAATTTGCCCTGTAACAGTTTTTGGTAGTGGTTTGTGTTCCTTTTGCGCCCCTTAACATTTTAAAGGGGCGATTTTTTTGCCTCTGCTTTTCAGACGGCCTTAAAACCGGTTTTCCAGTACAATAAAGGCCGTCTGAACATTTCCTACTTTTCAACCATGCAACTGCTCAAATACATCCAATCGCAGGGTCTCGGCAGCCGCAAGCAATGCCAGTGGCTGATAGACAATGACTGTATCGCCATCAACGGCGAAATTCATAATCGTGCAAAAGACGATATCGATCCGTCTCAAGTGCGCACCCTGTCTGTTGACGGCGAAGAGATTGCCGCCGTACCCATGCCCTATTTCTACATTTTGCTTCATAAGCCTGCGGATTACGAAACTTCGCACAAACCCCAGCAATATCCGAGCATCTTCAGCCTTTTTCCCGACCACATGCGCAATATCGATATGCAGGCAGTCGGCCGCTTGGATGCAGACACAACCGGCATTATTCTGATTACCAACGACGGGCAATTTAACCATCGCGTTACTTCGCCCAAACACAAAGTTCCGAAGCTCTACCGCGTTACCTTGAAGCATCCTGCCGACGATACCCTTTGCGCTACGTTGAAAAACGGAGTCCTCCTGCATGACGATAATGAAACCGTCGCTGCCGCCGAAGCAGTGTTGGCCGACCCAAACACATTGATGATGACCATTACCGAGGGCAAATATCATCAGGTCAAGCGCATGGTCGCAGCCGCAGGCAACCGTGTCGAGCAGCTCCACCGTGAACAATTCGGCGACTGGAATATCGACGATTTGGCCGCCGGAGAATGGAAATTCATCCAAATCTAAAAAAATTCCAAAATTTTGAGATATTTTTTTAAACAAAATGGATTTTTAATTTCTTTAAAATCAAACATCTAAACCTTATTATTTTTATTTAACAGAATTTAACACTGGAAGGACTGAACTATTGTATAATTCGCCTGTCTGAGTAACACTTGCTTCGAGAGAAGTGAGTAAGTGAGTAAGACGTTTTCCCCGTAATGTGTTTGGCCATCTATACTTTCCCCTTAGTATAGATGGTTTTTTTTTATCTAAAATTTGACAATCAAGCGGGCATGCTTTTAGACGGCCTTTCTCATCTAAAGAAGCCATCATTGCCAAACCCATCTCCACTCATTAACTTGCCATTACTCCTTTTCTCTTTCTCGTCTCTTCCGCATCAATCTGTGCCGTTCCAATTTCAGACAAATCGTTTTATAGAAAGAAAATCTATCGGCTATCCAAGCTAGGGTTACAGGATATTATTAGACAGCCTTAGAGAAAGACCATCTTTGTTGCCGACATATTTGAAAGCACACCTTAGTGCTATCCAATCCCCTCACAACAACCCTTTCCCATATCCCACTTTTCAGACGGCCTTTATCGTTACGGCTCTTTCAATCATTCGTATCGCTTCAGACAAATTCTCTGTTTGCAGGTTTCAATACCAAGCAAACCAGAGAAACCCACTAAAAATTCTTCATTACATGGTTTTTTTAACTAATTTTCTTTTCAGACTTTAGTCAAGATTCGTTAAATCTTTGCGGTAAAATGTTGTCTTTATTTTCATGTATCTGAGTTTTTATGTCTTCCAATCAACCCCGTCAAACTTGGTCCAACCGTTTGACTTACATCCTTACCGTTGCCGGCGCGACTGTCGGTTTCGGCGCAACGTGGCGTTTCCCGTATTTAGTCGGTGAAAACGGCGGCGGCGCATATGTGTTTTTGTTCTGTATCGCCATGTTGGTCATCGGTATTCCGATGATTTTGGTGGAAAACGTCATCGGCCGCCGTAAAGGCGTGAACGCGCTGGATGCGTTTGGCGGCTCGATGAACGGCAAACCTGTTGCCAAAGTTTGGAAAGCGGTCGGTTGGATGGGCCTGCTCGGCGCATTCGGCATCATGGCCTATTACATGGTGCTCGGCGGCTGGGTCATCAGCTACATCGTCAACATCATCGGTGGCAATTTGGACATTTCCAGCCCTGTCAGCGGCGAAATAACGAAAAGCTTCTTTACCGAACACATCGAAAACAGCCCTTGGGAAATTGCGTTTTATACCTTCCTATTTGTGGTTGTGAACCAATGGATTTTGGTCAAAGGCGTCATTGGCGGTATTGAAAAAGCGGCAAAATACCTGATGCCTTTGCTGTTTTTATTCCTGATTGCCATGGTCGTGCGCAACGTTACCCTGCCGGGTGCGATGGAAGGGATTACTTTCTATCTGAAGCCTGATTTCAGCAAAATTACCGCCGAACTTTTCGTCTTCGTTTTGGGGCAAGTATTCTTCGCACTGAGCTTGGGTTTCGGAGTGATGATTACGTTATCCAGCTATCTGGATAAAAACGAAAATCTGGTTCAGACGGCCGTAATTACCGCGATTACCAATACTTTGATTGCCGTGTTGGCTGGCTTTATGATTTTCCCATCCCTCTTCAGCTTTGGCGTTGCCCCTAACTCCGGCCCGACGCTGGTGTTCCAAAGCCTGCCGATCGTGTTCTCCAATATGTGGGCAGGCCCTGTATTTGCAGTGATTTTCTTCTCACTGCTTCTGATTGCCGCGCTGACCACTTCTCTGACCATTTATGAAGTGTTGATTACGACCATTCAGGAGAAAACCAAAATCCGCCGCGCAGCGGCTATTACCATCGTACTGACAGGTATTTTTATCTTCGGCAATATCCCTTCCATCTTGAGCTACGGCCCATGGAAAGATATTTCCGTGTTTGGTAAAAACATTTTCGATGCTTTTGACTATATCAGCGGCAACATCCTGTTTATGCTGACCGCGCTCGGCTCTGCCTTGTTCGTCGGTTTCGTGATGAAAGATGAAGCGAAGGACGAATTGCTCTACAAAGGCAACCATACTACGGTCAATATCTGGTTTGCCTATGTGAAATACCTCGTGCCGTTGGTGATTCTGCTGATTTTCATCAGTAATCTGTTCTGATAAGCAAACATATAAAAAGGCCGTCTGAAATATTCAGACGGCCTTTATTTTAACTACGCTTTATTCTGCCCAGTTTTTCTTCTTACTGGTTTTACCGATACCGGGGTTGAAGCTGTTGGTTGGGTCGAGTTTTTTATAGAACTGTTTCAGCTCGGGCTTGGCTTCATACAGATGACCGACATTATGCTCGGCAGGATATTGCGCACCGCGTTGGTCAAGCAGATGGAGCATTTCATGTTCCAAAGCCATGCAGTCGTTGCCTTTTTTAATGATGTAGTCCTGATGGAACACATGGCACATAAAATGTCCGTAATACAATTTATGGATGATTTTATTGTCGATTTCGGGCGGCAGGGTTTCAAACCAATCACGATCATCACGGCGCAAGGCAATATCGAGTGCAACCAAATCCTCTACTTCATCATCATGTACAGAACGGTAACGGATCGCGGCAGAAGCCACAGCAAAGCGATGCAGCATGGCCGCCTGCGTTTCTTCGGCATTACATTCGAAGAATGCGCCGCCATGGGTTGCAAAATATTCTTTCAAGAACGTGCGTGCTTCTTCTACGCCCTCCCCGCCCATTTTTAAAATCAGGTGATGTTCATATTTATCCCGATAGTTGCGCATAGATTTCGGCAAGTGATCGGGCAAAATCTTACTGATCAGTTGCATGAATTTATCAGAGAAGTGTTTCGGCAAGAAACTTATCTTTTTGCTGAATCTATCCACACGGGCTTTCAGATCAAACAGTTTCGGAAGTTGGTGGGTACCGAACGTCTTGATGATATAAAACGTATCTTTGCCATAAACGGCAGCAATATCAAAGGCATGACGATGGATATATTCACCGGAAATAGGCAGGTTTTTAAACTCACTCAAAGCGGCGCGACGAATATCGGTCAGCTCATTAATATCATTGGTGCCGATATAAAAAACGGCAGTCTGTTTTTCTTGCGGGAAAGTATCCAAGCGCACGGCAAACACCATCAGCTTGCCCGCGCAACCTGATGCTTCGTAGTGACGCGCAGGGTCGGCATTAAAACGGGCGGCAGTCGGTTCATTCACTTGGCGGACATGATCGCAGTATGCATGGTCATGCCCTTTGCCTGCATTTTGAACAATGTCTTTTTTCTGATAATGGAAACCTTGCAGATTGGTCAGAATTTCTTCAGGGGTTTCGCCCAAATCAATGCCCAAATGGTTGACCAGCTCCAGTTTGCCCTCTTCGTTGATTTGCGCAAACAGGGCCATTTCCGTATAAGCCGGACCACGCTGTACCAAAGCACCGCCTGAGTTATTACATACGCCGCCCAATACGGATGCGCCGATACAGGACGAGCCGATCACGGAATGCGGCTCACGGCCTAAAGGTTTCAGCAGCAGCTCCAATTGATTCAGAGTAGAACCGGGCAGGCAGACAACTTGTTCGTTATTATTAATCGGCTGAATGATGTTCAGACGCATGGTATTCACAATCACGATATCGCGGTCGTAATCATTGCCATCAGGAGTCGAGCCGCCGGTCAGGCCAGTATTGGCGGCCTGCGTAATCACAATGACATCAGCCTCAACACACGCTTGCAAAATTTGCCACATTTCGGCGCATCCCCCACTTTCCAAAACCCGCCCCGGGCCGAACACCCGCCAATGCCTTGCCTTCGCCAAAACGGTAGCCTTGACGGTATTGTTCGGTTTTTGCCGGGTCTGTGATGATGTATTTTTCGCCGACGGTTTGCGTCAGCCGGCTGATTAATTGTGTAGCATTCATTGCATACTCCTTGAGAGATTAATATATTTATTAGATTACAAGCATTGTAGTAATCCCTTTTATCAAAGTAAAGGCAAACCCATTTTTAAATTCATCATTCAAATAAACAAAAGGCCGTCTGAAATTTTCAGACGGCCTTTTGTTTCAAGCTTGAACAATCAAATTATTCGGCGGCTTTCTCTTCGCGAGCAGGTGCTTCCAGCAAAGCTTTGATAGACAGGCGTACGCGGCCGCGGTCGTCCACTTCCAATGCTTTTACATTCACAACCTGACCTACTTGCAGGTAGTCGCTGACGTTGCGTACGCGCTCGTGGGCGATTTGGCTGATGTGTACCAAACCGTCTTTACCCGGCATCACGCTGACAATCGCGCCAACGTTGTTGTCGAGGATTTTAACCACAGTACCTTCGTACACTTTGCCCACTTCCACTTCGGCAGTGATTTCTTCGATGCGTTTTTTCGCCGCATCGCCTGCTTCTTGAGTAGTCGCAGCGATAGTGATGGTACCGTCTTCAGCAATGTTGATTTCAGTACCGGTTTCAGCGGTAATCGAACGAATGGTTTCGCCGCCTTTACCAATCACATCACGGATTTTGTCTTGGTTGATTTTCATGGTGAACAAACGTGGCGCGTGTGCAGACAGCTCTTGCGGGCCTGCAACGGCGGCTTTCATCTGATCCAAGATGTGCAAACGTGCTTCTTTGGCTTGAGCCAAAGCGATTTGCATGATTTCTTTGGTAATACCTTGGATTTTAATGTCCATTTGCAGCGCGGTTACACCTTCGGTTGTACCGGCTACTTTAAAGTCCATATCGCCCAAATGGTCTTCATCGCCCAAGATGTCAGTCAGGACAGCGAATTTGTTGTTGTCCAAAATCAGACCCATGGCGATACCGGCAACGTGTGCTTTCAAAGGCACACCGGCAGACAGCAGGCTCAAGCAGCCGCCGCAGACGGAAGCCATAGAGGAAGAGCCGTTGGATTCGGTAATTTCAGAAACCACGCGCATGGTGTAGCTGAAATCTTCAGGTTCTGGCAATACGGCCAACAACGCACGTTTAGCCAAGCGGCCGTGACCGATTTCACGACGCTTTGGCGCGCCTACGCGACCCACTTCACCGGTAGAGTATGGAGGGAAGTTGTAGTGCAGCATGAAGCGGTCGGTATATTCGCCGGACAGCGCATCAATGATTTGCTCGTCGCGTGAAGTACCCAAAGTTGCAACCGCCAAAGCTTGGGTTTCGCCACGGGTAAACAGTGCAGAACCGTGAGTGCGCGGCAATACGCCGGTTTGAATGTTCAGCGGACGAACAGTGCGGGTGTCGCGACCGTCGATGCGCGGTTGTCCGTCCAAAATTTGGCTGCGGACAACATCGGCTTCCAAATGTTTGAAAATACCTTTGATTTCGTTGGCTGCCAAAGTGTCGGTTTCTTCGGTAATCAACGCTTCTTTCACGGCATTCCAAGCTTCGTCCAATTTGGCAGAACGCGCTTGTTTTTGACGGATTTTGAACGCTTCTTTAATGGTTTCGCCGGCAATTTCGCGTACTTTTGCAACCAATTCTTCATTGGTTTCAGGTGCTTTCCAATCCCAAACTTCCGGGTTAACTTCGTCGGCAAACTCATTGATGGCGTTAATGGCCACTTGCATTTGATCGTGACCGTAAACAACCGCACCCAGCATCACTTCTTCAGACAAGATGTCGGCTTCGGATTCCACCATCAACACGGCTTTAGAAGTACCGGCAACAACCAAGTCCAATTGTGATTTAGCCAATTCGGCTTTAGTCGGGTTCAGAACGTACACGCCGTTTACATAACCCACGCGTGCCGCACCAATCGGACCGGCAAACGGTACACCGCTCAACACCAGCGCGGCAGATGCACCCAGCATTGCAGGAATGTCAGAATCGATTTCAGGGTCAACAGACACCACCATCGCTACGATTTGGATGTCGTGGTAGAAACCTTCAGGGAACAGAGGACGAATCGGACGGTCGATCAGACGGCTGGTCAGGATTTCTTTTTCGCTTTGTTTGCCTTCGCGTTTGAAGAAACCGCCGGGGATTTTACCTGCTGCGTAAGTACGCTCGAGGTAATCGACAGTCAGAGGGAAGAAGTCTTGGCCTTCTTTCACTTCTTTGTTGGTAGTAACGGCAACCAAAACAACAGTGTCGCCCATAGATACTTTAACGGCAGCAGCGGCTTGGCGAGCGATTTCGCCGGTTTCCAAAGTAACGGTTTGATTACCGTATTGGAAGGTCTTAACGTGTTTATTGAACATCATTGTTCCTTTCAAAATACCGCACTGCTAAAACACTAATAATGCACACTAAAATCCGAATGTGCATAGTTAGGGTTTCAGACCGTGCGGCAGGTTATAAACAAGCTTTCAGACGGCCTTTTCGGACGCTGAAAACAACTTTCAATTATAAAGGCAACTATCCTTAAAATCCAGTATTGATACAATAAAAAGGCCGTCTGAAACATATCCTTTTCAGACGGCCTTCAAACTTAAAAATCAATCCTGAGTCAGCAAAGTCAATGCTTCCTGATATTTTTCGACTGTTTTCTGAATTACATCGGCAGGCACTTTAGGCGCAGGCGCTTTTTTGTTCCAACCGCTTTGCTCCAGCCAGTCGCGGACAAACTGTTTGTCAAAAGACGGCGGATTGGTGCCGACTTTGTATTGATCGGCAGGCCAAAAACGGCTGGAATCAGGCGTCAACACTTCGTCCATCAAAGTCAACGTACCTTCTTCATCCAAACCAAATTCAAATTTAGTGTCGCAAATAATGATACCGCGGGATTTGGCATATTCGGCCGCTTCCGTATAAAGCTGAATCGCTTTGGCACGTACTTCCGCCGCCAATTCTTTGCCGATAATGCGTTCGCATTCTTCAAAGCTGATGTTTTCATCATGATCGCCGACTGCGGCTTTGGTTGACGGCGTAAAAATTACTTCGGGCAACTGCTGCGCTTCCTGCATACCTTCAGGCAGTTGAATACCGCAGACAGAACCGGTTTTTTGATAATCTTTCCAACCGCTACCTGCCAGATAACCGCGCACAATGGCCTCCACTTTCACCGGAGTGAGTTTTTTAGCCACGACGGCGCGTTTCTCCAAAGCTTTGGCTTCGTTTTCAGGCAAAACATCGTAAACCGTTTGGCCGGTAAAATGGTTAGGCATGATATGAGCCAGTTTTTTAAACCAAAAATTGGAAATCTGCGTCAGAATCTCCCCTTTACCCGGAATCGGATCATCCAAAATCACATCGAATGCAGACAGACGGTCGGAAGCAACCATCAACATACGTTTATCGTCAATTTCGTACAAATCGCGGACTTTGCCGGAGTAGATTTTTTTCAAGCTGATTTCAGACATTTCAGGTATCTCTTTGGTAAACAGAAGAATTTGGTATTTTAGCCCAATTTAGCATCTTTCGTCAGATTGTTTACAAAATAAAGGCCGTCTGAAACCTTATAGCTCGGTTTCAGACGGCCTTAGCCTTTGATTTTAGGGACAAACCCTAAAAACCATCATCCTATCAGATGGCAGGAGCCTGAGTCTGATCTTGGATTTGGTTCACAGCAGACAGAGAGTAGTAGTCGCCGTGGCCGGTTACTTGGTAAGTGCTACCGTCAGCAAACTTGAAGTTTTCAACTTTGTGATCGTTACCGGTAAACCAGTCATCGATGGTGATGCTGTCGTTAGTACCAACAGAAACAGTCAAGTTAGCACCTGATTTGCTCAGCAATACGTCAGAAGCTGCAACGCCTTTACCGAACAACAAGGTGTCATTACCGCTTTCTTCACGGATAGTGTCGTGACCGTAACCTTTGTCGAAGAAGTAAGTATCGTTACCGGTACCGCCGATCAGGATGTCGTTGCCGACGCCGCCGTCGAGGTAGTCGTTACCGTCTTTACCCACCAGGCAGTCGTCGCCAGCCAAACCGTACAGATGGTTGTCGCCGCCGTTGCCTTCGATGTTGTTGTTCAAAGAGTTACCGGTACCGTTCAGGTTTTGCATACCTTGCAAAATCAGGTTTTCAACGTGATCGGTCAAGGTGTAGTCAATAACGGTACGGACAGTATCGATACCGGCGTGTGCATTGCCGTACTCGATAACTTGGTCGTTAACGTTGTCAACGAAGTAAACGTCGTTACCGTCGCCACCGCGCATGATGTCCGCGCCGGAACCACCGTTCAGGTAGTCGTTACCGGCACCGCCTTGCAGGTAGTCTTTACCTTCTTCACCGTACAGAGAGTCACCGTCGGCATCACCGTAAATGGTGTCGTTACCAGCACCGGCGTAGATTACGTCTGTGCCGTTGCCACCGTAGATGATGTCTTCGCAAGCAGTACCGTAAATGGTATCTTTAGCATCAGTACCGCGGATAACGTTGCCGTCTTTGCAGTCTTCAGCTCGGATGACATTACCTGGGTTTTTGTCTTCGTGACCGTATGAGTTGTTTTGGTTATGGTCGTCAACACAGTCTTTGCAGTCTGGCTCTGGCTTAGGCTCAGGTTTTGGTTCTGGCTTAGGCTCAGGTTTTGGCTCTGGCTTAGGTTCTGGTTTAGGCTCAGGTTTTGGTTCTGGCTTAGGCTCAGGTTTTGGTTGTGGTTTTGGTTCTGGTTGCGGTTCTGGCTGTGGCTCAGGCTTAGGCTCAGGTTTTGGTTGAGGCTTAGGCTGAGGTTTAGGTTGTGGTTTTGGACATGGGATCGGTTTGATTGGATCGCAGTTGTAAGGTGGGCAAACCGGAACACATTTGTAGTTAGGAGTTTTTGCCGGTGGGCAGAAAGCCGCAATAGCAGAAACCAGACCGGTTACCGCGTTAACTACTGACACGCCGACGCTGGCAATGCTAGCGATGCT
>OAVD01001076.1_pt1 | contig 10562 bp, 7 predicted proteins | sample 1476351 | NCBI WGS metagenome assembly OAVD01 (sample SAMEA2580075, study PRJEB22360) | human gut metagenome | biome: human gut; feature: human-associated habitat; material: faeces | place: Denmark | collected 2008/2010 | reverse complement strand
CGCCCGATCGAATACTTGAGCCTTACGCCTTCGGCATCCACATGGCCTGAACCTTCTTGCCGGTCTTGAAGGCCATGATCATGGAGATCAGGCAGACGACGATGAAGCAGAAGATCATGATGAGGGCGGGCGTGAAGCTGCCCGTCGCATCGTAGATGAAGCCGTACGCCGGGATGAGGATCATGGAGCCGATGCCGGTGGCCATCATGACGATGCCGTAGATGGAGCCGAATTCCTTCTGGCCGAACAGCGTGCCTAGCACCAGCGGGCCGATGACGCCCAGCGTGGCGGACAGGCAGCCGTAGAAGAACAGCGAGCCGAAGAACATGTACAGGTTCGTGCGGAAGAAGATGAGGCCCAAGAGGGCGATGAAACCGCACGCGCACGCCACCATCGTGGCCTTGAGGGGGCCCAGCTTGTCGGAGATCGTGCCGAACACGACGGCGGCGATAGCCGTGCCGATCATGTACGCCGTCATAGCGAATCCGCTGGTCACGGTATCGAAACCAGCTTCGATAGCCAGGGTGGGAACGATGGAGGCGAACGCCAGCGTTCCGGTGAGCAGCACCATGAAGATGAAGAAGAACCAGAACGTGGGGGTCTTCAGCGCTTGCTTGGACGTGAGGCCCGGCAGGTTCTTCGCGGCCTCGGCGGCGGCTTTCGGATCGGCGTTCTTGGCGGCTTCGATGTCGGCCTCGGTGGCGCCGAGGGGCAGCTGCCCCTTCTGCTCGGGCGTGCGGAACCAGATGAGCACGGCCGGGATCACGATAACCAGCGCGAGCACGCCCAGCACGATATAGCCCATGCGCCAGCCGTTCGATGCGATGATGGAGGCGACGACCGGCGAGAGAACGGCGGAGCAGATGGCCACGAAGCTCATCATGATGCCCATGGCCAGGCCGTTCTTATCCTTGAACCAGCGGTTGATCATCATGGGACCCACCAGCTGCGTGGCGAACACCGAGCCGAACGCCATGATGCCGGCCAGCGCGTAGAAGCCCCACACTGCGTCGACCAGCGACAGCGCGGCGAAGCAGCCCGCCTGGATGGCGACGGCGACTACGGTGATGATGCGGATGTCGAACTTGTCGAGCAGGCGACCCGCGAACGGGCTCCAGAACATAGTGATCAATGCCGAGATGGACGACATCATTGCCACTTCGCCCACGCCGATGTGCATGTCGGCGCTGATAGGCTGGAAGAACAAGCCCATGCCGCTGTTGATGCCGCCACGGCACAGACCCATCATCAGCAGAACGCCGATGAGGACGAACCATGCGAAGTGGATCCCCTTCTTTTTGGCTGTAGTGGTAGCCATGTTTACCTCCTGTGTGCGTTCGGTCGCAGGGACCGTCCGCGATTCAGTTACGATTCTTGCGGATCGATATCCACCGCAGACCGTGCTTCGCCCTGGCCGCTATGAGGCGGTCCTGGTGAAAACGATGTTCAGTGGAGTGACGCTGAGCCGTGCCCTCGACTTTCGCGTCGCCTTCCGGGAGGCGGGATGCGGAACCTAACTACCGATAGGAGATCGGAGGAAAATATGCGACCGCTTGCCGAACTCTTGCTGAGATCGGCTGGTGTTCGTATACTTTTGGCAACGATCTGGTGAGAAGGATCGGTTGTTAGGGGCATCCGGAGATCCTCCGGGAAGGTAGGACGTCAACGTCCTGCCTTCACCCCCTTTCTCTCCTTACTTCGGGCACAACGATACAAGGCAAGCGCGACCCGACAAAGGGCGCACTTCCCCCGAGGGGCACCAACTTAGGAAAGGAAGATGAAGAGCTTGGTTGCCGAGGCGTCTCCGTAGTTTGCGGAGGAATACGCAACGCGGCGAGTATTCAAGAACGAGGCGAACAGCGCGGAAGTCTTCGGCAACGTGAAGCTGGAGAAGAAGCGCTTGAACTGGCGGGGGCAGACTTTGCGGTTCCAAGCCCATTTGCTCATGAGCATACCCATCTTCGCTTGGCGTAAGCGTGGGTTCCGCTTGATGTAGGATTTGACGTTCAGCTCAAACATCAACACCATGTCCTAACATTCCCCGTGAATTCGTCAAATTATGACGACTTCCAGTAGTTTAGACGGTAAAACATTTAATGTCAACCACGTTTAGCATGGTGAATCGACATCGGTGCTCGTTTGCTTCCTCTCGTTGTCGTAGCAGCTGTTTGACCGGGGATTTCATTAGATATCCGATAAAATATTATCTGCTTCATTCGATAGGCAATCTGCTTGATTGGTAGCCGCCGCGGTACAATATCGCATCATGGAAGCGGCGAAGGAGAGGTTTGGAAAAGAAAGCCACCTTATTCGAGTACGTGTATCGTCAGCTTGTCAGCGACATCGAGCAGGGTGCGCTGCGCTATGGCGATGCGTTGCCGTCGCTGCATGACTTGTGCGATCGATTTCGGGTGGGCATCAGAACCATCCGCGACGTGCAGCGTGCTTTGAAGGCCGACGGGTACATTGTCGTGGAGGAGCGAAAGCGCGCTGTCGTGGCGTACCGTCCGGCCGATGACGCGGATGACGGTCGCATCCGTGCGCTGCTGGCGCGTCGCGAGGTGGTTGCCGATTGCTACAGAACCCTCGAACTGGTCATGCCCCCGTTGTTCCACTTAGCCGCTCGATGCTGCTCTGACGAGGATCTTTTCGCTTTGGCTCAGGATGCGAAGCGCGTTGATCGCTCTGGCGTATCGGAAGGGTGGCGCATATCGCACGCATCGATTGTTTTGCACGGCCTGGTGGCAAAGGCAGGCAACCCGTTGTTCACGTCGTGCTTCGCAAGCTTGGAGCGCATCGGTCTGGTGCCGGTGGTTCCGGGTTTCGAAAGCCCTTTTGCCTCGCGTGCGGTCGACGTCGACGGGGGTTTGATGACGTGGATGTTCTCCTCTCTGCTTTTGCGCGATGCTGATGAGGTGCAGTATCGGTTCGGTTGCATGTATCGCGGCGTCGCGCAGCGCGTCGGGGCGTATTTCGACGCGCTCGAGAACGCATATGCCCCCGCCGTGGACATCGGATCGTTCGGGTACGCGTGGAATGCGAAGGCCGGGTTGGAATTCGTGCACGGACAAATAGCTCGCAATCTTGTGGAACGCATCGTTCGGGGGGAATTCGTCGACGGCCAGCTGCTTCCTTCCATCGCCGAGCTGTCGGCGCAGTATGGAGTCTCCGCTTCCACGGTGCAGAAAGCGTACGGCGCGCTCAACGTCATAGGCGTCGCGCGCACCGTCAACGGGTTGGGCACGCGCGTGCAGTTGGGCAATGCGACGTTCAGCGAGCGCTGGCTGGAAGATCACTCGTTCAAGAGAGATGTGGGCACGTACGTCCATGCGGCGCAGATGATGTGCGCCGTGCTGCCTGCTGCATTGAGCCGCGTGCAAGGTCATGCGGAGGAGGTGGCCTCTTCTGCGGAACGCGCCCTCGCGGTCGAGGAGGGGGATTGGGCGGTGTCGAAGGCTCTCATGACGGGTTTGATCGAATGCACGGAGCCTTGCGCATTGCAGACGATTCTGCGGGAGCTGAACGATTTGCTGCGCTGGGGAGCCTTCCTTACGCTGTTCGCGGCTTCGCGAGAAAGCGCGTCCGCTCTCTCGTCTCTCGAAAGCATCGCTCTCGGGCAGGCGCGCAGAGCAGACGACGAGGGGTTCTCCCAATCGATGACCGCGTATTACCGCCTTATGCTCCAGTCCGTGCTCGCGTTTCTCGAGAGGGCGGGTATGATTGACGTCGACCGCACGATCGTGCCCTAGGACCGCGGCGGGCTCCGACGGTTTACCTCCTTCCCAATAGGGTGCTATACTCTGACACCGCATGCAATAAGGCTATGTTTGATCAGGTATAACAATTTCTGCACTCAGGCAGGTCGGTTTGATCGAGGGGATGTCGATGGCTCAGAGATTGGCTGACGCATGAAGCGAGCGCCGAATGCGCGCTGGACGCGCATCTTCGGGTTGGCGGGTTTGCTGACCCTGCTTCGCCGCGTGCGGCGCCGGGCTGATGCGAAGGAGCTGGCCATCGAGAGCCGCGAGCAGCTGTTCAGCATGCTGGTGCGCAATGCCGACGATATCTACGTTATGTTCTCTCCCGATGCGTACGAGGTCGAATACGTCAGTCCCAATGTGGAGAAGCTTTTGGGCGTGTCGGTCGAAGCGGTGAAGAACAACATACGAGCGCTGTCGGATTCGGCGGCCGATCCATCGTCCGACCCTCGAATCGATGACATTGCGTCGTTGGAAGAGGGCGAGTGCCTTCAAGTGTTTCGCGAGCGCATTCAAGCGCGCACAGGAGAGCGTCGCTGGTACCAGGAAACGTTGTACCGGGAATCCATCAAAGGGGTGGATAAGTACGTGCTGGTGCTGTCCGATCGCACGAACGAGCAAAAAGGAAGTTTGATGCTCGAGCAGGCGCTCGATATCGCACGATCGTCGAACGAGGCGAAGAGCCAGTTCCTTGCGAACATGTCGCACGACATACGCACGCCCATCAACGCCATCGTGGGCATGACGAAGATCGCACGGGAAAGCGGCGAGGCCAGCGAGAAGATAGCCGGTTGCCTCGATGCCATCACCGCGTCGTCTCGTCATTTGCTGGAGCTTATAAACGACGTTCTGGACATGTCGCGCATCGAAAGCGGGCAGATGGAGCTTCAGGAGCGTCGGTTCGACATCGATGACGTCGTGGGCGGGGTAGAGGCCATCATCCGTCCTCAGGCTCAGGCGAAGAGTCAAGAGCTGCGCATCGATTGCTCGAAGATGAAGCATAAGGCGTTCTCGGGAGACGAGCTGCGCATAAGCCAGATCCTTTTGAACCTTGCGTCCAATGCGGTGAAGTACACGCAGGAGGGCGGCTCCATAGCCCTCGTCGTGCAGGAGCTGGCGAAAACGCGGCCCAGCTATGCGAGCGTTGCTTTCACGATAACCGACGACGGCATGGGCATGTCGCCGGAATTCGTCGAGCGTATTTTCGATCCGTTCGAGCGCAGCGAAGAGGTGTCTATCGCGCGGATACAGGGAACCGGGTTGGGGATGTCCATAACGAAGGCGCTGATCGACGCCATGGGCGGCATTGTCGAGGTCGACAGCGAAAAAGGACGAGGCAGCTCGTTTCGCGTGACATTGGAACTTCGCGTCGTCTCGTCGGCGGATGCTTGTCCGCCGCTTGAAGTCGTGCCGGAGAGCACCTCCTATCGATTCGAGGGCAAGAGGTTTCTCCTGGCCGAGGACAACGAGCTGAACGCTGAGATACTGATAGAGCTTCTCGGCTGCCGCGGCGCGAAAGTGGAGTGGGCCGAGAACGGCGAAAAGGCGATCGATGCATTCTCGAAGCACCCGGCAGGATATTACGATGCGGTGTTCATGGACGTGATGATGCCGGTGATGAACGGCTACGAGGCAGCGCGCGCTCTGCGCGCTTGCAGCAGTGCCCGCTCGGAAGAAGTGAAGATCGTTGCGCTGACGGCCAACGCATTTGCCGAAGATGTGAAGTCCGCGCTCGATGCGGGCATGGATGCCCATGTGGCGAAACCGGTCGACATAGACGGGCTTGCATGCGTGCTCGGAAAGGTTTGCGGCTGAACGACGCGACGGGGCAGCGTGCGAACCCCGATGTTTCACGTGAAACATCGGGCGGTTTGCTCGTGATGCCGTATGCGCGGAACCGTTGCGCTGCCAGCTCTTCGAGGGTAACGCCTGCATGATGCACGAGCAAGACGGCAGCGGCAAGAGGGCGCCGCGCCGGTCCGCTAGGCTCGGGCGGCTTCCTCTTCCATGGTCACGCGGTCTGCTGCGGAGCCTTCGTCCTTTCCCAGGTTGCGGATCACGCTTGCCACCATGAACGCCGCCACCACGATCATGACGCCGTCGGACAGGGCCGATGCGGCCCATACGCCGTGGATGCCGAGCCCTGCGACGTTCGGCAGGATCAGCACGAGTGGGACGAACAGGGCCACGGGTCGCGCGAACGTGAGGATCGCCGCCTTGCCGCCTTGTCCGAGCGCTTGCAAGAGCGTGATGCCCATGACCATGGGGCCTGCAACCAGGTAGGTGGAGAAGAACACCCTGAAATCGTCGGCGCCCATCGCGGCGACGGCCGGGTCGGAGACGAGCAGCGACAGCGTGGCTTCCGGCGCCAGCATCGCGGGTACCCAGAACAGCAGCGCCAGCGCCATCGAGCCCAGGCAGAAGACGATCGTCAGCTTGCGCACGCGACCGTAGAGTCCGGCGCCGTAGTTCGTTCCGGCCGCGGGCTGCAGGCCGTTGCTCATGCCCCACAAAGGGATGAAGGCGAACGCCTGGATGCGCAGCGCAGCTCCCAGCAGCACCTGCCATTCCGCGCCGCCCCATGCGGCGGCCGCGCGATGGCTTGCTGTACCAGCACGAGCACCTGCATGAGCATGGCGGACGCGCCCACCTTCAGCACTTCGGGGAGTATCGCGGGCGAAACGGCCACGCGGACGATACGCGCCGTCTTCTCGCGCTTGACGAACCACCACAGCATGACGCCCGCTTGGATCATCTGCGTGATCACCGTGGCGCAGCCCGCCCCCTGGATGCCGAGCCCTTGGTCGCGCAGGGCCAGGATGAACAGAGGGGCCAGCACCATGTTGAGGACGGCGCCTCCTCCCATGATGGCCATGGCCCGCGCCAGCTCGCCTTTGCCGCGCATGACCATGTTCGAGCTTTGCGCGAAGTTCACGAACAGGCTGCCGACGAGCATGATGCGCAGGTAGGATTCGGCCAGGTCGAGGACCTGCCCCTGTGCGCCGGTGAGGGCCAGCAGCGGGCGCGCGAACACCGTGCCGACGATCGTGACGGTGAGCGACAGCACCAGGTTCATGACCACGAGGTTGCCCATCACCTGGTCGATGGTGCGCTGGTCTTTCGCGCCGATGGCGCGCGACAGCACCGAGGCCGACCCCATGCCGATCATCGAAGCGCCGCCGGAATTGATGAACGTGAACGGGTAGGCCACGGCCACGGCTCCCATGGCCTCCATCCCGATAAGCTGTCCTGCGTACACGGCGTCCATGAACGTGTACAGCCCGATGACCGCCATGCCGACGATGGCAGGCAGGCTGAGCGACATCATGAGCTTGCCGGGCGTTTGCGTGAGCATGAGCGCGCGTTTGTCTTGCTGTAGAACCTGTCGAGCCATGAGTTTCCTCGCTTTCCTTGTCGGGCATAAGCCGCCCGAACGTCGGGAGCGGGTCTGCTCGCTATATGTTAACCATGTCTAACTTACTTGTTGTTTCCGACTCATGCAAGTGCGGAATAAGAATGTATGTAGATTATGTGGTGAAATCCCCAAAATCATTTCTTGAAGTTAGCTATGGCTAACATCTGCACATCGGCCGGCTTGCCCCGCCGCCGCCCCTGTTTCCGAGAGAGAAAAGAGTGCCGCTTATGGAATCTGTCGACAGTGCCGCCGTATCTGCGTCTGATCGAGCCGGTGAAAGGGAGGATCATAGGCAACGTCGCCATCGCGGCCTTGTCGTCGGCGTGCGAGTTCGTCCCCTATCTCGCAATCGCGCGCGTTGCCCAGCTGTCCATCACGGAAGGCGTTCCCCCGTCCGACGTGCTGGCGATGTGGGTTCTGGTCGCCGTCGCGGGCGCGGCGGCGGGAAGGATGCTGTTCAGCATGGCCACCGGCCGCTGTCATTACGCCGACGCCGATTTTCGCGTTCACGTGCGCACCGTGCTGATAGAGCACTTGGGGAAGATTCCGCTGGGATGGTTCAACGACAACAGCTCGGCGCAGGTGAAGCAAGCTGCCACCGATGACGTTCTCAACCTGCATCAATCGGTCGGGCATGCGCCGGTCGACGTGACCGCCGCGCTGCTCTCGCCCTTGATCCCCTTGGTGTACCTGTTCACGGTGGACGTTCGCTTCGCCCTTCTTCTGGTGGCGTACTTCGTCGTGGTGATAGGCGTTGCGTGGCCGTTCATGATGAGGGATTTCGGTCCTCTCAACAAGAGGTTCAACGAAGCGATGGTGGAGGTTTCCTCCGCTGCGGTGGAGATGGTGGAGGGCATCGCCGTCATCAAGACCTTCGGTTCCCGAAGCCGTGCGGGCGCACGGTACCGGGCGGCTACCGAGGAGCTGGCGAAAGCGTGCTATGTGTGGACGAAGCGCAATGGCAACGCGTTCAGCTGGGTGTCGGCCTTGTTCTCGCCGGGAGCAATGCTGGTGGTTCTGCTGGCTGCAACGCTGGCCTTCGTCGCGAACGGCGTTTTGCCTTTGGAGCGGTGCGTCCCTTTTCTGGTGTTGGGCGTGGGAATTCCCGCGGGGCTGGTCAACCTGTTTCGAAGCATTCGAATGCTGCAGAGGTCGCTGCAGGCCGCCGACCATCTGGCCTCCGTTCTCAACGTGGCTCCGTTGGCCGAACCCGAGCGGCCTCGCCCGGCGGCCGAAGGACCCGTGTGCATGGAGTTCGAGGGCGTGGCGTTCGCGTACGGCGAGAACCTGCCTTTCGTGCTGCAAGACGTCGACGTCGCGTTGGAGCCGGGAACGGTGACGGCCCTCGTGGGAGATTCGGGCAGCGGCAAGACGACGCTCGCCCGCTTGATCCCTCGCTTCTGGGATCCCGTTTCAGGGTCGGTGCGCATGAACGGAACGGAGCTTCCCCAGATGGCCTCCGGCGAGGTGCTTTCGCGTGTTGCCGTGGTGTTCCAGGACAGCATGCTTTTGCGAGCGAGCATCGCGGACAACATCCGTTTGGGCCGTCCCGGTGCCACCGACGAGCAGGTGCAGGCCGCCGCGCGCCAGGCCCAGATTCACGATCGCGTAATGGAGTTGCCGCAAGGCTACGACACGGTGCTGGGAAGCGAAGGCTCGGATCTGTCGGGCGGCGAGGCGCAACGCGTGGCCATCGCGCGCGCCATCGTCCAAGATGCGCCTATTCTCGTGCTCGACGAGGCGACCGCCCATGCGGATCCTGAGAACGAGACGGCCATCCAAAAAGCGCTGAACGCGTTGGCGAAAGGCAGGACGACCGTCGTGATCGCGCATCGGCTGGACACCATCGTGCATGCGGACCAGATATTAGTGCTGGTCGGGGGCAAGGTGGTGGAGCGCGGCGTCCATGAGGAACTGCTGGCGGCCGACGGCCATTATGCGGCACTGTGGCGATCTCAGCAGGGGGATGCGCTGGAAAAGGCGCTACTTGTGGAAGGAGCCGCGATGCGCGGCGCGGCCGCGGGGCCGCAAGAAGCGGATGGCGAAGCGGAGCCGAACGGTGCCGATTCGCGCGAAAGCGAGGAACGATGATAACGACCCAAATCGACGATCTGGTAGGGCGGCCGACCGGCGTGAAGACGCAGGCTTTCCTGTACGTGCTGTGCGGCCTGGCGGAGGCGGCCGTGTACGTGGCGCTGCTTCCGCTGCTGCGCTCGCTGATAGCGGGCGACTACGTTGCGGCGGGGTATCTGGTGGCGCTGGCTGCGGCGCTGGCGCTGTTGCATTCCGTGATCGGCTTTTTCGCGGACAATCGCGGCTACTATATCGGCATCGAGCAGATCTGCCATGCGCTGCAGGACGCCTTGGGCGACCATATCGTGCGCCTGCCGCTGGGGTGGTTCACGAAAGAGCGCTCGGGGCAGGTTGCGGCTCTGCTCACCAAGGAGCTGCAGATGGCCATGGACGTGCCTAGCACGTTTTTGCGCCAGATGGTGATCGCCGTCACCACGCCGGCTGCGGTGGTGGTGTTGTTCCTGTTCGTGGATTGGCGCATCGGCCTGGTGTTCGTGATTGCGGCTCCGCTGCTGCTGTGGGCTTCGCGCGCCATGGCGAAGGCCGCAGGCGAAGGCCATAGGCAGGAGGAGCTCTCGAACGCTGAAGTGGCGGCCCGGGTGTTGGAGTTCGCGCACGCTCAGCCCGTTTTGCGCGCGACGAAGCGTTCGGTGGAGGGCTGGGACGCTTTGCAGCAGGCCATCGAGCGGGACCGTGCGGCGACGGTTGCCACCTTGCGCATGGCATCGGCACCCGTGGCGCGCTACACGATGCTGATCCAGGTCGTGTTCGCCGTCGTGTTCGCAACGGCCACGGCTCTTTTGGCCTGGGGCCAGATCGACGTGGCATCGTACGTGTTCGTAGCGGTGCTCTCCTTGAGGCTGGTCGATCCTTTGACGCTCATCGGGTCGCAGGGGATGGCGCTGCGCGTGGCGAAGAACGCGCTGGACGCGTCCGAGGGGATATTGAAGACGCCCCCTCTGCCCGAAACCCGCAACCCCCGCGTTCCTTGCGGATCCAGCGTGGTGTTCGATCGCGTGGGCTTTGCCTACGAGGAATCCCGTCCGGTGCTGCAAGGCGTGAGCTTGACGTGCCCCGAGCGCAGCCTGACCGCTTTAGTGGGCCCTTCCGGCTCGGGAAAGACGACGCTGACGCGGTTGGTCGCGCGTTTCTGGGACGTTTCCGAGGGCAGCGTTTCGATCGGCGGGGTGGACGTGCGCGACATGCGTCCCGACGAGCTCATGCAGCAGATATCCCTCGTGTTCCAGGACGTGTACCTGTTCGACGGAACCATCGAGGAGAACGTGCTGGCGGGGCGCCCCGACGCAACGCCCGAG
>OAVD01001075.1_pt1 | contig 10569 bp, 7 predicted proteins | sample 1476351 | NCBI WGS metagenome assembly OAVD01 (sample SAMEA2580075, study PRJEB22360) | human gut metagenome | biome: human gut; feature: human-associated habitat; material: faeces | place: Denmark | collected 2008/2010 | reverse complement strand
GGCCACGATGGATAAGGGCCGTGACGGTTGCCGCGTGCCTCTGCCTTGGACCGCTTCCGACGAGCCCGCTCTGGCCGATTTCAGCCGTCCGGCTCCGGCCGACGATGGCACCGGCGAGAACCATGTGCCGCTGTGCGCCGCCGGCCAGTTCGGCACGGGCGCTTCCTTCGGCTTCTCCCCTGCGGTTCGCGCCGATGGCGTGACGCCGGCCGCCGACCCGCACCTGCCGCAGCCGCTGTGGTTCAAGGATTACGCGGTGGACGTGGAGCAGGCCGACCCGGATTCGATGTACACGTTGTATCATGCGGCGTTGGCGATTCGTCAGGAGTCGCTGACCGCCACGCGCGACACCACCGCCGAGCAGGTGGATATGGGAGCGGACGTGGTGGCGTACCGCCGTGCGGCGGTTGAGGGACGCACGTTCACCTCGGTTACTAACTTTGGCACTGCCCCGGTCTCACTGCCCGAAGGCTCTGTGGTGCTCACTTCCGGCCCGCTGACTCCCGACGGCCAACTTCCCACCGACACCTCTGCGTGGGTAATCAAGTAAATCCCTTGGAATAAGCGAAAGGCCGCCGTTCCGAATGAATCGGAGCGGCGGCCTTTTAGTATGCGCTAATCAGCGAAAATCACTGAACCTGGGCGCGGGCGATCTTGCCGGTGAAGGAATTGGCCTCGTCGGCATCCTTGACGCCATCCTTGTTCCAGGAGAACATGGCGCGCAGCTTCGGGCCGACGGTCTCGATGCGCTCGTTGGAGTACTTCTCCTGCAGCTCCTTGAAGTGCGGGGCGCCGGCATCCTGGTCGTCAATGAACTCCTTGGCGAAGGAGCCGTCCTGGATGCGCTGCAGGTGGTATTCCATGCGCTTGCGGCAGTCCTCGTTGATGACGGTGTTGACGTAGTCGCCGTACTGGGCGGTGTCGGAGCAGGACCAACGAGCCTTGTTCAGGCCGCCCTCGTTCATCAGATCGACGAGCATCTTGAGCTCGTGGCAGACCTCGAAGTAGGCGATCTCCGGCTGGTAGCCGGCGTCGGTCAGGACTTCGAAGCCCATCTCGACGAGCTTGTTCACGCCACCCATGAGCACGTTCTGCTCGCCGAAGAGATCGGTCTCGGTCTCTTCCTTGAAGGTGGTCTTGATGGCACCGGCGCGCAGAGCACCGAGGGCCTTGGCGTAGGCCAGGGTCAGAGCCCAACCATCGCCACGCGGATCCTGCTCGACGGCCACGACGACCGGCACGCCACGGCCAGCGGCGTACTCACGACGAACGATGTGGCCCGGGCCCTTCGGGGCAACCATGAACACCGGGTGATCCTCGGTGGGCTTGATGTAGCCGTAGTGAATGTTGAAGCCATGAGCGAAGGCGACGGCGGCACCCGGCTTGATGTTGGGCTCGATGTCGTTGGCCCAGATGGTGCGCTGGTACTGGTCGGGGGCCAGAATCATAATCACGTCGGCTTCGGCGGAAGCTTCGGCCACGGACTTGACCTCGAGGCCCTGCTCCTTGGCGAAGTCGACCGACTTGGAGGTCGGACGCAGACCGACGACCACGTCGACACCGGAATCGCGCAGGTTCAGCGCGTGGGCGTGGCCCTGGGAGCCGTAGCCGATGATTGCGACTTTCTTGCCTTCGAGGACGGAAAGATCGCCGTCGTTCTCATACCAGATTTGTGCTGCCATTATTGGCACTCCTTTTCAGTAGTGGGGTGTGGCGCCGCTGGGCGCCGGGGTATCTACGGTGTGCAGATAAGTCCTGTGTTGCGAGGATTGTGTCCTTCAAACCGAAATCAATCCTACCCAGAACGCCGTCGCAGCCCCGCTGGAGTCCACAACGTGAGCTAGGCCACTATTGGAGTATGGACAGCCGTGTGCAGAGAACGATTCTCGATAACAACTCTGCACCCTTTTGAACAGAATCGCACAATCCCACATATGGGGAAAGGCTGAGATATCAACGATCTTGCATATTCGGTGTTCGTTTGCCTGCAAGAAATCAGCGCATAGTTGTTATTGAGAATGATTCGCTGCGCGCAACAACACAAAACCGCCGCTCCCGTATGGGCGGGAACGGCGGTTTGCTAGCTTAAATCCCCTTCAGGGGCGGCAATCACTGAACCTGGGTACGAGCGATCTTGCCGTTGAAGGACTCGGCCTCGTCCTTGTCCTTGGCCTCGGCGTTGTTCCAGGAGAACATGGCGCGCAGCTTCGGGCCGACAGTCTCGAGATGCGGGTGAGAGTACTCTTCCTGCAGCTTCTTGAACTTCGGGGCGCCAGCAGCCTGATCATCCATGAACTCCTTGGCGAAGGAGCCGTCCTGAATGCGCTTGAGCTGGTACTGCATGCGCTTCTTGGTCTCTTCAGTGATGACGGTGGAGGTGTAATCGCCGTACTGAGCGGTGTCGGAGCAGCTCCAGCGAGCCTTGTTCAGACCACCCTCGTTGGCCAGATCCACCAGCATCTTCAGCTCGTGGAACACCTCGAAGTAGGCGATCTCCGGCTGGTAGCCAGCCTCGGTCAGCACGTCGAAACCGAGGTCGCACAGGTGGTTGATGCCACCCATGAGGACGTCCTGCTCACCGAACAGATCGGTCTCGGTCTCCTCGGTGAAGGTGGTCTTGATGGCACCCGCACGCAGAGCGCCCAGAGCCTTGGCGTAAGCCAGGCACAGCGGCCAGGTCTTGCCGTCCGGGTCCTGCTCAACGGCAACGACGACCGGGACGCCACGGCCAGCGGCGTACTCACGACGAACGATGTGGCCCGGGCCCTTCGGAGCGACCATGAACACCGGGTGATCCTCGGACGGCTTGATGTAGCCGTAGTGGATGTTGAAGCCGTGGGCGAAGGCCAGGGCAGCGCCCGGCTTCAGGTTCGGCTCAACGTCCTTCTTGTAGACGGCTGCCTGGTACTGGTCAGGCAGAAGAATCATCACAACGTCAGCCTCAGCGACGGCCTCACCAACCGGTTTGACCTCAAGGCCCTGCTCCTTGGCGAACTCCACGGACTTGGAGGTAGGACGCAGGCCGACGACCACGTCGACACCGGAGTCACGCAGGTTCAGCGCGTGGGCGTGACCCTGAGAACCGTAGCCCAGGATAGCCACCTTCTTGCCATCGAACACGGACAGATCGGCGTCCTTCTCGTACCAGATAGTTGCTGCCATTTTTGGCGCTCCTTTTATTTATTTGTTTATTTATGGGGTTGAATTTTTCTTGCGTTCTGCGGGGTTTCGCTGAGCGATATTCTGTTGTGGCTTTCCTTGTGGGCTTTTCCGATATGCAGGTTTAGTCCCGTCGCATCGGAAAAGCCCTGTAGGGGTTCACTTAGTGGAATTAGGGGTTTTCACGTTGTGAACATCGTCACTTGGTAAAGTCAACGTCCTTAGTCTCCTTGCAGGTGAGCACGGAGACGAGGCAGCACACGGCCATCACGGCAAGGTAGAGGCCCACGGAGTGGACGCCCCAGTGGGAGCTCAGCCAAGTGGCGATGGTCGGCACGAAAGCCGCGCCGACGATGGCGGCCAGGTTGTAGCCGATGCCGGAGCCGGAGTAACGCACGTTGGCGTCGAACAGCTCAGGCAGGAAGGCGCCGATCGGGCCGAAGGCGATGCCCATCAGGGCAAAGCCGACGCACAGGAACACCATGTTGGCGAAGAAGTTCTTCTGGCCGACCAGACCACCGTCCAGCAGGAACGGGAAGAGTACGGCGAACACCACAAGTGCGCAGGAGGAGAAGGTCAGCACGCGACGGCGGCCGATCTTGTCCGCGTACAGGCAGGACAGCACGATGAACAGGGCGAACACGCAGATGGAGATCATGAGCATGAGCAGGTATTCCTGGTTGGTGAAGCCAAGGTTGCCGCCGCCTTCGCCCTGCTCCTTGGTGCCCCAAGCGAGGGACCAGGTGGCGAGCGTGTAGAACAGCGTGTAGGTCACAGCCACAAGGAAGGTGGCCTGCAGCACCTGACGCCAAGACTTGCGGAAGACCTCGGTCAGCGGGGACTTGACAACCTTCTTCTGCTCCTGAGCCATACGGAAGATCGGGGTCTCCTCCATGTGAACGCGGACCACGAGACCGACGATCACCAGGATGGCGGACAGCAGGAACGGCACACGCCAGCCCCAAGCCAGCATCGCGTCCTGATTGTTGAAGGATTCGAGCACGAAGTAGGTGCCGTTGGACAGGAAGAAGCCGATCGGGGCGCCGAGCTCCGGGAAGGAGCCGTACAGTGCGCGCTTGTCTTCAGGCGCGTTCTCGGTGGCGACCAGTGCCGCGCCGGACCATTCGCCGCCCAGGCCGATGCCCTGGATGAAACGCAGCAGGCAGAGGATGGCGACTGCACCAACGCCGACCTGATCGTAGGTGGGCAGGCAGCCAATCAGGAAGGTGCCGACACCCATGGTCATCAGGCTGACGACCAGCGTGGTCTTGCGGCCCATGCGATCGCCGAAGTGGCCGAAGATCAGCGAGCCCAGCGGGCGGGCGATGAAGGCGACGGCGAAGGTCAGCAAGCTCATCAGCAGTGCGACGGTGGGGTTGTCCTTCGCGGAGAAGAAGATGTGCGGGAAGTAGTTTGCCGCGGCGGTGCCGTAGGCGTAGAAGTCATAGAATTCGATGGCGGTACCGACCATCGACGCGGCGATCACGGTCTTGACCGAATCGCGTACCAAGGTAGCGGCTTTACCTGCCGCCTGCCCTAAGCCAGTCTCTTCGACTGCTGCAGTCATTGTTACTCCTGTTTTGCTCTCGTTCACTCTCATCGGCGGGCGATTATTTCGCCCCACAGGGAGGTTGTTGTTCTGTCGCTGTGTTGTTGCCGTGTACTGTCCGCTACCGTTTCCGTCTGCGGGATTCTGCCGTAAGCCTTGTGAGCGCAACAAAAAAAAGCCCCGCATCATGCAGGGCCGTGCCGATTGTGTCAGCTTGATTGGCCCTGCCTTCGTTGACGGGGCTTCAAGCATCAGTGCCGAATTAGTCCGCCAGCGAAGACGGGCTAATAATTCGTGCGGATACAAACGCAGAAGCATTGAATCCAGTCATCGCGTGGCCTCCTTTCGGTATTTCCTCAGGCCGTTCGACCTGAACTGGAATGTAAACATAGGTTTGTATGTCTTGCCAATCCAGCAAGGGTTCACATTGTGGACATTGTGACGTAGGAGTCATGTGAGATGGGTGACTGTGGGCGGCCGTGACTCGGCTCCCCTCAGTCGCCTACGCCGCCAGCTCGGCCGCAATTACAGACGGGCTACCGCCCGCAGTCTGCCTGCTCGCCTCCCGGCTCGCCTTCGCCTACAAACAGTCCACTGGACTGTTTGCTTCACAGCTCAGCCTCAGAGAGGGGAGCCAAGATAGGAGTCACCGGGTGGTTTCGCCGGGGATGAGGGCTACGGGGATGACTTCTTCGGGAGTGGGTTGGGTGTCAACGTCCGAAGCGCTATCGTTCTTGGACGGAGAGGCGGGGCCACCGTCGGCGGCGATCTGTGAGTCCATGCGGACGGCGAGCGCGGCGGCGATGGCCGGGAAGTCCTGTCGAATCGCGGTCAGGCGTTTGCCGGCGGTTTCGGCCATGAGAGTGCCGTCATAGGCGATGACTTGCAGATCAGCAGGCACCTCGATACCCCGTCGTGAGGCTTCCTGCAATGCCACGGATGCCACCACATCGGAGCCGACGATGGCGTCGACATCAGGATACTGTTCGAAAATGGCGCATGCGGTGGCTTCGTGGGCGGCGATGTCGGCCACGGTGCCGGCTTCGACATAATCGCAGGCAATGCCGGCCCTCAGCCAGCAGACGCTCGACGGTGAGATGGTAGCGAATCGTGGGGAAAGTGGTGCCTTCCGCGAACTGGGAACGCGGGCCACCAACGAGCACCACGTGGCGCGCGCCGGAATCGATGAGCTGGCGCGCAATCAGACGGCCTCCCTGTTCATGATCAGACCGGACGACCGGCACACCCTCACCGAGCGTGCGGTCGAAAGCGACAATTGGCCGATGGATGGAGGTCCAGTAGTCGGCCGGATGCTCGGTGTGGGCCGCCATGATGATGCCGTCCATCATGTGCCGCTGGAGCATGTCGATGTACTCGCTCTCGCCCTTGTCTGTATCGGCGGTGGAGCAGAGCAGGGTTTTGAGGTCGCGCGCGGCGAACTCGCGCTGCAGATGCGCGGTGAGTGTGGAGAAGAACGGGTGGGCGATGGTCGGCATGATCACGCCGATGGTGTTGGTGCGGTTTCGGTAGAGGTTGCGGGCCAGCTCGTTGGGAATGTAGTTGAGCTGGCGCATCGCGGACTCGACTTTGGCACGCATATCGGCCGAGACGTAGCCGGTGTTGTTGACCACCAACGAAACGGTGCTTAAGGACACCCCTGCCGCTTTGGCTACGTCGCGCATGCCGACCATGGTTTTGCTCCCCTGCGAGTACTGGACTGGATCACTGCTGACCAGTGTACTCGAACCGGTTTATTATTCGGCAGATTTGGTGGTAAGGGTGACGATTCCGGCCAGCAGCACCATGACGATGGCGGACGGGAAGAGCAGGTAATAGCCGAAGCTATGCTCGAAGGCGTTCACCAGTAGCGCGCCGATGATGGCGGCGAGCGCCAGACCGGCCGAGTTGGCGAGCGCATAAATGCCGAGGTCGTGGCCGGCTCGGCGCGGGTCGGGCAAAGAGTCCATCACCAGTTCAAGTCCGAGCGAATCATAGACGCCAAAGGCGAATCCGGAAATCAACGCAAACAGCAGCATGCCGTTTTCACGGGCAGTGCCGGTGGACCAGACGCCAAGGCCCCATGCGAGCGCCAAACCAGCGGCATACAGCAGGCAGGCACCGGCCACCACACGGGCCACGGGAATGTTCTTTTCCTCGATTCGCTCGGAAATCGGCCCGGCGGCCCAGGAGGCGAGCGCGGCACCGATCAATGTGGCCACAGCCATACCGGCAATGAGGAATCCGGCCGGAATGGTCAGCGGCGCGGACGTAAGTACCACGGCCTTGCCATAAACCCAGAAACGTACGAGATACCACAGAAACACACCGGTCAGCCCAACACCGGCCATCATGCACGTACGGGTGGCGAACACCCGGGAGAACTCGGGAGCGTGGGCCGGCGGGCGCAATTGGTCAAGTACCTGACTGCGGTCAAAAAGCTGGTTCGGCTGCTCAGCGCTAGAAGGCTCCTTGGGCAGAATCAATACGGTGGCAATACCGGACACTGCAAATAGCACGGCGGTGTAACTAAACGGCGCAAACGAATTGAACATCACACCAAGCGCACCCATGCACACGCCAAGCGCTTGGCCGAGCATCACACCGATGCCATGCCAGCGTTCGATGCGAGGGCGGAACTTGTCGGGCACCCGTTCGCTGATGGCGCTGGTCAACGGCACGGAAAGCATCGCATAGGCGAACTGTAGGAACACCCAGAAAATACAAAGCACAATGATGCCGATATTCTGCCCCAGAATCAGCGTGATCAGCGCGCACAGCAGACCTCCGCCAACCATCCACGGGGTACGACGGCCCAATGGCGTGCGTGTGCGGTCGGACAACACTGAAATCAGCGGCATCGCAAACATGGAGGCCACTACGCCGACAATCACCAACACGGCCAGGGGCATCGCCAATTCGGTGGCGACGGGCAACGGGCGGCCAGTGGCCGGATTGATGGCGATATGACCGGCAACAGCAGTGTCATAGCCGAACGTACGCGCAATCGCGTTGGGCATGGCAATGGTGTTCAACGCCACCCAAGGTGCGCCGACCAGAATTGAAGCAGCGAAGAAACCCCAGTTGAGTCGGGAGACCTGACCTGCGGTAGGGCGTTGGCCATTGACGGCGACCATGGGATCGCGCATGTCGAGGTAGGCGGACGACATATCCGGCGCGGGAGTGTCCACACTGGCGGCTGCAGCAGGGGCTGCCGAAGAACCGGCGGAAGCCAATCGCACAGCCTGGGCCTCAGGCTGGTCCGCAGAGGCTTCGGGCGGGCGGCGGCGATTCTTGATGGCCAGTCTGGCCACGGCGGCTTTGTCTTCGGGACTTAGGACCTTGTCCAAATCCGGGCGATCATCAATACCCGGACGCACATACGGTTCCAACATGATGCTGCTCTTTCTCTGTTCTGCTGCTCGTCTCGTCGATTCCGGCGGGATGCTTGGGCCGCGCCCGCAGGAGCATGACCTTCAACCCCGCATACGCAAAACCGCCCGGGCGCACTGGCTTCAGTGCACTGCGGGCGGTTTGCTCTCCATGAACCCAGCTTACGCCGGGCGCACTACTTGGAGCGCGCACAGCGGAGTGGCGTTTATGGGCCAACGGTTAGTCGATATCGGCAATCGGCGGGTTGGCGAGCAGATCGTGGGTTTCGTGGTCGCCGGCGGCATCGCTCCAGGCAAGGCTGGCAACCGGGGTGGTGTTGTCTGTGCCGAGGCCGCGTCCGGGCTCGAAGGTGAGGGCGGCCGTGGACGTGCCGTCGGCGGCGGTCCAGCGGAAGGTGATGGACGTGTCGCCATCGACCTCGTAGCTGAACTCGCCATCGAATGCAGGCAGTTCGTTGCGGAACTTGGCCAGGGCGTTCAGGGCCTTGACCACCGGGCGTTCGAGGTTTTCATCGATTTCGGCGGTGGAGTAGTAGTGGCGGTTGATGTCGCGGCCGTTGTTGGTGCGGCGCAGCAGTTCCATGTCGTTGCGGCCGGCGAGCGCGCCCACGTAGTAGACCTGCGGCACGCCCGGCAGGAAGAACTGCACGGCGCGGGCGGCCAAGTAGTGCTGGTCGTTGCAGCCGAGGGACGAGTAGTACGTGGAGTTGACCTGGTAGAGGTCGAGGTTGGACGCGGCGGCACCGGTGGCGGCCTGGGATTCGCCGTGGGTGTTGGCGTGGATGGTGTTGACCAGATTATCGACGTCCTCGTCGGGCACGAGGCCCTTGAGGCTGCGGTCGAGCTGATCGGAGCCGATGTCGATCACGCCGATGCCGTCGTGCGTGTCGAGTACGGTGACGGCGTTGTTCGGGCGTATGTCGGTCCAGTGGGCGACGGGCTCGACGTGGCCGGTGAACAGCGAGTGCAGGAGCAGCGGCGGCAGGGCGAAGTCGTAGACGCGGTCCACCTTGGAGGCGATTTCAACCTGCTTCTTGTAGTAGCTATGCACCTCAATGAGAATTTCGAGGCCTCGCTTGACGCCTTCCTCACGCAGACGGGAGATCAGCTTGAACGTCTTCGGAGTCATGAAGCAGCTCGTGCCAGCTTCCTTAGCGCCGTAGCCGACGGCGTCGAGGCGGATGTAGCTGACGTGAGAGGCGGCCATCTGGTCGAAAATCGACATGAGGTATTCCCAACCCTTGTCGGAATCGGTGTCAATATCAACCTGCTGCGGGGTGAAGCTCACCCAGACCAAGCGCGTCTTGCCGGCGAACTTGTAGTGGGTGAACGGCAGGCCCGGGCGCGGGCGGTAGATGCCGGCCAGGTCTTCTTCGGTGGCGCCGTTCGGGAACACGGAGCTCATGGTCAGAAACATCGGGTAATACTCGGATTCCTCACCTTTTTCAAGCACATCTTGGAACTGCTTGGATTCCCAACTCATGTGGTTGACGATGGCGTCGACCATGATGTTGTGGGTCTTGGAGAGTTCGGCGACGTCGTCCCAGCTGCCGAGACGTTCGTCGACTTTGGTATGGTCGATCGGGTCGAAGCCTGCATCCGCACCATCGAACGGAGTGAAGAACGGCAGGATATGCACGCCGTCATACACGCCGTCGAAGCGGGTGCGCAGGATGTCGGTCATCGAGCTAAGAGTGCCATCGCCGAGACGATCGGCGTATGTGATGAGTTGCACTTTGTTTTTCATGGGACCTCCCTTGGCTCATGGGCGCGGGTGCAATTTGCGTGCGCATCTGCCTGTTTGTTGTTTACGTATTTGCATACTCACGTATGTATCGAACCGGTTCGATATTACCTCGAAAGGGACGTCAATGTCCAGTCGCGCAGTGAAATGCGCGTGTCGAACCGATTAGATGCGGTGTTCTATGCAGCTTAGCCTGTCCGACTCCAATGTGTCCGATTGATAACGCCCGGTTTGTTGCGCATTTTGGTTGAGGCTTGAGTTGAGAGACATGGTCCGTCGTCCGGGTACGATTTCAGTCGCCAAACCAAATCAACCTATTTAGGAAGGCGACGGAACCATGCCGAATCAGATTCTACAGGTCGACGAGAACATGCTCGAGACGAAGCTGGACCGGTTGGTGTCGGAGAAGGTCGAACAGCTGTTGAACGCGATGCTGGACGCGGAGGCCGACGAGATCACGGGCGCGTGCAGGCGTTCGTATACGCTGGAATGCAAGACGAATGCGGCCAGACGCGCGCTCGAGGGCGAGCCCCTCGCCCGCGTGGCGCGCGACGCGGGTTGCACGCCGACGAGCGTGTACCAGTGGATGCGCCGCTACCGGAGCGAGGGGATACTGGGACTGATGGACAGGAGAAACGCGCCGATGCCGGCCGAACCGATGCCCGCGGCCGGCGATGACGTGGAGGAGCTGCGCCGGCAGGGGGGGGGGCCGGGGGTGCCTGCTCGAA
>OAVD01001069.1_pt1 | contig 10684 bp, 8 predicted proteins | sample 1476351 | NCBI WGS metagenome assembly OAVD01 (sample SAMEA2580075, study PRJEB22360) | human gut metagenome | biome: human gut; feature: human-associated habitat; material: faeces | place: Denmark | collected 2008/2010 | reverse complement strand
TCTCGGAAGGCACGTGCAGACCTTTCGTCATGGCCTCCTACCTTTCTTTCGGGCCTTACTGGCCGAATGTATCAGCGCCCCTCCGTATGGGACGCTGCTTGCTAACAGCTCTAGTTATATCCAAAAACCACCTGCAATTCCACCTCGCCCCCGAACGGTCAGCAAAGTGCGATGAACGGTATATCGCATATGATTCCCCCATGATGCACTTCGGTTCTCTAAAGCAGGTTTTCAAAGGTAAATGTTCTTTTTTCTAAGGAATTAAGCTAGATTGCACAAATATTTTCATGTTTAGGAATTGCATAGCTAAAACGGTTTTCTGCATATATATGTCGTTTGTCCATGATTCAATTTGGATTCGATTATATTCAGCTCGCAATCATTCTTATTCATACATCCTCACCAGTTGAGTATGGATATAGATTGTTTCCAAACGAGTTGGGCAGTTAGTTGCATGCCTTGGCAGCGTAAGAAGTAGGTAAAGATACCGTTCGCGCGATGCGTCCGTGCTACAGGTCGACTAAATTGAGACAATAGTGATTAGTGTTAGGCTACCGTCCCTTGTGGGGACTGAACGGACAGATGCATATGCCGAGCAAAATCGAAAAGAAGCAAGCCGCCGCAAAGCTGCGCAAACCGCCGCGCGACTTCTCGTACACGCAAAACCGAGAGCTTAGCTGGCTGCGCTTTGACAACCGCGTGCTTGACGAAGCCTTCGATGAGACCGTTCCGCTGTTCGAGCGTCTAAAGTTCGTATCGATTTTCGAGTCTAACCTCGACGAGTTTCTCATGGTGCGCGTGGGCGGCCTGTCCGATCTGGCGGAGCTCAAAAAACAACCTGTCGACAACAAGAGCAATATGACCGCCTCCGAACAGGTCGATGCTGTCATGGCCGAAATGCCCGGGCTCCTTACCCGTTGGGAGTCCATCTTTAAGAGCATCGAGGGCAAGCTCGACACCTTGGGCGTTCACCGCGCCCGCATCGATTCGCTTACGCCCGAGGAGCGCACCTTTGTAACCCGCTACTTTCAGGCCTACGTGTCGCCGGTCATCTCGCCGCTGGTCATCGATCCTCGCCACCCCTTCCCCAACCTGCGCAACGGCGCGCTCTATCTGGCCTGTGGTCTGGACGGCGCCACCGACGAGGAGAGCCTACTGGGCCTTATCGAGATTCCCGCCTCGATGAACCGCGTGGTCGAGATCCCCTCGCCCACCGGCACCTACTCCTACATCTTGCTCGAGGACGTCATCCTCGCCTGCCTGGACAGCTGCTTTGGCTCCTATAAGCCGCTGGATCGTGCGCTGATCCGCGTCACCCGCAACGCCGACATCGATCCGGACGGCGAGGGCATCGAAGAGGAAGAGGACTACCGCCAGCACATGAAGCGCATTCTCAAGAAGCGCCTGCGCCTGCAGCCGGTAGTGCTCGCGGTCTCGGGGTCGCTCGAGAAGGCGACGCTCAAGACTATCCGCAAGGCGCTCGAGCTTTCGCGCCGCTCTGTCTTTACCTGCGATATCCCGCTCAACCTGGGCTACGTCTTTGGCATTGAGGGCAAGATTCCCGAGCACCTGCGCAACGAGCTCCTCTTTACGCCGTTTAAGCCACAGCCCAACCCCACCATCGACATGACCCGCTCCATCCGCGAGCAGGTGCTGCAGCACGACAAGCTGCTCTTCTACCCTTACGAGGCCATGAATCCGTTCCTGGATCTGGTACACGAGGCAGCCTACGATCCCGAGTGCATCTCGTTGCGCATCACGCTCTACCGCGTGGCCAAGCAGAGCCGCCTATGCGAGTCGCTGATCGATGCCGCCGAGAACGGCAAAGAGGTCACGGTGCTCATGGAGCTCCGCGCCCGCTTTGACGAGCAGAACAACATCGAGTGGGCCGAGCGTCTGGAAGAGGCAGGCTGCACCGTCATCTACGGCTCCGAAGGCTTTAAGTGCCACTCCAAGATCTGCCAGCTCACCTATCGCGAGGGCATGGCGCTCACCCGCCTCACGCTTTTGGGCACCGGCAACTTTAACGAGAAGACGGCCAAACTCTACAGCGACTTTATGCTCATGACAGCCCATCCCGGCATCGGTGAAGACGCCAACCTGTTCTTCCGCAATCTGTCGCTGGGCAACCTGCGCGGCGACTACCGCTTCCTGGGTGTGGCGCCCGTCGGACTGAAACCGCTCATCATGCGCGGGCTTGACCGCGAGATCCAGCGCGCCCTTGCCGGCGAGCCCGCCCGCGTGTTCTTTAAGCTCAACTCACTGACCGACCGCGAGGTTATCGACAAGATCGCCGAGGCATCGTGTGCCGGCGTGCGCGTAGACATGATCATCCGCGGCATCTCGTGCCTCAAGCCCGGTGTTCCGGGCAAGACCGAGAACGTGCATGTCCGCTCCATCGTCGGACGCTTTTTGGAGCACGCGCGCGTCTATGCTTTCGGCGTGGACTCGGACATGATTTACCTGAGCTCAGCCGATATGATGACGCGCAACACCGAGCACCGCGTGGAGATCGCCTTCCCCGTGCTCGACCCCACCTGCCGCGCCCTAGTGCACGAGTACATGGGCATGCAGCTGCGGGACAACGTGAAGGCCCGCAGCCTCACGAGCGACGGCACCTGGGTCCCCGTGGAGCGTGCAGAGGGTGAAAAACCCTTCAACTCGCAGGAAGCTCTGCTGGAGCGTGCCTATCGCAACGCCGAGGCCGCGCCCGAGCCCGTCATTGAGGCGGAACCTGCCTCCGAGGCCGAGCCGCAGCCAGTAGCACCCAAGGTCCAAGAGGTCCAGGCGACCGTCATTGAGCCCGAGCCTGCACCTGTACCTCGGCCCGAGCCGCAGGTCACCAAGCCCGCACCCGAGACGAGTGCCCGTCGCGATAAGCCCGCTGGCAAGACCAAGGCCATCGAGCGCCATCGCCCCGGTCGTGTGCGCATGGGCCTGGGTCTGATCGGCCTGGGTCTTAAGACGCTCATTACCGGCAAGACGAAATAGTCGTTTGTAGAAGCAGTTTGTAGAAGCGCCCCGCATTTGAGGAAAGCCTCGGATGCGGGGCGCTTTTCCCTGCTACCATGGTGCGAACAACAACGCGAATGACAGGCAGGAATATGAAGCTCACTATAGAATCGATGACCTACGGCGCCGACGGGCTGGCGCACGCCGACAACGGCAAGGCCGTCTTTGTGCAGGGTGCCGTGGCAGGCGACATCGTCGAGGCCGAGGTCGTACAGGACGGCAAGTCGTTCATGCGCGCCCGCACCACCGAGATTCTGGAGCCAAGCCCCGATCGCATTCAGCCTCCCTGCCCCTTCGTGGGCATCTGCGGCGGCTGCTCGTGGGGCAATCTCTCACGCACGGCACAGCTCGCCGCCAAGGAGCAAAACCTGCGCTCCACGCTCGAGCGCATCGGCAAGTTCGCTCCTGAGCAGGTCGATGAGTTGGTACAGCCCATCTGCCACACCAAGGACGACTGGGGCTACCGCAATAAAATCGAGCTCGAACCGACCGTCGTCAACGGTCGCGTGCGCCTTGGCATGCACGGTGTCGACCCCAGCAAAATCGTGACCGTCGATATGTGTCCGCTGTTCGATAAGCGCTTCCCGAAGGCACTCAAATCGGTCGTCGGCGCACTTAACTATCTAAGCGGCAGCCATGACTTGGGGCTCGAACGCGTGGGCATTCGCGCATCGCGCCGCACCAAGGCACTCGAGGTCGCACTCTGGACGCCGACAGGCTCTTTTCCGCGCTCGCAGGTCTCCCGCGTGCTGGCGGACGCCGCTCATCCCACGAGCATCGTGCGCGTGATGAGCAAGGGCGAAAAGAAGGCCCGCCGTGTCTCTAAGGTGGAGATGCTCGCCGGTGAGGGCTCGTGGACCGAGAACATCGCTGACGGCCAGATGCGCCTGTCCGCCCCATCGTTTTTCCAAGTCAACACCAAGGGCGCCGAGATTTTGATCGAGCTCGTTATGGAGGCGCTCGATCCGCAGGAAGACGAGCTTGCCGTGGACCTGTACTGCGGTGCCGGCACCTTTACCCTGCCGCTCGCCCGCCGCTGCGACTTTGTCGCTGCCGTCGAGGCCTACGGCCCCGCCGTGCGCGATCTACGCCGTAACCTGGAAATCAACAAGCTTGATAACGTCGACGTCATTGGCGGAGACGCGGTGCGCGAGTTCCCCGACCAGGACGCCGATGTCCTAGTAGTCGACCCGCCGCGTGCAGGCCTAGCACCTGAGGCCATCGACCTCATCGCCAGCACAAGCGCTCGCGATGTCGCCTATGTGAGCTGCGACCCGGCCACCCTGGCGCGCGATCTCAAACGCTTTGTCGAAGAAGGCACCTTCTCCCCCGTAAAGATCACGCCAGTCGATCTGTTCCCACAAACCTTCCACTGCGAGACCGTCGTCCACCTTAGGCGCAACTAGCTGATGATTTTTCTGGGACGGGGATTAAATGATCAATTTGTACCGAATGATTATTTAATCCCCGTCCCTTTTAAACATTGGGAAATCGAGCGTGGCAAGCGGGGGTCTTCGGGGTATAAGACGGCTAATTGTATGCCGCCCTATGAAAGGAACCCTTATGCCCAGCGTTGCCGTTCTTGCCGCCGATGGCTTTGAAACGATTGAATGCCTGACCATGGTCGATGTCATGCGTCGCGGCGGCGTGCGCGCCACGCTCGTCTCGATTATGCCCACGCGCGAGGTCGTAAGCTCGCTGCAGATCCCCGTGACCTGCGATGCGCTCTTTGATGAGATCAACTTTGACGAGTACGACTGCGTCGTGCTGCCCGGCGGCCTGCCCGGTGCCACCAACCTGCGCGCCGATCAGCGCGTCTGCGACGTGGTCTGCGAGTTCGCCGCGACCAAGCACGTCGCCGCCATCTGCGCCGCCCCGTTTATCCTGGGCGAGCTCGACCTGCTCGAGGGGCGCCACGCCACGTGCTTCCCTGGCTTTGAGAAAAGCTTCCCCGAGGGCGCCTATACCGGCGAGAAGGTTACGCAAGACGGCAACATCATCACCGCCAGCGGCATGGCCCAGTCGCTCCCCTTTGCGCTTGAGCTGCTGCGCACGATCGCCGGCGACAAGGCTGTCGAGAAGGTCGCCGAGGGCATCCAACTATGATTTTGGCTTCGCAATCACCGCGCCGCATAGAGCTGATGCGCGAGGCAGGCTACAACATTCGCGTGATTCCCGCGGATATCGACGAAACGCCCTTTGATGGCGAGGCCCCGCTCACGCTTGTCGAGCGCTTGGCACGCGCCAAGGCGGCTGCCGTTGCTGCCGAGTATGCCGAGCCCAATGAGCTGACGGTCGCGGCCGACACCATCGTCACCTTCGACGGCAAGATTTTGGGCAAGCCGGCAACCGAGGGCGAGGCGCACACCATGCTCCGTGAGCTTTCGGGCCGCACGCACCAGGTCGCAACCGGCGTCTGCATCGTTAAGGCAGGCGATACGGCCGCCCCGCATGCCGCCGAGAGCCTGTCGTTTGTCGATATGACCGACGTGACATTCTACGAGCTCACCGACGAGCAGATCGAGCACTACGTTGCCTCGGGTGAGCCCATGGATAAGGCAGGCGCCTACGGCATCCAGGGCACAGGCGGCCGCATGCTCGTGCACGATATTTCGGGCGACTTCTATAACGTGGTGGGCCTACCCATCGCCCGCGTCGCGCGCGCGATTCAAAAACTCTCGTAATTGCATCTGGCGCTGGGTATCCCCCAGCGCCTACAATTTTGGCGTACCGTACGGATCCCGACCGGGCACAAGGCGCGGCGGAAAACCGATAGGAGTTAAACATGGATACACTGCTCGAGGCCATTGACGTCTGCGATGTCGATGGCTTTTGCTTTGGCAACTATACGGACGAGGAGGCCGGCACCGGTTGCACCGTAATCGTGGCACCCGAGGGCGCCACCGGCGGTGTTGACGTACGCGGTGGCGCTCCCGCTTCGCGCGAAACCGACCTGCTGCGACCCGAGAACACCGTCGACAAGGTACACGCCGTCTGCCTTTCGGGTGGATCGGCCTTTGGCCTCGAGGCTGCAAGCGGCGTCGCTCGCGAGCTTGAGAGCCGCGGCATCGGCCTTCCCGTCGGCCCCACCCAGGTGCCTATCGTGTGCTCTAGCTGTATCTTCGACCTTGCCTTTGGCGACCCCACCGTTCGCCCCGACATTGAGGCCGGCATCGCCGCCGTGCGCGAAGCGCTCGACCACACCCCCGCCACGCTCGAGCAGGGCAATGTGGGCGCCGGCACCGGCGCCACTGTAGGCAAGCTCATGGGGCCTGCCACCTGCATGAAGGCCGGCCTTGGCGCTGCCGCCGTGGCGCTCGGCCCTGTTAAGGTGGGCGCCGTGGTCTCGGTCAACGCCTGCGGCAACGTTGTCGACCCCTTCACCGGCGAGTGGGTCGCCGGCATGCGCGCCGCAGCCGATAGCGACCAAATCGTCGACATGGAACTCGCAGCCTTTGCCGCCGCCGGATCCATGCAGATGCCGCTCGACCGCACCAACACCACCATCAGCTGCATCGTCACCAACGTGGAACTCACTAAGGCACAAGCCACCAAGGTCTCCCAGATGGCCGCAGACGCCTACGCACACGCCATCCGTCCCACGCACACCACCAACGATGGCGACACCATCTACACCCTCGCCAGCGGCAAACTAGACGCTCAGACAAGCGCCGCCGTTCCCCTAGACCTACTGGGCATGCTCGCCGTAAGGACTTTGCAAACCGCCATCGTAAACGGAGCCAAAACCGCCAAAACCTCCCACGGCATCCCCGGCGCCGCAAAGTAAACTAGCTCGTCCGGTTGCCCGGTGGGGCTTGGTTATGTTTGCTGCTCTACAGTCCTGACTCGCACGAAGAGCACATTAAGTGCTCTTCGGCTCGTGCGGAACTCGCGACAAACATAACCAAGCCCCACCGGGCAACTTACTCAACAAGATCTCTTTCAGCCCAGGCCCCTGTGTACCGCGCGTCTAAGATCTTCAAATTCAGGCAGCCTGACAATCGATTCTTATTGCAGAGGCCCCTTGGCCTTTAGTTTGATACAAGTTCCGCACGAGCCGGAAAGCACTAAATGTGCTTTCCGTGCGAGCAGGACTGTTCGCAGTAGCAAACTAAAGGCCAAGGGGCCCAGTCAACCTATCAGCAGCGATTACTCAGCAGCTAGTTGAATTTGAAGATCTTTGAGGCAAGACGGTATAGGCCGAGTGTGGTTTTGTCTCCGGCCCGTCCACGCAGGTTGGTAAAGAATCCGACCACGCCGTAGCGAGCGCGACGATACATGCGCTCGTCGTACTCCTTCAGGTCCTTCCACAGCGTCTTCAGGCGCTCATCGGCACAATCTTCCTCGGAAAGCTTGGTGAGCACCGAGCAAATCGCCATCATCATGGTGAAGTAGCCCATCATGTACGAACGCAGACGCGAGGACTCAACATCCTGGTACAGGTGGAACGATTCCATCATGATGCGCGTTACGCGGAACTGCTGACCCAGACGCTTGACCATCGTAGCCTCATTGACGCTCTGGCCCTCGCGACCGATAAAGTAGCGATAGAGGTCGATGTCGGCGTAGTACATGGTCTTGCAGCGCGGCAGCGGCACGTATGCGTAGATATTATCCACGTAGAACGTGTGTGCCGGCATAGGCAGATTGGACTCGCGCAGTACATCGGTGCGATAGCACAGGCTGTGCATGAGCAGATTTTGATCGGGACGGAAGTGTCCGATCTGGTCCCAAGAGAAAATCTTTTTGCGCGGCAGGGCAAACTTGTAGCCAATAGCGGTATGCGTGCCCTCGTAAACCTTCTCGTACACGTAGTTCGAGATAAACAGGTCGACGCGCTGGTCGCGCTCCTCAAAGCCACGCAGAATCGACAGCATGGTCGAAAGCGCCGCACCGTCGAGCCAGTCGTCCGAGTCGACAACCTTGTAATAGGTGCCCTGCGCCTCGCGCAGACCCGAAAGGACGGCAATACCGTGGCCGCCATTCTCCTGGTGCACCGCGCGGATGATTCCAGGATAACGGGCCTCCCACTCGTCGGCCTTGGCGGCCGTCTCGTCCTTGGAGCCGTCGTCCACCACGATAATCTCGATATCGGTGGCGTAATTGCTCCCCTCCAAGATGGAGGTGATGCAATGGTCCATGTCCTTGGCGGCGTTATACGAGGGAATACCGAATGTTATGACTTTATGCATGGCAGGCGATAATCTCATCCGAAAGATCGAGGGCGGAATTGGTCACGGCATCCATATCGTAGTAACGATACTCGGCCAGACGACCCACCGGGTGGAAGTTCGTCAGGTTCTGGACGCGCTCAAGATAGCGCTCGTAGAGCTCACGGTTCTCGGGCTCCAAGATAGCGTAGTACGGCGTCTCGCCCGAGCCGGGCGTATAGGCCTTGGAGTACTCCTTCATGATGGTGGTCTTGCCGGGCAAAACCTGACCGGTCATGTTCTTGAACTCGGTGATGCGCGTATAGTCCTCGCTCGTGGTGTAGTTGACGGTGCCCACGGGCTGGAACTGGTCCATATCGAGCGTCTCGAACTTCATATCGAGCGTGCGGTACGGCAGCGCGCCCAGGTCGAGGTTGAACAGCTCGTCGAGCGGACCGGTGTAGACGATCTCACCACCATAGACCTTGCCGTCAATCTTGACGGTGGTCTCGTCGATTTCAAAGAGGTCACGGGCGTCCACGTCGCAGAACACATCAATCAGATCATGATCGAGCATATGCTCGAACAGCGCGGTATAGCCGTCCTGCGGCATGCCCTGAAAAGGAGCCTGCGGGAAGTAGCGATCGTCATCGCCCACAAAGACGGGGACGCGGCCGGTGATCGAGGGGTCGATCTGATCGGGCGTCTGGCCCCACTGCTTCATGGTGTAATGCAAAAAGACGTTCTCATAGACATAATCGGCGACCTCGGCAAGATCCGGGTCGTTCTTCTTGCGCAGCTCCATAATGGGCACCTTGACGTCCTTGCCAAAGGTCTCCACGAGCTTCTGATACAGTTCCTCGCCGCGCTCATCGCCAAAGGCGAGCTTGAGGCTCGCATGGTTAAAGGGCACGGGCATAAGGGTACCGTTGATGTTGGCGAGCACCTTGTGCTGGTAGTCCGTCCACTTGGTAAAGCGCGACAGGAAATTGTGGACGCGCTCGTTAAAGGTATGGTAGATGTGCGGACCATACTCGTGGACCAGGATTCCCGCCTCGTCAGTGCAGTCGAAGGCATTGCCCGCAATGTGGCTACGGCGCTCCAAAACGGCAACACGATAGCCGATAGTTTCGGCAAGACGGCGGGCGCAAACGGCACCGGCATATCCGGCGCCGACAACGATCATGTCGTACGCACCGGCATTAAAGCCTTCAGGCAGGCCTGAGGTAATCTGCATCGATACTCCTTGTCAAAAGCCACGGGCTCGTTAGCTGGGCTTTTCTCGAACATTCTTCGAGACATATTTATCAGAGCGATTATAGCGCTAATGCGTCCTATAATGAGCTTGCCACACAAGGAAAGCTCAAGCACCGCGGCGTACATTATTGAAAGGTAAACCCGCTAGCAGCGGGTTTATTCGTGTGCAGCCGAGGGCCTGGAGCTTAGCGAAACGCTTGTAAGGAGTAACATGAGCGATTTCCTAAACCGTATGAAGTCTGCCGCCAAGGCCGACCTTAAGACCATCGTCCTGCCCGAGGGCGAGGACCCACGCACCATCGTCGCGGCCAACAAGATCATCGAGGAAGGCCTGGCAAAGCTCGTCATCTTGGGCAACCCCGACGAGATCGACGTTCCCGGCGCTACCGTCATCGACCCGCGCAATGCCGAGAAGCACGAGGAGTACGCGCAGAAGTTTGCCGAGCTCCGCGCCAAGAAGGGCGTTACCATCGAGCAGGCTCGCGCCCAGGTGATGGACGCCACCTACTTTGGCACCATGATGGTCAAGATGGGCGACGCCGACGGCCTGGTCTCCGGAGCCTGCCACTCCACCGCCGACACCCTGCGCCCCGCACTGCAGATTCTCAAGACCGCTCCGGGCACCAAGCTGGTCTCGGCCTTCTTCGTGATGTGCACCGACACCCCGCAGTTTGGTACCGACGGCACGCTGATTTTTGCCGACTGCGGCCTCAACATCAACCCGTCCTCCGACGAGCTCTCCGAGATCGCCATCGCCTCCGCTCACTCTTGGTCCACTTTCATGGGCAATGTTGAGCCGCACGTGGCCATGCTTTCCTACTCCACCATGGGCTCCGCCGGTGGCGAGGTCGCCAAGAAGGTCCAGGAGGCCGTGAAGTTCTGCAAGGAGAAGGCTCCCGAGCTCGCCATCGACGGCGACCTGCAGCTCGACGCCGCCATCGTCCCCACCGTCGCCCAGCTCAAGGCTCCCGGCTCCTCCGTCGCCGGTAAGGCCAACGTGCTCGTGTTCCCCGACCTCGAGGCTGGCAACATCGGCTACAAGCTGGTCCAGCGCTTCGCTGGCGCTGACGCCTACGGCCCCATCCTGCAGGGCATCGCCAAGCCGGTTAACGACCTGTCGCGCGGCTGCTCTGCCGACGACATCGTGGGTGTCGTGGCCATCACCGCCGTCCAGGCTCAGATGGCTGAGTAGCGTACTGATCCGCTCGGGACCCTACAGGGTAAAGCTCTGAAAACGTCCTCAGGCATGCGAGAAGCCCCGCTGC
>OAVD01001067.1_pt1 | contig 10695 bp, 4 predicted proteins | sample 1476351 | NCBI WGS metagenome assembly OAVD01 (sample SAMEA2580075, study PRJEB22360) | human gut metagenome | biome: human gut; feature: human-associated habitat; material: faeces | place: Denmark | collected 2008/2010 | reverse complement strand
TGCACAGCAGGTGGACGAAGTGGTGGTGGTAGCTTACGGTGTACGTAAGAAAGGTACCATAGCCGGTTCTGTATCCACCGTGAAAGCGGAAAAGATGGAAAATGTGCCTGCCGCCAGTTTTGACCAGGCATTGCAGGGGCAGGCACCGGGATTAATGGTGATGTCAGGCTCCGGTGAACCGAGTGTGGCCGCTTCATTTCAGATTCGGGGTATCAACTCTTTGAGTTCGGGAACTTCGCCGTTGTTTATCCTTGACGGGGTGCCGGTGTCTAGTGCTGATTTTAATACACTGAACCCTAGTGATATCGAATCAATATCCGTATTGAAAGATGCCTCCTCAACTTCCATCTACGGAGCACGTGCGGCAAACGGTGTAGTGGTGATTACAACGAAACGCGGTCTGGCCCTGGACAAGGCGAAAGTGACGTTCCGCACCCAACTGGGTATTTCCCAACTGGCTCAGGACAAGTGGAATCAGATGAATACGGAAGAACGTATTCTTTTTGAGAAGGAAGTAGGATTGGATAAAGGAAAAGATTATGATATTCTGCGCAAAACAGATATCAACTGGCTGGACGTGGTGTTCAATAACAAAGCTATGTTGCAGAATTATGAAGTGTCCGTCAATCGTGCTACCGACCGTTTGAATTATTATGTGTCAGGCAACTTTTTCGACCAGGACGGAATTGCACAAGGATCAGGATTCAGACGTTACAATATGCGTGCAAATGCGGATGTGAAAGCTAGTAACTGGCTCAAAGTAGGTACTACTTCCACTGTTTCTTATGAAGAGATAGAACAGGCACAAACAGGAGCGTATACTTCCGTAACTCCTATTTCCGCTTCACACTTCATGATGCCTTATTGGAACCCTTACAAGGAAGACGGTTCGGTTGCTTCAACCAAAGACGGCAGCTGGACGGGAACCAATCAGAATCCGGTAGACTGGATGCAGAATAATCCCGTTAGCTATAAGAAGTATAAAGTACTGTCCACTTTGTATGCCGAAGTGAGCCCCGTTAGAGGGCTGACCATAAAGTCACAGTTTGCAGCGGATTATGCGCACATGACAGCGTTCAGCCAGTCATTCCCCAGTTTTTCCACCAACAACAATTCGGGTACTGCGGGCCGTAGTTCGAATGACAGGCTTAGTCTGACAATTACAAATACCGCCAACTACCATTTTACGCTGAAGGAAAAACATGATTTCAATTTCTTATTAGGACAGGAAGGGGTCGATGCCCAGTCAGAAGGGTTCTCCATTTCTATGAGAGGGCAGAATAATGACCTTCTTACTAATATTTCGAACGGTACGTTGGCTGCTTCTTGGTCGGATACGGCGGCAGGAACCGTTTATTCCTATTCGTACCTCTCTTTCTTCGGAAGAGGCGAGTATAATTACGACAGTCGTTATTATGCGGATTTCTCAGTACGTACCGATGCTTCTTCCCGTTTTGGTAAGGATAACAGATGGGGAGCTTTCTGGTCTGTGGGATTGATGTGGGACATGAAGAAAGAAAACTTTCTGAAAAAGTATGACTGGCTCACAACTATGCGTCTGGCTCTCAGTACGGGTACTTCCGGTAACTCGGACATCGGCTATTATGCATGGCAGTCTTTAGTGAAAGGCGGAATGGACTATATGGGCGAAACCGGTATTTACCCCGCGCAAAGTGGTAACTCCAATTTGAGTTGGGAGAAAACATGGACCACTAACTTGGCTTTACATCTGGGTTTCTGGAACCGGGTAAACTTGGATGTCGAGTTATATAATAAAAAGACTACGGATATGTTGATGGACGTTCCGCAATCTTATGCAGTGAATGGCTCAGGAAGCCGTTGGGACAATATCGGTGCAATGGTCAACCGCGGTGTGGAAGTCACAGTGAATGGTGATGTGCTCCGTACGAAAGATTTTTCATGGAATCTGAACGCCAACTTTTCGTATAATAAGAATAAAATTACCGAACTTTACAATGGAGTAGATGAATACGAAATTGCAAGTGCCAATCTTAAATATGTGGTAGGGCATTCGGCTACTGAATTTTATATTAACCGCTATGCCGGAGTCAATCCTACTAATGGCGATGCGTTGTGGTATACCAAAGATGGTGAGATAACGACAGAATTCAGAGATTCCGATAAAGTGATGACCGGCAAGAGTTTTGTGGCTCCGTGGCAAGGCGGATTCGGCACAACATTAACATGGAAGGGCATCTCGCTGGCTGCACAGTTCAGTTGGGTGGCCGACCGTTGGGTGTTCAATAATGACCGTTATCTGGATGAAGGCAATGGGCTGTTCGAAACATATAACCAGTCCAGCCGGTTGCTTTACGACCGTTGGAAGAAGCCGGGCGATGTGACGGATATACCGCGTTATGGAGTTACTCCGCAAATGGATTCCCGTTTTTTGGAAGATGCTTCTTTCTTGAGATTAAAGAATTTGATGCTTAGCTACAACTTCCCTCAAACATTGCTCAAGAAGACTAATTTCCTGACGCATCTGCGGGTGTTTGCGCAAGGACAAAACCTGCTCACATTCACCAAATTCTCAGGGCTTGATCCTGAAGGCGTAAGCAATATGTATCAGGCACAATATCCTTCAACCCGCCAGTTCACTTTTGGCCTGGAAGTTTCATTCTAAACATATAACTATAAAACAATGAAGAATAAGATAAAGATTTATTTGTTGTTGATAGCTTTGGGCATTGGCTCCGTATCATGTCTGGATAAGTATCCTGATGATGCTATCCAGGCCGGTCAGGCTATCAAGACAGTGGACGATGCCAATCAAGCAATTATTGGCATCTATGCGGCATTCAAGGATGCTTCGCTCTATAGCGGACGTCTGACGTTGCTGCCCGATTTGCAGACCGATCTGGTGTATGCGGTCACCGGATATTCTAATCAATATGGTGATTTGTGGCGTTGGAACATATTGGCTACCAATGAAGATATTGAGGCAGTGTATGGAGCTTTGTATTCCGTTATCAATCGTTGTAATTTTCTGTTAGATTACATTCCGGGCGTACAACAAAGCACGATAGACGATGATGCGCTCGACAAATTGGATATGATTCACGGCGAAGCCCTTTTTGCACGGGCGTTGTGTTATTCTGAATTGATTAAGCTGTTCTGTAAATCATACGAAAGTGATGCGGAAGCCGAAAACGAATTGGGAGTCGTACTCACTTCTCATTATGATTCGGTAGACAATACCCGCCGTGCTTCTTTAAAGGACTCTTACCAATTTATATTGGATGATCTTGAACTGGCTGCGGAATATTTGAAAATAGATGAAAACAGTGTGACAAAGGATGACCTTTACAGCACTCCATATATTAATGAATATACGGTTTATGCTCTCCGCGCCCGTGTTGCTTTATATATGAAGCATTATACTGAAGCCATCAAATATTCGACCAAAGTCATTGACAGCGGATACTATGTGCTTTCAAGTGCATCTATACAATATGGAAGTACCGGACAGAGCTTCTATCAGTATATGTGGACGAATGATGCTTCCACCGAAATCATTTGGAAAGTTGGTTTTACGCCCACTTCCTATGGGGGAGCTTTAGGCACTATTTTCTTCAATTATGACTATTCAACGGTGCGTCCCGACTATGTGCCTGCAAAATGGGCGCTGGATTTGTATGATGCGTATGATCTACGTTATTCGATTTTCTTCCAATCTTATTTAACCGGCTATCCGCATGCGTTGCAATGGCCGTTGCTTCAGAAATATTGGGGAAATACCGCTTTCATGGAAAGCTATAACATTCGCCACGTCTCCATGCCGAAACCGTTCCGATTGTCGGAGCAGTACCTCATTCGTGCGGAAGCATACTGCTTTAAAGATACGCCCGACTACGGAAGTGCAGGCAAAGATCTAGGAACCTTGCGTGCCGCGCGTTATTCTTCGTATAGCGGTGGTGTGAGCCTTTCTGACAGAAATGCTTTGGAGGTGATTGAAGAAGAACGTGTGAAGGAGCTATATATGGAAGGTTTTCGTCTTCACGACTTGAAACGTTGGCACAAAGGGTTTGAAAGAAAGCCGCAAAGTGAGTCTCTGAGTAACGGCAGTAGCTTGAAAGTAGAGAAAGATGATTCGCGTTTTGTATGGCCGATTCCGCAAAATGAATTGGATGCGCCGGGATCAGACATCCAACCGAATGAAAGCAATAAATAAATAGTTTTTAAAACCAATAGACATGAAAAAGATTATTATCGGATTATCGGTCATATTCACTCTCGCATTCGGATTCACCGGCTGCGACACCGATTATGTTAAGTATAGCGGTCCCGATTATATCATGTTCTCCGATACATTGTCCGTGCTTCCGGTACAAAATAACGAGGAGTATTTCGATATACCGGTAGCGGCCACTGAAGCTTGCAGTTACGACCGTACATTGGGAGTGGAGATTCTGGATAAAAAGACGAATGCAGTGGAAGGATGGCATTTTTCCTTAGAGTCAAATACGGTAACTATTATGGCGAATGTCCGTATACGTGGTATTTATGACAATATAGAGATTACCGATTCACTGGGAATGGTTCTTCAACTGGTCAGTAAGGAAGAATCGAAGTGGGAGCTTTACGGAACCGAAACGAAAGTGATTTTACAGAAAGTATGTCCGTTCGACATTCATTTGTTTGAAGGTTATGCCTTGATTGTAACTTCCACCTATTTCAGCTCGTATATGCAGGGGGTAAGTCAACGATTGATCCGTACCGTAGTCGATCCGGATTCGGAAAACACTATTATAATGAAGGACTACTTCTACAAAGGATATGACCTCAAAGTGAAGTTTACTACTGATGACCTGCTTAATCCGTTGATTGAAATGGAAGACCAGCCGTTTGCTGCTACTACGGATGCCTTTGATACCATTTATGGTGACTGGGAAGTGTGGGCATATCAATCGGGGTATTACATTTCTTATTATAGTAGTTGCGAAAGGTTTATGCTACAGTACATGACATTACATGTGCCGGGGATGCCTGCCGGAAAAGATGAAGTAGGTACTTATATCAATGTTGTGAAATGGGTCAGTGATGACGAAGCGCAGATTCTCATTGAAGAAGGCGTCAATAATTCAATAAAACAATAATAAAAAACAAAAATATGAGAAAGCTTAAACAAAAAAACTTGGTTGCGCTTATGCGGAAGTTCTGCTTGGAAGGCTGCTTCACGGCTCTGTTCATGGCGTTATGCATTAGTGCTTGTTCGGATGATGACGATGATGCGGTAAAAGCGGTTTTTCCTGAAAAACAAACTGTCAATTGTGTATATGGTGATACAAAAGAGTTGAATTTTGAAACGAATGCCGATTGGCAGTTGACTTCTTCGGCTACTTGGTGCCGCTTTGTGAATGATGGTCATGAAGATTATTCTTTATCCGGAACTGCCGGAAAGCAGACAGTGACATTGAAGATTACCGATGAAGCTGTGGCGTTCGATGCACCTACTGTTGCCCGTCTGACTATGATGATAGGAGCGGAGAAGGCAATTATTGCTGATGTGGTGCGCGATAATAAAATGCGTGAATTGAAGATCTATGATATGGAAGGCAACGAAATCCATGAGATAGAAGTGGGATATAATAATTATAAGCCCTTTCAGATAAAGGCGAACTTCCGTTTTGCCGCAACTAACCGGCCGGAATGGTTGGAGATAGCCGGAAATACGATTGTGGGTACTGTAAATGAAATGACAAAAGGGGAAGTTAAGGTGATTGATAGTCCTCAGTATGCAAAATATATACAAAACGGTACATTGGTTTTTGCCGATGAAGACGGGGGGATGTCTTATTCGTTCCCTTTAGTATATAAAGGTATGGATCCGAAAAGTATCAAGATAGTTGACTCTAATCCTACTCCTTGGAATTGGGAAGTGTCGTTGGATGGCAAAACATTTACACAAACAAGCAGTTCGGGAACCGGAACTTCTACTACAACCTCTACTTATAATAAATTTGTACCTTATACCGTGCAAGCTTTGAATGATGAAGTGGTTCCAGTGTATATTCAGAAAGTAGAAGAGTATGGAACGGTGAAGATGAAAATAGGAGAAGAAGATGGAGTGGACTGGATGAGACTTGAAGATGACGGACAAGGTAATTTGCGGTTGAAAGTGGATCGATCTTCCGAAGAAAGAGAAGGATATGTGTTGGTATTGCCTAAAGCGTTATATGAAGAAATTAAGGATGAATTATGGGAAAATTTGATAGAAATGGATATGGAAACAGACGAACAGGATATCAAATATACTTATCAACAAAGTAATCTATTGATCAATTTTGTGCAGAAAGAGAAAAAGCAGGAGGCGGCACAGGCATTTAAAGTGACTTATTTTGATTCCGGGTGGAATACAGTAGAAGCTACTTGTACGAAAGTTACTGATACAGATATAGCAAGTTTGTATCCAGAAGTAAGTGACATTTACACAATGGAGTGGCCTTCTGCTCAAGGTGGGGTTACCATTGATCCATTAGAGGGGGATTACGAGACAGAATGGAATTTTAAAGTAATGCGTGATGGAGAAGATATAACTTCAGAAGAAATTTGTGAAGGTAATGGTACTTCTTTGAATGCCTTTATTGAAGGTACTTTAACAGAAGAGTTCCATATTTTAATAGAGAAAGACGATGTGACAATAAAAGTACTAATTATTACCCCGAATTATAATTAATCATTGAATAAATGAATAAGAAACTATATTCCATATTATTCTTTGTTCCCCTTATTGTCTGTTTATTGGCAATGACGGTGGTAACAGGATGCTCTGATGATGACGAACCGTTGCAGTCCACTTATGGATATGTGCAGTTCAGATTATTAAAGAGTGCATCCATGGACAAAGGAACGACAACGCGTGCTGTGACCGATAAGTTGGATAAGCTGAACGATGCACAGAAAGTGAAAGTTGTCATGCAATACAATGGTTCAACTATTACTCAGACTTTGCTATTGAATGCATACAATGCGGAAAATGCAGAATTCGGACTCCGTAGTGATAAGTTGAAGTTGCTTACAGGAACCTATACTGTTATTGGTTACTACTTGTATGATAAGTTGGACAATGTATTATATGCAGGACCAGCCGGGGAGAATAATGCCTTTGCGATTGTTTCCGACGGTCTGCATACACAGAATTTGAGTGTAGATGCGGTGGCACGAGGCATGGTGACATTCAAACTGGTGAAAGACTTTGTGAAGACCCGTGCAACAGGGGAAGAAGCTTATCCGTTGAGCAATATCCTGGCAATAGATATTACTGTGAAAAACCTTTTCACTCAGGAATTGACTACGATAAAAAGCATTCGGGTGAAATACGTAGAAGACTTTACCGATAAACCTGCAGAAGACTATGTCGATGCTGATAGAAACCAGGAGACTTCCTATATGGAATGTGATACGGTGGCATGGCTGAAAGCCGGTACTTATCAGATAAGTAGTTATACAACCTATTCGGATAAAAAGGCTAAGAACGTATTGGAAGTAGCCACCGTGCAGACATCCAAATCGTTTGTCGTGAAAGACAATGAAGTGACAAAGGATGCTGAAGTCCCTGTCCGTCTTGACGAAACAGCCGAATACATCAAAGACTATATAGCACTGAAAGCTATCTGGACAAAGATGGATGGTCAGAACTGGAAGTATTACGGAGAATCCTCACCGATGGGAGCCAATTGGAATTTCAATAAGGACATTGACTTGTGGGGAAATCAACCCGGCGTGCAGTTGTTGGATAACGGGCGTGTAGCTCTTTTATCTCTTGCCGGCTTCGGTGCTAAAGGAGTGGTACCCGATGAAATCGGTCAACTTACCGAATTAAGAATCTTATCATTGGGAACACATGATGAAAAGCTGGGAGGACGTTTGTTCGACAACTATTCCGTCAACATGAGCGAAGAACAGCGGAAAGCAATGAGAATGGACTATGATACGAAATTCCTTTCAAAAGACGCCCGGGAGGATTTGTCCGGTATTCTACGCAAAGGAATCAACGACAATCCGAAGATGAAGCCCATCAAGAGCAGCCGTATTTCTACGAAAGATGTGCAGTTTGGTGTTTTGACGAACGGAATCACCGGTGTATCCAAAGCCCTCATGAGGCTGACAAAACTGGAACAATTCTTTATAGCCAACTCACCTATCCGCAGTGACGGTTTCTTTGTTGAGGTAAAGCCTGATTCTCCTTATTATGAAGAACAGGATGAGTGGAAATGGGAGGATATGACCACCTTGACGGATATAGAAATCTACAACTGTCCTAATTTGGAAACGCTTCCAGTGAAGATGTTGAAGAACTTACCTGAATTGGTCTCACTCAATGTGGCGCGTAATCCGGGTATTTACGCTGAAGATAGAGATGTGTTGAAAGAGAACTGGGAAGAGATTATCGGAGACGATTCAAAGTGTGCGGATAAGATTCAATTGTTATATCTGGGATATAATAAATTGAAAGAATTTCCTGAATATGACCTTCTGAAAAAGATGAAAAAATTGTCATTGCTGGATTGTACCAACAATGAGATTGAAACATTGCATCCTTTCGGTAAGGAAGTCAAACTGATGAAAGTATATCTGGATAATAATAAAATAACAAAGATTCCGAGTGTTGAGGAAGACAACGGATTGAAATATTTCTTTGGGTGGAATGATGTGGAGAATTTTAGCTGTTCAAATAATCTGCTGACCGAAGTGCCTAATATTTTCAATGCCAAGTCTGATTTTGTAATGGGAACAGTCGATTTCTCCAACAATCTGATCGATAAGTTTGAAGATGGCGAGGATCACCGGGGCATCAATGCTTCTACTGTAAATCTGCACCACAACAAATTTAAGGTATTCCCTAAACTTCTGTTTGAGAAAGAATCACCGATGCAGACACTGAATCTTTCCTCCAACGGTATGACAACCATTCCTAAAGGGGCATTGAAAGGAAAAACATCTTTGGAGTATCTCACAAGTCTTGACTTGACTTATAATAAGTTGAGTTCGCTGACTGATGATTTTTATGTGATTAATATGCCGGTATTGTACGGATTGGATTTGAGTTACAATCAATTCTCCAAATTCCCGACCCAACCGCTGTCAATCAATTATCTGGTGGTATTCGGTATCAGACATCAACGTGACGATAACGGCAACCGGACATTGCGGGAGTGGCCTACGGGACTTTATAAGAATCCGAGCCTTAAAGCCTTCTATATCGGCTCCAATGACTTGCGTAAAATTGACGATACCATTTCGCCGACTATCTTGATGTTCGAAATCAAGGATAATCCCAATATTTCGATTGACATAAGCGATGTATGCCCTTATATCAAAGCCGGACGGTATACGTTGGTTTACGATAAGTCGCAGGATATCCGTGGTTGCGATGCGCTTGATCTGGGTAAATAACAATATAGAATAAAATATCAATGAAATATTTAGTAAAAATAGCATTAGGATTATTCGTTTACATGGCTGCTGTGGCATCATGTAAAGATGATGACGATAGTGGTATTACCGGATTCTCTATAGATAAGGAAGATATCACGATGGGTGCTGACGGTGGCAAGGATAGGGTCAACGTCTTATCGGGAGGCGAATGGGTGGCCAGTGCGTCGGAACCTTGGGTAAATATCTCTCCTGCCAATGGTTCCGGGGTTACCGAGTGTACAGTTTCTATTGATTCGACCTTGATTAATGGGATGCGTGAAGCGGAAATCCGCTTTATCCCACGTGGGCAGGCACCGTGTGTCATGACAGTGCATCAGACCGGTTATGGTAAGATGATTTATATCGAACAGCCGGATGTGGAAATCAAAGCCTCGGACAATTATGATAAACGCTATTTTGATGTGACCGTCACCACAAACGTCGCATTCAAAATGAATACGGTATATGATGTCGTACCGGAGAAACAGTGGATTACTTTGCCTAAAGACCCTACTGTTGATTTGGACCGTGGTTCTCGTCCGCGCACTACTAAAATCCGTGTGGAATGGATGATGAACCCGGATTTCGATATTCGTACGGCTAAAATTCATTTCACACCCCAAAAGGCCGATGATCAACTGGAACAGCCTGCCGTGGTGACAGTCACTCAGAAGGCTTCACCGAGGATTGAAGATAACCGTTCGGGCGACTCATTGGCATTGCTCACTATCAGGGAACGTCTGGAAGTAGGTAATAACTGGAATCCGGGAGAAAATATGAGGTATTGGGACAATGTCGTATTGTGGGAAGAAGATGACAAGGATCTTCCGAAAGGGGAAAATGTCGTGGGACGCGTTCGCTCCGCTACTTTCAATATGATTAATACCAAAGAATCCATTCCGCAGGAAGTGCATTACCTGACGTATCTGGAGAGTCTGACTTTCTTCGGCAACACGAATACGGCAACTAAGAGCATTACGTTGGAAGCGGATGTATGCAGTAATTTAAAGTATCTGAAGTCATTGACTGTCAGCGCTTACGGGCTGATAGCGCTTTCGGACGATTTTGTCCAACTAGGCGATCGGCTCGAGACGTTGGACTTAAGTAGTAACAACTTTAATTCCGTACCTGCAGTTATAACGAAAGAGAACTTCCCGAAACTGAAGTCGCTTAACTTGACTGGCAACAGAAGATCGGTTCTTTCCGACCTTAGAGAAGCCAAGGATAGCAGCAAGTATCCGGATGGTATCGGTCTGT
>OAVD01001055.1_pt1 | contig 10856 bp, 7 predicted proteins | sample 1476351 | NCBI WGS metagenome assembly OAVD01 (sample SAMEA2580075, study PRJEB22360) | human gut metagenome | biome: human gut; feature: human-associated habitat; material: faeces | place: Denmark | collected 2008/2010 | reverse complement strand
TACATAATATTTAACCGAATAGAATTGTTTAAATATTTAGAATAGCTGTTTTCGCAGTTATTAACATTTTCCACAGAGTTTTCAACAGAACTAACAAAGTTGTCAACAAATATTATGTAAACTATAAAATGTTACAAATTGATTACAAAAAGTATAACAAAATAGTAGTCAAGTAAAAAATAAAAAAAGTTATCTAAAAATAAGATAAAAATAAGGTATAAAATTTTACGAATTACTAAATTGCAATTTTACAATAACCAATAAAATGTTAGATAAATTTGTCAAAAAAAGATGAAATAGCAAATGATGGTATAAATAAAAATAAGATGCCAAAAATAGGAATAGCAGATTCAATATTAAAGAGAAAAAGGGAGTAACAGTATGGTAAGAGGAGTAAGCAGACAAATTATAGAAGTACCAGATACAGGGAATATTTATTATGAAAAGGCATATCTAGTGGTAAAACCGGAATTTTCAGATGCACAGCGCACGTTGTTGGAGAAAGAGGCCAAGCGTGTTTTGCGTGCAATGGATGCCCCTTCAAGTATCAAACGAAAGAATAAAAAATGGGTAACTGCTCTGTATTTTTTGGCTGCAGCGCTGGTAGGTGCAGGAATTATGGCCGGCTGTTTTTTCTTATTTTAATGGCAACTTAATACAATGAATCAATTATTGCATTGTTGATAAAACGTTTCGCGTTTTTTATGCTGTTAATAGAAAAAATTCTGTTTTTTATGAGCTATGTAGATACAAGTTCTTTATTATTATTACAATTTTGTAATTAAGGGAATCTCACACATTTTTCTTGTGAAACGTAAATTTTATATTGATTGTTGAAAATAGATGTGTCTTGTTTATCATGATATTACATTTACTCAGTTAGAAATTGCGTAGCAATTTTTTTAATGTTATAACAACCTTGCCATAGCAGCAAAATTAAAAATTTTGGCTATTGGCAAGAACGTTTTAGCATCAATCAGTTAGAAATTGCATAGCAATTTCTTTAATGCTATAATAAAACACAATGCAAATAAGGAGTATTGTGGATTATGATAGATAAAACAAAAAACGAATCTAAAAAAAATACAGAGGCAAAAGGTGAGGATATTATTGCAGGCAGAAATGCCGTAAATGAGGCGTTGCGTTCGGGAAGAACCATTGACAGTTTATATGTTGCACGTGGACAAAAAACAGGTTCCTTAACAGCACTGATTGCAAAAGCCAAACAGAAAGACATTACCATTAAAGAAGCGGATGTAAAAAAATTAGATTTTATGTGCGGAAACGCCAATCATCAGGGTGTTGTGGCAGTAGCGGCAATCAAGGAATATGCCGATTTGGAGGATATTTTCCAATTGGCGCAGTCGAGAGGCGAGGCTCCGTTTATCATATTGGCAGATGAATTGGAAGACCCTCATAATTTAGGTGCTATTTTGAGAACTGCCGAATGTACGGGAGCACATGGCGTAATTATACCAAAACGCCGTGCAGTTGGATTGACTTATGCGGTTGGAAAATCTTCTGCAGGTGCTGTAGAGTATGTGCCGGTTGTGCGTGTAACCAATATGGCTGCAACCGTAGACTTATTGAAGGAGAAAGGTCTTTGGATTTATACAACAGACATGAAGGGGGAAACATGGTGCACTGTGGATTATAAAGGACCTGTTGGGCTTGTAATTGGTTCTGAGGGCAGCGGTGTTAGCCGTTTGGTAAAAGAAAAAGCAGATTTTACTGTAACATTGCCTATGGTTGGACATATTAACTCATTGAATGCGTCTGTAGCCTGTGGTGTGCTTTGTTATGAAATTGCGCGCCAAAGACAGGGAATTAAAGCCGATTAAAAGTATCTTGCCTGTCATATTTTCGTCACACATTTATGTTATAACATCCTTGCAACAACTAAAAAATCATAGATTTTAGTTGTTGACAAGAACGTTTTAACATTTATACATTAGAAATTGCTATGCATTTTTAATATTAGAACAAGTTCATTCCTAGAAAATGGATGTAAAGTTTGGTAAATGCAAGAAAGCTGTAAGAAATCGCTTTGAAAAATTGCGGGGAAATTGTTCTTATGGTATAATATTAACGTATTTTTTTGTAATAATAAGTTAGAAGATATTAAGAAACTGATTAGGAGCGATGAAATAAATGAGTAAAGATAAATATAATGCTCCTCAGGGTTCAGACAGTGAATTTGTAGATGAAATTTTAGCAGAGGCACGCAAGATGCGTGGCAATGTAACAGAAGAACTGGATGATCAAGATATTCCACTGGCACAGGCAAGACCTGTTGGCAATATGTATAAACAGACAAAAAAACCTGCAGAACCTGTTCCAAAGCCAAAACCGGTGGTAAATCCCCCCACCCCTGAGATGAATCCGCCTGCAATCTCACCGGAAATGCCCCAGCAACCTGCCCCACAGCCTGGCAGCAACGTCATAGATAAAGAAGGTACCGGTACAAAAAAGAAAAAGAAACGTTTCGGTAAAAAAAATCGTCAGGAAGTAACTGCCGGTGAAGATGATATTTATTTTGGATTAAAATTAAAAACTGTTGAGGAAGTAAAGGCGCAGCGTCGCGAAGAGTTAAATAAAGAAGGCTATTCGGGAGGTCCTTTACAAGTATCATCCCCAACTTCAACATTTGCACATTTATTTGAAGATAACGGACCTGATACCAGTCCTGAATTTGAAGAAAAATTCCGTCAGCTGCACCGTCAAAGGCAGGAGCGTGTAAAAAGAGCTGCACAGGAAGCAGGAGAAGAAGTAGAAGACGTATTTTCTCTTTATGAAGAATCAAAAGAATCAGAACCGGTCTATTCTGACTTAAAAATTCCGGAACCGGAGTCTCCCGAAAAAATTGTGGAAGAGTTGGTCAGCGATACGTTCCGAAAACAGGAGCAACCCACCATATCAGCAAAGAGAAATGATGATGTAATTGAACATCAACTGTATGAAGATGATTTGCAGGCAGAAAAGCAGAATGCAGAGCTACGACAATTGATTGATGATGTTTTGGCAAAAGAGACAGTTGTGGAGGTAGATCCTCCGTTACATACGGAATCTATATTTGGTTTGGTTGCCAAAGAACGTACGCAGGACACCGTCAATGCAGAAATTGCTGAAGAGAAACGAAAAGAGATTTCCCAGCCTGTTGAGATAGAACAGGAAGAAATACAGGAACAGAGTGCCGAATCAATTGAATCTGTTGCTCAGGTTGAGCCAGAGGACGAACTGGATGTTCCTGATTTTGTATCTTATCGTTCTTCCAAAACAGCGCCTGTTCATGGGACTCCAGAGAAAGAACATGCGTATCAGAATACCCAAACTGCAGAAATTGTCGAGGAATCTCCTGTGATTTCTGAGGAGCAATCCAAGGAAGTTGTTGCTGAACCAATACAGGAGGAACCGTCTCAAGAACATCTATCTAATGAGATACAATCGGAAACATCTGAGCCGTTGTCTGAAGAACAGACAGAAACAACGCAAGAAATGAAACAACCGATAGAAATGTCTGAGGTGGCCGAGGAAGCAACGGATACTGTTCAGAATGAGACATCTCAAGAAGAGCAGCTGTCTGGTGATGTATCATCAGAACAACCGGAAGAGGCGTCCCAAACAGAGCTCTCCCAAGAGCCTAAAGCAGAAGGACAGGATGCAGAATCATTGGAGAGAGACGCCACAACAGAGGCGGATTCTCAAGATGTTGAACAGGCAGAATCATCCCAAGAGGAACAGCAAATGGTAGCGGCTGCTGAAGTGATGGAAGAAAAAGACATAGACTTAGTAACTAAGCCGGTACAATATGTATTTAATAAAAGACCCGTTCGCACATTTTCCATTCATGGTATTGGAGACGTTTTGGCACAGGAAGCAAAGCAATTTACCCAATTACTTCATCCTGAGACCATGACACAACAAGAGCAAGCAGCAGTTCCTGTAGAACCAGAAGCTGTGCAAGTGAAAGAGGATAAACCGAAGGTAATGCATCCGCAGGGGCCTGTTAAAAACGAGAGTGCCAAACCACAGAAAAAAGAGGATTCTCATAAAGAGTCTGCTCGTAAACCCTCCGGTCCCAGAATTATTCGTACCTCTCGTTTCCAAATTATCGATAAGACCAATGCGGGACAGCCTGATGAGGTTTCCAATATAGAGCATATTGAGCCACAAGAATCAAATACTCCTGCAGCGTCAGATTCAAATATGAAAACAGACGCTGTGGAGCAGACATCAGAATCCCCTGAGGTGAAAGATGACAAAACATCATCTGCTGATCAGAATACGAAAATTGTCAATTTACAGGATATCAAAGCGAAAAAACAACAACCTCCGATTGACTTAAATCATATGGAGCAAGTACCGGAATATGTTCCAAAAAAGAAAAAGAACATATTCAGAAGAGAAAAAATCAATCTTTTCACCGATATCGAAGATGAAGAGGAAATCATTCCGGAAGAAGTACAAGAAGAACAGCCGGAATTGGAGGATTTTACATCGAAAGAAGATGCACGTTCCATTGCAAGTGAGCTGCGTAAAAATATTCGCACCTTATTCCTGCGTTCGGTGGTAACGGGTATCTGCACAGCAGTTTTGCTTATCTTTGGTTTCTTTGCGGAATACCATATTTTTGGTGCTGATATCAGCCCTGTTGCATATGCAGCTACCAGTTTGGTATTTTTGGCAATTGCAATCGGCGCATGTGCAACCACGGTTTTTAACGGGCTAAAAGCATTGGTCAAACTTCGTGCGAATGCTGATTCTGCCATTGCAATAGCAACAGTAGTAATTGCGATTCAATCTGTTGTACTGTTGTTCATGCAGGATGCCCTGGCTGCTGGAGAAGTACACATTTATTCTGCGTTAATCACAGGCGGATTACTGCTGAATACACTGGGTAAGCTTACCATGGTACGCCGTATCAAACAAAACTTCAACTTTGTTGTTTCCAGCGCAGAAAAAAATACGGTTGAATTAATTGAAAACGCTGAAATAGCAGCCCAGATGGCCAAAGATTGTGTTGCCGGTATTCCTGTTGTTGCATATCAGAAAAAATCTAAATTCTTCAGCAATTTCCTGAGGAATTCTTATGCGCAAGATTGCAGTGAGCTGACTTCTCAAATCATTGCACCGTTAGGATTTATTTCATCTTTGGTACTGTTCATTGTAAGTATGATTATCAGCAAAAATGTAGGTACAGGATTTACTGCATTTGCAGCTTCTATGTGTATCTGTGTTCCTATGGCAAATATGCTGTGTGTTCATTTACCTGTTTCCCGTCTATGTAAATTAGCCAGAAAAAATGGCGGTATGTTGGTCGGTTATGAAGCGGTAGATAAATTTGCAGATACCAATGCCATTATGATTGAAGCGGATGACTTGTTCCCAAAAGGCACTGTCGAGTTGAAGGGTATTAAAACATTTGGAGAACAAAGAATTGATAAAGTATTGTTAGACGCCGCTTCATTAATGGCTCAAGTTGGTGGACCTTTAAGCGAAGTATTCTTAGAAGTGGTCAAAAATCATGAAGATATTTTGCCTCATGTAGAAAATGTAGCGTATGAAGATGAATGCGGAGTCATCGGTTGGGTATCCGGTCGCCGCATTCTGGTGGGAAATCGTGACTTAATGAATCATTACAGCGTGGATGTTCCTGCTGTACAAATTGATAGAGAGCACGGACATCAATTGGTATACTTGGCAGCAGGCAATGAAGTGGTAGGTGCATTTGTGCTTGCTTATCACGTAAGCAGTGAGAAAAAACAAGAAATGCAGCGTATGGCCAAAAATGGCATCGGAATTATTGTAAAAACAACAGATCCTTCTGTTACGGCTGAATTCATTTCGCAACAATTTGGTATTGATATTCATGCGATTACGGTACTTTCAGGACCATTGGTACATACCTATAACGAACTAACCAATAAAGTAGAAGAAACAAGCAATGCAATGTTTGCCACAAAAGGAAAAGCAACTTGCATGATGCGTGTGATTACTGCATGTGTCCGCGAAAAAAGTAATATTTCTATTGTTCGATTGTTGCAAAATGTTTCTATTATTTTAGGATTTGTTTTGGTAGCATTTTTAGTGTGTTTCTCGGGCTTAAAACAAATCAGTACGCTTGCAATGGTGATTTATGAGGTATTTTGGCTGGTTGTACTGTTAATCCTTCCGAAAATAAGGCGGTCTTAATTTTATAGTGCTAGAAAAGCTGTGATGTTTATTTACATCACAGCTTTTTTCTATGATAAAATTCGACAAAAAGTATGCTTGATTCTATTGTATGATGTTTCTATGTTCAGCAGAGATTCTTTTTAGCAAATTTATATACATAAATTTTATTTACTTTTTATGAATAGTGTAGAACTTCAATCAAATTGTTGTATTATATGTACAATCGGTATATAATTGTAATATATTATTGAAATAAATTGTAATGTTTACCTAAAGAAAGGGAGTCTTATTGTTGAAACAATATCATGCAAAGCAAATTTTAAATATTGCGTTGGCAGGTCACAGCAGCTCCGGTAAAACTACAGTCGCAGAAGCAATGCTATTCTTGTCCGGTGGATTGGAACGTTTGGGAAGAGTTTCTGAAGGTACTGCCACCTTGGATTTTGACCCGGAGGAAATCAAAAGAAAAACATCCGTCACCACCGCAGTTGCACCTGTGGAATGGAAAAATTACAAAATTAATTTAATTGACACTCCGGGATTATTTGACTTTGAGGGAAGCGTATGCGAAGCAGTGCGCGCTGCAGATACGATGTTAATTGCAGTATCAGCAAAAAGCGGTGTTAGCGTTGGTACGGAAAAGGCAGTTGCGGCGGCAAGCCAAAATGACTTGGCAAAAGTCTTTTTTGTCAATGGTCTTTGTGATGAAAGTGCTGACTTTTATAAAGTATTCCAAGATTTAAAAACATATTTTGGACCTGCTGTTTGTCCGTTGGTCGTTCCGTTTATAGTAGATGGAAAAGTAGATTGTTACATAAACCTGTTGGAATACAAAGCGCATCGCTATGAAAACGGCGTTATGAAAGATGTACCTATGCCTGATATGGGAACACGATTGGACGGTTTGCGCACGGCTATCTATGAGGCTGTTGCAGAAACAAGCGATGAAATGTTTGAAAAGTATTTTTCAGGTGAAAAATTTACGCCGGAAGAAGTTATTTTAGGTATCAGCAAAGGTGTAAAAGAGGGTAAAATCTATCCTGTTTTTTGCGGTGACGCTCAATTAACCGACGGTGTTGACCAGCTGCTCAATGGTCTTATTTGGCTGGCGCCTACCGTTGCTGATTATGGTTCCGAAATAGGGGTGGACATAGAAGGCAATCCTGTAGAAATTGCAGTGAATGAGGATGCTGCCACAGCAGCGATTGTATTTAAAACAGTAGTAGATCCCTTTATAGGAAAATTAACATTTGTAAAAGTTGTTGCGGGCAAGTTAACAGCAGATTCTCCTGTAATGAATATGCGTACAGGTGAGCAGGAACGCATGATTAAAATGTATTACATGTGCGGTAAAAAACAGGAAGAGACAAAATGCATTTGTGCGGGAGATATTGGAGCGATTCCTAAATTACAGCATACCAATACAGGCGACACGTTGTGTTCTCCAACCAGAAAAGTTGTTTTGGAAGGGGTGACGTATCCGGAGCCGGTATTGTCTATGGCAATTTTGCCAAAGCAAAAGGGAGAAGAAGATAAAGTAGCGCAAGGCGTCTTGCGTTTGCTTGAGGAAGATCCTACGTTAAAGTTTGTCAATAATGCAGAAACACATCAAATGATTCTTTCCGGATTAGGCGAACAGCATTTAGATGTTGTGGTTTCAAAATTAAAAGGTAAATTTGGTTTGGATGTAACACTGGAAAAACCGAAAGTTGCCTACCGTGAGACGATACGGAAAAAAGTGCAGGCACAAGGAAAACATAAAAAACAAACCGGAGGACATGGTCAATTTGGTGATGTTTGGATTGAGTTTGAACCAAGTGACAGTGAAGGACTGGAATTTGAAGAACGAGTGGTAGGCGGTGCTGTTCCAAAAGGATTTTTTCCTGCAGTAGAAAAAGGTTTGCGTGAAAGCATGCAAAAGGGTGTTCTTGCAGGATATCCCGTGGTAGGATTGAAGGCCATTTTGTATGACGGGTCATATCATCCTGTAGATTCCTCTGAAATGGCCTTTAAAATGGCTGCCGCCGCTGCTTATAAAGCTGGTATGCCAAATGCTTCGCCGGTATTGTTAGAGCCGGTGGGCAATTTAATGGCAACCGTTCCTGACGAAAATATGGGCGATGTAATGGGAGAAATTAATAAACGTCGCGGTAGAGTTTTAGGAATGCATCCTGCCAATGCAGGATATCAAACAATTAATGCAGAAGTTCCTGTTGCCGAAATGCATGACTTTTCTACTTATATCCGCCAGAATACCCATGGCAGAGGCAACTATCTGTTTTCTTTTGTAAAGTATGAAGAGGTACCCACGCATATTGTGCAAAATATTTTAAAGGAAAATCAAGATAAAGAATAGTAAAAATGGCAAAACAATTTGTTTTGCCATTTTTTATGTGGACACATAACTAATATACTATTCCGGATAAAAAGCATAATACAGTAGGTCTCGTGGTTCAATTTACAAGTTCTCTTATCGTAGTGCCGATTATGAAATCATAAAAACAGTTTTGTAAATACAATTTAGATGTTATTTTATTTAAAACGTTGAAATAATGCAGTGTGGACAGAGGTTAATAGTTTACAAATAGGGATTAAGTAGAAGGCGTAAATGAATGTTCAAGATAACAGTGCAGTTTTGGTAAGTTACCATATGCAGTGATATTTTGAAAAGAATGATGTTATTTATTTGGGGAAATATAAAACAATGTCTATTTCTATTTTATTACAGGAGTCAATCAGGTGTAAGCAATATATTTATGAAAATACTATGACAAGGGTTTCATTTTGCTTAAGAGAGCATATTACTTCTTAAAAAGATTGTGAAAAGAATATACATAGTTAGTAAACTGGTTTGTTTTTACAGCTGTTTATCATAAAAGGCAGCCATTACATGGCTGCCTTTTATGATTCTGATAGTTCTGTTTTTAAATAAATTGTGATTCATTGGCAATATTAAAAATGTGTCTGTTTTTCTTTTTTGCGTATTGTACAGTGTAAGCTGTGCCGCCGGTTTGATTTACTAGGTAACAAATGCAGTACAAGCTGTTATCCACCATATAATGATTACGCATATGCATGCATCCGCTGTGGTGTTCCTGGGACATATAAATAATTTGATTGGCTTGTTTTAAAATGGTTTGATATACTTCAATATCGTTTGAATCCCAGCCGTTTGTTTGCTGTGGAGACGGCAATGCCAGAATCAACTGTATATGCGGATAAATAGAACGTATCTTTAATACAGCCAATGCTGCAAGTGTATCAAAACCCAATGCTCCCCCGCAAATAAAAGTATTCACGCCAATATGAATTAGCTTTAAAATACGTTTTACCAGTAAATTATGTATATGTAATATTTGTTGTTTGGGCAAGTGCCTATGCCCGCTAAAACAGCATGTTTGTTCATTCATGTGCATCTTCCTTTTTACATATTTCTTATTTTACCACATATTTTGTTTTTGTAAACTCATTTGGGGTTAGCAAAATGGAAAAAATAAGTTAATCTTAAACAAATGGAAGTAAATTAGAGAGGTTGCATATGAACGTTGGTCAAGCAGTAAGAGAAAGAATTGCAGAGCTGTGTGAAGAAAAACATATCACTATTAATAAACTGGCTAATATCAGCGGAATTACGCAATCGACTTTAAACAACATTATGAGTGGAAGAAATAACAGTACCACCATTTCAACCATTCAAAAAATTTGTGATGGTTTGGAAATTACAGTGACCGACTTTTTTGACAGTCCCTTGTTTTTGGGAATAGAACAAGAGATTAAATAATAAAAAAGAGAGCCTTTTTATTGCAAAAGGCTCTCTTTTTTATTGATTTTGTTGAAAGATCTATTTTTTTATGTCTATTTGAATATCACCGTTATTGGTGTACACTTTTAATGCTTTACTACCTCCTGTTTTAGATTCAGGTAAGTTATTTTCTCCTTTTTTAGCAAAACTTTCAATGGTAAAGTCATCATAACTTCCCAATATGGTCCCGTTTATATTGCCATTCTTCGTTTCTAATGAAATGGTATTGCCCGCATCTAATGTGTCAAATTGAATGTTTCCATGATTCACATAAATTGAAACAGAATCAGTGACAGTAAGTGATGGCAGTGTAATATCCTCATTTGTTGTTTTAACAGTCAATGAAGATAGTAGATTTTGAGGAATTCGTAAGCGAATGGTACGATTCTGCAAGGGCGCATTTCCACCAATATAATCTGTCCATTGCTTTTCAGTATCGTATGACATGGTAAGGGTATGGTCGTCTGAAACCACAATATTAAAAAATTCTATTTCACTTTCATAATAATCAATATAAATTTGATCGTCATCAGATAGTTCCACATCAATCTTTCTGTCAATGGCATCAATGTTAATAGTTTGGATTTGTGAGCTGTCGGCAGTATAATTTTTTTCTGTAAAGTCAGTTTGTTTGGTAGAACAGCCCGACAAGACGACCATGCTGATACAAAATAATCCAATCATAGTGATAATTTTTTTCATGTTTCCTCCTGATAGTATGATTTATTTGATTTTCTAAAAAATTTAAATTATAATATAACTATAAACCTTTGTGTAACACAAAAGTCAAGAGGTGTAAAATGATAAACTACTTTTCTATCAGTGAGGCAGCCAAAATTGTTGGCTTAACCACCGAAACACTGCGCCATTATGACAGAAT
>OAVD01001041.1_pt1 | contig 11016 bp, 7 predicted proteins | sample 1476351 | NCBI WGS metagenome assembly OAVD01 (sample SAMEA2580075, study PRJEB22360) | human gut metagenome | biome: human gut; feature: human-associated habitat; material: faeces | place: Denmark | collected 2008/2010 | reverse complement strand
TCTATCTTGTTCAGTGCTTCGAATACGGCAGGGCGATCAATAAATGTAGAGTTACTCAATACGCTTACTTTCGCTTTTGGGAAATACCTGTCGCGAAGCGCAAGAGTATCTTTTATGATTTCCGGGAAATGGGGATGCGCAGTCGGTTCACCGTTTCCGGCAAATGTCAGTACATCGGGAGCAGTGCCGTTTGCCTGCATGTCTTTTAGTTTCTCTTCGAGAGCCGTGCGGACTTCTTCACGGGTAGGAAGAAGTTTCTTCGTACGATGTTCGGCATTGAAACCACACTCACAATAAATGCAGTCGAATGAACAAACCTTACCGTCGTCCGGCAATAAATTGATTCCCAAAGAAACGCCCAAACGGCGGGAATGAATAGGGCCGAAGATGGGTGAAGGAAAAATAATAGTCATCTTATTCTAATTATTTATTCATAAATCATAGCAAAGATAGCCCAAAACTTATAGGTTATTCTATCTGTACGACCATTTTTTCATCATCCCAAACAAATAATTACTCTAACGCCACTCAAGAAACCGCACGGAAATATTGATCCATTCTTCTCAAAAGCAGAATATACATATCACGTACTTCCTTTTGGGAATGTATCGTGCTAAGCTCCTCCAGTCTATCGTGCAGACTATGCAATTCGTTCGTTAAACGTTTCTTTATACTATTATGTTCAGTAGCTTCCTGCATAATATCCAGCCATGCTTCCAAACATATCAGCTGAATATCCATCTGTTCATAACTAACGGCAGACTGCGGATCAAAACCATTAAACAATCCTTTATAAAGATCCCGGAAAAAATCAATATCGTCATACCCCTTCCGGTCACTCTGCAACGCCTGCAATCGAAGAGCTGAAATTGTCTTTACACTCAACAATTGTTTGAACAACTTCGCCAATTCCGGATACAGAAGATTGTTTCTTGTTTCCAACAAATTCTCTTTTACATAGGTACATTCCATCTTTTTAACAGAATGAAATAAATAGTTGTCCAAATCAAGCATTGCCTGACGCTGCGCATCTGCCGGTTGAGAACTACCCACCACCTTTGCCATTTCCATCAGATAACTCCCATACAGACGAATAGCCTTTCTGTATATATCAGTGAGCGAACTCCCTTTATCGTATTTCTTCCCCTTATACACAATCTTATCCAACCGACTCACTACAGTCTGTAAATCCAATATTTTGACCGTATAATCTTCTGGAAATGAAGAATTAGAATTCTCCTCCCCTGATGGTTGGAATAAACGAATGTGATCTGGTAAATTATGCTCTATCCATTGGCGGAGCTTCTCCCGTTCATCATAACAATTTTGGTCTCCTTTGAAAGGATGATAGCCAAAATAAATAGTCCGGCAATCATCATCTCCAACTTTTAAAGTCTTTCCACACGAGCTTTTCGATAAACTTCTGCGCAAACCTAAAAGATATCCAATTTCCTCCGTTATTTCATTTTGCAACAATTCTTTTTCCACTTCTTTAGAATAACGGTCAGCCAGAATACGCGAATCCGAGGCACCGCAACTTAACAGATAGTCGTCTAATTTTCCTTTTAGGAATCCATGTCCGATATTCAGACGACATGAAAGTATTTCTCCGGTACGAGGATGACAGATAAAGTCACTTTTGATCCCCGGTATTCTCAAATCATAAGATATAAAAGCACGTTGTTCCGCCGGAATTATCTTTCGGTCTGCATACCTTACTTGTAAAGCATCATGAATACCTGCTTTATGGAAGGCGGTATTCCATGCTTCCACTCCTTCCTTTACTGCCTGAAAGTATTCCTTCGGAAAAAGGGTATCTACATAAAAAGCAAGCGGTTGTGACATATCCCAACGAAGAATCAATGAATCTTCTACCATACAATAAGGATTTTGCGAGTAATCTTTGAAACTCAATGTCCGGTAAGGTATTCTGTAATCTGCCAGGCGGATCTGATCTCTTTTCAGAGGTAGCAAGCGTACTACACAAGTAACTTCCAAAGGCATACTACCTTCAGGCAATAGAACGGCAGAACTGGACAGCATATATCTTTCCGCTTCAACTCCATGATAGCGCCTGACCGTAAACGACACACCTTCCTTAAAAGGATGTATTTTCATTATTTCCGACAGTTCCGGAACCAAGGAACGAATAAAACTATCATTATAGCTGAACCAGTCATCGCCAGTCATCAGATACTCTGTTATCCGAATAATAGCTCCCTGCTCTTTTGAATAGGCCACCACTGGATAACTTTTACCGGCAGGTTGCATATTTGACAACGAGAAAGATTGCTGATATGTGCTTTTTTCATCTAAAATACGCTCTGTATAAAACGGTTTTTGAAAGCAAATTGTAGCTTTATCCGGAGATATAATACGCACTACTCCCAGTCCGTCAACCGGACGATTCAACAAATCAAACCCTCGATCTATCTGTCCACTGACTTCAATTTCCCGCCCGATATATTTTTCGGGTATTTCCAAATAGATTTCTTTTTCCGCTACATACACAGGAAACACACCGTCGATCTTATCCATCCCGGCAACAAAAAACTCGTCAAATGACTTGACGGAATCCTGTGCCTGAAGCAAAGCTGTGACACACAACAATACACCAATCACATATCTTCTTCTCTTCATGAATTTCTTTATTTACTTTTCATCATTAAAACAAAATACTATCTACAAGAAACATTGCCCGTTTTTTGGCAACCGGATCCGTAATCTTATGGCTATAATCAAGACTTTCCTCCTTTATTCTATTCAAAGCCTGCATGATGGAAACCAATAATCTCGACGAAGTTATCTTTTCTGATCTATCCAACAATTTAACAAGTTTACTCACATAAAGCAACTGCACTTTATACTTGGCGTCACTTACAGGAATATTGTCAGCCCATTCGGTAAATAATTCTTTATGTATGCTTTCCAAAAACTCATCTACAGACAACATATCCTCACAAACATTCTCCGTTCTTTCCACTTCCCGGAGGGAACGAATCATTTCCGACATCAGCTCTTCATAAAAGCGATCGAACTCCCGACTACCGTCTATTTCTAATTTAGCGGTAAGTTTTTCATCAAACATCCACACAGGCGGTTGTAATATATAAGCCTGTATAAAGCTCATAACCTTCTTATTGTAATCGGCTTTTTCGGGTATGTAAATATTCTCATCATCCGGCTCAGCAAGACGCTTTCCACCTAAATGTGACAGAACATGCTGTACCCACTGTTTATAATGCTCCAATACCGCTTCATAACGCCCCTGTAATACACGCAAAGACGTTTTATCCGTCACATTCCAGACATCCGGATGTTCACACAAATATTTCAGGTTCTCTATTCCTTGTGTATTAACCATAACATGGTCATTACCCAAATCTTCTGCCTGGGCTCTTACATCCATTCTGCCCGAAAAATGTAATGAGAGATCTTTCTGTTTTTCCTGATTCCAAAGGGTCCTGTTCTTTTCTCTTTCAGAAGCATCTTTACCCGGAAATATACGGTAGCCCCATTCAATAGCCCACTTATCATATTCACCGACACGTATCCTCCTGTTTCTCAAATCAACTTTATCTTGAGGACGTAAAGCATAATTACACCGCACATAGTCCATAATGGAACTACCAATACTATATTGACTTAAAAAGTCATTATCACGTAATTGATCGATGGAGTAATGAGAACTACCCAGAAAGTTATGTTCCAATCCTAATGTATGACCTACTTCATGTGTCAGCACTTGTTTTATCTGTTCGTATTGCAAAGAGTCCGGCAGCTCTATATTCCATGCCTGCGGATCATTCGCTCCACATTGAGCAAAATACCATTTCTGTTCCAAATTCAAGACACTGCAAAAAATACCGATGTGGCAAGCTATAATCTCACTGGACCGGGGTTCGCATGGAGTCGGTCCATAAGCGTTATTTTGTCCTGATATCTTCCATGAGATGAACGGATAAGTACTGTCATAAATACTAAAATCAGGATCTTCCTCAACGGTAGGAGCCAGTCGCGCATCAATGGCGTTCTTAAATCCAGCTTTCTCGAAAGCCGGACGCCAGTCACGCACCGCTTCAATGATACAGTCGATGTACTTTTCCGGTGTATTACGATCTATATAAAAAATAATAGGTTGTATGGGTTCTACCAATTCCCCCCTCATGTATCTTTCTTCATCTTCCGCCCTTATTTCCAGCCGCCATCGTTTGACAACAGATTTCCGAATAGCAGGCTGATTCCCTTGAAAATACTCCTTGCTGATAGAAAAATAAGCTCCGGTATTTGCAGCAACTGCCTCCAACGGTCTTTTTGACAGTAATTTTATGCAGATACCTGTATCCCAGTCTCCAATATAAGGAGATGCAACAGGCTTACCTGGTATTTTCATTGACGAACTTCGATAAGCTCGTGATGCGTGTATCAACAAGCGGTTGTCATATCCTTTAATTTCCTTAATATAATCTTTCTCTCTTGAACGCGTACCTATCAATAAATCAAAAGATACAATATCAAGAGTAAACAAAGGAAAATCTTTTAATACTTCACCAATCTCTATCAGGCTGCTTCCCTGATTCCTAGCTTTAATCGGTAATATTTTATAAAGCCTTTCATTCCCACGTTGGGCGGCGATTTTTGCATACGTTCCTTCAGGATTTTCTATCACCCTTTCATATTGTGGATCCATCATCCACAACTCGTCACCCTGTTTACGGAAACTGAAAAATACCGGACCTATCATGTCACCCGCATATCCGAATTTCTTTTCCATATCCCGGTCCGGACGGGCAGGATAGTTGTCGTTACGGCAAACTCACGTCCAATCAATGAATCCGGGATTTCCCAATAGATATGTTTATCACTTCGGTAGGTAGTAAACATACCGGGAATAACTTCCACTGGTGCTTCTTCTTTAATAAAAGTTGTAATACTTTGCTGTTGCCCGTACAGACAAGTACAGACAACAGCAAGAAATACTGCACCGATAATTCCTTTTAGCATAAAGACCGGTTTATACTATTCATAATTATAGCTAATATCAACAATCTTCCCAATAGGCTGATCGGGATCTTCGTAAACACAAATGCTGTTTTCTTCACGAGCTACATCACCCGCCACTGTCAATTGCAATTCTACAACTACACCTTTATCAGCAGTATTGATACCCAACCCGAGAGACATGCCTAATTTCTCCTTATATTCGCCCGTTTCCTCATCGTCACCTTCCTCTCTCACACTTTCAGGGTCCTTAAATTTTAGACTAGCTATCTGTGCTGACGGATCAATTTCATAAGTATAAAGTTCAATTGCTCTTCCGCGGTCAAGATCAATGCGATATAATTTATTACCCGATGTCATAAATATAAGGTTTGCCGTATACGCGTAAGAAGCTGCAAATTTTGCTGTTTCTACATTTACTTCGGACGGTAAAGCAATTGTATACCGGGCAGCACAAATCGGATCTTCATCTTGCGCACTGAATTTAAACACAGTCAGCTCTTTTCCGTTCCGGGGAGAAGCAATCGCATAAGCAAAATTTCCCCAATTTCCACCCGTAACAATATCATGTACTTCTAAAGATGGATCAATTACATCCGGATCAAACAAATTAGATTCGTCTGACATTGAATACGTGGATACAGGCTTCTGGTCACTCCATTTAGTACCATAGTTACGTATTTCTTGAGTAGCCCGATTCATCATATAATCATAATAACCCGGAATAGATGCACTAAGAAAACGATGATTTTCAGAATCAAAAAACAAAAAGCCTCCTCCATACGAACCATAAGCGGAAATAGCAGGAAACTCACTTTCTTTTTTTACCGAAAATGGTACACAAAATCCATCCATAGGAGCACAATATGCTTTTCCACTATTTACAAACAATTCACCATGAGCACTCATCTTATAAAACTCAATATTCAACGGTTCCCCTTTTCCCGCCGGTTCAAAAAGTATTTTATTTGACGGATATCTCGTTATTAAAGTACTTGGAGTCAATAAGGCCAAGTCCTGATCGGTTACCACCATTAACGCCGGACTTACTTTAAAACCAAAAAAACCCAGCATACTACTCAAATACGAATCCCCATAGTTTTTTCTTGCACTTACCGCCAAAGGTTTTCCTTCTAACGGAAATGACTGATTCAGTTCTGATTTAAAGACATCCGGATAAACATAATATCCTTCCGGAGTACCCTCTATCGCTCCTAATACTCCCTTTCCTTCTTTTTCCTGCAATACAAACCAGCAAGGATTTAAAGGACGAATAATTGCAACTTCACCTATCTGATACCAAGTTGTTCCACTCTTTTTATCCGTAATGACCAACATTAAACCTATATTTTCCGATTCATAAGGCTCGACTGTTACTTTACATTCTTTGCCTACGGAATAATCTTTATAATCACTAAGTCTGTCCGACCCCGCTTTCTTTCCTTCGATTGTTTTCTTCCATTGAAACACAAGGTTTTCCTCATTTTGCTCCAAAGTCTGAGAAATCTCGGGTATAATTGAAACTTCCACTGCTTCCTCTTTAGGCATACGTACCTTCGTTTCAGGTATTACGATATCCATCGTATTTACATCATGATAATCGTAATCTCCCTTGTCATCGTAACAGCCTGCTTGCAATAAAGCCGTTCCGATAAAACTTACTATACAGATGATATATTTCCTCATAACGTTTCTTTTTAATCTTGTTCATATTCTATTTCATCACCTTCTTCACCTAAAATCGGTGGATTCCCCGCCTCCTTATATTCTCTATAAGCTTGCTTGATTACATCAATATCTTCATCTTCCAAATCATCCCATACACGTTGGCATACATCCATAATAAACATATATTTAGCATCGCTATAGCTACCAAATCCCACATAATCACTCCATTCAGTCGGTTTCAACTCCCATCTGACATTTAAAACGATTTGATTCTTTTCTACCAGACCTTTATCAAACTGATGAAGAGGGTTATTCAAATCAAACTCCAGATAACAACCATAAACATTTCTACCTGCCTCTACTTTCGGACGATTTATTTTATAATAGAATATCTGGCAAACTGTATCAAGGTCAGTATATGTATACTTGCTTTCCAATAATACATCCACTGAATTCTGATAATCATTATTCGGAGTTACTTTCACACAGAAATCACGATTCTCTTTCAAAAAATCTCCTTGTATTCTTACCTCGAAACTGTCTACAGCATAAGGTTCTTTCTTCACATAATCCGTATCAACCAAAGTACGGACATGCGTAGTGCTACCATAGAAATTGATACGAGGTGTCTGGTCATATAAGTCTATCTCGTTTTCACTGCATCCTACATAAATGCCGCAAACAAGAATAGCTAAAACAAAATATATAATACGTTTCATAATGCTTCATCATTTAGAGTTGTTTCCAAAAATATACTCGTCATCCGGCAACGTCATCTGATAATGGGCTTCAGTCATCGTTTCAATCCCACAACCATAATAAGTGCTATAATTATGCGCTTTCAAGAAATAGAAAAGTTGACCTTCCGCGAAATATTCTTTTCTATATTCTTTCATTATCTCATTAATACGTTTAGTCTGATTTTTGTCTTCTTCCGAAGTATTATCAAGGTCATCATATCCGGTAGTCGGTATTTCATCACTATAAGAGATACCACGTGCAAAACGTACGGTATTTAACGCGTCAGCACTTTCCGATGCAGAAGGAACACATTCATTTCGGGTAAGCGTATCAAAGGGATAGCGTCAGCACCGGAATAAGCATATCCGCCATTCAAAGGTTTCTGATTATATTTTCTACAAAAAACATCTGTCCGACTTGCCCCATTAATAACCTCAAACATTTCCGTATTTTTTCTCCAGTCAGTATTCCCTGCATCGGCAGTTTCATAGAAGAATTTAAATTTATCTCCATCCAGGTAGAAATGTTGCTGAGTATTGGTATTCTCCATATCCATATAATTTCCAATAAGCAAATTGGAGAATTCATTGACTGTTATTCCAAAGATTTGCTCTGCGTAGCGTATGGAATTGTAATTGGAAGCAGTCTGCGATTTATACAATGTAAAATACTTAGAGGCGGCAATTACTTGTTTAGCATACTCCGTGGCCAATCCTTTGCTTTCCGCATCACCTTTGTAACAATATACACGGGCCAGCATAGCTTTAACCGCATATAGATTCATACGAAATTCACGATTGACAAGAAAATGATCTTTCTCTGTAAAATCTTCATCCGTCCGGTCGGTAAAAAAATCAAGAGGATCGTTCTCTTTCAGTAATTTTTCTGCGTCATTCAAATCTTTGAGAATAGCGTCTACCACTTCGCTGGCTGGTAAAACAGGAGTAGCATCTTTATCAAAAGTAGTACGGTAGGGTATAGCTTTGGATGCAGGATGTTCTTTATAAACAGGACCGAACATACGCAACAAATCAAAATGAAGAAAAGCACGAAGCCCGAGTGCTTCTCCCTTCATAGTTTCATAATAGCGTTCGGTAACTAAAACATCTTTATTTTTGTCTACATACTCCAAGAAGTTATTAATATTGGCAATGATGTTATACATCGTTGAGTAAATCCCATTCTTCTTACTCAAAAACATGTTCTCATAATCGAACACGATACTTTGGTCGAAAACAGCATTTGTATTATACCCCGGATAATCGGAATATAATCCTGCCAACTCATCCAAATAAGCATAAGTCAAGTCTCCGGCATACAATGTCGTGGTTCCCAACTTCAAATAAATACCTGTAAGCGCATCCTTAAATCCTGATTCCGACTCAAATTGCTTGTCGGTAGGAATAGAAGTCTTCGGAGATACATCCAACCAGTCGCTGCAAGACATAAGTCCCAGCATTGTTGTTGTTAATAGTATATATATTATCTGTTTCATACAAATAGGTTTTTAATTAAAAAGCAACATTCAGAGCAAATGTAAACTGACGGGAATACGGATAGTACAAACCTCTTTCGCGTTTCACTGTAGACCAATAGAAAAAGTCTTCCATATTAAACGTCACTTTAGCGGAACTCAATCCCCAATGACTAATAAATTTTGTATTAGTACGATCCATACGATAGTAAACAGACAACGAACTTCCCTGGAATATATTTTCATCCATTATAAACCGGGAAGTGGCTTTCGTTTCCAAACCGTTAGGATTAAGAGCACGGAACTGTGCCTTATCACCCGGTTTCGCCCAACGTAGCTGAGTTACCCGTCGATCTACATTATATTTCAAATTAGCATTTTCCACCTTGTCAAGCAAAGTCTGATTATATACCTGACCGCCAAACTGATACCTGAAACTGACGTCTGCTCCCCAACCTCTGTATGTAAAGGAAGAATTAATATATCCTTGCCATTTAGGTTCTGTATTACCAATAGGTACTACATCATTCGCACTCCAGTTAACGGCACTCGTCATCTCTCCGTTACGTTTCAATAATATTTCATCTCCGGAAGCCGGATCAATACCTAATGAACGTACTACCCAAATACGAGAAAGAGATTCACCTTCTTCATAACGTGGCAACGGCGTATCTTTTAAATCTGATGCACTTTTATCATTTCTGTATTTCATCGCTTCCGATATTTTCAATAGTTTGTCAGTATTATGAGAACCGTTTACTGTAATTGTCCAATAAGCTTGTTTAGCAGTGTTTTTATAAGGAATAGCCGAGAGAGAAATTTCCCAACCCTTATTCTCTATCTTTCCTAGATTTTCCGGATAACTGCTGAAACCAAGAGAAGGAGCAAGACTTATATTGGCAACCATATTATCTGTTATTTTCCGATAATATTCCACACGTGCAGTAAAACGCTGATCGAAAAAACCGAGTTCCAAGGCAAGATTAGTACTTTTTGTAGTCTGCCATTTTAAACTTTCATTATGCATAGCCAAGATTTCCGAACCTGTTGCATCCGACGAGTAATAAGGAAGCAGTAAATTGGAATATGTATAATAACCATGTGCCTGATAAGGATCAAAACCTTGGGAACCGGTCGTACCGTATGTACCCCTCAATATAAAATCGGAAATAAAAGATACATCTTTCAAAAAGTTCTCTTTTTTCAAATCCCAACGTAATCCGGTTGACCAGAAAGGAGCCCAACGGTTATTTTTTCCAAACTGTGATGAACCGTCCAAGCGTATATTAAAGTCGAACGAATACTTATATTTATAAGAATAGCCTCCAGCAGCTACCCAACCAATGGAGCGCGTTGTCCTCTCATCTCCTGTCACCTTCTCATTATATTTCTTACCAAACAACAAGTTATCCATATTATCATTCGGGAAACCAGTCACATAGTTTCCATAAGTCTCCGAATTATTCTCCAATACACTCATACGTGCATTAGCAGTCAGGTAGTGATCCTCCAGTTGCTTATTCCAGCTTCCTGTTAAATCTATGCCCCAATTGACAGCTTCACTCTGACTTCTGCGGTAATCACCTCTTAAGGTAGGATCAGTCACATTATCAAAAAGCGTATGTTGTGCAGGACGAAAAATATCACGATGTCCTACGCTTTTGGACAAATTAAAAGCTCCTTCAAACCGTAATTCATTAGTAGGATTATATTCCACCTTGAAAAGTTCACGTACCGTAAAGTTTTTACTTTGGTCTTTACTGTTGAATGTCGTATTATACATCGGATTCAGGTAGCTCGACTCACCACCCACTCCTTCGAAATTATCAAGCCGTTTTTGTATTTCTCCGTTCTCTCCATACGGACGCAGATAAGGATTCAAGCGGGTATATTCACTAAAACTTCCCCATGGAGACTCATTAGCCACCGAATTATCCAACGTAATACTATTCTTTAACAACACTTTTTTCAGGCGATACTGAAAATCAAGTGAACCGGTCAATACATCACGCTTACTGTCTTTCATCACACCCGGAGAACTATTATATCCGACATACATCCGATAACGCAAGGCTTCGTCACCACCTTCCAACGTAACCGTATGTCGTTGTTGGAAAGCTGTTTGCAAAGGC
>OAVD01001036.1_pt1 | contig 11103 bp, 7 predicted proteins | sample 1476351 | NCBI WGS metagenome assembly OAVD01 (sample SAMEA2580075, study PRJEB22360) | human gut metagenome | biome: human gut; feature: human-associated habitat; material: faeces | place: Denmark | collected 2008/2010 | reverse complement strand
ATCCGCTTTATATGTGAAGAAGTAGAGTTTCATGAATACCCATACTATGAAGAAGGTTAAATAAAACGAAAAGCCTTGCATAACTAAAATAATCTCAAGGATTATAATATATTGAATATATCAATATACGGTAATTTTGTGGATATAATCACATATATTTTGTGGTAGTCAACGTAACTTGTCAATAAAATTTCTTTTTGAACATACAAAATCATAAAATTTGTAAATATTTTGCGAAATTTTAACACAACATCTTTTTTGAATTATAAGTTGTGGTATACTTTAATAAAGAGTATGAATTGTAATGTGATAAGTGAGGAATCAAAATGCAAGAACCGGAGCTTTCTGTAATTATTCCTGTGATGAACATTGAAAATAGAATTTGCGATGTACTTAATACATTAAAAGAGGACACGAAAGATATTTCAGTGGAATTTTTAATTATTGACAGAGGCTCGAAAGACAAGACAATGCAAATGGCGTTGCGCTTTTTACGGCAGAATCAATTAAATGGTTATGTCATGCAGGAAAGTGGGGGAAATGTCAGCCAAGTATTAAATGCAGGTATTCAATATGCCAATGGAACATACATTACCTTTGTCTTTCCTCAGCGTATTTACCAGTCGTATTTGGAAGAATTTCTAAAAAAGGCAAAGGAAACAAATGCAGAGTTTTTGTTTGGATGCAAGCGCCAGGAACAATTAAAGTTTGCAGATTTGCGCAGTACCAGTTCGGTTATTAAGCAATTGACAGGTGTCGATTATATAAAATGTATGATTACCCATAGTATTATCCCTGATGCCGGTGCAGTCGTGGTATCCAATCGGTTTTTGCAAAATCATAAAATCTGGTTTAACGAAAACAGTACATACTGTTATGGTGAAGATTTTGTGTACAAATGTTTCCTTGCAGCCAATCATTTGGCACAAGTAGCTGTTGTTATGCAGGTGGATGATGAAAAATCTGTTTTACAGAATCAGAACCATACATCTCAGGATATTTTTGCACCTTTTGAAGAAGTGGAATGTTTATTACGCACACTTGTATTTTTACAAAGACAATATAGCCATCATGAGAAAATGATAAAATTATTTATGCAGCAAAAAATTCCGGAAACAATTATGCAAATCATAGATGGACTGTTAAAGCAAAAGGTGAAACCTCGTGCCATACGTTCTTATATGCATAAAAAAGGATATGACAGTTTGCTTATCATAGGACCGTATACACCGCATACCTTAAAGGTAAAAATTACAACTTGGCGCTATTTTCCTAGATTTTACCGTTTTGTGTAATAAGTGTTATAAAAACAGGCGTCTGACCGCCTGTTTTTGTTTTATTTTTCAATGATTGGATTTATAAAATATCTTGAAGAAAAACGCTAGATCTGGTATTATTATAAGATAAATATCACGATATGGAGGTGTATATGTTTGGTTCCGCAGGAACAGAACAATGATGAAATCTTTCTACAAGACAGAGCACATTGCATGAATGCAGTTGCACAAATTATGGAAATGCGCGCCACAGGTGCTGTACCGCTTGCGTATGTACAGACATACGGATGTCAGCAAAATGTGGCAGACGGTGAGAAAATCAAAGGTCAACTGGCAGAAATGGGATTTGCTTTTACAGAAAACCCGGATGAAGCTGACTTTATTTTATATAACACATGTGCCGTTCGTGAAAATGCTGAATCCAAAGTATTTGGTAAAGTTGGTGAATTAAAACATAAGAAGAAAAGAAAGCCTTCTTTGGTTACAGCCTTATGCGGCTGTATGGCAGAACAGGACCATGTTGTAGAGCGTATTAAAAAAAGCTATCCGTATTTGGATCTTGTGTTTGGCACTCACGTTATTCATTACTTGCCGCAGCTATTATATGCACTTTTGACCAACGGAAAACGAGTTTTTGAAAACGGACACGAAAATGAAGACAAACAAATCGTAGAAGGTTTGCCGGTGGAACGTGACAGTACACAAGTGGGTGCTTGGCTTACGATTATGTATGGCTGTAATAATTTCTGTACCTACTGTATTGTTCCGTATGTTCGCGGCCGTGAACGGAGTCGTGAACCGCAGGCCATTGAACAGGAATTCCGTCAATTGGTGCAGGCAGGGTATAAAGAAATTATGCTGCTTGGACAAAATGTAAATTCTTATGGTAAGACGTTAGAAAATCCCATTACCTTTTCTGAATTATTGCGTAGACTTGACCGCATTGAAGGGGATTACCGTATACGTTTTATGAGTCCGCACCCAAAAGATGCAACTCCCGAACTGTTTGAAACTATGGCAAACAGTAAGCATATTGCACATAGTCTGCATCTTCCTTTGCAGGCGGGAAATAACAGAGTACTTAAAGCCATGAACCGCAACTATACCAGAGAGCAATTTTTGGAATTGGTGGAACAGGCGCGTGCTGTTATGCCGGATATTACTTTTACAACTGATTTGATTGTAGGATTTCCGGGTGAAACATACGAAGAATTTTTAGATACCGTGGACATGCTGGAAAAAGTAAAGTTCAATTCTTTATATACTTTTATTCACCGCGTGTCGGAACCAGAGCTTCCTCTATGCCGGATGAAATCTCTGCTGAGGAAAAATCGCGCTGGTTTCAGGAACTTTGGAAAAAGCAAGAAGAAGTTGTTGCCAAAATCAGCCCTGCCATGATTGGTACAACTCAGAGAGTGCTGGTACAAGGCTATAACGAAAAACAAACCATGCTTTGGGGCAAAACAGAAGGAAATATGAACTGTGAATTTGAAGGTGACGACAGTTTAATAGGAACTTTTGTTGATGTAAAAATAACAGAGTCACCAAATTTTGTGCTAAAAGGCACACTGATAACAGAATAATCATAATTAACCATATTGGAGGATTTTAAAATGGATGTTATTGAACTGGCAAGAGAATTAGGGAAAGCAATTCAACAGGATGAACGTTTTTTGGCAATGCAAATTGCACGTCAAAACAGTGACAATGATGATGAACTGCAACAATTGATTGGTGAGTTTAACTTAAAAAGAATGGCAATCAATAACGAAGCTGCCAAAGATGACAGAGACGAAGCAAAATTACAGCAATTAAACAGCGAACTGCGTGAAACCTATGCAAAAGTGATGCAAAATAAAAATATGAATGCTTATAATGAAGCAAAAGAGCTTATGGACAATATGCTAAAACGTATTAACGCAATCATCAGTATTTCTGCAGAAGGCGGAGACCCTGAAATTGCAGACTTAACAGAAGATACCTGCGGTGGTTCTTGCTCCAGTTGTGCAGGCTGTCACTAATGATACATATCGCATTCTATAAGAAAAAGATGAGGTAGAAAAATGGCTGATTTATCACCTATGATGAAACAATATTTTCAAATAAAAGAGCAGAATCCCGACACCCTGTTGTTTTTTCGCCTGGGTGATTTCTATGAGCTGTTTTTTGACGACGCAAAATTGGTGTCGGCAGAACTGGAACTTACCCTAACCGGTCGTGATTGCGGGCAAGCAGAGCGTGCTCCTATGTGTGGCGTTCCGTATCACAGTGCGGAATCTTATATTGCACGGCTTGTTGCAAAGGGCTATAAAGTTGCTATTTGCGAACAGTTAGAGCCCCCGGCACAAGCCAAAGGGCTGGTAAAACGCGATATTGTACGTGTGATTACTCCGGGTACTGTTATGGAAAGCAGTATGCTGGATGAAGCAAAAAATAACTTTATCTGCACTGTTTGTGTCGAAAAAAATGAAGCGGGAATTTGCTTTGCAGATATTTCTACAGGTGAACTGCATGCGACAACCTTAAAGGGAAATTCTTTGGCTGACTTAGAGCTGCAGCTAAAAAATGAGTTGATGCGTTTTTCTCCAAGGGAGATTTTAATCAATTCACAGACATTGGAACTGAAAAATCTTCCCAAATTTTTAAGAGAAAAGCTTTCCACATTACTGGAATGTTTGGAAGACAGCAAATTTACTTATGATACATGTGAGGCTGCTGTACGACAGCAGTTTAATGGAGATACAACACAAGCACTGCATGTAGATGATAAACCTTTGGTCATAAAATGTATTGGCGCTTTGCTGGATTATTTAAAGCGCACCCAGCGTAACGGTATGGAACGAATGAACCGCATTATGTTATACACCAATGCGCAGTATATGCATTTGGACATGAACGCAAGACGCAATTTGGAATTGACAGAAACCATGCGTAACAAGGAGAAGAGAGGTTCTTTGCTTTGGGTTTTGGATAAAACCAAAACGCCTATGGGGAAACGTTTAATACGTACATGGCTGGAACGTCCTCTTGTCAATCCGGTTCAAATTAAAAAACGTCAATTTGCAGTGGATGAACTGATGAGAAATATTCCTTTAAGCGACGGTATTACAGAACAGCTTTCCGGTATTCATGATTTGGAACGTTTGATGACTCGCATTGTGTATGGTTCTGCAAATGGTCGTGAACTGCGCAGTCTGCTAGCTGCCATTGAGCGTTTACCTGCATTGCAGCATTTGCTGGAAGGGGTACACTGCGATTTACTTCAAGACATTGAACAGCAAATTGATTTGCTTGAAGATGTAGCCAAGCTTATTTTTTCTGCTATTGTGGAAGATCCGCCGTTTTCCATTCGCGAAGGCGGTATCATCAAGCAGGGATACCATGCCGAGCTGGATCAGCTGAAAAGCGACATGACTAACGGAAAAGAACTGATTGCACAAATTGAAGCAAAAGAAAAAGAACGCACTCATATACCAAAATTAAAGATAGGTTACAATCGCGTATTTGGTTATTATATTGAAATTTCCAACTCTTATAAATCCCAAGCACCGGCTGAATATATCCGTAAGCAGACATTAAGCAACTGCGAGCGTTATATTACACAGGAATTAAAAGATTTGGAAGCTCGAATTTTGGGTGCTCATGATAAATCTATTCAACTGGAAAGCGTGTTGTTTGAAGAAGTTCGTAAACAAGTGGCGGACCAATTGGTTCGTGTACAAAGTACCGCAAGTGCATTAGCACAGTTGGATGTATTAAACTCTTTTGCACGTATTTCCCGTCAACAAAATTATGTTTGTCCCGAAGTAAATTTGGGAGGAAAGATTGTACTGAAAGAGAGTCGTCATCCCGTTGTTGAAGTGTTATTGGACGGTGCTCCGTTTGTTCCCAACGATGTATTGTTAGATAAAAATGAAAACAGAGTTGCGATTATTACAGGGCCGAATATGGCAGGTAAATCTACGTATATGCGTCAAACTGCACTGATTGTACTAATGGCGCAAATTGGTTGTTTTGTACCGGCAGCATCGGCGGAAATCGGTGTTGTGGACAGTATTTTTACCCGTGTGGGCGCATCTGACGATTTGGCTTCAGGACAGTCTACCTTTATGGTGGAAATGTCTGAGGTAGCAGATATTTTAAAACATGCAACAGACCAAAGTTTATTGATTTTAGATGAAATCGGCAGAGGAACTTCCACATTTGACGGCATGAGTATTGCTCGTGCTGTGCTGGAGTATGTAGCCGATACCAAAACATTGGGAGCAAAAGCGTTGTTTGCGACTCACTATCATGAATTAACAGCTTTGGAAGATTGTATGGATAGCGTAAAAAACTACAATATTGCGGTTAAGAAAAACGGTGATGATATTACATTTCTACGAAGAATTATCCGCGGCGGTGCAGACGACAGTTTTGGCATCGAAGTAGCAAAACTAGCCGGTGTACCAAATCAAATTGTCGCCAGAGCAAAAGAAATTCTAAAAGAGTTAGAAAGTATGCCTCAGGCTGAAGTAACTGCAAAATCTGTCAAAAAACCGAAAATGGTGCAGGAAGAAGCTCAAATTTCCTTTACACCTGCCGCCAAACACGCAGTGCTTGAAAAATTGGAACAAATTGATGTGAATACTCTTACGCCGATTGAATGTATGCAGACTTTGTTCGAACTGAGTCAATTGGCAAAACAGGATACATAATAAAAAGACAGAACCATAGCAAAGAAAGCGAGGTGCTTTATGGGCAAAATTCAGGTGTTGGATAAACAAATTGCAGAGCTGATTGCAGCAGGGGAAGTTGTAGACAGACCGGCCTCTGTGATCAAAGAATTGGTCGAAAACGCAATTGATGCAGGAGCCACAGCGATTACGGTAGAAATCAAAAACGGCGGCGTAACCTTTATGCGTGTCACAGACAATGGCTGCGGTATTGCCCGTGAAGATGTTCCTACTGCTTTTTTGCGTCATGCTACCAGTAAAATTCGCAAACAAGATGATTTGGAAGCAATTGGAACCTTGGGTTTCCGTGGGGAGGCATTGGCCTCTGTCGCTGCGGTTGCAAACGTAGAAGTAATGACCAGAACAGCAGATGAACTGGCAGGTACTTTTTATGCAATCAGCGGCGGTGAACAGCAAGCGTGTGAAGATTATGGTTGTCCGCAAGGTACAACAATCATTGTAAAAGATATTTTTTATAATGTGCCTGCAAGAATGAAGTTTTTGAAAAAAGATACAGTGGAAGCCAACGCCGTTTCCGGTGTTATGGATAAAATTGCATTATCTCATCCGGAGATTTCACTGCGTTTTATCAGAGATGGCAAGGAAACTTTACATACACCGGGGGATGGACAGCTGAAATCTGCTATTTACGCAGTATTTGGCAAGGATTTTACCGCAGGTCTTATCCCTGTCGACTATGAATTTGAACACGTAAAGGTTTGGGGATTTATCAGCAAACCTGCAGCTGCAAGACCAAACCGCAGTATGCAGCATTTCTTTATCAACGGCAGATATGTCAAAAGTAAAACTGCTATGGTGGCATTGGAGCAGGCGTTTAAAGGTTCCTTAATGGTAGGAAAATTTCCAAGCTGTGTACTGCACATCGAGTTGTCTTACCGTGCCGTTGATGTAAATGTACATCCTAATAAACTGGAAGTGCGTTTTATCAATGAAAAGCCGATTTTTGATGCTGTTTATCACGGTGTACAAACGGCTTTGAATCAAGGTGATAAGCCGATTGTCATGGATGTTAAGAAGGTAATTTCTCATCATCCCTTTTATGTGCCGCCGGAAAAACCGGAGCAAATGAAACTAAAAACAACACCTTCCAAACCTGCATTTCAGGCAGATATGGAACAACAAACGCAGCAGACTGCTCCAAAACAGGAAGAAGCTGTTCCTGCATCCGGATTTGCCAAAGAGCTTTTTCAGAATAGCAGTGCAGAGAAGTTTCAAATGAATGACAGCGGAAGTATACAAAATTCTGTTTCCGATGTACAAATTCCGTCTTTCCATCACTATGAGAAAGGTTCTCCCAGAATTACATATGCAGATATTGATATTACTGTAGATGACAGAGAGGATTTCACAAAGTCGAATTCAGAGATGCGTTATGATGAGGAGATACCGCAAGAAAAAGAACAGCAAACACAGGCACCTCATCAAACAGTGACGCATGAGGAAGTTCCGCAAGTAGATGAGTACCCTTCTGAGGAATCAGCCGCAAAAACTGATTTAAAGCCGCTGCGCTTAGTGGGAGAAGCATTTGGAACTTATATTATCGCAGAACGAAATTGCGAAGAACTGGTGCTGATTGATAAGCATGCGGCTCACGAACGAATGCTGTACGAAAAGCTGAAAAAACAAGCTCCAGGTTCCGATTCTCAAATGCTGTTGCAGCCGATTACCGTTACTTTGAATAAAGAGGAATACACGGCAGTATTGCAGGCGCTTGATACCTTTGCAAAAGCAGGTTTTGAACTGGATGATTTTGGTGCAGGCACTATTTTGGTGCGAAGCGCCCCTCTCTCTATGGAGCATGATGATGTTTCTTCCGCTGTTATGGAAATGGCGGGATATTTAAGTCAGCAAAAGACAGATATTACCACAGAACATTTGGATTGGCTGTATCACAACATTGCTTGCAGGTCAGCAATCAAAGCGGGCGATAAAAGTTCTCCGCAGGAATTGTTGGCTTTGGTAGAGCAATTGGAGGAGGATGATACCATTCGATATTGTCCTCACGGTCGCCCTGTGAAAGTTGTAATCAAGAAAAAAGATTTGGAAAAACAGTTTGGTCGTATTCAGTGATGTTTTCAATTTCGTTGTTTTTTCTTCATAATGATATGGTAGAATACTAGGAGCTTAACATGGAAAAACAAGAATTACAGAAAAAAATCCCGTTGGTAGTCATTGTGGGGCCAACTGCCTCAGGAAAAAGTAAATTGGCGGTAGAACTGGCCCATTGGCTGCAAACGGAAATTGTGTCAGCAGATTCCATGCAAATTTACCGCGGAATGCAAATTGGTACAGCCAAACCCACTGTAGAGGAGATGGAAGGCATTGAGCATCATCTCATAGATTTTGTGGAATTGAATGAGCCGTTCAGTGTAGCCGATTATGTTGCACATGCAAAAACATGTGTAGAACGTATTTCGCAAAAGGGAAAAATTCCGATTCTGGTAGGTGGTACAGGACTGTACATCAATTCGTTTTTGGATAATTTACAGTTTTCAGATGAAGAGAAAGACACAATTTTATGTGAACAGCTGGCAGAAAAAGCGAGGGAGCAAGGTGTGCAGGCATTGGTAGAAGAGTTGCGTTCTTTTGACCCTCAGTCGGCAGAGAGAATCGATTCTCATAATGTTGGCAGAATCATTCGTGCAATTGAGATTTACAGAACCACCGGCATGACGATGACAGAACATATGGAGCAGTCTCGCCGAATACCATCTCCGTACTCTGCATGTATCATCGGACTTGATTATACGGACAGAGCCATTCTTTATGATCGTATCAATCGGCGTGTGGACCAAATGCTGCATATGGGATTGGTAGAGGAAGCAAAACAAGTGCTCAGTGAGCAAGATGGTAAAACAGCATTGCAGGCAATTGGCTATAAAGAACTGTTGCCGTATTTTCAGGGGAATTTCACTTTAGAAGAAGCTGTGGAGCATATGAAGCGGGAAACACGACGATATGCAAAACGGCAGTTAACTTGGTTTCGCAGAAATCCCAATATTCATTGGCTAAAGGTGGACGAAATGGAAAGTCACGAACAGCTGGTAGAAGAAGCAAAATCGATTGTAACGCAATTTCAATTTTAGTGTAGAAAGTAAAGGGTTTTCAATGGGTATCTTAAATCATCCAATTTTAAAAAGAATTATCACAATTATCATAGTTGTCCTTTTATTGGTGTTCATTGGTTACCAAATTTGGCGTGCCAATCATTCGTCTGTGGTAACAGAAACGGCTACTTATGCAAGCATTTCCGATACGATACAGGCAGAAGGTGTCATTATTAGGGATGAGACTCTCGTGCAGCAAAATACTGCAGGTGTTATTACCTATCATGTTTCTGACGGAACAAAAATCGCGAAAGACGGCTTAATTGCAACAGTTTACGATACTGCGGAAGATGCTACCACACAACAAAGGCGAGAACAGCTGGAATCTCAGTTGACTACCCTGAAGGAATTAAACAGTGCCAGAACCACAACTACCTACACCAATCCGGATAACTTGGATAAAGATATTCATACAAAATTATACACTTTATTAGAATCCATTCATGAGCGCGACAGAGACCAAATTGATAGTGATAAAGATTCCGTATTAAAGTCAATTAATACACGTCAAATAGCAACCGGACAAGTTACAGACTTTAATGCAAAAATTCAGTCTCTCCAAGATCAATTAACAGCTTTGGGTTCTGTGAAAGGTACAAAGAAAGGCGAAATTACATCACCGTCTTCCGGTTATTTTGTCAGCTCTACAGATGGATATGAGTCTACCTTTCGTTATGCTGATGCTGCCAATTTAACGGTGGGGGATTTAAAGACCAAAAAAGACCAAAAAGCCGAGACACAAGATAACAGTGTGATTGGAAAGATATGTGATTCTTATAATTGGTACGTTGCATGTATTGTACCGGCTGACACGGCAACCAGATTGAAAGAAGGTGCTCAGGTATCCATCCAATTACCGTTTGTTTCTTCCGGAAATATTCCTGCTACGGTTGAGGCCGTGAACCAAACTGATGGTGCTTCCGAGGCTGCTGTTATTTTAAGATGTAACTATATGAGTGATACACTTTCTAAGGTACGAGACGAAACCATCCAAATTAATATTAATACCTATACAGGCATTCGTGTTAGTCAGCAGTCTGTCCGCTTCCAAACTGTTTCCAAAGACGTGACCGACGAAAACGGAAATACAACCACCGTAACCAAAGATGTAAAAGGCGTTTATATTCTATATGGCAATTCTATTAAATTTGTTGAGATTGTGCCGCTGTATAGTAGCAACAATTATGTCATATGTGACCCTGACCCGGATACAAGCGAGTTAATGACAAGCGAAACATTAACATTATACGACGAAGTTGTGGTAGGAGGTAAAGATTTGTATGACGGAAAAATGGTTAAATGATGAAGAACTTACAGCAAAAATTGCTGCATTGGAGGAAAATTATAAAATTGTAACGGAAAATGTAGCACAGGCAGCAATCAAATCCGGAAGAAAACCGGAAGAGATTACCTTGCTGGCGGCAACAAAAACAGTTCCGGTACCTGTTATTAACAGAGCAATTGAACTTGGAATTACCTGCATAGGCGAAAACAAGGTACAAGAATTGTGTGAAAAGTATGACCAATTGCATCTGGAACATTGTGACTGTCATTTTATCGGTCATTTGCAAACCAATAAGGTAAAACAACTAATTGGTAAGGTAAGTATGATTCATTCTGTAGACAGTGTGAAACTGGCAAAAGAAATCTCTAAAATTTCTCAGCAGCAGCATTTGGTAACCGATATTTTAGTAGAAATTAATGTAGGCAAAGAAGAAAGCAAGGGCGGTATATATATTGAGGATACAGAGTCGTTTTTGGGAGAAATATCCACATTATCTGGTATTTCTGTAAAAGGATTGATGACAATACCTCCCGCAGACGAAAATATTACAAAAACAATACATTATTTTGAAAATATGTATAAGAAATTGGTTGACATTAGGTCTAAAAAATTAGATAATATATCTATGAATTGTTTGTCTATGGGTATGTCGGCGGATTACGCACAAGCAATTGAGGCAGGTGCCAATATTGTTCGTG
>OAVD01001035.1_pt1 | contig 11106 bp, 8 predicted proteins | sample 1476351 | NCBI WGS metagenome assembly OAVD01 (sample SAMEA2580075, study PRJEB22360) | human gut metagenome | biome: human gut; feature: human-associated habitat; material: faeces | place: Denmark | collected 2008/2010 | reverse complement strand
GGGGCTTGGCCTGATCACGTGCACGCACTACACGTTCAACGATCGTTCGCGCCGCGTGATCGAGAAGGCGGGCTTCGTCCACGAGGGCACCATCCACGGCGCCGAAGCAACCCCCGACGGCCTCATGCAGGACTTCGAATCGTACTATCTTCCCCGCGAGCTTTGGGATGAGGCGAAGGGACGGGGCTAACGTCTCATTTCGAGGTCGACCGCGGCCAGCTTGTCGACGAGCTTGCGGTAGATCCGGTCGCGCATCCACGGTTCCGTCGATGCGGCCAGCGCCTCGTCGAAGTCCATCCAGCGCACGCCGCTGTTCTCGTCGGGCTTGACGCGCAGCGGGTCGTCGGGCGACGCGACGGCCAGATACGTCACGTTGAGGTGTACATGCGAGCTGACGTAGCGCCCGCGTTTCTCGTGCCCGTCCACGGTGAGCACCTCGAGCGAGAAGATGTTCCCCGGCCCGCATGGCACGATGCGCGCGTCGGCGACTCCGGTCTCCTCCTCCAATTCGCGCAGCGCCACCCGCTCCAGGTCACGCTCTCCGTCGGCGTGCCCGCCGATCCAGCTCCACGATCCGTACGTGTTGTGGAACACCGTGAGCGTCTGGGTGACGGTCGGATCGACCGTCCAGATCGAGCACGTCATATGCGCGAGCGAGTCGCGGTCGAACACGTGCGGGTCGGTTTCCAACTGCCGGAGGATAACCTCGCGATCGGATGCCTCCTGCTGGTTGAAGGGTTGGTAGGAGCGTATGTCGGTAGCGAGGGACATGGGGAGTATTGTACAACCCGGTTGTTCTTCGGGCATGCTTCATGCACCTGTTTTTTGGATTAGACATTCTTTCAATGATAAACGAAAACGCTTTTCTGCAAGTCCCGCTTGGGGGACATGCGAAAACAGTTTCCAGAGTATCATCGAGAGCTATAAAAATGATTAGAGAGCTTATGCATGTCAAGATGAGTTATATTTTATAGCTGAACGGCGCGCGATTGCGCTAACTGACGGGAGGTATTCATGCACGTATCCCATGTTGCCGAAGACGGGCGCATCGAAGAAGTGGCCGACCACCTGCGGGAGGTGGCCGAGATGGCGGCCGAGTTCGCGCGGCCGTTCGGGGCCGAATCGTGGGCCTATGCCGCAGGAATGGCGCACGACATCGGCAAGTATTCCACGGAATTCCAGAACCGCATCCTCCGTGACGGCCGCAAGGTGGACCACTCCACGGCGGGGGCTTATGAGCTATATGAGCGGGCCGGGTTGCCACTGCTCGGCTTCTGCATCGCGGGACACCACGGAGGCCTGCCCGATAGCGGATCATTGGCCGAACCGGATGGACCGTCGCTGATAGGACGCTTTCGCAAAGCGGAGCATCGCCAGCTTCCCGACTATCGCGCTTATGCTCGCGAGGTCGAGCTGCCCGAGACGGAATCGGTCACTTTCGACAACATGGCTCATTTCGATCCCTTCTCGATCGCCTTTTTGACGCGCATGGTGTTCTCGTGTCTGGTCGATGCGGACTTCCTCTGCACGGAGCGCTTCATGAAGGGGTCGGCGCGCGAGCATCTGAACGCCGATTCGCTCGAAACATTGAACGAGCGCCTCGAGTGCGTGATCCAATCGTTCTACCCTCCTCGAACCGAACTCAGCAAGACGCGTTGCTCTATTCTGGACGCGTGTGCCGAATCGGCATCGGATGCTCCAGGCGTTTTCTCGCTCACGGTTCCCACCGGCGGCGGCAAGACGTACGCCTCGCTGCGCTTCGCTTTGCGGCATGCGCTCTCTGACGGGCATAATATGCGACGCGTCATCTATGCGGTACCCTACACGTCGATCATCGAGCAGAACGCCGAGGTGTTTCGCAAGGTGGTCGGCGCGAACAACGTTCTCGAACATCATGGCAACTTCGATTTCGATAATGCGGGCGAAGATGGAGGGCTGTTGCGACTTGCGACGGAGAATTGGGATGCGCCCGTCGTGGTCACAACGAATGTGCAGCTTTTCGAATCGCTGTACGCCAGCAAAACGTCGCGTTGCCGCAAATTGCACAATATCACGAACAGCGTGATCGTGCTCGACGAGGCTCAGATGCTCCCTGCGAAGCAGCTGCTGCCTTGCGTGCGGGCGCTGGCCGAGTTGGTTCACCGCTATGGATGCACGGTAGTGCTCTGCACGGCCACCCAGCCGTCGCTAGACAAGATGTTCGGTTTGTACGGATGTCCGGTGCGCGAGATCGCTCCCGAGCCGCAAGCTCTGTACGAGCGTTTGCGGCGCACTGAGTATCGCTTCATCGGCAAGATCGAAGATGCGGTGCTCGCTGACAGGTTGTCTTCTCGTGAACAAGTGCTTTGCGTCGTCAATAGTCGAAGTCAGGCGAAATCCCTCTATGATTTGGTGCAAGCGTCGTCGGATGACGGAGACGGCGTGTTCCATCTGTCCACGCTCATGCATTCGGTTCATCGAGAGAAGGCGCTCGCCGAGATACGCCTGCGGCTGGTTCGAGGAGAAACCTGCAGGGTGATCGCAACGAGCTTGATCGAGGCCGGTGTCGATGTCGATTTTCCTATCGTGTACCGCGCGCTTGCCGGAGTGGACAGCATGGTTCAATGTGCTGGTCGATGCAACCGCGAGGGAAGGCATCCTGTTTACGAGAGCGTCGTCTACCTGTTCGAGCCGGGTACGGGGTACGGCGTTCCGAATGATATTAGTCAAAAATGCGCGATCGCGCGTTCGGTAATGCTGGAGATGGGGGTCGACATCCGAGCTGCCGAGGCGGTGGAAGAGGGTGTCGCATGCGATATCGGTTCGCTTGGGGCGATCGCGTCGTATTTTGAACAGTTGCACGATATACGCCGCGACCGGCTGGATGCGGAAGGCGTGCTCGAGGACCTCACGGAAATTGGTCGGGCGGAGTTCCATGAAGGCAAGTCGGTTCCCCTTATCCCCTTCAAGCATGCCGCCGATCGCTTCCGTATGATCGAAGACGGATCGTGCTCCATCATCGTTCCTGATCCCGCGATAGCGCAGCAGCTTCACGAGCTTCGCGTGGGAGTCGCTTCCCGGGGTTCGATGCGCCGGGTGGCGCGCTATTCGGTGAGTCTCTACGACAATGACGTCAAAGCGTTGCAGAGCACGGGTGCCATCAGATTGCTGGATGGGGATACATACGAGTTGGTGGATACCGGCCTCTACAGCGAAGAAACGGGACTCGATGCCTCGCAGGCTGGAGGAAAGGGCTTGTTCTTGTAGCGGCCGAAAAGCCGAGCTTTTTCAAAGTTGTACCAGAACAGTCCCACGCGTGCAGTTCGAAGCTGGTATGCTGCATGTATAAGCACCTTGATAATTTTATGAAATCAAGGATCTCGATCATCTGAAGAATCGAGCGGTAGAAAAGAGTAAAACGTACAGGAAGGAGGTGTCCTATGGCTTATGGCATTTGCGTCGAAGTATGGGGCGATCGAGCGCTCTTCACGCGTCCGGAACTTTCGGTGGAGCGCGTGTCGTACGACGCGATGACTCCCAGCGCTGCGAGAGGGCTGCTCGAGAGCATTTACTGGCATCCGGGCATGCGCTACACCATCGACCGTATCCATGTGCTCAATCCCATCCGATTCACGAACGTGCGCCGAAACGAGGTGAAATCGAAAGCGCTCGCCAGTACCATGCGCACGGCGGCGACAGGGGGAGGAAAGCTTCCCTATATCAATACGAAGGACGATATCCAGCAGAGGGCGTCACTCATCCTCATCGATGTTCGCTATGTTATAGAGGCTCATTTCGACCTCACCGACAAGGCCATGCCGGACGACAACGCTGGTAAATTCAAGGACATTATCAGGCGAAGGCTCGAACGTGGGCAGTGCTACTCGATGCCCTACTTCGGAACACGCGAGTTCCCGGCGCATTTCAAAGCATGCGAAGAGGTTCCGTCATCTTGCGGGTTCTATGCAGACGAAAGCGAACGTGACCTCGGCTTCATGTTGTACGACATGGACTACCGCGATCCGAAGAACATTGCCCCTATGTTCTTCCGCGCGGTCATGCGCAACGGGGTGATCGACGTGGCGGGAAGCGAGGTGTTTCGATGATCCTTCAAGCGCTGGTCGGCTTTTACGAGCAGCTCGCTAAAGAGCATCCTGAGAAGATCGCTCGGGTGGGGTGGTGCTCGCGTCAGGTGGCGTTCATGCTGGTGCTGTCGTCCGAGGGCGAACTGGTCAATGTTATTCCATCCGATGAGAAGCGCGGTTGGACGATGATGGTTCCCGAGCAGGTGAAGCGCACGGTGGGTGTGGCAGCGAACCTGTTATGCGACAACGCGACCTATCTGCTTGGCATCGATGCGAAGGGCAAGCCCGAACGCGCTCGGCAGTGCTTCGAAGCTGCGAGGGAGCGGCATCTCGCGTTCTTGCAGGGGGTTGGTTCTCCGTCTGCAGCGGCGATCCGCCGTTTCTTCGAAACGTGGAACCCTGAAGATGCGCTTTCCCGCGTGGCCGTTACGGATGCAGGGGAGGCTTTGCTCGCTGGAGGGAATCTCGTGTTCAGAGTGGACGGCAAGAACGCGCTGGACGATCCCGCCATCCGGTCGGCTTGGGAAAAGGCCTGCGAAAAGCCCTCGGAGGGCGCGGCTGTTATGACCTGTCTAGTATCGGGCAAACAAGCTCCTATTGCCCGGCTGCATCCCGCCATCAAGGGCGTTGTGGGCGCGCAGGCCATGGGTGCTTCGCTCGTCGGGTTCAACGCGCGAGCATTTGAATCCTACGGGCACGACGAAGAGCAGGGCCTTAACGCGCCGGTGAGCGAGTACGCGACGTTCGCTTATTCTACGGCGCTCAACTACCTGCTTTCAGATCGCAAGCACCATATGAGGATCGGCGATACGACAGTAGTGTACTGGGCTGACAAGCACGATCAGGCCTGCGTCGACATCATGTCCGATTTCTTGAATCCTCAAACAGGAGGTGGCGACGATAAAGACAACGAAAGCGGCAAAGGTGATCCCGATCGCGTCATAGACGCGGTTATGCAGAGACTTGCGCAAGGGCTTCCTATTGGGGAGGTCGATCCTGATGCCAACTTCTATGTGCTCGGACTTGCTCCGAACGCTGCTCGCTTGTCGGTTCGTTTCTTTCAGCGGGATACGTTCGGCGCCATGCTCGACAATTTGTACCAGCACTACGAGAGACTCGATATCGCGCGCGCTCCGTATGAGAAGAAGTACCTCGTGCCATACCGCTTACTGGTTGAAACCGAGAATCCGAATGCGAAGCAGCCGGCTGCCACATCGCTGCTTGGCGGTGCGCTCCTTCGCTCCATTTTGGGGAACCAGCGCTACCCGGAGGCTCTTTTCGAGCAGACGATCCTGCGCGTGCGAGCAACACAGGATAACGAGGAGCGGCGCACGCGCAAGGTGACGCGCGGTCGAGCAGCCATCATCAAGGCATACCTGATAAAAAACTGCAACCGAAGCGAGGAGGAGGTCACCGTGGGACTGAACGAAGAGCGTTCCGACGCTCCCTACGTGCTGGGAAGGTTGTTCTCGGTGCTCGAGAGCATTCAAGAAGCCGCAAGCCCCGGTTTGAATTCGACGATTAAGAACAAATACTACGATTCGGCGAGTGCCACTCCGAGCGTGATCTTCCCGATCGTGATCGGCTTGTGCGACAAGCACCTCACCAAGCTTTCGCGAGACAGCAAGGGGCTTGCCGTGCACTACGAGAAGATGCGCGGGGAGCTTCTCGGCAAGTTGGACGCGTTTCCCAAACGGCTCTCGCTTGAGGAACAGGGCGATTTCATCTTGGGATACTACCATCAAAACCAAAAGCGCTTTGAAAAGCGCGATGCTGAATCCGACCAGATCCAGGAGGCATAGCCATGAGCAATCCTATCAAGAACCGTTACGATTTCGTTGTCTACTTCGATGTCGAGAACGGCAACCCCAACGGTGACCCGGATGCTGGCAATATGCCGCGCATCGACCCGGAAACCGGATACGGCATCGTCACGGACGTATGCCTGAAGCGCAAAGTGCGCAACTACGTCGAAACGGTGAAGGAGGACGATCCCGGTTTCGACATCTACGTGAAGGATGGCTCCATTCTCAACGTGAACGATGCTCGCGCGTTCGAAGCGCTTGGCATCGATGCGAAAGACATAAAGAAGCTCAAGAAGGATGATCCTGAGCTTGACGAGAAGATTCGCGACTTCATGTGCGCGACGTTCTACGACGTGCGCACGTTCGGCGCGGTGATGACGACGTTTGTGAAAAACTCGCTCAACTGCGGCCAGGTGCGAGGTCCGGTGCAGCTGACGTTCGCTCGAAGCGTCGACCCTATCATTCCTCAGGAGATCACCATCACGCGCGTAGCCAAGACCACCGAAGAACGCGCCGAAGCGAGCAACACCGAGATGGGCCGCAAGTACGTGGTTCCCTATGCGCTCTATCGCGGGGAGGGCTACGTTTCTGCGAACTTGGCGCGCAAATCGACGGGATTCTCGGAGGACGACCTCGCCCTTCTGTGGGATGCTATCGTCAACATGTTCGAGCACGATCATTCGGCTGCGCGCGGCAAGATGGCGGTTCGCGCGCTCGTGGTGTTCAAACATGACAGCGAGCTTGGCAATGCGCCGTCGTACAAGCTGTTCGACGCTGTTTCAACCCAGAAGAAAGCCGGCGTGGAGGCTCCGCGTTCCATCGACGACTACGAGGAGATCACCGTTGACGAGGGCGCTGTGCCCGAGGGGGTCACGGTTCTGAGGATGGTGTAGCGGTGTACGACGAGGATGAGTTCCTCGCGCTGTCCGGCATCCAGCACTTCGCGTTCTGCCGACGACAGTGGGCGCTCATCCATATCGAGCAAGTGTGGGCCGACAACGTGTTGACAGCCCAAGGCGAGCTCATGCACAAACGCGCCCATGATGAAGAGCTGCGCGAACGGCGAGGCGATACCCTCGTCGTTCGCGGCCTGTCGGTGCATTCGCGTGCGCTCGGCTTGTCGGGGAAATGCGACGTCGTCGAATTTTGCAAGGATCCGTATGGCCATCCTCTCACAGGAGAGGATGGCCTTTGGCGCGCTGTGCCGGTGGAGTACAAGCGCGGTTCGAGCAAGGCGAACGATGCCGACCGACTGCAATTGTGCGCACAGGCGTTGTGCTTGGAGGAGATGCTTGGGGCGGATGTGCCCATTGGGTTCCTTTACTACGGCGAAACGCGTTCGCGCGAAAAGGTGGAGTTCGACGAGTCGTTGTGCGCTTTGGTTGGCTCGATGGTGGAGGAGATGCATGCTTTGTATCGACGCCGTCATACTCCACGGGTGAAGCCCTTTTCGGCCTGTCGGTCGTGCTCGTTGAACGACCTCTGCCTGCCGCGCGCCATCAATCGGGCGACGGTCGGGGAGTATGTGGCCAAAAGGCTTTTCGAGGAGGAGCTATGAGACATTTGCTCAACACGCTTTACGTGTTCACGGAAGACGCGTATCTCATGCTCGATGGGGAGAACGTGGTTGTACGTCGCGATGGCGCAGAGCTTGGACGAGTGCCGCTCCATACGCTTGAGGGTATCCTCTGCTTCTCGTACCGAGGTGCAAGTCCTGCCCTTATGGGTGCTTGCGTCGAACGGGGCGTCGGCTTGTCGTTCTTCGATCGGAAGGGTCGTTTCCTTGCAGGCGCATACGGCGAGCAGCGCGGAAACGTGCTGCTGCGAAAAACGCAGTATGCATGGTCCGAAGACACCGAAAAGAGCCTTGCTATCGCTCGGAATTTCATTGTGGGAAAGCTCTACAACGGTCGTTGGGTGCTCGAACGGGCGGTGCGCGACCATGGGTTGCGTATTGATACGGGATCGGTGAAGGCAGCCAGCATGAGGCTTGACGGCTCGCTTCGCAGTGCGGCCGAGTGCGAAACGATGGATTCCTTGCGAGGGATTGAGGGCGACGCGGCTGCAGAGTATTTCGGCGTGTTCGATGAGCTGGTGTTGCGAGATAAGGAAACGTTTCGTTTTGCAGGTAGAGCGCGGCGTCCTCCGACCGATGCGATGAACGCCATGCTGTCTCTGTTCTACACGGTTCTGGCTTTCGATTGCGCGTCTGCGCTTGAGGGTGTTGGGCTTGATCCGTTCGTGGGTTTCATGCATGCGGATAGGCCTGGTCGACGCTCGCTTGCTTTGGACTTAATGGAGGAGCTGCGGCCGGTGTTCGTCGATCGGTTCGTGCTTTCCGCCGTGAACAACCGGGTGGTGAGTTCGAAGGATTTTGAGAAGCGGGAATCGGGTGAGGTTCGGTTGGGCGATGAAGGGAGACGGGCTTTGTTCGGCGCTTGGCAAGAGCGAAAGAAGGAGACGATCACCCATCCCTTTTTGAAGGAGAAGATTCCCCGGGGGCTTGTGCCGCATGTGCAGGCGCTGTTGCTCGCTCGTTGCTTGCGCGGCGATCTAGATGGCTACCCGCCGTTTCTATGGAAGTGAGATGGTTGGCATGCTGACAGTGATTACCTACGACGTGAATACCGAGGATCCGGCGGGCCGACGTCGCTTGCGAAAAGTGGCGCGACATTGCGTCAATTACGGTCAGCGTGTCCAGAACTCAGTGTTCGAATGCGTTGCCGATGCTGCGACGATGGTTCGTATCAAGAGCGAGCTCGTCGAGCTGATCGATCCGGAGAAAGATAGTTTGCGATTCTACAGTCTTGGAAGCAAATATGAGACGAAGATTGAGCATGTAGGTGCGAAGCCAACGTACGAAGCTGAAGGGTTCTTGGCATTGTAGGACCATGGTGCGAGCACGAAGCTCGCATATGACATACGTGAGGTTCGCACCAAATAGTGTGACATAAAGATGCCTGACGCGCTTGTTGCGTGTACCTTGTTTGTCTAATGACACTATATGTTGATCGAAGCAGTAAATTTGCACATAATATTGCGGTCACTCCCCGCATGGGGAGTGCGGGTTGAAATGGCGACGAAACAGCTCGGCGCTGATGGCCGAGTCGTCACTCCCCGCATGGGGAGTGCGGGTTGAAATCGGTCGGCCATGCTCGTACGCATCCACCAAGTCGTGTCACTCCCCGCATGGGGAGTGCGGGTTGAAATTATGTAATGCCCTCTGCTGAAATAGAGCTTGAGTCACTCCCCGCATGGGGAGTGCGGGTTGAAATATGCCCGAGCCGGTAAGCTACAAGGAAGTCAAAGTCACTCCCCGCATGGGGAGTGCGGGTTGAAATCAACTGTACTTCACGGTGGAGACCAGGGGGTGCTGTCACTCCCCGCATGGGGAGTGCGGGTTGAAATATCAATGCGCTGTCAGTTTGACAATGAGTAAGGCGTCACTCCCCGCATGGGGAGTGCGGGTTGAAATATCATGGATTCGATCTTCCTCGCGATCTGCGATGTCACTCCCCGCATGGGGAGTGCGGGTTGAAATCTACGAAAGGCTGAACAGGTACTACAAGAACTATAGTCACTCCCCGCATGGGGAGTGCGGGTTGAAATCATCATGGCGGCCAACGAGGAGAAGGTGCATGCGGTCACTCCCCGCATGGGGAGTGCGGGTTGAAATTCCTCGCCTTCGACCCACTTGATCGTGCAGCCCTGTCACTCCCCGCATGGGGAGTGCGGGTTGAAATGATCCCGCCGTGATCCTGGTCGCGCCCTGGTCGGTCACTCCCCGCATGGGGAGTGCGGGTTGAAATGCACGTGGTTGAAGAGCCGTCCGTCCTTGCGGGGTCACTCCCCGCATGGGGAGTGCGGGTTGAAATCAGATCGCGAAAGCCGTCAACGAGCGGCGCAAGTGTCACTCCCCGCATGGGGAGTGCGGGTTGAAATCCGTTGTACCGCGTGAAACCCAACCCCGTGAACAGTCACTCCCCGCATGGGGAGTGCGGGTTGAAATCTGAACGCGCTCGTGAACCGCATCGGCCTCACCGTCACTCCCCGCATGGGGAGTGCGGGTTGAAATTCCGACACGCGGAAATGCACGTCCACGTCGAGGTCACTCCCCGCATGGGGAGTGCGGGTTGAAATATGCTTATATTGAAGGACAGCCCCGCCAGATACGTCACTCCCCGCATGGGGAGTGCGGGTTGAAATATGATCATGCAATCGCCTTGGAACTGCACGTCGTGTCACTCCCCGCATGGGGAGTGCGGGTTGAAATGATCAGAACGGCATGACCATTACCCCCGTTGTGAGGTCACTCCCCGCATGGGGAGTGCGGGTTGAAATCGTCACCGTCGATAAAGGCACGCTCAACAGCCGTAGTCACTCCCCGCATGGGGAGTGCGGGTTGAAATAAGTTCGCAATCACAGGCCGCACCCAGCGTGCGGGTCACTCCCCGCATGGGGAGTGCGGGTTGAAATGTACACTTCCAAGACGTTCGTGCCGGTTGGTGTTGGTCACTCCCCGCATGGGGAGTGCGGGTTGAAATTCGAAGGCATCGAAGACTCCCAACACGCAGCGCGGAGGTCACTCCCCGCATGGGGAGTGCGGGTTGAAATATCGACTCCACGCAGAACATCATCGGCGGAGCCATGTCACTCCCCGCATGGGGAGTGCGGGTTGAAATTTGACGATAGTCGGGATCGCCGCTCGAGGAACCAGTCACTCCCCGCATGGGGAGTGCGGGTTGAAATAAGAGTTTCGAGCTGACCGCGTACGAACTGGATGGTCACTCCCCGCATGGGGAGTGCGGGTTGAAATATGATCATGCCGTACTACAACCAGATGTATTTGGTCACTCCCCGCATGGGGAGTGCGGGTTGAAATATTTATTACCGCTCACCAGACACATAATAGCGAGTCACTCCCCGCATGGGGAGTGCGGGTTGAAATTGCTGGTACACGTTCACATCGATCGCCCGGTCTAGTCACTCCCCGCATGGGGAGTGCGGGTTGAAATATGGACGCTCGGCGAACGATTTCAACCTACACGGTCACTCCCCGCATGGGGAGTGCGGGTTGAAATTACAAAACGACCGTCTCCTCCCAGCAGCTGCGCCGTCACTCCCCGCATGGGGAGTGCGGGTTGAAATACGCAAGATGAGATCGCGCTGCTCGAGACCGTGGTCACTCCCCGCATGGGGAGTGCGGGTTGAAATCAAAGGAGAGCAGACGCTGGTAT
>OAVD01001029.1_pt1 | contig 11178 bp, 10 predicted proteins | sample 1476351 | NCBI WGS metagenome assembly OAVD01 (sample SAMEA2580075, study PRJEB22360) | human gut metagenome | biome: human gut; feature: human-associated habitat; material: faeces | place: Denmark | collected 2008/2010 | reverse complement strand
TAAATAAAACTGATTATTATTGCAGTAATAAAAACAACCGGGAGGAAACGACCAATGAGTAGTGCAAAATTTGTTCAGAAATTTAAAGATATGTGGAATCCACCAGAGGATGAATTTGATGATTACGATTATGATGAGCAAGTAGAAGACGTTTATGAAGAGGAAGAGCCGGCTGAAGAATATCAAGAGCCAGCTCGTCATAGTCATGCTCGCGCTCAAGAAACAAATTCCAACAAAGTAGTGAATATCCATGCACAATCTCAAATTCAAGTGGTTCTATTTAAGCCGAATAATTTTGGTGAAGATACCAGAGCAATTGCAGATGAACTACTAAAGGTACATACTGTTGTTTTAAATTTGGAAGATACCAACAAAGATGTTTCGCGCCGTATTCTGGACTTTTTAAGCGGTGTTGCATATGCTAACGGCGGAAAAGTAAAGAGAGTAGCTACCAGAACATTTATCATCACCCCATATAATGTAGATTTGACCGGTGATGATTTAATCGACGAATTAGAAGGCAGCGGCGTTTATTTTTAAGCGGTTATGTCGGACAAACATAGTGTAAAAAGTGCTCAGTCAATTTTTTTGGCACGTGTGCAGGACGCAGTCAATTTGTGTGACAAACGGCATAAGCCGCAGTTTATCGGTTTTCTTGATGAAAAAGAACAATTATATACTGAAAAATTAACATCACAAATGGGCTTTAAAAACTATATGTTTTGGGGTGGTCATACTTCCTCAGAGCGTGTAGTTTTTGGTGCGTTTCCGGACTATATAGAGCCAAGCGTCGATTTTTTTCCGATTCAGACCATAACAGCAACCTTTCGAACATGTGACCAATTGTCTCACAGAGACTTTTTGGGTGCATTGCTGTCGCTAGGAATCGAAAGAGAAACATTAGGCGATTTTTTAATTGAGGATGGCCGATGTGTATTTTTTGTACGTGAAGAAATCAGTCAATTTATTCTCATGCAAGTAAAAAAGATTGGACGTGTCGGCGTTACGTTAAAAGAAGGTACAGAACTTCCTTTGCCCATTGGCAAAGGATTTACTGAGTTTTCCTTTGTCGTTGCATCTCCAAGATTGGACTGTGTTACGGCAGCGCTTGTTGGTTATAGCCGAGAAAAGTCCGGTGCTGCGATTAAAGCAGGACTGGTAACACAAAATTATCAAGTTGCTGTGTCTGCCTCTCAAAAGGTAGATGCGGGCGACAAGATTTCAATCCGCGGAAAAGGTAAGTTTGTGCTGGATCGAATCGGTCCTATGACTAAGAAGGGTAGACTCAGCATATTTGGTAGAAAATACAAATAATTTAGGAGGGCTTATAGGATGCTTACCATTAACGATATCATTAATGCTAGTTTCAATAAATCAAATTTTGGCGGTTATAAAACCGAAGATGTGGACATTTTTATTGATGAGGTAAAAGAGTCCTATGAGTTATTGATTAAAAAGAATATTGAGCAAAAAGAAGCGAATGAAAGCCTTGCTGAAGAAAATAGAAAATTAGCAAAAAAAATTGACCTTCTTGCAAAAAAAGTGGAAGAATATCGCGATGAAGAAAATGAAATCAAAAATGCTCTTATCAGCGCACAAAAATTGAGCGAGGCAGCAATTCGCGAAGCACGCCATAAAGCAGAGATTATTCTAAAAGATGCTCAAATGAAAGCGGATGAAAAAGTTGCTTCCATTGCTGACGAAGTAGAAGAGAAAAAAGAAGAGCTTGAAAAAATGAGACAAATTGTGTCTGATTTTAGAAAAACTTTGTTGGATAAATATAAAGAGCATTTAACTTTGATTAATAACATTCCAAACAGAAAAAAACAGGTGAAACTGGAAGAACCAAAACAACCGGAACCGTCAGAAGAAAATAAGCCAAAAGAATTGCATACACAGTCTTTGGAAGAGCATATGATTGAGAAAACACAACCAATCGATATCAAAGGTGCAATTGGCAAAGAGCCTAGTGAAGAAGAAACAGATTCTGTTTCTGCACAGCAAAGCTCTCAAGAGGCAGCTTCTAGAGTAACCTCTTCCATTGAAGTGGAAGAAGTGGACGAAGCTCCTACAAAAAAATTTCATTTAAACGCAACAAGCTTTGAAAAAGCACCTGAAGAGCGCAGAGGTCGTGATTTGCGTTACGATGTACTAAAATTTGGTGAAGACTATAATATTGCAGAAGATGATGACGACGAAGAACCTTCATCAAGCAGAATGAAACGCAATAAATAATCCATTAAGGAGAGAACATTAAGAATGTCACAAGATTATAAAAATACGCTTAATTTACCGCAGACCGATTTTTCTATGCAGGCAGGTTTACCAAAAAAAGAGCCTGTGATGCTTGAAAAATGGGAGCAAGATGGCATTTATGATAAATTGATGAAAAAGAATGAGGGAAAGCCACGTTTTGTGTTGCATGATGGCCCTCCATATGCCAATGGTGACATCCATCTGGGTACTGCACTGAATAAAACTTTAAAAGATTTTATTGTTCGTTATAAAAATATGTCCGGTTTTCAGGCTCCTTATGTTCCTGGATGGGACACACACGGTTTGCCTACGGAATTAAAAGCACGCAAAAAAGCAGGCGTTGACAATTCCAGCACCATTTCAGACGTAGAGCTTAGAGAAATGTGCCGAGAATTTACGTTGGGTTACTTGGATGACCAAAGAAAACAATTTAAGCGTATTGGCGGTCTTGGTGAGTGGAATAATCCATATATCACTTTGACACGTGATTTTGAGGCAACTCAAATTGAAATTTTCTCTAAAATGGCTACAAGTGGTTACATTTACAAAGGGTTAAAACCGGTTCATTGGTGTCCCGATTGTGTGACAGCACTTGCGGAAGCTGAAATTGAATATGCAGAAGATCCATGCTATTCCATTTATGTGAAATTTGCCGTATCCGATGATAAAGGAATCTTATCCAAATTAGGTGTGGACCCGGACAAAACCTATTTTGTCATTTGGACGACCACAACATGGACATTACCTGCAAACCTTGCAATTTGTGTGGGACCGGAATTTGATTATTCCATTGTAAAATGTGATGGTGAATATTATATTATGGCAACGGCCCTGTATGAGAAGGCCATGGAAGCTGCAGGAAAAACAGAATATGAGGTTGTAGCTTCTCTAAAAGGTGCCGAAATGGAATATATGAAGGCAAAGCATCCATTTATCGACAGAGAATCCTTGGTTATTGTGGGCGACCATGTTACACTGGAAAGCGGTACAGGTTGTGTTCATACAGCTCCCGGTCATGGTGTGGATGACTATAATGTTTGCAAAAACAATTATCCGGAATTGCCTATCATTGTTCCCGTAGATAATCATGGTAAAATGACTGCGGAAGCAGGAGAACAATTTGCAGGTCTTTCCACGGATGAAGCAAGCCGTGCAATTGGCAAACATTTGGAAGAGATTGGCGCAATGTTTGCTGCAAAGAGAATCGTTCACCAATATCCGCACTGCTGGCGTTGTAAAAATCCTGTGTTATTCCGTGCAACAGAGCAATGGTTCTGTTCTGTAGATGATATTAAGGAGCAAGCAGTCAAAGCAATTCAAGATGTTACTTGGATTCCCGGCTGGGGACAAGACCGCATTACCTCTATGGTGCAAGACCGAAACGACTGGTGTATTTCCCGTCAGCGCAGATGGGGCGTACCGATTCCTATTTTCTATTGTAAAGAATGCGGTGAACCATTAATTTCAGAAGAAGCTATGGCAGCTGTATCTGAAATGTTCCGTACAGAAGGCTCTGACCAATGGTATGTAAAACCTGCGGAAGAGATTATTCCTAAAGGCATTGCTTGTAAAAAATGCGGCTGCACTCATTTTGACAAAGAAAAAGATATTATGGACGTTTGGTTTGATTCAGGCGTTACCCATGCTGCTGTTTTGGATAAAAGACCAAACTTACATTGGCCAGCTGACCTTTATTTGGAGGGGGCCGATCAATATCGTGGTTGGTTCCAATCCTCTTTATTAACAGCGGTGGCATGGCGCGGTACTGCTCCTTATAAAGCTGTGGTTACTCATGGCTGGGTTGTGGACGGTGAAGGCAGAAAGATGTCCAAATCACTTTCCAATGGTGTAGCGCCTAACAAAATTATCGAGCAATACGGTGCAGACATTTTACGTTTGTGGGTTGCATCTTCTGATTATCATGCAGATATTAGAATTTCTCCTGAAATTTTAAAACAATTGTCAGACGCTTATCGTAAAATTCGCAATACTGCAAGATTTATCTTAGGAAACCTTGCAGATTTTAATCCGGACCAAGACAAAGTATCCTTTGAGGAATTGCTGCCAATTGACCGCTGGGCGTTGCACAGATTTGATTTGGTAAATCAAAAAGCACGCGCAGGTTATGATGCATTTGAATTCCATCAAGTATATCATGCAATTCATAACTTCTGTGTTGTGGATATGTCTAACTTCTATTTAGATGTGATTAAAGATCGTCTTTATGTAGAAAAGGCAAACAGCAAAGAGAGACGTGCAGCACAGACAGCCATGTATACGATTTTGGATGGCATGACAAGATTGATTTCTCCAATTTTGGCATATACTTCTGATGAAATTTGGCAGGCAATGAAACATGACGCTTCTGCTGATGCAGAAAATGTGGTGCTAAACCAAATGCCTGAACCAACCGGAGTAAATGTGGATGAAACCTTTATTCAAACATGGGATCGTATCCACGATATTCGTGATGCAGTGAAAAAGGCACTGGAATTGGCACGTAATGAGAAATTGATTCGTGCTTCCTTAGATGCCAAAGTACAGTTATTCTGTGACGGCGAAATGTATGATTTTGTAAAATCTGTGGAAGAAGAATTGCCGGTTGTATTCATTGTGTCCCAAGTTGAACTTGTAAAAGGCGGAAAGGGCACTTTTGTAAGCGAAGATTTGCCTGAACTTTCCGTTACTGTATTGCCTGCAGAGGGAGATAAATGTTCCCGCTGCTGGACGTACAGCAATACAGTTGGAAGTAATGAAAAACATCCTGAGGTATGTGCACATTGTGCATCTGTACTGGAATAAAATAGAACGAGAAGGGTGAGCAAAGTGTTCACCCTTTTTTCGAATAATAACGGAGGTGTTCGCTTGTTATTAGGCATTTTTGCTTTAATTGGCGCTGCAGTTTTGGTTGTCATTGACCAGGTGATTAAATTTCTGGCAACTACTTATATCAAACCCATTGGAACCTTGGAAATTATTCCGGGATTCTTAGATTTTACCTATCATGGAAATGACGGTGCTGCATTTGGAATTTTATCCAGCCAAACTTGGATTTTTGTAATTATTACAGCACTTGTCTGTATTGCCTTAATTGTCGGATTATTTGTATACAAAAAACATACTACGTTGTCTCGTATGGCGTGTGCGCTGATTATTGCAGGTGGCATTGGAAACTTAATTGACCGTGTGTTTAATAATGGATACGTTATTGACTATATCCATGTGAAATTTTTTCCACCTATCTTCAATTTTGCCGATTGTTGTGTTTCTATTGGTGTAGTACTGTTGTTTATCTATGTAATTTTCTGTACAGATTCACTTCGTAAAGAATCATCTGCGAAAAAAAAGCAAAAGAAAGAAAAAGCAAAACATGAACAAGACCATGAATGAGCCAAAACAACATTATTCTTTTACATTACAACAGGAGGAATCGGGACAGCGACTGGACAAATGGTTGCAATCACAATTGCCGGATATGACGCGTTCTGCAATTCAAAAATTGATTGAGCAGGGCAATGTGACACGAAACGGAATCGCTGTAAGTAAAAATGGAAAAGGAAATGCCGGCGATGTAATAGAAGTTATGGTACCTCAGCCCAAACCGCTTGAAGTTACGGCACAGGATATTCCTCTGGATATTCTGTATGAAGACAATGATTTGTTGGTAGTGAACAAGCCCAAAGGTATGGTTGTGCATCCTGCTGCGGGAAATGACGACGGGACATTGGTAAATGCGTTGTTGCATCACTGTGGCGATTCTTTGTCAGGTATTAATGGCATTATTCGTCCGGGTATTGTACATCGTATTGACAAAGATACCAGTGGTTTATTGATTGTTGCAAAAAATGATATTGCGCATCAAGGCTTGGCGCAGCAAATAAAAGAACACAGTTTTACCAGAATATATGAAGCTGTTGTTTATGGTAATGTAAAACAAGATGAGGGAACTATTGATGCACCAATCGGACGTCATCCTACCGACCGTAAAAGGATGGCAGTTACGGATAAAAATTCCAGAAATGCAGTGACACATTATAAAGTATTAAAACGTTATGATGGCTTTACACATCTACAATTAAAGCTGGAAACAGGAAGAACACACCAAATTCGTGTACATATGGCTTATATTGGACATCCTGTTGCGGGAGATCCTGTTTACGGGGTCAAAAAGGTGATTACTTCTTTAAACGGTCAATGTTTACATGCGCGTGTGATTGGTTTTGTTCATCCGATTACAGAAAAATACATAGAAATTACCAGTGAACTGCCTATTTACTTTACTCAATTTTTAAATAGGTTAAGAGAACAGTAACTATCCTTGTAAAGAAGTGAAAACGCATGGAAAATGAAAAACGTCACATATGGATTTTGATCGCAATTGCTCTGGTATTTTGTGCTGTGTTAATTGGCTATAATCTTTTCTTTGTAAAAGAACCGCAGGCCATTGTAATAGAAACGGATATAGCAGAATCAGATACGGAACAATCTTTAGAAGAAGGCTATATTGTACCAACGGCTAAAGTAAATATTAATACTGCAAGTGCGGAACAATTGGATGAAGAACTGGAAGGAATTGGACCTTCTTTGGCGCAAAGAATTGTGAGTTATCGGGATGTAAATGGACCGTTTACAGACATTGAACAGATTAAAAATGTATCAGGTATTGGTGACAAGAAGTTTGAAGCAATTAAAGATGATATTACGGTATCTTAGGAGGAGAACTCATGAAGCATCAAGTACTGTCTTGTATTAAGACAAGACGCAGTGTGCGCAGTTATGAAGCGAAACAAATTCCCGATGATATGCGGGACGAGATATTAAAAGCGGCTGTCTATGCGCCAAGCGGGAGTAACAATCAAAGCTGGCTGTTTACAGCGATTCAAAACCGTAAGATTTTAGAAGATTTAAACGAGCAAGTTCGTATTGGATTTGGACTGTTACCGGTTGCGGAAAATGATTATCCTGCTAAAATACGTGCAAAACAAAATGCGCAAAAGGAAGATTATAATTTCTACTATCATGCTCCGACGTTGATTGTTGCATCTAATGTTCCTAATTACGCAAACGCAATGGCTGATTGTTCCGCTGCTTTGGAGAATATGTTTTTAGCTGCTCATGCATTGGGTTTGGGAACTTGTTGGATTAACCAGTTGACATGGTTGGGCCAAATGACAAATGTACGTGATTTTTTGGCAGAGTATTGCCATATACCAAAAGAACATGTCATATGTGGTGCTTGTGCAGTAGGATATATAAACGGTGCATATCCAAAGCCTGCGCCGAGAAAAGAGAATACAATTCAAATTATTCCATAAAAGTTTAGTGCCGCTGTATGATAACACAGCAGCACTGATTTTCTATTTCTTTTGTAAAAATCGGATTCGCCGTTAAAAAAGCCGTACGGATCGTACAGATATAAGATGCAGCAAATGATTTGCCGATAAATAAAACCTTCGGTGGAATTAGGTATTCGGCAGGGGATATGTAACATGAATCAAAGATATTCTGGTGTATTGTCCAATGATAGATATTTGTGAGAAACTAAATAACACAAGACAATTTCGAGCATTACATAATAGCTTAAGAGAGAAAAAGACCCAGTGCAAAGTAAACAAAAATTCTGTTCGGGTATTTTTGTTTGCAGAAAGCATGGAAATGACTCTTATGTGAAAAGAGTAGCACAAAAGCATTTATGAGGAACGGAAATTTGTCCCGCACTGCACCTATACATCTTGAAAAGGGAGACAAGTAACATCAGAAGCATGAGAAGAAAAAGATGGAATGACATGTGAGGACTTTCTTTATTACAAAAAATGAGGAAAGACAACTCCAGATGTCCTGAATCACTCCCTAACATCCTAAAAAGGTAAAAATGGATAGTATAGGAGGTAAAAAAGAAAACAGCAGAGCGACTCGAGGATTTTTTATTGAAAAAACGGGAAAAATACTCCCTGGCACTCCAGACAGGTCCTCAAAACTACCACAGAAATTTGAGTTTTAGCGAAAGAAAAAGGATAATCGGGTTTGCCACGGGAACGATTTGGGGGTTACTCGGAGTCACTCGTTAGGGAGAGGAGAGAGTTGGAAGGGGATAAAACGTATTTCATTTTAACAACCAAACTATCTGAAAATATTCTCACAAAAGAGTATTCCGTATATATTAATTAGGAGAAAAAAGAAAAGACTCAGCGCAGAGGATTTATGTTCTGCCGCTGAGTCTTTTTTCTTAAAATGAGTGAATAACGCGTTTTATTGATGTAATTGTATGGTAACAAAGGTATTAATCTCCAAAACAAATACCTACATCACGTGCAGATTGAATGATATTACTATCTTTTGGAACATATTTTAATTTGCCTGCTACTTCACTCAGTGGTACGGCAACAATATTTCCGTTTTGCAATGCTACCATGTTTCCAAAATTACCTTCTTCAATCAAACGGACGGCAGCAGTACCAAAACGAGTTGCAAGTAAACGGTCGTAAGGACAAGGACCGCCTCCGCGCTGAAAATGTCCAGGTACTGTTACTCGAACTTCGCGTCCTGTCAATTCTACAATTTCATGTGCTACGCGATAGGAAACAGAAGGAAAAGACATATTTGCTCGACTGGCTTTGAACTCCTTTTTGGACATCTCTGCTTCTTTTTTGGAAAGAGCACCTTCCGCAACTGCTAAAATACAAAAACGTTTTCCTTGACCGGTCCTTAAGTATAAACTGTCTACTACTTTATTGATATCGTAAGGAATTTCAGGCAGTAAAATCACATCAGCACCGCCTGCAATACCGGCATATAGGGTAAGCCAACCAACTTTATGTCCCATAATCTCTACAATAAACACGCGACCATGAGAAGTAGCGGTAGTGTGGATACAGTCAATTACATTTGTTGCAATTTCAACAGCACTGTTAAAGCCAAAGGTCATTTCTGTACCCCATAAATCATTATCAATGGTTTTTGGAAGCGTAATGATATTTAGCCCCTCTTCACTGAGCAGATTTGCTGTTTTATGCGTACCGTTGCCTCCAAGAATCACAAGACAATCCAACTTCATTTTTTTATAAGTTTCTTTCATCTTGGTTACTTTGTCTATATTGTTTTCATCCAGTACGCGCATTTGTTTAAACGGTTGTCGGGAAGTTCCCAAAATGGTACCGCCCAGTGTTAGGATGCCTGAGAAATCCATTTGTTTCATCGGAATATAATTTCCTTCAATCAAACCTTTATAACCGTCTTGAATGCCAAAGATTTTTACTTTATCGCCTAATAATTCACAAAATGTTTTGCCAACACCGCGAATCGCTGCGTTCAAGCCTTGGCAATCGCCTCCACTTGTCAAAATACCAATTCTTTTCATGGTCGATACCTTCTTTATTTCATTTTTTCTAAATCAGCCCTTCTGATTGGCGTATATGGTTTGCTCTCATCCAAGGCTTCCAGTTTGGCCACTGCTTCTTTGGCATACACGCTAAATTCATATTGAGAGTTAAACGGAGCTTTGCTTCGTTTATCAATTTCAATATAAGTCGTATCATTTTGCAGTAATCTTGTATTAATTGTATCGTTGAGCATGGTTTGTACAATATCAAATGCACGTTTTTGCAGGTCAGGGTCTTCAATTGGAAATACCAATTCTACGCGGTGATCCAGATTACGCTGCATCCAGTCTGCACTGCCCATATAAATTTTGGGATTACCTGCATTTTCAAATTGAAAAATACGGCTGTGTTCCAGCAATTGACCAACTATGCTGTGTACACTGATATTTTCACTGATTCCCGGAATTCCTGGAATCAAACAGCAAATGCCGCGTACAATCAGTTGTACGTTTACTCCGTTTTGAGATGCCTTATACATCAGTTCAATCATTTCAGGGTCAACCAGAGAGTTTACTTTTACTATTATACCACTTGGGAGACCTTTTTTCGAGTTTTCTATTTCTCTTTCAATCATTTGAACAAAAAAACTGCGTAATCCATGTGGTGCAACTGCAAATTTATTGTATTCCGGAGGACGGGAGTATCCTGTTAATACGTTAAAAAGGGAAGAGGCGTCCATACCATACGGCTCTTTGCAGGTAAATAAGCTAATATCCGTATAAATTTTTGCGGTTGAATCGTTATAGTTTCCTGTACCCATGTGTACATAACGGCGAATTCCATCTTCTTCTCTGCGTACAACCAAGAGAATTTTACAGTGTGTTTTTAATCCGACCAAGCCATAAATAACATGGCACCCTGCTTCTTCTAATTTTTTTGCCCAAAGAATATTATTTTCTTCATCAAATCGTGCTTTTAATTCCACCAAAACGGTTACTTGTTTTCCGTTCTCAGCTGCTTTAATTAAGGCTGCAACAATAGGGGAGTTACCACTAACACGATATAACGTTTGTTTAATAGCTAGTACATTTTCATCCTCCGCAGCTTGGCGAACAAAATCTACAACGCATTTAAAACTTTCATAAGGGTGATGCAGCATACGGTCTTTTTCTTTGATGGCATCAAACACATTTTTATGTTCAAAGAAATCGGCAGGAGGATAAACGGGGATAATCGGTTCAAAACAAAGTTGTTCACAACCATTCAAACCGGCAAATTTAGTAAAGAACGTAAGGTCAATAGGACCCTGAATCGAATAAATGTCTGTATCTTTCACTTTTAATGTTTCTATCAAAAAATGGCGGGTTTGCTTATCACATTTATGTGCAATTTCCAACCGAACAGGACGTCCACGTTTCCTTTTTTTAATGGATTTCTCAATTTCAAGCAATAAATCTTCCGCTTCTTCATCAATATCCAAATCAGAGTTGCGAGTGAGACGGAAAGGGGTACATGCTTCAATGCTGTGAAGCTCAAACAATTCTTCAATTTTGTAGATAATAATGTTTTCAAGCAGCACGAACGCTCTTCCTTCATCGCTGGG
>OAVD01001027.1_pt1 | contig 11189 bp, 9 predicted proteins | sample 1476351 | NCBI WGS metagenome assembly OAVD01 (sample SAMEA2580075, study PRJEB22360) | human gut metagenome | biome: human gut; feature: human-associated habitat; material: faeces | place: Denmark | collected 2008/2010 | reverse complement strand
TGGTTACCAAAGGCAGGGTCAGGCCGAATACTTGTTTTTGGTGCAGACGGCGGGTCAAGTCGATACCGGCAGTGATGTTGCCCCATTGGTCGGAACCGCCGATTTCCAAAACCGCGCCGTGGCGTTTGTTCAATTCGGCAAAGTCGTAGCCTTGCAGCAGGGAATAGGCGAATTCGGTGAAGGAAATACCCACATCGTCGCGCTCGATACGCTGTTTGACAGATTCCTTGTTCAGCATGGCGTTGACGGAGAAATGCTTGCCGATGTCGCGCAGGAAGTCGAGGCAGTTCATGCTGCCGAACCAGTCGGCATTATTGGCCATAATGGCCGCATTGTCGCCATCAAAGCTTAAGAAAGGGGTCAGTTGGTTGCGGATGCTTTCAACCCAACCGGCAACGGTTTCGGCAGAATTCAAGCTGCGTTCGGCGGCTTTAAAGCTTGGGTCGCCAATCATGCCGGTCGCGCCGCCCACCAAAGCAATCGGCGTATGGCCGGCTTGTTGGAAACGGCGCAATGCCAATACAGGCAGCAAGTGGCCGATGTGCAGGCTGTCTGCTGTCGGGTCAAAACCGCAATAGAGGGAAATTTTTTGTTCGTTCAACAAAGCGTCTAAGGCTTCGATGTCGGTAGTTTGGGCGATTAAGCCACGCGATTGTAGGTCTTGGATAACTGATTTCATTGAAACTTCCGTTGATTAAAATAGGCTAGATATTGATTTAGCAATTTCATGAATTTAATTATTTCTAAATTTTTGATCTTTTGAACATTATTTATACGGTCAAGTTATGTTTTTTATATAATTTAGCTACGGTCCATTTGTGAAAAATTGTTTCTATGTAATGAAGCTCAGTTAATGCTTGGAATCTTAAAAATCTTATTTTTATTTTGTCAGCTATTTTAGCAGCTTCTTCTAAATGTTTCGGATAGTTAGCGGGAAAATGCTCTCCTGATGGATAAAAACTTTCAGCTTTCTTATTGAAATACCACGCTGATTTTCCATTATCGTCATTGTATCTAGGCTCCCATTCCGGAACTTGTATGTAGCTTCTTAGGTTGATATATTCATTTATAATTTCTTTTAGTTCGGTATCGAAATAGCATGAAATATGACTGGAAAAGCGTGTGCATTGTTTTTTCTCGCTAATATCATTACTTAAAATATCTATATCTACAAAAAATTCACTAGAAACACAACGATGGGAATAAATACTTGAATCTAAGTATAAAATCCTATTTTCTCCAATTCGTTCAATTATTTTCCTAGCATTTTGAATATCTTGTTGAAGTTTGCTTTCAAATACTGGGCGAAGAACCGCAAATAATCCTGCTGACGAACCAATAAAATAAAATATATTTTTTACAATATCTATAAGATTGATATTAGACATTTTCCCTAAACTTTGAAGGAAGGTAGGCTAAGAAAAGCTTAGCCTACCAAATTTGATTTGCATTCTTTATGCTTTCAGACGACCTTACTTACACGTTAAACAAGAAGTGCATCACATCGCCGTCTTGTACGACGTATTCTTTGCCTTCCACACGCATTTTGCCTGCTTCTTTGGCTTTGGCTTCGCCGCCTAAAGCGATGAAGTCTTCGTAGGAGATAACTTGGGCACGGATGAAGCCGCGTTCAAAGTCGGTGTGAATTACGCCGGCGGCTTGTGGCGCAGTGTCGCCTTTGTGGATGGTCCAAGCGCGGACTTCTTTTACGCCGGCGGTAAAGTAGGTTTGCAGGCCTAAGAGGTCGTAGCCGGCACGAATCAGACGGTTCAGGCCCGGTTCTTCCAAGCCCATTTCGGCGAGGAATTCGGCTTTTTCATCGTCTTCCAATTCGGCGATTTCGCTTTCCATCGCGGCGCAAACGGCCACAACCGGCGCGTTTTCTTTTGCAGCCAATTCTTTCAGGCGGTCGAGGTGCGGGTTGTTTTCAAAACCGTCTTCAGAAACGTTGCCGACGTACATGGCAGGTTTGGCAGTCAGCAGGAACAGCGGTTTGAGCATGGCAAGTTCTTCTGCGTCCAAACCGAAGGAGCGTACAGGTTTGCCTTCGTCCAAATGCGGCAGCAGTTTTTTGCACAGATCGACCAGTTTTTGCGCGTCTTTGTCGCCTGAGCGTGCGCGTTTTTCTTCGCGGACGATGGCTTTTTCGACGCTGGCCAAGTCAGCCAGTGCCAACTCGGTGCCGATAGTTTCAATGTCGGCAATCGGATCGACTTTGCCTGCAACGTGAACGATGTTGTCGTCGTCAAAGCAACGCACGACGTTAACAATCGCATCAGTCTCGCGGATGTTGGCGAGGAACTGGTTGCCCAAACCTTCGCCTTTGCTCGCGCCTGCAACCAAACCGGCGATATCGACAAATTCGACGATGGCAGGCTGCATTTTTTGCGGATTGACGATTTTTGCCAATTCGGCCATACGCGGATCGGGGACTTCAACGATGCCGACGTTGGGTTCGATGGTACAGAAAGGATAGTTTGCCGCTTCGATACCCGATTGGGTCAGCGCGTTAAAGAGGGTGGATTTGCCGACGTTGGGCAAACCGACGATGCCGCATTTCAAGCTCATGGTTTTTCCTGAAAAGATAAAAGTTTAACGGCGGATTATAGCATATTGTGGAGGTACTCAAAACAGCCGCAATGCTGGTGTGTTCTTATAATAAAAGGCCGTCTGAAAAAAGAGGGGCAGGCATTCAGCTTATTGTTCTTCCGAAGAATGAGTAAATGAATGAAGCCGTTAAATAAAACAATTTTTCGGACAGGAGGCTTAAGATCAAACCTGAAAGAATGCCCAGTACCCAATAAATCATCTGACGGTATTTCGGGTCGGATGCGGTACGCAACATTTTAAAATACAAAACCAGACAGCCGAACATGCAGATTGTTTGAAATAGAATGAGGGGGAGGCTGTCAATGGCTCCGGAAATCGAATCATGAAGGATGATTGTCCCTATGCGTATGCATAAATAAATTAAAGCCGAGCCTGCCGCCGAATGCCCAAAAGAGACGGGTGTGTCGGATGAGTCGGGTGTTTGGTGGGGCTGAAGCCTGCCGAATAACAAGATAAATACAATGTCAAACATAATGATAACTGCCTTGGTGTGAGATGTTTTTGTTTTTCAGACGGCCTCAGGGTTGTCTGAAAGCTTATTGTGCGGTGTATGGGGTAGTGCCGCAGTAAGGTATGTCAGTAGGTCGACCATCCATCATGCTGAAGCGCTTGCCATACTTAAGTGAACACTTTGATTTAGCAGTGGATTATCTGCTGTTGACCGTAATGGTTTGAAATACAGGGCAAGTTAAATGAATAGAGGGGAAGAGGGGTAAGCAGGTTGAAAAACGGTATGGGGTTTCGTGGGTAAAGTCTTTGCTTCGGTTCGCAGTTAGTTTAAAGGCCGTCTGAAAATTGTTTCAGACGGCCTTTTTCCGTGCTGCCTTAACCGGTATTGCGCAAACCTTGCGCTACGCCGTTGATGGTTAGGTGAACCATCAGCAAGGCGTGCGGATTGTCAGGCTCTTTGCGCAGACGTTTGAGCATGGCGACTTGCAGGCCGTTGAGGGCGTTCAGGTATGGAATCCTCAAGGCAAGCGAACGGGCGAGGCTGCGGTTGTCGCGCAGGAGCTCTTCGGTTTGCAGCAAGTCGAGCAGTGCTTTGCGGCTGCGTTGGTATTCTTCTTTGATCATGCCGAAGATCACTTTTGCTTTATCGGGCGATTCGCTCAAGCCGGCATAGTTTTCCGCCAAGGTGATGTCGGTTTTCGCCATTACTTGTTCCATGTTGGAGAGCATGGCTTGGAAGAACGGATTGCTTTGGGCATGTTCGCGCAGGGCGGCCAGTGTGTCGGAATTACCTTCGCACAAGGTTTCCACTGCGCTGCCGAAACCGTACCAAGCCGGCAGCATGAGGCGGTTTTGCATCCATGAGAATACCCACGGAATTGCACGCAAGTCCTGAATCCGCGCCAAGGTTTTGCGGCTGGCGGGACGGCTGCCGAGGTTGAGGGTGGCGATTTCCTGAATCGGGCTGGTTTGCAGGAAGTAGTCGATGAAGTCGGGGTGGGTAATCAGTTCGCGGTAGTATTTGAACGATACGTCCGACAAATCCTGCATCAGTTTGGCATCAGGGTCTTTTTTGTCCGGCAGGATGCTGGCTTCCAAAGTCGCGGCAACCAAGGTTTCCAAGTTGCGTTGGGCATTGCCCGGGTCGGCGTATTTGGCGGTAATGACTTCGCCTTGCTCGGTAATGCGGATTTGTCCGGCAACGCTGCCTGCAGGTTGCGCCAAAATAGCTTGGTAAGATGGGCCGCCGCCGCGACCTACGCTGCCGCCGCGGCCGTGGAACAGGCGCATGCGGACATTGTATTTTTTGAAGAGTTCGACCAAGCCCAACTCGGCCTGATACAGACACCATGAGCTGGTAACGTAGCCGCCGTCTTTGTTGGAGTCGGAGTAGCCGAGCATGATTTCTTGGATGTTGCCGCGGCTTTCGAGCAGGGCATCATACCAGTCGAGGCGGAACATGGTTTCCATGACAGGACAGGCGTTTTCGAGCGCTTCGATGGTTTCAAACAGAGGCACGATGTTGATGCGGCTGTGCGGTTTGCCGTTTTCCACCACCAACAGGCCGCTTTCTTTCAGCAACAAGGCCAAGGCGAGCAGGTCGCTGGGTTGTTCGCAGTTGGAAATAATGCTTTGTGTTACGGCATCTTCGCCAAATTCGTCTTTGATTTTGCGCGCTTCGTTGAAAATTGCCAGTTCGTGACGGGTATGGTCGCTGTATGTGATGAACGGGCTGTACAGCGGACGTTGATGGCTCAATTCGCGCAACAGGGCGGTTTGTTTTTGCTCTTCGTTCAGGCTGTTGTAGTCTTCCAAGCCTGCGTGTTGGAAAAGCTCGGCAACCACATCGGCGTGTTTGCCTGCGTGTTGGCGCAGGTCGAGCGGCATCATGTGGAAGCCGAACACGGACACGCTGCGGATAATGTCGGACAGACGGCCTTCCGCCAGCAGTTGGCTGCCGTTTTCATGGAGCGAGCGTTGCAGTTTTTTCAGGTCGTTGAGGAATTCTTCAACCGTGGCATAAGGCTCGAGGAAGCCGAATTTGCAGCCCATGCCCAAACCGAGTGAGCGTGCCTTGCCCATAGCGCGTGCCATGATGTAGGCGATGGCGCGGCGGTAGGGTTCTTCGGTGCGGGCGATTTCTTCATCGGGAGACTGGGCGGCCAGTGCCATCACGTCGTCGTTGACTTTGACGCGTCGGATGGAGAGCGGCAATTCGCGGTAGAGTTTGTCGAGTTCGCCGCGATAGAAACGGAACACTGCGTCGGCATGCCGTCTGAACGCAAAACGCAAGGTTTCGGCAGAAACGAAGGGGTTACCGTCGCGGTCGCCTCCGATCCAGCCGCCGATTTTAAGGATATTCGGAACGCGGACGCCGGGATAGGCCGTCTGAAAATCGCGTTCCATCGTACGGTAGAGTTTGGGCAGGGCTTCAAAGAAGCTCATCGGGAAGATGGATACACCGTTGTTGATCTCGTCGTTGACGCTAAGTTTGTGGCGGCGCGTTTCGCTGGTCTGCCACAAGCCCAAAAGGACTGTGTCGATTTCGCGGCGCAACTGAGCCAGTGCATCAGGATTAGTGCAGCGTTCGCGTTGCGGCAGCAGCGCGCGGATGCGGCGGTTGAAGCTCAAGACGGTTTGGCGTTGCACTTCGGTCGGGTGCGCGGTCAAAACGGCGGTAACGACTGTGTTGTCCAGTTGTTGTTGCAACGCTTTGCCGTTGACTTTTCCGGCTTTGAGCTTGCGCACGGTTTCTGTCAGGCTGCCTTCTGCTGCGCTGTGGCCGGCATCTTCGTGGATTTGGCGGCGGCGTTCGTGGTGCACGTCTTCTGCGATGTTCAAAATCTGTGCGAACAGGCCGCAGGCCAAGGTTAAATCGTGGGTTTGTTGTTCGTCCAATTGCGGCAACACCTTTTCAATCAAGGCAGCGCTGTCGTCTGAAGTCGATAATAACTTAACGGTTTCGACCACCAAAGGCGACGCTTCCTCATGCAGCAGATTGAAAAGAGACTGTTTTAAAAATTCCGCATCCGCTGCCAAAGCGGCATCTTTGGGATTATTTAAGATATGCAGTTGCATGATTTTTCTCTTGTTTAAATGTTAATTTGGGTTTGTCCCGAATCCATTGTATAGCAAATTTTTGTAAACTGCCAATGCTGCCGTCCGATACATTTCAAACCAGAAAACAGCCGTCCGTATCCGCCGCGTGGTCGCTGTCTGTAAAATGCCGTAAAATATTGCCCATCAAAACAGAGGCGAGAAACCCATGATTGAATTTCCCAACCAGCCTGATTTTCCTGAGCAACACACCGCCGTCGCCGTCGGCACTGTCAACATGAGCCAGCAGGCGATACGGGTGTTGATAGAGAATGCCACCGAAAAGGCAAGTATCCTGACCATCGCCCGCGTTGCCGCCATTCAGAGCATCAAACAGACCTCCAACCTGATTCCGCTGCACCTGCCCGGCCGCATCATCGGCGTGCAGGTTGATTTCGATATTAACGTTGAGTTGGCCTGCCTGAAGGCCACGCTGACCGTCCAAGCGCACAGCAACGGCAGCATTGCCACCGAAGCCCTGACCGGTCTCAATTTGGCGCTCTTGAGCGTTTACGACATGATGAAAGACGTTGACCGCAATATGATGCTCAGCGGCATCCGCCTCGAATCCGAAACCAGCAGCGAAGGCCGTCCTTTCCTGTTTGACAACGCATACGAAAATATTAATTTCTAAACCATTCAGGCCGTCTGAACATTGGGTTTCAGACGGCCTTATTATTATGATGAACGATCAACAACTTTTGCGGTTCAGCCGCCATATCCTGCTTGACGAAATCGGTATCGAAGGCCAAGAAAAACTTTTGGCCACCCATGTGCTTGTTGTCGGTTGCGGCGGGCTGGGTGCGGCGCTGAGCATGGGCGGCCTTGCCGTTTCTTGCCGCCGCCGGCATCGGCCGCCTGACGATTGCCGATGCCGATACCATCGACGAGACCAACCTTCAACGCCAAATCACGTTTACTGAAGCCGACATCGGCAAAAACAAGGCTTTGGTCATGCAAGGCCGTCTGAAACAAATCAACAGCCAAACACACATTGCCGCCATGGCCGAATTTCTCGATGAGGCCAAGCTTGTCGAATTGGCAAACACCACCGACATTATCCTTGATTGTTCCGACAATTATCCCACGCGCCAGGCGGTCAACCGCGCCGCCGTTGCCACGCGCACGCCTTTGGTTTCCGCCGCGGCCGTCGGCTTTGACGGACAAATCGCCGTGTACCGTCCCGATCTTCCAGATACGCCCTGCTATGCCTGCCTGTTTGACGGCGAACAAGCCAGCGACGGTGCTTGTGCATTGTTCGGCGTTTTTTCGCCCTTGGTCGGCGTTATCGGAACGACCCAAGCCGCCGAAGCGCTTAAAGTGCTGCTCGGTATCGGCACGCCGTCGCACGGCAAACTTTCTACCTACAATGCGTTGAGCGGAAAATGGCAGCAATACGGGGTGAGACACAATCCCGAATGCCCGGTTTGCGGCGGCCGTTAAAGCCAAAAAGCAGGGTAGGGGTTTCAACATTGCCTAAGCCAATCCGCTAGAGTAATCATATTTATCTTTCATTAAACTTGAAGGAAGGCGTTTCTTCCCTTTTCAGACGGCCTGTGGCACGATATGATTCAATGATTAATAAATTTTTTGAGGCCGTCTGAAAAAGGATAAGGAGAAACCGGCTTAATGAATATTATTCGTGCCTTATTGGTGGTATTGGGTTGCCTGGCTTTGGGCGAGGCGGCCGTTTGGATTTTGGGGTTGAAGCTGCCGGGCAGTATTGTCGGCATGGCTTTGCTGTTTGCCGCGCTTCAGGCCGGCTGGGTCAAATTGTCTTGGGTGGGAGAACTGGCGGACATTTTGATGGCAAACCTGACTTTGTTTTTGGTGCCGCCTTGCGTGGCCGTCATCAGCTATTTGGATGTGATTGCAAACGACTGGTTTTCGATTCTGACGGCCACCATCGCCAGTACGGTGTGCGTGTTGTTGGTCACGGGCAAAGTGCATGAGTGGGTCAGGAGGTGGATGTGATGAACATAGACGGGCTGTTGCGCATGCCCTCGGTCATGCTGTTCCTGACTTTGGCCGTATATGCTTTGGCAGTGCAGATTCGGGCGCGCACGGGGAATGTGCTGTGTAATCCGGTATTGATCAGTACGCTGGTGTTGATGGGTTATTTGAAGGTATTTGCCATCGATTACGAGCTGTACCATTCTGCCTCGCACTTTATTGATTTTTGGTTGAAACCGGCTGTCGTGTTGCTGGCCGTGCCGCTTTATCGAAATTGGGACCGTATCCGCAGCCAGTGGTTGCCGGTGGTGTTGTCGCAGTTGGCGGGCAGCGTGACAGGCATTGTCACGGGCGTGTATTTTGCCAAATGGCTGGGTGCTTCGCGCGAAGTGATTCTGTCGCTGGCTTCCAAATCCGTGACGAACCCGATTGCGATTGAAATCACGGCATCTATCGGCGGTATTCCGGCGATTACGGCGGCAACGGTGATTATTGCCGGACTTTTTGGACAGATGGCCGGATATAAAGTGTTGAAAGGGGCGTTGTATATGCCTTCTTCAGTGGGAATGTCTTTGGGTACGGCCTCACATGCGATGGGTATTGCGGCGTCTTTGGAATACGGCCGCCGTATGGCCGCATATGCCGGCTTGGGCTTGACGCTCAACGGCGTCTTGACGGCGATATTGGTGCCTATCTTGATTCCCTTATTAGGCGTATAGCATTTAGGCCGTCTGAAAATAGTGTAAACAGGAGAAAATGATATGGCTGTAAATTTGACTGAAAAACGTGCAGACGAATTGTTGGAAATCGACGGCATCCGTCTGTTTACAGGTCGTGCCGGCATCAAGCAACAAGACCGCGATGATTTGACGCTGATGGTGTTGGGCGGCGGACATACGGTGGGCGCGGTGTTTACGCAAAACCGTTTCTGCGCCGCGCCGGTGCATATCGCCAAGTCGCATCTGTTTGACCAAGACGGCGTGTGTGCCTTAGTCATCAATACGGGTAATGCCAATGCGGGTACCGGCGCACAAGGCCGTCTGGACGCGATTAAAGTGTGCGCGGCTGCCGCAGAACAGGTCGGCTGCCAATCCAATCAAATCATGCCGTTTTCGACCGGCGTGATTTTAGAACCCTTGCCTGTGGATAAAATCGTGGCCGCTTTGCCGCAAGTGCGCCCTGCATTCTGGTCGGACGCTGCGCGTGCCATCATGACGACGGATACTGTACCGAAAGCCGCTTCACGCACAGGCTTGGTCGGCGAGAAACACACAGTCCGCGCCACCGGCATCGCCAAAGGTTCGGGCATGATTCATCCGAATATGGCGACCATGTTGTCGTTTATCGCTACTGATGCCAAAGTGTCCCAACCGATTTTGCAGCTGATGACGCAAGAAATCGCAGATGAGAGCTTCAATACGATTACCGTGGACGGCGATACCAGTACCAACGACAGCTTCGTCATTATGGCGACAGGCCGTTGCGGTCAGAGCGAAATCGACAATACCGCCGATCCGCGTTATGTGCAGCTCAAAGCCTTGCTCGGTTCGCTGGCTTTGGAATTGGCGCAGGCGATTGTCCGTGATGGCGAGGGTGCGACCAAGTTCATCACGGTTGAAGTGCAAAACGCGAAAACCCGCGAAGAGGCGCGCAAAGTGGCTTATGCCGTTGCCCATTCGCCTTTGGTGAAAACCGCTTTCTTTGCCTCCGACCCGAACTTGGGCCGTCTGTTGGCAGCCGTCGGCTATGCCGGTATTGAAGACTTGGATGTCGATGCTTTGAAAATGTGGCTGGATGACGTGTTGGTGGCTGAAAACGGCGGCCGCGCGGAAAGCTATACCGAAGAAGCAGGGCAAGCGGTGATGAACCGTCCGGAAATCACCGTCCGCATCGATTTGCAACGCGGCGATACGACGGCGGCCGTCTATACCTGCGATTTGTCGCACGAATATGTGTCGATTAACGCGGATTACCGTTCTTAAAAACCTTTATCCTTGTTTTCAGACGGCCTTTGAGAAAAGCATCAAGGCCGTCTGAACACATTGACTGCGTGTTTATGATGAAATTTCCCCAGACTTGGGCGGCGCGCCTCGCCCACAAAATCCGCCAAACCAAACGCCTGTCCAAAAAGAGCATTGCCTTTCTGTTTCTGCTGGCAGGCTCGGCACTGGTTGCCTTGACGGCTTTGATGTTTGCGTACTTGGCGGATTTGGCTTTGGAATGGAACGCTTTGTTGGTGGGAAAATATCCGTGGTTTGCGTGGGTGGCTTTGCCGCTGGGTTTGCCGCTTTTGGCATGGTTTACGCGTAAATTTGCGCCGTACACTTCCGGCAGCGGTATTCCGCAGGTCATCGCTTCGTTGTCTTTGCCTTATGGCGCGCAGAAAACCCGTTTGATTCGTCTGGGCGAAACCTTTTTTAAGATTCCGCTGACGTTTTTGGGCATGATTTTGGGGGCGTCGATCGGCAGGGAAGGGCCGTCTGTACAAGTGGGCGCGGCGGTCATGAACGCTTGGGGCGCGTGGTGTAAAAAGCACGGGCTGGCGTTTAGAGGCATGCAGGAAAACGATTTGATTGCCGCAGGTGCGGCGGGCGGTTTGGCGGCGGCATTTAACGCGCCTTTAGCTGGCGTGGTCTTTGCCATCGAAGAATTGGGACGCGGCGTGATTTTGCGTTGGGAACGCCAAATCCTGATGGGCGTGTTGGCGGCCGGTTTCATTCAAGTGGCGATACAGGGCAATAACCCGTATTTCTCAGGTTTTCAAGGGCATGAGCTGCCAAACATGCTGATGTGGGCTGCGGTGTCGGGCATCGTCTGCGGCGTGGCAGGCGGATTGTTCGGCAGCTTTTTGTATCGCGGCGCGGCGGCATTCGCACCGGTACGCTGGCGCAGTTTCATCCGCCGTCATTTGTTGGTGGTCGCCTTTGTAATGGGTATTTTGCTGGCGTTGCTTGGTACGTTTTATCAAGGCAAAACCTATGGTACGGGCTATCACGAAGCCGCAGCCGCACTCAAAGGCGCGTATGAAGCGCCGTTCGGCTTTGGCCCCCCCAAAAAGGGGGCAACCCCGACTTGCGAAG
>OAVD01001022.1_pt1 | contig 11259 bp, 10 predicted proteins | sample 1476351 | NCBI WGS metagenome assembly OAVD01 (sample SAMEA2580075, study PRJEB22360) | human gut metagenome | biome: human gut; feature: human-associated habitat; material: faeces | place: Denmark | collected 2008/2010 | reverse complement strand
TTTACCGAAATAAACAATAGCAAAAGGGGCTATCCGACTTTTTGGACAGCCCCTTTCTTGTTTTTATCAGATGATTTTCTCCAAATCTTTCAAATTGTTAGCTACTTCCTCATCCGTTACCTCATAGTTTGTTAGATCACCGGATAGATATTGGTCGTAGGCGGCCATATCGATCAAGCCGTGCCCCGATAAGTTGAACAAGATCGTACGAGGTTTACCTTCGATCTTGGCTTGCTCTGCCTCATGGATAGCTGCGGCGATAGCGTGGGATGATTCCGGGGCCGGTATGATTCCTTCCGCTTGTGCGAATAAGGTAGCGGCCTTGAAGGTATCCAATTGCTTGATATCCACGGCGCTCATCAATTCGTCTTTCATCAACTGGCTGACGATGGAGCCGGCGCCATGATAACGCAAACCTCCCGCATGGATATTCGCTGGAGAGAAATTATGTCCCAACGTGAACATCGGGATTAATGGGGTATAGCCTGCCTCATCTCCGAAGTCATATTGGAATTGCCCTCTTGTAAGTTTCGGGCAAGATGCCGGTTCCGCCGCTATAACCCGGATATCCTTACCTTCCGTTAGTTTATGGCGCAGGAATGGGAATGTGATACCGGAGAAGTTGGAACCACCACCGAAACAACCGATAACGACATCGGGGTATTCGCCAGCCATTTCCATTTGTTTCTCAGCTTCCAGTCCGATAACGGTCTGATGCAGCATAACGTGGTTTAATACGCTACCTAATGTATATTTACAGTTCGGTGTCTGCATGGCCAGCTCTACCGCCTCGGAGATGGCGGTACCTAGACTACCTTGATAATTAGGATGGTCTGTCAAGATCTTACGTCCGGCTTTCGTACTCATACTCGGGGAGGCAACAACTTGTGCTCCGAAAGTCTGCATGATCGAACGACGGTAGGGCTTCTGGTGGTAACTAACCTTTACCATATAAACGGCAAGTTCCAAGCCGAAAGCTTTTGCCGCATAAGAAAGAGCGGCACCCCATTGTCCGGCGCCTGTCTCGGTCGTGATATTTGTCGTACCCTCTTGTTTACAATAATAAGCCTGAGCCAAGGCCGAATTCAACTTATGTGAACCGATCGGGCTTACACTCTCGTTCTTGAAATAGATATGAGCGGGTGTATCCAGCGCTTTTTCCAATCCAGTGGCACGAACCAACGGAGTCGGTCGCCATACCTTATAAAGCTCGCGTACTTCATCGGGGATCTCGATCCATGTGTCTGTCGTGTTCATTTCTTGATGAGAGACGCCTTTCGAGAATAGAGGATATAAATCTTCCTCCTTTAAGGGCTGTTTAGTTTGTGGATTTAAGATCGGCAGCGGTTTGTTCTTCATATCCGCTACGATATTATACCATGCCGTAGGTATATCTTTTTCTTCTAGCAAAAACTTTTTAGTACTCATTTTCTTTATCTGGTGTTTACAATATTAATCTAATTTGACCTTTAAGGCTTACAACTTGGAAGCAAAGGAACAAATAATATTTCGTTTCTTCAAATTGAATCCATAAAAATATATACATTCGCGGCTTATAAGGTAAGAAAAATAACAAACTGAATTATAATGAGACGGATTACCCTGTTGCTCGTGGGGATGCTAGCCTTATTTTCTACGACAGCGCAAAGAAAAAACTTCACTTACAAATTCTACGGCTTCGTCCGTGGAGATCTTTTCTACAATTCCCGGGCTAATATGGCTCCGATCGATGGGAACTTTTATCTCTATCCTTTGGATAAGAGTTTTGATGCGGATGGCAAGGATTTGAACGCCACGCCGAATGGCAGTTTCTATACGTTCACTTCCCGCTTGGGCTTGGACGTGACGGGTCCCGATATCGGCAAGGCTCGTTCCTCCGCTAAGATAGAGACGGACTTTGGCGGTTTTTCCGGTAGTAATACGATGTTACGTATCCGGCAGGCATACGTAAACTTGGATTGGGGAAAATCGGCGGTATTAGTAGGGATCACGTGGCATCCCTTGTTTGGCGCCGTGATGCCGGATGTCTTGAATCTTTCCACCGGAGCGCCGTTCCAGCCTTTCAACCGTAGCCCTCAGATCCGTTACCAGTATAAGGCGAATAGCCGGGTACAATTGACGGCTTCCGTGTTGTGGCAATTACAATACCTTTCCAGCGGACCGAAAGGAATGAGTGAGGATTATATCAAGAATAGTTGTATTCCGGAGATATTCGTGGGGGCGGATTTTACCCCTGCTGATGGCTGGTTGATGGGTCTCGGCGCTCATATGATCTCCTTGAAACCCCGTACTTCCACGGAATGGAAGGAGCAAACTTTTAAGGTGAACGAGCGGATGACCGCATTCTCTTACGAGGCACATTTGAAGTATAGCGGAAGAAACTATACCTTTGCGGCGAAAACCTTGATGGCCTCAGCCTTGGATCATACCGCTTTATTGGGCGGTTACGGGGTGAGCTCGGTGGACTCCCGTACGGGCGAGCAGGGATATACGCCTTTTCGCCATTCTACGACATGGGTGAATTTCGCCTATGGAACGAAATGGAGACCGGGTGTTTTCGTCGGATATACGAAGAATTTGGGAACCGGGAAGTCCTTGGTCTCAGCGGATAAGGTGTATGGTATGGGATTGGATATCGATCAATTAATAACCGTCAGCTTAAACGTATCGTATAATTTACCGCATTGGAAGTTCGGTTTCGAGTATTGTCCGGCGACAGCTTATTATGGCACGACCGACTTAGAGAGCGGACGTATCGAGCAAACACATGCGATAACGAATCATCGTATATTAGGTTTGATGATGTATTATTTTTAAAGATAGATTGACCGGAATGGAAATGAAACGCAACTTGCTTCTTTTGATCGGCCTATGTATGGCGGTATGCGTACAGGCGCAAAAGAAAAACTTCTCTTACAAATTTTACGGACAGGTACGTGGAGACTTGTTCTATAATTCCCGTGCGAACGCCGAGATCGTGGATGGTTTGTTCCACCTATATCCGAAGGACGTGGCGTTGGATGCGGATGGCAAGGACTTGAACGCTAGTCCGAACGGTAGTTTTTACCTGCTTTACTCCCGTTTGGGAATCGATGTACAAGGACCGAAGGTTGGTTCGGCCAAGACTTCCTTGAAACTGGAGGCCGATTTCCGGGGTTCGGGTAGCAATTGGGCGGTGCTCCGTATCCGTCATGCCTATGTGAATCTGGATTGGGGCAAGTCCGCTGTCTTGATCGGACAGACGTGGCATCCGCTATTTGGCGAGGTCTTTCCAAAGATGTTGAATCTTTCTACCGGCGCCCCGTTCCAGCCCTTTAACCGCAGCCCGCAAATTCGTTATCGCTATACGAACAACAGTTGGCAATTGACCGGGTCGGTCCTATGGCAGTTGCAGTATCTATCGGCCGGACCGAATGGAAAGAGTGAGGAATATATCAAGAATAGTTGCGTACCGGAAGTCTATCTCGGGGTGGATTATAAGAAACCCGGTTGGCAGGTAGGAGCCGGTATGGAAATCTTGTCGTTAGTGCCGAGAACGCAGAACGAGGTGGATGGCAAGATTTATAAAGTCAGCGAGCGGGTTACTTCCGTATCCGGCGAGGCGCACGTGAAATATCAGGACGCGAATTGGTTGGTGATGGCGAAAACATTGCTGGCTTCTAACTTGACGCAAACTTGTATGTTGGGTGGTTACGGCGTCACCTCTATCGACCCACGTACCGGCGAACAGGAATATTCGCCGTATCTCTTCTCCACTTCTTGGTTGAATATCGTGTATGGTAAGAAATGGAAACCGGGTTTGTTCTTAGGCTATTTGAAGAACTTGGGAGCGAATGAGGCACTGGTAGGCAAAACCTATGGCGTAGGTCTGGACGTAGATCAGGTATTTACGACCAACCTGCAACTTTCGTATAATCTTCCGCACTGGAAATTAGGTGTTGAATATAGCCCTTCCATCGCATGGTATGGCAATGTGGATTTGCAAGATGGCGGACGGATTCATGACACACATTCGATAACTAACCATCGGGTATTGGGCGTATTGATTTATACGTTTTGAGAAGGCATGGAGGAATTACGCTAAGAATAAAAAGCGGGATAAGAGTATTCTCTTGATCCCGCTTCCACGTATATAGAATTTACAAAGTTGTCTGTTACTTGATATTACCCACCTTTAGCAAGTACTCGGCGATTTGTACGGCGTTCAAAGCGGCGCCTTTCTTGATCTGGTCGCTCACGGTCCAGAATGTCAAACCATTCGGGTTGCTGATATCCTTACGGATACGGCCTACGTAAACCGGATCGTGATCCGCTACGAACAACGGCATCGGATAATCCTTGTTTGCCGGTTCATCCTGCAATACCACACCCTCAGCCTCGGCGAAAGCCTTGCGAGCCTCTTCCACGCTGATCGGACGCTCTGTCTCTACCCAAGTAGATTCGCTATGCGCACGCATAACCGGTACGCGAACACAAGTAGCGCTCACCTCGATATCCGAGTGCATGATCTTACGGGTCTCGTTATACATCTTCATCTCCTCTTTCGTATAGCCATTTTCCGTGAATACGTCTACGTGAGGGATTACGTTATATGCCAATTGATAAGCAAATTTCTCCACTGTAGGCTCCTCGCCCTTTAATAGTTGCTCATATTGTTTTACCAACTCAGCCATAGCGGTAGCACCTGCTCCACTGGCAGCTTGATAAGTAGATACGTGAACACGCTTGATATGAGATAAGTTCTCGATCGCCTTCAACGCTACAACCATCTGGATCGTGGTACAATTCGGGTTAGCGATCACGCCACGAGGACGATTCAAGGCATCCTCCGGGTTTACTTCCGGTACGACCAATGGAACATCCTCGTCCATACGGAACGCGCTGGAGTTATCGATCATCACCGTACCATGTTTCGTGATCGTCTTCTCAAATTCCTTGGAAGTACCACCTCCGGCTGAAACAAAAGCAACATCGATTCCCTTAAAGTCGTCGTTATGCTTCAGTTCCTTAACGGTATACTGTTTACCACGGAAGGTATAAACACGTCCGGCACTACGAGATGAGCCAAAAAGTACCAGCTCATCCATCGGGAAGTTTCTCTGGTCGAGTACACGCAGGAACTCCTGTCCTACGGCTCCACTTACACCAACAATTGCTACTTTCATTTTGAGCACTGATTTAATTTGAATAATGTAAAATAGTTATAACTTTGCTGTCTGTAAAGGGCTTTCATATTTTTGCCTTTTGCGCCCTATTATTTACAGTTGTAACTTATTAGGGTGCAAAGATAGAGAAATTTATAACTAAAACGATATAGCTATGAAACAATTATTATTAATTCTTGCGTTTTTACTTCCGCTTTGCGCTTATCCCCAGTTAAAAGAACCGTTTAATGGACCGGAGATTACATCGGATAACCCTTGGACGGGTGATTTAGATTGCTTTGTGATTGAGAACGGATGGCTGGTCTCACGTGCGGATCCTACCCGGAAAAGTGTTTCCATAGAAACTCCTCTCGTTTATTCCGCTACAATGGAATGGGAATTTGAGATTCGGATGGATTTCAAACCAAGCGATCAAAACCATATCCGGCTACATGTTTATTTAGATGATCAGAGGATGCTTGGATTAAAAAACGATTATTATGTCCAAATCGGCAGTAATAAGAAAACGATAACTTTTCGGAAACATACCGCAACGGAGAAGAATCCAAAGATCTTAATAGAGAAAGCGCTCGATGTCTTGTTGGGAGCCGTGGATTTGAAAGTGAAACTTACTTTAGAAAATCATAAGATATGGAACTTATATGTGCTAGAGAAGGGTAGGTTTGTCTTGATAGGGAGTTGTGAGTCTGAAGTTTCTTCTTCATGTAAAGGGGGACAACTACGTTTTGAATGCCGCTATTCTAAAACTCGAGTAAATGATTTTGCGTGTAACTACATCATTATATCCGATAATATCTCGATCGAACCAGAGAAGCCGGATACTCCCGAAGAGCCAGAAGAACCCAATGAGCCCGATGAGCCGTTGGTTCTTCCGCGGCTTCTTGCTATCCAACCGATCACCGAGTCTGTTTTCCAATTACAATATAATCTTCCGGTGGATATCCGTGAGGCGATATTCTCTATATCGGGTATCGGTAATGCCTCTCGTATGACCTATGCGGATGATATGCGGATCCATGTGAATATCAGCTTTGATAAGGAGTTGAAGGTTGGTATGGGTTATGATTTGTTGTGCTCGGGGTTAATGGATCTTGAGGGAAATAAGATTCCGGAGAGTTCTACCGAGATTCGGTTAGAATATGAAGAAGAGCCCGACGCTCCGGAGGAACCAGAAGTGCCGGATACTCCTTCTTTCCCCGCCGGTAGTATCCGTATTAATGAGGTGATGGCTGATCCGAAAGGACAAAAGGCTTTTCCGGAAACGGAGTATGTGGAACTTTATAATACGACGGATAAGGCTATAGAGTTAAATGGTTGGTCATTCTTATATGGTAGTAAGCCAACGGTATTGACAGCTTTGCTTTTGGATGCGGATGGATATATCGTGCTTTATCGGTCTGGTAGGGATATACATATTGACGATTCGGGACAAGATATGCCCTTGGATAAATTCCCGGCGTCTTTGGCGAACACGGGGAAGGAGCTTGCGTTATTCGATCCTTCCGGTAAGGAGATCGACCGGATTGCCTATGAGAAAGCGAAAGCCGGTATCGCTTGGGAACGTTCTGAAATCGGTTTTTATTTATCAACGGATGAGCGAGGAGGCACGCCGGGTTCCGCAAACTCTTCTCCTGCCGATGAACCAGAAGATCCGGATCGTCCGGACACTCCCCATAAACCGGGTATCCCCACGGACATTATAGTCTTACCCAATGAGATCGTTTTTAATGAGTTGTTGTCGAATCCTTACCCGGAAGGGAGTGAGTATATCGAGCTTTATAATCGTTCGGACCGGACATTGTCTTTGGCTGGACTGTCTGTTGCTACCCGCAAATCCGATGGTACATTGAGTACGCATTATCCTTTATCTTCTATAGTCTCTCCGGTAGAACCACAAGATTATGCGTTGCTGACTAAAAGTATGGGAGGAGTGAGCGATTTTTATCTGATATCTTCGCCGGATGCTTTGCATGAATTAAAACTTCCGGTCTTGGCAAATACCTCCGCTACGCTAGTCCTGTTTCGTACAGAAGATGAGGTTATGATCGATGAGATTCGTTATTCCTCTAAATGGCATGCCCCATCCGTGAAAAATGAGAAGGGGATTGCCTTGGAGCGGATTAATCCTGATAGCGATACGCAGGATGAGATGAATTGGACTTCGGCTTCGGCCACGGCGGGATACGGTACGCCCGGCTATCGGAATTCCCAATATGGAAAGCAAGATGAAGGCGAGGTCACGGGCATAGAGTCTCCCGTTTATTCTGAGGCAACGAAGGAATATACGATCTCCTACCATCTTGATGAATCCGGCTATACCTGTAGGGCCTGGATATTTGATATCTCCGGAAGGCATATCAGTGAGGTGGTAAATCATGACTTATTAGGGATAGAAGGTGAATTGGCTTGGAACGGCCTTGCGGTGAATGGTTCCAAGGTGAGAACCGGCGTTTATATTTTCTATGCGGAACTTGTTCATCCTCAAGGACAGGTAAAACGATATAAGGAAGTGTTTTTAGTGAAATAAGTTCATTTGTGAAATAATATTAGTATTTTTGCTATGAGTAACTATAACGGTAACATTGAAAAAAGAAAAGCGGCTCAGGATTTAATGAAGAACAGAAGAGAAAATACTTCAAAGTATTTCTTCGATTTGTCAAAATTAACTTTTGCCGCTCTTGTATTGGGAGTAGGAAGCGCATTATTAAACCGCTGGGAGGATACGAGAGATATCATGCTGTGACCTCCTATATTCTGGTATTCTTTATTTACTGGAACGTTTATCGCTACAGTATTTGCTTTGATTGGGTATAAATTATTAAAATAGAGAAATATGTTATTAGCAGTATTCTTTACGGTTATTTCTATAATGGCGGCAGGTTTCTTGATATTCCTGTATACCCCTCGTGGTAAACGCTGGCTAAGAGATGAGTTTTAATCATTGATATACATCTTTATACCACTCAAGATCCTTGTACCACTCATTTAGTTTGGGCAAGGCTTCTTGGGGGACGTAGATAGATAGGCCGCTATATTTATTGACCGGCAGATAGCTTCCATACGGATACGGATAAGCGTAAACCGCCTTGGGTGTAGTAGCCTTGTAAATAACCGCCTTTTCCATGCTCCGCTTGAATGCGTTATATTGCTCTTCCGTGGCCAGACGGCTCACGTAATCATCAAAATCATATAAGGCATGATAATTCGGCGTCAAATACTCCATGATCTGCAATTCGCTAACGGGTACGGCGAAAAGATCACTTTCCGTCTTATCATGGAATAGGGTACGGCAAGTAGCGGCCAATTCATCCAACTCATCGCTTTTCATGACCGAGATCGTTCCTGCCTCACTTTGATAATACGTATAAAACTTTGTCGCTATCCCCACCACATCAGCTTCTTTCTTGAACATATCCCCCATTATCGATTGATAAGGGAAGCCGTTCGCCAATATCTCCGTTGGCGAGCCGATAATATAATCCGCGCATCCCCGGAAAGCGTAAGCTACCTCGGCACACGACATATAGCAAGCGTCGAACAAAATAAAATCAAAATGATACTTCGATAAAGCGGAGGCCAGATCATTGATCTCCATGAAATTATTCTTCCCATCCTGCCCGAAAGAACGCAGATAGCTATAGATATCCGAAGGCAGCCATCCCGTTCCGTGGCTCCACAGCACCAACCCGTAACTATCCGCCGGATATTCCTTTTGTACCTTGTCGATTATTTGTGTCAGCGTCTCGGTAGAGGCCGAGTTCTGGTTCGAGTCGTAGGTCTCGAGCACGATCTGCTGGATGGTATCCGCTTCCAGCTTTAATTGGAAAAGCTGGGGAGCCTCGTTCTGCTTATCCGTATAGATCAATAAATTGCCGTTGTTCAATCCATCTCGCTCAATCCCTTCCTTTATCGCCCTCAGGTTTTGGCTCACGTATCCGCTCAAGCTATTATCCCCCGCGAAATAGATAAGAACCGTACGAGGGGCAGTAGTAGGGATAACGACCTCCTCTTTATCGCAAGCGACAAACGAAAGGAGTGACAGGAAAAAAATCACGATATATTTAGCCTTCATGAGTCATATTCTGGATTTATTTTACAAAGATAACGTTTTTCATTTGAAATCATGGATATTATATAAGTTAACGTACAAATGAACTGATAAATAATATTTATATTTGTACGGTTTTGTCTCTTAAATAAACAAACCTAATGAACCGGGAGATATGAATAAACTATATTTACTGTTAGTATTTCTTTTGTCAACCTTTATGGATATTCAAGGACAGGTCGTGGCCGTGAAGACCAATGTGCTTTATGACGCGATCACTACGCCGAACGTAGGGGCGGAGGTCGCGTTCAACAAGCATTGGTCGGTTGAGGCATCGGGGTATTATAACGGTTGGACATTTTCGAGCGATAAGTCCTTTAAGCATTGGATGATACAACCAGAGGTGCGCTACTGGATACACGAGCGTTTCAACGGACATTTCTTCGGGGTTCATGCCCAGTATATGGATTACGATTTCGCCGGTTTGAAGCTCCTGTATGGGATGGAGAAAAAGAATAGTTATAACGGTAACGCTTATGGCGGCGGTATCTCTTATGGTTATCAGTTATACGTGTCGCCCCGTTGGAACGTGGAGTTCACGGCGGGTTTCGGATACTTGCATTTCGAATATGATAAGTACGCTTTTCCTAGAGGAGATGCGCCTATCGGCAAGTTCCGCAACGAGTATTGGGGATTAACAAAGGCGGGTATCAGTATCGTTTACATCATCAAATAAAGAGATAAATCTATGAAGACATTCATTTATATATGCTTGCTTGTGATCGGCCTTGTTCTTCCGGCAGGAGCGCAGGTACCTATACAATCTTACCGGGGGCAAGTCTCCGTGAAGCAAAACCGCATCGAGCGGGAGGGCAACTCCTTGCGTCTAGACCTAACGATCAGTGTCTGCGGACTCTCCGTGGGACGATATCAAACCCTGTCCTTGATGCCGATGTTGCGTAGCGACAGAGATTCCGTAGTCATGGCCCCGGTAGTACTAAACGGGGCAAACAAGCAAAAAATGTACGACCGTACCTTAGTTTTCGAAGGCAAGAAAGCCGCCGATGGCGACACTTATACGGTAATCAAGAACACCCCGGAACTGATCCGGGAAATCCCCTATGAACTATCCATTCCATACCACCCATGGATGAAGAACGCCGCTCTGATCTTGGTTGGGGAGTTGGATAATTATGAAGGTGCGCCATTACGAACATTCGTAAACGTATTGACAGAACATTTGGACATTCCGTAAAATGGATTGTTCGTCTTTCGCTGAAAGAAAGTTCTTGCTATTGTTTCTTTCCGAATTAAGGATTATCTTTGGTAGAGTGTCCGATAGTGGATAGCGGATCAAAATCAATTGACTATGAAAACAAAAAAGGAACAAGAGTTTATGAACGAGATGCAAGACAAGTATATCCGTTTCGATTGGGCCATCAAGCGTCTGCTTCGTCAGAAGGCCAATTTCGATGTGCTCGAGGGGTTTCTCACGGTATTCATCGGAGAGAGGATCACGATCGTGGAGCTGCTGGAGAGCGAGGATAACCAACTGTCTGCGGAAGACAAGTTCAACCGTGTCCCCCGCCGAGCGTCACGCCTACGATGAGCATTTGAGCGCTATCATGTCCAAAACGACGTACTTGATTCCGCTAAGCTAGAAGGTAAGATCGAGGGCCGTGAAGAAGGTCGGAAGGAAGGCCTAAAGGAGGGGCGTGAGGAAGGATTGGCCGAAGGCCTAGAGCGAACCGCCCAAAGAATGAAAGCCTTAGGCATCGACTCCGAGATGATCCGGCAAGTAACCGGCCTTGGCCCGGGTGAATATGATTGAGTCTTATAACGCTCCACCAGTTGAGGACCTCTAGCTGTAGAGATGGGTCATAAGGTGTTGAATAATTGATATTTACAGTTTTTATTGGCATAAAACAAAAGTTTTCTCCTAGGAAAACTCTTGTTTCCTCCTAGGGAAACTTTAGTTTTCCCTAGAAGAATGTCTTTTCCTGATTTATCTAGACACTTTTTTTGTTTATAAACGTAATCAGTAGA
>OAVD01001013.1_pt1 | contig 11371 bp, 5 predicted proteins | sample 1476351 | NCBI WGS metagenome assembly OAVD01 (sample SAMEA2580075, study PRJEB22360) | human gut metagenome | biome: human gut; feature: human-associated habitat; material: faeces | place: Denmark | collected 2008/2010 | reverse complement strand
TTTTCAAAAAAGATAGCAACCATTGCTCCTGAAGATTTGAAATAGATAAAGGTAATTCCATATTTACTTAAATTCGACCTGAAAAAATCCCATATATCCAACAATTCCCCAATTAGATGGTTATTATAAAGAAACGTGGGAATTAGTAACATACACTCGATTAAGGACCTCGAATAACCTATAACTAGTTGTATGCAATAATTACCCACGTTTTTTATCTTGAATACGCAAGTGCATAAACACCCATCTTGCATGACAAGAAAAAACGCGAACAAAATTCACATACTATCCACTAGTTATCTAGAAATTTCGAGGTTTCAATCAAGAGATAATATATAAACTTTCGTGTTCACCACCAAAGTTGTACCAGCGATAACGCTTTATCCTGCTTACTGTACACGACAAAGATAAACAGAAGATTCAAAAATCCGATATTCCTCCTTCCTTTTTTCAAGGTTCTTTAGAAAAAACACAGAAAAAGCCGGCTACGGCGGAATATCATCTATTCCATTGTAGCCGGCCACTTTTAACTAATACCTACTTTTTATATCGCTTTATCTCTAAAGACAGACATCAATAGTAACCTTCATTCTGTTCTTCACTGAGCTCACCAACAGGATTCAGACGGTCGATGTGTTTCTGCGGGATAGGACGAAGTTTGTGATACGGTTTAATGTAGATTGCATCCGGATTGTATTTCTTCACCCAATCATACAGCAGTTCACAACGAACCAAATCTTCCCAACGATTGGTTTCTCCCAGTAATTCACGTCCGCGTTCGTTCAGAATAAATTCGATAAAATCACCTTGTAGATCAGCCGGAGAAACTTTAAGTGCATCATACGTACTCTTCGTATCGTTCACTCCACCTTCGAAAAGCCAGATCTGCTGGTCTTTTTGCTCACCTTCGGCCCAAGCGGCACGCTTGCGGATCACATTGATATATTCAGCAGCCTTGTCGAAATCACCTTTACGACCGGCAGCTTCCGCTGCCAACAAATACGTTTCTCCCAAACGCATACGCACCCATTCGCGAGATCCCTTTTCTTCAGACACAGAAGGACGGCTCGGATCAAGGTATTTCACCAGTGACGGAAAATAACGGATCGAATGCATTTCGCGAGGGAAATAAGAATAAGTATAGTCAGCACGCAATTTCCGCATCTCGTCACTATTAGAAGCAAGCCCTGTTTCCTGCATCGTATAATAAATCGCCGTATCGCCATGCTGGAATTTCAACTCGCCCTCTATTTGCCCTTTAGAAGGATCCGGCGTAAAATAGACGTTTCCGTCATAAGAAAGCGACTCCCAAACAGGCAGCGTGCTTACATTATTTGCATAGTAGACCCATTTGAAACTCTTATAAAAACGTGAATCATGCAAACGATCGAATAAATCGTCCATCGTTTTCTTTGTTGCCACGTGACGACGGTACGGACGACCGTTTTCAATATCTCTCAACATACCCGGCTGATCTTCATACCAAGACAGCCAATAGAGATGCTGCTTGTTACCATCTCCGTTAAACATCGGCTCGGTTGTGAACTGCACGGCAAACACAGCTTCGGAGTTCCCCTGATTCTTGATATCCCACAGAGAGGAGAAGTTTTCTTGCAAAGCATAAGCTCCACTGTTGATCACTTGCTCAGCATAATAAAGCGTACTATCCATATCTGTCGCTTTCTGACCACGCGCATCTTTGACTGCGCTACCACGAGTCAGATAAACCTTCGCCAACAAATGGGCAGCTGAGTAACGTGTGGCACGTCCTAAAACAGAAGCCTTCTCCGGTAAATTTTCGGCGGCATTACGTAAATCACTGATAATAACATTATAAACATCAGCGATCGGAGCACGCTTGAAGTCCGTCCGAATCTCGAAACTACCTTCCGTGACCAAAGGAATACGCCCAAACTGCTGCACCAAATCAAAATATAAATAGGCGCGGATAAATTGCATTTCGGCATAACTTTGTATTTTCACACTCTCCAACAAGTCTTGGGAATCCCGAATCTTCTGCATGGCGATATTGGCATCACTAATCCCTTTGTAGTGATTTTCCCACATTTCATACAGAATACCGTCGTCCGGATTCAACTGTGTCGCATATTTATTATACGATTCACGATTACTACCATCTTCTCCTTCCGTGAACAAATCGGTTCCTAATTCGGTCAATACATCGAAACGTTCACCACCAATTTATCCCCACCCCCCAAAGAAAGAAACCCGTAACCTGCCGTAATGGCTGCATTTACACCGGCTTCCGTTTCATAATAATCGTACGACATCACCGGTGCATCGTCTTCGCTTAACCAACTACTGCAACTTGAAGCAGATAACATCAGGCCTGCCAGCATATAGCAATATACAGATTTCATTTTCATTCTTTGATTTATTAAGATTAAAATTACAAAGTCAAGTTTATACCAAAAATCCAGGAACTGACACTCGGAGTGCCGAAACCACTACCGTTGGTTTCAGGATTACCGGCCGAATTTACTTTAGCTGCTTCCGGATCAATACCCGTATAATTGGTAAAGATAAACGGATTCTGGGCTGTAAAATAAACACGCAGTTTCTCCACCAGGAACTTATTGGTCAAGGTCTTCGGCAAGGTATATCCCAATGTCATTGTCTTTACACGCAAGAAATCCGCTTTTTCATAATAAGTGGATGTGATGTAGATCGGGCGCTCCTCATCGATACTCGGACGAGGATAAGCGTTCGTCGGGTTATTCGGTGTCCAGTAGTCTACTTTCACACCGCCGTTACGTCCGCAATGTTCCACAGCATAAATATCATTATACAGCATAGCACCGAAACTCGCATATAAAAAGACCGACAGGTCGAAACCTCTATAGTTGAAAGTATTCACCATACTGGCAATCAACTTCGGACGTGGGTTTCCCAGAATTTGCTTATCGGCATCCGTAATCTTATAGTCGCCATTCACATCCTGTATCTTGATATCGCCCGGAGCAAACTCCGTACCGTTGGCGGCGAATTTTGCCATCTCGGCAAGATCTGACTCCGTGTTCTGCCAGATACCTACTTTCCGGTAGTCATAATGAACATTCACCGGCTGGCCGATAAACCATTTGCTACCGATATCGTCGTTCTTGCCATTATACAGTTCAACGATTTCTTCCTTGTTGGAAGACAGCATCAAATCAGTTGTCCACTGGAAGTCTTTCGAATTGATGTTCATAGAGTTGATAGAAACTTCTATACCCTTATTACGCGTTTTACCCACATTCGATAGCACATCGGGAAAACCGGAAACAACCGGTAACTGGCGTTTCAGCAACAAATCATGTGTATTCTGCATATACAAGTCAATCGTCCCGTTGATACGTCCTCTCAACACACCGAAATCGATACCCAAATTCCACTGGTCCGTCGTTTCCCAAGTCAACAGACTGTTCGCCATCGCATTCGGGGCATATCCGATCGTTGGAGTTCCACCATTGTCAAACGGATAACGAATCAACGACAACGTACCTTTCGTTTGGTAAGGATCTACGGCCGAATTACCAGTCTTACCAAAACCAAGTCTTAATTTCAGGTTATCCAACCATCCGGATGTACTCGACATGAAAGATTCTTCATTGATACGCCATGCCAATGCGGCAGAAGGGAAAAGCACCCACTTGTGTCCGTCAGCCAGACGAGACGAACCGTCATAACGGGCAGAAACCGTCAGGAGGTAACGTCCTAAATAGTTATAATTGATACGTCCCATGAAAGAAGCCATATTCCACTTGATCATCGAGCTGCCGATCGTATTGGTCACCAAGCCCGACCCCAGATCATAATATTTCAGGTTATCGGCCGGCAGATTCTCCATTGCGACGTTCACACTTTCCCTTTTGTCTTCTTGAATGGACTGCAATAAAGTCACGCCCAAGGTGTGTTTGTCGTTGAACGTCTTATCATAGAAAAGCATGTTTTCCAAAGTAAACATCGTGTATTTGTCAACGGCATTCTTCGCATAAGAAGTCCCCATGCCACGATTACTCGTTTTAGCGGACCAGAATTCGTAGTCCTGTACGGTACGGGCATCGAGGCCCAGGTTAGAGCGGAACTTCAGTCCGTCGACCGGCAGTTTGATATCCAGAGAATAGCTACCCAGGTAACGGGTTGTTTTCACAGGACGGTCCACTGCACCCGGAACAAGGTCCATCATCGTATTGTAGACATTATAAGACCCTGGTAACGGAATAATCTCGCCATTCTCATCCCACAACTGAGCCAACGGGCTTAAACGCCAACCACTGGCAAGTCCGGCCCCGCGTTGCTGAATGGCATGCGAATATTGCGTCTGCGCCCCGATCTTCACATATTTGTTGATTTCGTGGTTCAGATTCAAACGGATCGAATAACGTTCATAATCCTCATCCTTGAAAATGCCGTTATTCTTATTGTAAGTAGCGGAAGCCAAGAAGTTCGTCCGTTCGCCACCACCTCGGATACTCAATTGATGGTCGGTCACCATACCGGTGCGGGTCACATGATCCATATAGCGGGTCGTACGCACATGGGACGGATAGTAAACGCCATCGTCACCCCAACCCATCATGACCGATTCCATGATCGACGGGTCACGTGTAAATCCCGGACAAACCATATCCTGCTCCTTTGAAGCCACATCCGAGTTGTAGCGGATCGAATTATTGCTCGTATTGCGATAAGACTCGCGCGTATATTCGGCATATTCCGGACCATCCCAAAAATCGAGCTGGTTCAAAATTGTCTGCGCCCCGACATATCCGTTATAATCGATCTGAGTCTTGCCTGATTTCCCCTGCTTGGTCGTAATCAGGATAACACCGTTCGCACCACGAGCACCATAGATTGCTGTTGCCGACGCATCCTTCAACACTTCCATCGACTCTATATCCGACGGGCTGATTTCGCCAATACCGCCAGTAACGGGAACACCATCAATCACATACAACGGATCATTGCTTGCCGTGATCGAACGTTTACCACGGATCATCACGTTCGGAGTAGAGCCTGGCGACCAGTTGGCGTTCGAAACGACAACCCCCGGAATACGTCCCTGCAAGGCTTCCGATGCCGTAGAGGTCGGAACAGCTGAAATCTTGGCAGCATTGACAGAAGCGACAGCTCCAGTCAAATCTCTTTTCTTTACCGTACCATAACCAATCACGACAACTTCATCCAAACCTTGTGCATCCTCTTTCATCAGGATGTCAAACGTATTCTTGTTATCGATCTTTACTTCCATAGGCAAAAAACCGATATAGGATATTTCCAACATCTCCCCCGGAGCAGCCTCTAAAGAGAAGTTTCCATCCATATCCGAAATGGTCCCATTAGTCGTTCCCTTGACTACGATATTCGCTCCAGCTACCGGAAGACCTGTTTCATCGGTAATCACACCAGATATTTTCTTGGTTTTTCGCTGTTTCACGGGAGCCTGCGCTTCTGCCTTAACGATAACGATCGTCTTATTACTCACTTTGTAGGAAAGGCCGTGTTTTTCCAGTACCTGAGACAGGATATCCTTTAACGGGCGATTGGAAGCAGAAACGACTACATCAGGATTTTCACTCAGGATAATATCCCGGTAAACAACCGAAAAAGAAGTCTGTGCCTCCAGATTCTTAAAAAATTCTTTTAATGTGACATTTTGCAAATTCATTGACATTGTTTGCGAAATGTCCTGTGCGTACATGGTTGTACACAAAAACAGGAGTGCTGCACTCCGAAATACTTTCTTCATGACTATGATAAATAGACTTAAGTTAGAATTAAACAATTGATTTTTAAAAACACTTTTTCTTAGATTTCACCTGTTCATCTCATAGGCTCATTTTATTTTTAATTGGTTAGACTTATTAATCGTAACATTGTTTCCTGTGATCTCATAATTAAATCCATATTGAAATTTCAAAGCTTCCATGACATACGAAAGTTGTTCGTCCTTAAAAGAGCCGGAAATCTGATCGTTCGCAATCTCCGGACATAGCAGGTCAATATGCACACCATACCATCTTTCGATCTTTTGGAACACCGAACCCAACTTCTCCGATTCGAACACCAGATGATTCTGCGTCCACGCGGTTTCTTTTACATTGTCTGTATTTGTGAAAACTGATTTTCCCATTATTTTTCGAATAGATCGCTTTCTGCGACGGTTTCAGGATAAAACTTTCAGAAGGCGACTTGGAATCGTAGAGGCGCACGGAGCCTTCAATCAAGGAAGTCTCTACAAAGTCATTCTCCTCATACGAATAGACATTGAAGCAAGTCCCCAACACTTCGATATTCAGATTGCCGACCTGCACGACAAACGGATGTTTCCTGTCCTTGGAAACCTGGAAGTACCCCTCGCCCTTCAAACGGGCGACACGCTTTCCGTTGACATAGGCGTAGGACAAAGAGCTTTCCGAATTCAATTTGACAGAACTCTTATCCGGCAAGGTCAACTGCACCTTATCTCCGGCCGGAACTTCCGCCAAGAAAGAAGAGTTCGCATTTTGCAATTCATGCAGAAGAGAAAAGTTCCACGCCGTAACGGACAAGACGGCAATCACGGCCGCCGCCACCACGATACGGGACCAGCGTATGGAGATTTTAGGAGGATGTATCTGCAGACGAAGTCTCCGATGAATTTCCCGCTTACGACCGACTTCCATAGACGGATAAACCGTATTCTCATCCCAAAACGCTTCCATCCTTTCGGCCAGTTCCTGGTCCGAAAGATGATTCAAGGACTCCTTGAAGCCCTCGAAGTCTTTCCGGTTGGTCTTTCCGCTTAAGAATTGAGAATATAATTTATCAAATAAATCGGTCATAATTTGTTGCTTGTTTATAGTTACACGAAGGAGTACCGAAAAAGTACCAGGCGTTTTTATATGTTCTAAAGCATATTCCTGTTTCTTCCCCTATAATACGCTCGAAGTTTCCTTTAGCGAAACTTTCTGTTTCACCGTACGAACTTTTAGTTCCAAGCGCTGAAACTATCTGGAACTCCAAGAGCCGCTTTGGGAAAGGAAAGTAAGCTTCTCAAGTTTTCTTATATGAAAAGGGCGAAAAGATAATTATATTTCCGAAGTTCCTCACGCAGAATCTTTAACGCTGCGGACAAATGATTCTTTACCGTTTGCTCGGAAATATCCGAAAGAGCGGCTATTTCGGCATTGCTCATTCCCTCTTCACGGCTCATTTCAAAAATGTTCCGCTGCGCGGGGGTCAGCTTTTGCTTAGCTATCGCCAGCTTGTCGATAAAGTCATCGTAATATATTTTTTCTACGGAAGTGTTATCCAAAAGATGTTCGTCTTCACAAAAGCGTATGTAATCTTCAAAATCCGGACGGTTGATCTGTTGGCGGAAAACATCGATCACATGGTTCTTGGCAATCGTGAACAACATGGATTTGAAAGAGCCTTCAACAGACAAGGAGGCACGCATGTTCCACAGCTTGAGGAACGTATCCTGTACGATATCTTCCGCCTGGACAGATGATTTCGTATGCAGCAAGGCGAAACCGTACAAAGAATCCGCGTACATATCATATAATGTATCGAACGCCTCATAGGAACCACGTTTAAGTTTTTCTATAGTATTGCTATGTATCTCTGTTTCATGCATATTCACCTCTTTCACCCCTCACTTTGAGTTCGTAAAGATAGAAATAAACTACTAAACAGCTACTATTAAGTTTATTTCTATCTTTTTTTATAATAATACCGTATCTTTACACCCATAAAAACGCAAAGCATGAAATCATTATTTATCCTAACTTCAGCACTACTGTTTACGGCAAACGTGCTGGCCGAAAATGATCCGCTATGGATGCGCTATCCGGCAATTTCTCCAAACGGTGAAACGATCGCCTTTACTTACAAAGGCGATATCTACACCGTTCCGGCAAACGGTGGCAAAGCTACCCAGTTAACAACCCATCCGGCTCACGATACGCGCCCGATCTGGTCGCCTGACGGCAGCAAGATCGCGTTTGCTTCTGACCGGAACGGAAATTTCGATATCTTCATCATGGATATGGAAGGAGGCAGCCCGAAACAGTTGACCACTCACTCCGCAAATGAATATCCGGAAACGTTCAGTGATGCAAAGCACATTCTCTATTCGGCCGCGATCCAGCAGGATGCGAAAGACAGCCAATTCCCCTCCGGGCAATTTCCACAAATCTACCGGATCGGTATCAATGGAGGGCGCCCCGAACTCTATTCTTCCCTCGCCATGGAAAGCCTAGCTTTGAACAAGAAGGGTGACAAACTCTTATACCAAGACAAGAAGGGATATGAAGATCCTTGGCGTAAACACCACCAGTCTTCCATCACACGGGACATCTGGTTGTGCACCCTCGATCGGGAACACTCCTTCCAAAAAATAACTTCCTTTAAAGGAGAAGACCGTAATCCGGTATGGGCGACAGACGGTTCTTCCTTCTACTATCTGAGTGAAGAAAAAGGAAGTTTCAATATATTCAAAAACGACCTGACCGGCAGAAATAGCCGGCAGATAACCAATCATACCATGCATCCCGTCCGTTTCCTAACTTCCGACAACAACGGCAACCTCTGTTACGGATACGATGGCGAAATCTATACGGTCAAAGAGGGTACACAGCCTAAGAAAGTGGATGTACAGATCATCTCGGATAAGGTGGAGAACGACCTGATCCATCAACTCAAGGCAAGCGGAGCCACCGATATCGCAGTTTCCCCTAATGGCAAAGAAGTCGCTTTTATCGTGCGCGGCGATGTATATGTAACCTCGGTCGACTACGAAACTACCAAACAAATCACCAACACACCGCAGCAGGAGCGCGATCTCGATTTCAGCCCAGACGGACGCTCATTGGTTTACTCGGCCGAACGGGGCGAAACCTGGGGCGTTTATCAAAGCAGCTTGGTACGCAAGAACGACAAATATTTCACATACGCACAGGAATTGAAAGAAGAACCGTTGGTAGTAAATTCGCAGACCTCTTTCCAGCCGATGTATTCTCCGGACGGAAAGGAAGTCGCTTTCTTGGAAAACCGTACGACTCTACGCGTGATTAATTTGAAAAACAAACAGGTACGCACCGTCCTGGATGGTAAATATAATTATTCGTATGCCGACGGCGATCAATATTATCAATGGTCACCCGACAGCAAATGGTTCCTCGCTAAATATATCGCGATCGGAGGATGGAACAATACGGACATCGTTTTGGTGAAAGCGGACGGCAGCGGCGAAATGACCAACCTGACCGAAAGCGGCTACTCCGACAACAACGCCAAATGGGTGCTGGATGGAAAAGCGATGATCTGGTCGTCTGACCGGGCCGGTTATCGCAGTCATGGCAGTTGGGGAGCAGAAGATGATATTTACATCATGTTCTTCGACGGCGAAGCATACGACAAGTTCCGCCTCACCAAAGAGGAACAAGCTTTGTTGGACGAAGAAAAAGAGGACAAAGATAAGGACGAAAAAGACAAGGACAACAAGAAAGACAAGGATAAAGACGATGACAAGAAAGACGAAAAAGCAGATAAGCCGGTCGAACCGCTTAAATTCGACTTGGCCAATCGTAAAGACCGTATCATGCGCTTGACCGTCAACTCGTCATTCTTAGGTGACGCCGTCCTGACGCAGAAAGGCGACAAGCTATATTATTGCGCCGCATTCGAAAACGGTTACGACCTATGGGAACACAATTTCAAGGAGAACACCACCAAACTACTGATCAAAGGTGTCGGTGGTGGAACGATGTTCCCCGACAAGAAAGGCGAAAACATTTTCCTCGTTTCGGGAGGCCAGTTGAAGAAGATCGAAATCAAGGACAGCAAAACGAAACCGATCGCATTCAAAGCCGAATTTTCATATCGCCCGGCGAAAGAACGCGAATATATATTCCATCACACCTGGCGCCAAGTATTAGACAAGTTCTACGATCCCAAAATACATGGTATCAATTGGGCCGGATATGGAAAGGCATACGAAAAATTTCTTCCGCATATCAACAATAACTACGATTTCGCAGAAATGCTTTCTGAAATGTTAGGCGAACTAAACGGTTCACATACCGGTGCACGCTACCGCTCTGCATCTTCCGCACCAGCAACAGCTAGCTTGGGCGCTTTCTATGACAACAATTACACAGGCGACGGTTTGAAGATTGAAGAAATCATCGCCAAAGGCCCGTTGACAAAAGCCGACACCAAGATCAAGCCTGGCTGCATCATCGAAAAGATAGACGGCACGAATATCAAGAGTGGAGAAGATTACTATCCGCTATTAAGCGGCAAAGCCGGCAAGCAGGTACTACTGTCCGTTTACGATCCGGCAACCAAAGAACGTTTCGAAGAACAAGTCAAACCGATCACCTACGGCACACAATCCGATTTGCTTTACAAACGTTGGGTGGAACAGAAGCGCCAGATGGTCGACAAGCTGTCGAACGGAAAGATCGGATATGTACATGTCAAAGGCATGAACAGCGAAAGTTTCCGCGATACCTATTCCGAGCTGTTAGGTCGTTGCCGCGAGAAGGAAGCCGTGATTGTCGATACGCGCCATAACGGTGGCGGTTGGCTTCATGAGGACCTGGCAATTTTGTTGAGTGGAGAACTGTATGCTAAATTCACTCCGCGCGGACAGTTCATTGGAAACGATCCGTTTAACAGATGGCTGAAACCGTCATGCGTACTAATGTGCGAAGACAATTATTCGAACGCCCACGGTTTTCCCTGGACATATAAGACGTTGAAAATCGGCAAACTGATCGGCGCTCCCGTACCGGGAACGATGACTGCCGTATGGTGGGAAACCCAAATTGACCCGTCAATCGTTTTCGGTATCCCGCAAGTCGGCATGCAAGATATGCAGGGCCGCTATCTCGAAAACCAACAACTCGAACCTGACATCGAAGTCTACAACTCCCCCGAATCACAGCTAAGAGGCGAAGATCACCAGCTGGAAGAGGCGGTAAAAGAGATGTTGAAAGAGGTACAAAAGTAATATTATGTGCGATCTCAAAGCGGCTCTCATCCACTGCTACGGAATGGGAGCCGTTCTTTTTTGTACGCAATTCACGTACTTATCCTTCACTTTTTGCCGTACTTATAAGATTCAATGTTTATCCAAACGAAAGCATTACCAGTTCTGCCTTCACCCGATAATATGACTTCATTATTTCTCTACGAACATAAACAGAAGGGATAAAACATAGTTACATTTAACTGTCATACTATCACTAATTGTCTTTTATCTATTGAATATCAATAAACTCAAGCAATGATAGTAGGTATGATGGATGCCTATTTCATCTATCATACTATCATTAACCGCCTGTCCGACATTTTTCTTCACATTACTTATTTTCAA